>ENA-UOUL01001243-UOUL01001243.1-bioreactor-metagenome-genome-assembly--contig:-NODE-1243-length-37608-cov-4.461459_pt1 | contig 37608 bp, 38 predicted proteins | sample MGYA00249838_ERZ747220 | MGnify/ENA primary metagenome ERZ747220 (study PRJEB28778, sample SAMN05720191) | bioreactor metagenome | isolation source: Anaerobic biogas reactor | place: USA:Washington... | reverse complement strand
ATCCGTCACCGTGATCAGTTGATGCCGAATGTCTGAGTAAACAACATCCGAATGGCTCTTATTAAACCACCACATCCTTGATCCACAACATGGATCAAGCACCCGTTTCCAAATGCCTGATTCGCTCATCACTCGCCCCCCTTTCGTTGTGCCTGTGTCCGGAACCTCACCGGGCTGGTGTAGTCCCTCAGCCTGCGGGCGATATCCTCCCCGATCGTCGGATCATTCGCGCCCAGTCTTCGGGCCAGCTCGTCCCCCGTGAATCGGGTCGTGATAAAGGTCGGTAGCATCCGCTCCACCCGGTCGTTTATCAGGCTGAACAATGCGCTGCTCACGCCCTCCGCGCTCACGTCCTTGCCCAAGTCATCCAGGCACAACACCGGCCAGCTCGTCAGGTCCGCAAGCCACCACTCCACATCCCGCCGCCCCAGCGCGTGGAAATATTCCTGGGTAAACTCACCCGGCTTCAAAACCTTCACCCGGTGCCCCTCCTGGACCAGCGTATGCGCTGCATGCCAAAGCGCCGTGCTCTTCCCGCTTCCCGTCTCCCCGTATAGCGTCATCCCCATCTTGCCCGGGAATCTCCGCTTTGCGACACCCCGGCAATGAGCCATCACAGTTTTCCATGCCTCCCAGTCCACACCCGGGAAACGCTCCGCCTCCGCGTGCCGTATCTGGCGGTAGAGAATCGGCATCCCCTTTTCAAACTCCAGTTCCCTCAGGGCCTGCCGCTCCGTCAGGTCCAGGTCGAACGCCGCCGCACGCTCGCAAACCCTTTGATGTGACGGCAAGCTCCGCCCGCATACCCCGCATTTTCCCTCCTGGATCTCGACGCCCTGCCCCCGGATCCTCCGCCACATCCCCACCACGTCCCGCCGTGTCGGCTGACAATCCGGCTGGAGCCAAGTCAACTCCGCCCCGGTGATCTCCGGCATCACGTCCGCCACCGCCTTGGCTCCTTCCAACTCCATTTGTTCGCTCATTGATCATCCCTTTCGTTAGTTCTCGTCCTCATCCTGCCGCCTCATCTCGGCCCATATATCACGCGCCGCCGTCCCGATGATCCATCCCCCAAGGATCCCCGTCACCAAGACAAACAACCCCGCCCCGATCAGCCCGCATGCCTGCATCCCGTCCATATCAAAACCCTTTCGAGTAGTCGATTTTCCGATACCCCCGGAGTGGTCCACGTCCAACCACAACCTTCTGTGAAGGGAAGTAGCGCCCCGCCTTCCATGTCCGGCAACACGCCTTCCAATCCCGCACCGGCGCCTTCTCACTCCTCCGCCAGCCGTTTTCCTGCCAGTTCGCATACAAAAACACGGCATCTGACTCCTCCAAACCCAACTCATCCCGGACAAACTCGATCACTGCCGATTCTGTGGGTCTCATACTCGGGCAGTCCCGCAGATTCTTCCGTCCTCTTGGTCCAGGTGTGTCCTCTGCTTCCGATTCGACAAACGCAAATGTCGGAGCCCGGGCATCAGCCCCTTCCCCTCTCTCTGCACTCTCTCCCTTACCCGTAATACTTTCCAATATCGTATTATTCGTAATACTAAGGGGGGTGTGGGGGGACGGACACACTTCCGCCTCCGGCTCTTTTGCGTCTGATTTTGCCCCGTTTTCGCCGCCATTCGCTCCAGCTTCCACCCCGTCCGAATCCTGCAACCCGCTTTCCTCCTGCGACTTACCGAATCTTACCACTTCTCCGGACCCCTCGGATTTCGACCCCTCGGATTTCGACCCCTCGGAACTCGACCCCTCGGAACTCGACCCCTCGGAACTCGCTGGGTCAAACTTCTCCGGGTGGATCTTCATCAGGCTGATTCTCCCGCCGCCTGCTCTTTCGATGGTCAGCATCCCCGCATCCTCCATCCTCCGCATCATTGCCCTGCAAGTGGTCTCTGACAGCCTTGTTGCCCGTGTCACATTCGCCAGCTTCATCACACACTCCCCGTCTGTATCTGCATGGTCTGCGATCGCTAATGCCACCCACCGGATATTTCCCGATAGACTGGAATCCAACACCTGACCACATATCCGGCTACTCATACCTGCACCCTCCTCCGCTTAGGGCTTGTTTTTTCCACGTCCGGTTGCACCCAATCATATTTTGCCATCAGCCTGTCACATGCCGCGTCAATCTCTTTTAGGTCCGCGCAACTCACGCCGAAAAAGTCTTTGCCTCTGGTCTTTATTTTGCGCCCTGACGGCCTCATATACGTGCGAAATCCCATGTCATTTATCTCCGGTTTTGAAATTGGTTTAGTGAGGGAAAAGCGGGGCGGGTGAATCCATACTCCCGCCCGGCGCTCCTGTCTGTTCTACGCGCGGCCCTCGATTTCCGCGCGTAAAGTCTGATCACTCTTCGACGTAGACCGGCACCCCATCAGGGTTCCCGCGTAGCTCTGCCACACTCTCCAGCCATGCCGTCTCCTCCAGGTCCTCGATCCCCTGGAGCTTCACCACAAATACAAGCTCCTTGCTCTCCAGGATCCTGAACCTCAAAAGCACATCCACCGGGACCACCTTCGCCCCGATGCCCAGCGGGAGCCCAACGGTGAACCGCTCCGGGATCTCCAGTTGCCCGCGCTCTCCGGCCCGTGCGGTGATCGTGTGTTTGTATACCAGGGTTGACGCCCCGCTCTGCATCACCTTGGCGCTCTCAAACGCCAGAGAATTGGCCGCCTGTAAGGTCCTCGCAATCTCCAGCAAGTCCGCCCCTGTCGGATCCTCCGGCTTCACCTGGACCACATCCGGCGCCCGCTCAAGCAGGAACTCAATCATGTCCTCCTGACCAAGCCGCTTGCCGTTGACAGCCATCCATTTTGCCAGCCGCCAATGCGGTTTCGTCCGCCAGCGGCAAATGTGCGTGGCCTTCCGCCCGAACACCCCACCCGGCTTCTGGTAGTCGATTTCCGCGCGGATCTCCCGCGTGGATTGCTTCGCGAAAATCACGCTGTTCTCATCCCGGAACCGTGCGAGATAATCCAGAAAGCTCTGCATATCCACCACCGCATGGTCAAGCTGTGGATACTTGCCGGGGAGCATGTTCTCCGCTGCCAGTTGGGGAAGCGGCTCCGCCTTCCATCCCGGCGGGAGCATAGCCACCGGGACCCCTCCGTCCCACTCTATCCCGACCTTCCCACCGATCTCCACGCCAGCCTGCACCGCAGCCGCCACATCACACACCTGTTCAGTTTCCTCTTTCACTTTGCTTCCTTTATGTTCGTGATCACATTTTCAGCCCCGGCATCCTCATCCGGGAAAAGATCCATCTGCCGGATATCATTCCGGCTCAGCTCACCCTCGCGCCCCACGAAAAAGAGGGTGTTTACCTTCGGAGCCTTCGGTTTTTTAACCGTGCTCTCCGGGATGATAAACACCTGCCCGCTCTCGATCGGACACACGTCCAGGGTGATCGTGAGCTTGCCCTTTTTGTGGTTCTCCTGGACCGCTATGACCAGCTCCATAAGCTCACGGTCCATCTTCTCCAGTGCCGCCCCTTTTTCGAGGTTCTTCAAAACCTCCGTAAGTCCATATTTATCCATGATTCACTCCTTACTTATCGCGGCCCAGTATCTCGTATAGGGCCAGCCATGCCGCCGCGATAAGCGCAAGGCCCGCCACTGTTATTTCAATCATAATGCAAGTCCCATCTCGCCCGCCGGATCTGCTCCGGCGTCCATTGTTTAGCGGTTTGTTTAGCTCCCTTCCGCTTCCCGCGATTGCGCTTGCCCAGCTCCCGCGCGGCCTCGTAGTAGTCGAGACCGTGGGTCCGTGCATAGCGCTGGATCACGTGTGAAGGGATCGCCATCTCAAGCCACCTTTTGCTTATTCCGCCGGGCATACTTCCTGCGCGGTTCCACCCCGTTCCGGATGCGCTCCTGGAGTAGCGCCAGCTCACCCGCTGGCACCTTCCCCCGGCTGTTCAGGCTCAGGATTCCGCTGTCCAGGTAGTGGGCGCGGAATGTCCGGTATGCCATCCCCAACATCTTCGCAGCTTGTCCGATGTCGATCTCGGCCCGTGGCATCCCCCGCGTCACAATCAGGGATCCACTCCCTGATTTCTGTATCACAAGCGGTTCCCCACCAGGGTGAGCCAGCCAGCTCCGGACCACCGGCCCAATCGCCTCCTCAAGGTTGTTCATCAATACTCATCCTTTCCTGACCGCGCCCAATCGATGCCATCATCCATGTGCTCCGATTGCATTTTTGCGCGGACATGATGCATGGCATCCAGGAAACTCCCATTAAATGGGACCCTCGCCGCCTGCGCCCTTCCATCACGATAAACCGTGATGTCCCAGTCGTTCAGCCGGTGCCCCCTGCCAATCGTGATCATGTGCCGCTGGCTGCGTGCGATCCTCATCAGGATCTGGAAAGCCTCAATCTCCCGCGCCTCCGCCGGGACCTCCACCACCTCCGCGCTGTGGCGGAGTTCAGGGGCTTCCGCCCCGCTGCTGCTGGCTGACATTTCAGCCACCACGTCATTCACACTCACCCCCAGCGCATTGCAGAGGGAAACGATTGATTGAGCCAACTGCTGAATTTGCATACTTTGCAGACTATCTGCGTTTTTCGCAGTATCGCAAGACAAAAGTTGCAATTTCTGAATTATTCCTTCAGCTTTCTCAGATCATGACACACAACGCATTCCCTAGTTTCCTTGAAAATCAGGCCAATCGGATGGGATACCCGACCCAGATTGCCGTTTCCGAACGCCTAGGGCTCGGTCCGTCCGGGTCCGGGAAAATCTCCAAGCTCTATTCCGGGGACCAGATCCCCAAGGTGGATTTCTTTCAGCTCTGGTATGCCCGCATCTGCACCACCGATGCCGAACGTCTCGCTTTCCTGGAGTCATATGCCCGCTATTGGGCCACCCAGATTGACCCCATTCGTGGGGATCAACTCACCATATCCGCCACGGATCCGCTTTCATCCTTGCCATACAAAGTGCAGGATGCCATCCGCTACATCATTCACGAAACTATGCATGGATCCCCCGCGATCGGAGATTCCATCTCTGCAATCGTTGCCGCCTGCCGGTCGATCCAGCAACCCGCGCTTAGTCTGGTTGCGGAAGCGCCGCCACCGTGGACCCGCTCATCCAAATATGGATTGCCAGATCCGCATCACCACGATGACCCCGACCGCAAGAAAACCGATCGAAATCAATAGACTGATCAACATTCCCGTGATCAGAAAAAGCATGTGCAAAATGATTCCGATGTATTTCATTTTCTCGCATCCTCAGCGGCCCATTGCGCTTTGATCGCCTCCCACTCCCGGCGGCCCTCCTCCTCCAATCGAGCGGCTTTCTCCTCCTCAGTCTCCCGGGTCTCCCCAATCAGCCTAAGCGCCTCCTGGTAGAAATCCTCATCAACCTCGCGGCATAGAGTAAGCACCCGATCTAGTTTACCCCGCAACTCAATCACCTGCCACTCTGCGAGAGTGCGCTGCTGTAGACGATGCTGCTCTATCGCGGGATACGACTGGGGCGGCGGCGGAACATACGCCCGCTCCCGACGGCGCTGGGCCATCCGCTCCACTGAATCATAGCCCTGCTGGTATCCCTTCCAAAATCCATCCATCGAACTCTCTGCCGGGCGTGGGATGATCCCCACATTCCCCCGCCAGTAGGGGCTGAAACGGTTGTTTATCGAGTTGGGCGAAAACTTCGACCCATATTCCCCGAACGGATTATCAATGCTCTCCGGATCAAACCGGCTCGCCCCCGCCTTTCCCAGGTAGGTCCCGTCCTCCGCATACAGTCTCACCTCTGCACCCGATGCCATCCCGCCGGACAGCATCACCACCACCGCAAGCATCCACGTTTTCATACCTCTACCCTAACCCATTTCTCCCGAAAATCAAACCCAATACTCAGCCGACTCCCGCGCGGAAACGCTCCCCTTGTAGTGGGTGAGGAAAACGCGGGATCCCTCCATGTGCCCCATCACCTCCATGGCCCATTCAAGGCTGCGGTGGTATGCATGGCTTGCCCATGTATGCCGTGCCAGGTTGTGGGGCATGGCAGGCAACCCCGCCGCCTTTAGCGCCCTCCTGGTGCCAAGCTTCCACGCCTGCCGGTAACGCCATCCGCTCTCATCCCGGTAGCGCCTTGGGACCACCCAGCCATCCGGATCCCGTTCCGCATTCGCCAGCCGCTTCCACACCCACGGCGGCAAATCATATGCCCGCCGGTAGCGCCCCGCCTTCGTCCATTCCGGCGCAAGGTGGATCTCCTTCCGTTTCAGGTCCACCCCATACCACGCCCCCGGCTGGGCATCCTTCCAGCGCATCCGCGCCACCTCCTCCGACCGGATCCCCGCGCCAAACCGTAGCACCCAGCCCGGGACCATCGGCCCATCCAGCGCATCCAGGAAAGCATCCACTTGCCCCCTTAGCCATGCCGGTTTCCGCCCCACCAGCTCCCGCCGTGCCCGCTCCCATGTGATCCCCTCCACCACCCCCGCGTCCGCCTCTCCCATCCGGGCGGCCCATCTCCAGAACGCCGCAAGTATCGCCCGATGTAAGCGCCTCGTAGCCTCTGCCGGGACCCTATCCACCACCCATGCCCGAACCATTTCCCGCGACACCATCCGGATCCCCACACCCTCCAGCCCCTGCTCCTTAATAAAGCGATTGATCACACCCTTGACGCTCGCCCGGTATCGGATCGACCACCCAAGCACCTCACGCCCTGCCCGCTGGTAATCCGCCGCCACATCCTCGATTGCCCGCCCCGGCTGGACCACCACCGCCCTCCGTGCTCCAGCATCCTCTGCCCAACGCAGCCAATCCATTGGCCCCCCAAGCTCCCGGAGTTGAGCCACCGCCGCCCGCTCCTCCAACGTAAGCGCCAAGCGCCCCCAATCCTCCCGCTCCCGCTCCCTCGATCTCAAAAACGCCCGCGCCTCCCGCTCCGTCGCAAAGTATTGACGCTTCCGTTTCCCCCTCTCGGACCACCTTGCACTCCACGCAAGTCTCCGCCCCTCGAAATACTCAATCCCGGTTGCCATTGTCTGGAAAATCTGAGGCCAATTTGAGGCCAGTTTTTCCCGAACTAATGCAATCCAAAGCACAACATGTCAATCCCCCGATTGACAAACAACCCCAGAAAAGACCCCTCTCCCGCATCTATAAACCACTGATCCCCAAAGCAATCCCGCTCCCACAAAGGTCCCGCAAAATGGAGCCGCCTATCGGAATCGAACCGACGACCTACTCATTACGAATGAATGGGGTTTTGTTGGTTATCAAGTGGTTGCGGAACTGAGAGGCCAGATATTGCAGGGGGTTTACCATCGGTATTCTTCTTCACGGATGAGGGATTCGCCGGTGCGGCGGAGGGCTTCGGGGCTCATGCGGTCCTGGGCGTGGATGATGGATTGCATGGTCGCGGCGCGGGAGTCGGCTTTCTTCCGGTAGTAGTCGGCTTCCCGGTCGCCTCCGGCTTTGCGGGGGAACAGGTCAAGCTCGCGGCCCTTGAAGCTGCGGATCTTGGCATAGTGCTGCATGGCAAGCTGCACCTGCTCCCGTTCGTATGGGGTAAGGCTTTTGAGGAATGCGGCGCGGTCCCCGACATTGATTGCATTGAGCGGGTTTTGAGTCCGGATGCTCCCTTGGAATTGCTCCTTGGTATAGCCGAAGTCTAGGAGCTGCAAATACCAGTGCATTGCCGCCGCCGGGTCGCCGTAGTAGATCGCTTTCCTGAATCCCGATACAGCCCGGGCATTCTTACTGTTGTTAGCGTCAAATCCCCGATCACTCCCATATTTTTCCCGGGCAAAATCTGCGGCCTTGTCCCGGATCGAGTAGTAGGCCCAGCTCTCCGGGTTGCGGTATCGCTGCTGGAGGATGAGCTGTTGCGCCCAGTCTCCCAAATCCTTGTGGCTCACGTAGTCCTTATCTATTATCTGCCGGATTGATTGCGCGGTAAACTGGTCTACCATCTGGCCAAGGACGGCCCCCGCCAGGTCATAGTCCGGGATTGAGCGCTGGTCGAACACGTCCGGGAAGATCTGTTTCTTGGCGGCCCACGTGTAAGCGATCTTTGGCGCCGGTCCCACGCTCTGGATTCCCTTGTTGAAAAAGTTCTTGGGCAAGTGCATTGCCCACTCCTGCGCGGCCTGGGCCAGTGTGATCCGGCCCATGCCTGCATCGACAAGTCCGCTCATTCCCTCCATCCCGCTGAACCATTCCAGAACATCGGCAAACGCCGTTGGGGTATACATGATCCGGGTCCGTTTGGTGTCCGGATCAAAGCCTGTGATAATGTGCATCTTCCGCCGGTCCGCCTCGCTCAAGTATTTCTCAAGGTCATCGTCGTCCGGTCCGCCGAAAACTAACGGTGCGATTGCATTGTTCCAGATATTCGTGGCCAGGTATGGCAACATGATCCGGATCAGCACCCCCGCCGCAATCCGTGAGGCGTGCACGGTTGCCACGGTGTTCCCTCGCATGGCCGTTATTTCCCCGGCTTTAACTAAATCCCGCAAGTTTCCTCTGAGCTGCCGGTGGTATTTCCAATTTCCTTCCATCCAACTCCAGAATGGGACCCATGCCTTCCGGAGGGCTTCGCCGTTGGCGCTCATTTCCCCGTAGTCCACGAAAGTCCGGCGGGCGATCTTCGCCGCCTTCCGGTAGATTGCATCCTGGGCATCGGGGGCGCTGTCCGTTGTGGCTTCCACGTCAACCTTTGCGGCTCCCTGGTAGATGGGATCCGCCCCGTGTCGCATGCGGTCGAGTGCCGCCAGGTATTTCGCATAGCGGAAAATCCCTTCCCGGATGCTGCTTGCCTCTGTCTGGTTGCGTGCCACCCCCAGCGTGGTCAACTGTGGAGCCCCCAAGCTCATCGCGCTTTTGGCTATGTTTCCCGCCTTCTGCCAACGGGCTTCCGCTGTCGTGGCAAAATTGTCAAAGTGCCTCATAGCAGCCTCTCCAAGTTCCCCCACCTCACGGGCTGTCACGCTCTCAAGCACCCGGTTCCGGTATGCCTCCTGAAGCTCCTTGCTCGGTGGCTCGCCCTCGCGCCAAAACTGCCGGACCTCCCGCCATGCGCGGGGAAGGTATCGCAACATGCCCGGATCACCCACCAGCACCTTGTCAATTATATCCGTCGAAAGGTTCCCGTATTCATAGCGGATCCAGTTGGTGGGGAAATACAACTTTTGTTTCTTCCACGCTGTATTGATCCAGGCAAACGCCCGCTTTAGGTGGGAGTCCACCATGGTCTCCTTACGGACAAACTCCCGGATGACCCGATGCATCTCCACCGGGATGATCACCTTGCGGCGCTTGCCGATCGCCATTGCCCCCTCGATCATTTCGGCGGTGAGTTTCACATCGGCCCCGGTGTCCTTGAGAAATTTCTTAAGGTCCACGTCCTGGGAGATCGCCACCCCCAGCGCCTTCCCCAGCTTCTCCCGGTCGATCACCTCCACCGGTCGGAACGGTAGCCGCTCATCAATCGTGTGGAGGACATAGCCCTCCGGGATGTTGTAAGGCTTCTGTGCCTCGCTCGCGCTGATCTTCGCCGCCTTGCGGTTCTTCCCGCTCGCCTCCTCGTTCTCCTGGTCCTGTAGCTCCTTGCGGATCTCCTCGGTGATATCGTAAGACTCGATACCGTTTTTCACAAAATCCGCCTGGGCGTTGTGGATCCTCACCGCGTAAAGGTGGGAGAAAACTGCGCTGATATAGTCGGTTTCGATGTCCAGCTTGGAGCCCGTCAGCTCCTCCATGTAACCCCGGAAAGGCTTGTCCTCAATGACCTTTGCGTTTTTGAATTTCCCGCTCATGTAGTCAATCACAAGGTGCGGGTAGTAATATGGATTCTGCTGCTCCGCCGGGATCAGGTAGCCATATTTCTCGAGCAAACCCTTTTCCGATGCCATCGCCTGATAGTGTGCCCGCATCGCGTCGATGATCTGCTGTTTGAACTCATGGCCGTCCAGTATCCCAATCAGCCGATTCAGCTCTGCCACCACCTCCGCTTTCTTGAGCCCCTGGGGTAGAACCACCGGCTTACCCGTGAGCGGGCTGATCATCTCGGCCCGGGTGGCAAGATCCTTATAGAGCAAAAGGTTTTGGAAAAGCGCATAGGGGCTTTTCAACATCTCCGCCTCCAGCTCCTGGAGCTTGTCAAGGTCTGCCTGTTTGATCGCTTTCACACCCTTGGCCTTCACCCTCCGGACCTCCCGGCGGTAGTGTTCGATCGCATCCTTGTTGATAACGTTGCGGCCCAGCTTGTCGATTGGCCCCACTATCCGTTTCACGATCTCCTGGGCCTCCTGGGCAATGCGCTCCTTTGCGCCCCGTAGATCATTGGCCTGATCCCGAAACTTCGTAAACCTCGGATCATCGTTCTTGATGCCCGCATACTGATCCCATCCATCCAAGATTCCCTTGAACCATTCCTTGATCCGCTCCCAGCGCGGTTTTTCCTGGTAGGTTGCGCCTCGGAGCATCAGGTTTTTTACGGTCGCCATGTGCGCCCGCTGCTCCTCGGTCATCGCCTCCTCAACCACGCCCTCCATGATCCGCGCCGCCTGATCCTTCCGGAGCTGTTCCACCGCCTGCCGCTTCATCGTGCCCGCCTGGGTTATATCACTCATGGCCTGCGCGGCGGCCAGTTGATTCCGCTCCAGGATGACAGCCTCAGCCACGGTCTTGTTTGCCGCGCGGGCCTCCAGTATTTCCGCCTCAAGTTGCCTGAGCCGCTTCGGGTTCGGCTTCACCGGTGGGGCATCCTGCCGGGCTGGCTCCTGGATCTCCTCCGGATCCCCTTCCCCCTCCTGCTCTGCTGCCAGCTTGCGGTCTGCGATCTCCGCGCGGACCTCTGAGCGTAGCCCGAAAAGCGCATGCGTCGGCTGCTTATCCGCCTGACGCTCCTCGATGAGATTGGTCAACATCTCCAGCCGCTCCTGGAGTTGGGCATCGGTGAACTTCCCCACGTCAACCTCCATCGGATACATATGGAATCCCACCGGCTCCGGCGCGGAAAAGCGGATATCCGGGGATGAATCCTTGAAACGTTCGCTGGGCGGGATGATCCGCCCGCTGTCGTCTCGCGTGATGGGATCTGCTGATTTGATCTGCTCCGGCTTGAAAACTGAATAGGTGTCAGTGGTCTTTGTCTTTGCCGTGTTGTTGTAGTTGTCTTTTACGTCATAGATGATGATCCCGTCATTTCCTTTTTCCCTCGCCTCATCAATCACGTAACCGGTTTTCCCTCTCAACTGGGCATCTCTCCAGGGCCTTCCATGGGCAAACACTTCCAGCGGGTTGGTGATCTTCAGATATCCCTGCCAAGTTCGTGGCTCTGCGTTCTGGTAGTCTGTTGCCCGGCGGTCATCCGCATAGGATGCGGCTGTCGCGGCGCTTTTTGCAAACCAGAAAACTTCCTGATATGCTGGAGCTATGGATGCATATCGACCACCGAACCTGTGAGACTCGTCGATAAATCTTCCATCCGGAGTCCCGTGAAATCCCTTTATGGTGTAGCCTTTTTCTTTTGCCACTTTGTCCAGGATCCGGATCATTTGCGCCGTGTCTCCCTTTTCCACGGCTGACATGTATTCGGCATCAAGTTGGGCAAAGTCAACGGGTGGGGGTGGTTTATTGATAAACGCGGCAACCCTCCTGTCCCGTTGCTCTTGTTCAATCTTGTTGTAAAGTCGTTTCAACCTTGCTTTTTCAGTGCCTTTTGCCTGCTCCCATTGCTCAAACAACACATCCCCGCGCTCATATAGTTGGTCATCGGTGAGTGCTTTCAGGTCGATATGCTGCAATGCAAGAATATCCTGGTCCGCCGCGCTCTGGCGGGTGGCCTGCGCTGTGGATCCTGCCGGGCTGGTGGAGCGGGCGGCTTTGCGGCGGCCCTCCAGGTAGCGGCGGGACTGGGTTAGCAAGCGCCGGATCTGGATATCTGTCCACTCCTGGGAGGATATCATTCCAAGGGCGAGGCGGATCGCTGCCGTGATGCGGGTCCATAGGCTCGGGTTGTCAATCTGGCCCTCTGCCATCTGGGCAACAATCTCCTCCGCTGCTATGATAGCATCCCCCGGGCGGGTGGACGGGTCGAGCTTCCAGCGGGCAAGCGTCTTACGCCAAAGCTCTTTGCCCTGGTAGGCATCCGCCACCATCTGCATAACGGCGTTAAACTGATCCCCTAGGACAGCCCGGACACCGTAATGCCCCACCGCCTCATGGAGTGCAACGCGGACAGCGTGAGCGGGATCGGTCAGATTATTCCGGATCAGGGTGATCCGGCCCGTGCGGGTGTTGAAGTAGCCCGCGCTCCGGAGCATCCCCTTTTCCCGCATCTCGCGCAAATCTCCGGCTGGGAGGTCGCGCAAGTCCTTCACCTCTACTCGCCCCTGCTTCCACCTGCTGGTCAAGTCCGCCACCGCCTGGTCAATCGCATCGCCCGGGCGGCTTGCCTGCTGGCGCGTGCCCTGCCCCGCGCTGTATCGGATATCCGGGGATCGAGAATCGAATCGCCGTGACAATGGGATCACGTTGCCCTCATCGTCCCGCGTGATCGGATCGGCGGATTTTACCGCATTCTGTGATGTCGCCACGTGCACCTCGTGCCCTTGCTTATCCCACGCATCTTTTTCCAGGATGCCGGTTTTCCCCGTGTGGGCCTCCACCGCATCATAAACCATTTGCGGGTCAGCCCCCGCGTGGATGAGTCCGGCGATCAAATCGACATCGCTCTCGGAATATCGCACCAAATCTTGAGCGGCCTTTGTTGCCACCCTGTTGGCTCCGTATGATCCCACATCGTCAAAATTCCACAACGGGCTTGACCCTTCCCCGTCTTGCTCTTCTGCGGTTTTGTGGATGTCCAGCAAGATGGATTTCCATTTAGCGGCGGGGATGGTGTTCTTCTTCCCGTCCAGGCGCGTCCCTGATTTTAGATAAACCTCAAGCAACCTTCCGCCGTGGCGTGAAGAATAACCCGCCGCCACATCCTTCTCGTTTGTGAAGTAAAACCCCTTTCCCTCGGATGTTCCCTGTTCCCCCATCCGTCGCCAATCGAATTTGAAAAACCCATCCGGCCCCCCGTGATACAAAGGTCTCACCTCATACCCCGCCGCTTTTGCCCTCTCATCTACCAGGCGCTGGGCGGTTTCGGTGTCGCCGCGTTCCACTGCTGCCATGTATTCGGCATCCTGGGCGGCGGGATCTGCTGCGGAAAATCTCACATCATCCGGGCGGGCGGCGTAGTTGGCCATCTGGGGGCGCCCCCGCATGATGGATTCATCCATAGCCTGGAGTAGGTCGTCGGGCGTTGAGTAGTCGAACCCGCTCCCGCCCTCGCTGAGGGATTCCCGCATGGCATCGAGCGTCAGCCCGCCCTCGGATTTCCCGGCAAAGAGCTTGCGCCGCTGGCCCACATTCAGGGCGTTGTAGATTGCCCGGACCTCACCCGCCAGCGGGTCATTGGCGTCCCGTAGATTGTCCGGATGCATCAGCTTACCTGTCCGGCTGATCCGGTTCTGTAGTTCATCCGGGCTCGAAAAGTCCGGAGTGTCCAGCTCGCCGGACTCCTCCATCATCTCGCGCTCATACTCATAGACCAGCGCGTCCTGCTCCGCCTCGGGGAGCTGTTCCCACTGCTGCCATTTGTCCTCTTTTGCGCGTAGGCTTCGCTCTGCCTCGATCTGTTGCACCTTGCGCCGCCAAGCCGGATCCAGCACCTCCGATGGTGCCACCTCGCCCCGCCATGCTGCGGCCTCGATCTCCTGCCATTGCCTCCGCTCGGCGTCCGCCTGGGCATCCTCGTCCGCCTCATAAACCCCGGAGTGGACTGCATACTCATCCCGGGATTTCATCCATGCCGGTTTGGCGCGGGCCTCGGCTTCGCGTTGCTCGCGCTGCTTGGCCATCTCCTCCTGGATCATGCGGGTGGTTTCCGCCTTGCGCTCCTCCAGCTTCTGCTGGGCGGACCGGATCTCTTCCGGGGATGATTGGGCAAGTTGCATCTTGCGCTCATCGGTCATCACCTTGAGCGTTTCTTCCGGGATCCCCACCACGGCAAGCTTAGTCTCTGCCTGCCGCGCCTGGATCGCCTCCTTGTTTTTCTGCTGCTCCTGTTTGAAGCGTTCCAGCTTTTCGATCTCGTCCGATGGGATCAGGGATGAAAAGATATCAGCGCCCGGGGCGGCCTTAGCTGCCGCCTTCGGTGGGCGGATCTCCTGCGGGGCGCCCTGGATGATCTCGGTCCCCTGCGGGAGTGGAGTCTGACCCGCCCGGAGTTGGGCGTTGAGCGCGTCAAGCGTTTGCTGTTGTTCGGTCTGCTCCGTCGCTTGTGGTGCAAGTGGATCCAGCGGGGCGGCTTGCTCCTGCCGTGTGGAGGGCTGTGCCCCCGGTCCGCGCTGGCGTCCCGGTAGTGCATTCACCACTGCCCCCATGAGCAGGCCGGATACGCCCCCCACGGCTCCGGATCTTGCCACCCCCTCGAAAAGCTCCCGGTCCTCGTCGTAGATCTCCCGGGCGATCGCATTTCCTGCGGTGGACTGAAAAGCCTCCTGGATAGCTTCCTCCAGCCCTTCAATCCCCGCATCCTTGATACGGTTCAGGATCTTTCCCTGCGGGATCACGCGGGTGAGCTTACCCACCCATTTCCCGACTGGGGCGACTTCCGACACCCCCACCAGCCCCGAGAGTGCCCCCGCAAGCTGTGCCTCTGTGTCGTCCGCGCCTGCCGCCTTCGCCTCCTCATAGCCTGAGCCCATCCCCACCATGGCGCCGGACATTGCCACCCCAAGCGGATTCCCGCCGGTGAGCAATCCACCCATCCCAAATCCAACGGATGAGCCCGCGCCCCGGGCTACCTCATCCCAGAACGTTGCATCCTCATTCACCGGAAGCGCCTTTGCGACCCGCTCCTGCACCTCACCGCCAGCCTTCCAAAGCGGCCCAGCGGTCGGGTCCATCGGTTGAGCCTGCCTCTCCCGGATCACACCCGGCTGCACCTGCGCCTGAGCCACGCCCCCAATGGTCGGGACCGTATCGAGCCCAGCCATCCAGTCCATGGCCCCCCGCACACTCGCCCCCTTGAGCCCCTGGCCGATCACATCCGCCACACCCTGGGCCGCCTGCCCCAGCTTGTTCCGGACCACGCCGTAAGGATTGCGCCGCTTGCGCTCCTCCTCCTCGCGCTTCGCCTGCTCATCCTCCAGTGTGTAGGGATCCCATCCCCCGCTGTAGGATGGCGGTGTGTAGGATGGAGGCTGATACCCACCCGGCGCGGGCTGGCTGCTGCCGTAGCCGATCGAGTTCAGGAACTCAGCGGAAAACGGGGAAGATCCGCCCCCGCCCCCGGACGTTTGCGCCGGGGCGGAAGTGGTCAACCCGGCGGGTGCGTAGCTCGTGCGGGACGGTTGTGGCTGTTGGCTGCTGCCGTAGCCGATCCTCTCCAAAAATTCAGCGGAAAACGGGGAGTTGTTCATTGTGCAAAATAGTTCGACTGTTTGCCGGGATCACTCCCGCCCGGCACGGGGATCAATAAGACTGCGCTTGCATTAACAAGTTTATGAATGGGTCCCTTTGGTCCGGCCTCATCGCCCCCTGTTGCAACGCATCTTCCACCATCTGAGGCCATTTATCTGGACCCACCCCTATGCTTTGGAGATATCCCGGGAGGTCTGTGCCAAGCGCGATCATCGCGTCCACATACTCCTGCCTCATCCGTGGCGGCAGAATAGTCTGGTCCACCTTTCCCACGTCCTGAAGCTTTGCCAGAGCGGCCTGTTTCTGCTCCTTGAGTAGTTCATCGCGCCGCTTGCCCCCGATCGCACCCCAAAGGATGCCGCCCTCTTTGCGGTCGCCTGCCGCCATCTCCTCCTGGTTGCGGCGCATCTCCTCCTGGATGGCGTTGTATTCGCTCAACCCGGTAGAGAACTGGTCCCGGATCGGTGCCACTGTCTGGTCATACTGCTGTTGCTGCTCCAGGTATTTGTTACGCGCGGCGAAGTTGTCCGCCGCTTGTTTCACCTGCTCCGGGGCCGCGTTGGACGGCGGCGGGCTGTCCCAGTTCCACGGCTGGGCGGGCGTCCTGTTTGTTGATCCGCCCCCGCCGCCCGGGGATGATAACAGCGCCCGCTCCATTGCAGATGCGTCTTTCATCTGCTGCATCTCCCGCTGGAATTGCTGTTGCTGTAGAATCCGGTCCAGCTCAGCCTGCCGCTGGGCGGCGGCGTTTTGCTGCGTGGCAAGCTGCTGCTGCTCGTAGCGTTCCCGCTCTCTGCGGCGGTCAAAAGCGTCGTTTGTGGTGGAGTATCCCACCTTGTAAGCGTCCCAAAAATCTCGCATGCTCATAGCTCTAAATCTCCTTTCGTGTTGTTTCCGCCTCAGCCCCTCGGTCCGCTGCTGTATATCATCGGGCCGCCGGGTCCGCCAGGCTCTCCAAAGCTAAAGTTAGCTTCCGGGATCCCCAGGTCATAGGTTGGCGAGTTCATGTCCTGGGTAGTCCATGCGTTGGATGGCGTGGAGCTGCCAGAGTTTCCCCAGTTTTGCAGAGCGGCGCCGAATTGCCCCGTTACTCCCCCGATCGCGCTGGCCCATGGGTTTGACTGCCCGGCATACGCTGCCGGGATATTGGCCTGCCCGCCTGCCGCGTTCACACCCGCGTTCATGCGTCCTTGTTCCGCATTGAGGAAAGCGCCCCCGGTTCCCTGCGGGTCAAATGCCGTCATGGCATTTCCCTGGGCTGTGCCGGAGCTTGCGCTGTAGGGCGTGATGATCCCGCTGCGCTGGCTCAAGTCGTTCATCCGGTCGTATTGGGTGCCCTCCCCGCTAAGGTAGGCATTCCATGCGTTCATCGCGTTGCGGTTAGCTGCCGCCGCCCCGCTTGCCGCCGCGCTCTTGGCTGCGTTGTATTGGGTCATCAGCACGTTGTTGTCAAACCCCGCGCCCGTGACCTCGTTCTGGAACATCTGGGTCTTGGCCGCGTTGTTGGTCCCCACCCGCTGCACCGCCATGCCGAACTCATTCACGCTCGCCGCGTTGTTGAGGTCGATCTTTGAAAGCTCATCGGTGAACTTCCGGGCGTCCTGCTCGTTGTTGAATCCCAGCCGCTGCAAGTCCGCCGTAAGCTGATCCACCTGCGTCTGGTTGTTGAAGTCCATCTGAGCGATCCGGTCCGCAAACTGCCGGGCCTCCACATCGTTGTTAAACTGGAGCTGCCCCAAATCGATCCCGAACTGTTGGGAAATCGCGGCGTTGTCCGCTTCGAGCTGCTGCATCCGATCCTGATAAGTCTGGGATGCCAGCGCATTGTTTTCCTGCCGCGCGCGGTCCTCCGCGTCCTGGACCGTTTCATCGCTCGCCAAGTAGCCAAGCGCGGCGTTCATCCGCTCATTGCGGCGCCGGTCGCTCTCCTGCCCCACCTGGACGCTTTCGACATACTGGGAAGCGGGTCCCAGGTAGTTCCCCCGGGCCACCTGCCCGGACCTTACCCCCTGCTGCACGCTGTCGAGCTGCTCATTGGTGAGCCGCCCGCCCTGTGCAAGCTGTTCGTAAATCATGTCATCCAGGAGTTGCCGCGCCTTGTTGGTCGAGCTGGCTTCATTGTCCGCCCGCTCATAGTCCGGGGTGTTCTCCACGTTGAAGCGGTTCAGCATGTAGGCCCCTGTTTCGGTGCGATTGTATTCCGGGCGGGCTCCCGTGTCCTGTTGGAGCTGCGGCCCGGCGCCCTCATAGTGTGCATAGTCCGGGGTGTCCTCCGTGTAGCGGTCGAGCGTAGGCGCTGCCCCCACCATCTCAAGCTGTGGCCCGCTCCCCACGGTGCGGAGCCCGTTCAGCATGGAGGTGGATGGACCACCACCGCCCCCACCGCCGGATCCTCCCGGACCCGTCCCCGTTATCTCATAGTAGCGTTGGAGCCGGGCCATCCCCGCCGCGTCCGGATCCCCGCCGCCCTCGACATAGCCATACAGCGAATCCCTCATCCCGGTGGATTCCGGATTCAGTAGCCGGTCATTCTCCCGGAGCTGGGCGATATATTGCGGCTCGTATTGCGCTTTCCAGTCCAGTTCCTGCTCGGAGTTTTCCGCCGCGTAGTCCCAATTCCCATACCCCTCAAAGCGGTTCAGGCCAAGGTTGGCATCGTGGTAAAACTGCATGTTTGGGAGGATGGAATCCTGGGATGCTTGTGTCCCCCGCATGTAAGCTGAGTATGGATCAAAAGCGTCGATCGCCTCCCGGCTCTGCTGGTATTGTTTATCCTCCTGCTTTTGCGCGCGGCGGGCGTTTGATTTCTGCGCCTCGCTGGAAATGTATGCTGCACCCATTGCTCCCGCGGCGGTTACGCCCGCGCCAATTACAACCATACTCATGATGTAGCCTCCTGATTCATGCCGGGCAAAATATCATCCGGAGCCACGGCCCGCCCATCCCCCAGCAGTGGATTGGTGTGCAAAATCGTGTGTTCCTTGAAAATCTGTTCAAAGTCCCGCGTGTCCGATGGATTCACGTGATACGTGGCCCACACCACCGGCGTGAGTGCGATCACTGCCCGGCGCGTGCCGGGTAGTGTCCGGCCAATGTATGGGGCACGGACCACCCGGGAGCCCTCTCCCCCATCCCACACAATAAACTCCCCCTGAAGTATCGAGAACGGGTGCTCCCGCGCGTGGATCACGCTAGTGGCCACGCTGCCCGGGCGCATGTGCATCACGCGGACATACAATCCCGGGAAAAAGAGGTGTTCATGGTCCGCGCAAGCTGAGTTCAGCCCCAACGTCTCATTGGCCACCTGCCCGTTTGCCGCCGCGATATCGGTCAATAGCCGTTCCAGCTCGTCGATCCTGGCATGTTGTGCCGGTGTGGTCTCGCACACACCGCCCTCCGGGGCGCGGTCTCCCCAACGTGTCACCCTCAAATCAGCGGGAACCGGGATCAGTCCCCACAATTTCCTTTCAAGCTCTAGCGCCATGCCGCTCATATCTCGATCTCGTATGTGTTGATATAGGCGTTCACCATGATCTCCCTGAGACGCCAGCGTCCCCGGAGCTTCAGGACCACTGCCATTTCCCGGCATTCCCGCATGCCCGGGCGCATGAGCAAATCCCAGCCCCGCCTCACGCTGTTGTTCCACTCAAAGCGGATCGGGAACCGCAGCGGGAACCTTGGCAACACGTCCAGGCTCACGTCCTCCGCCACCGTGAGAAACGGGTATAGGGTGCTCTCATCCTGCCCGTCGAGCTGGACCATCACGTCCATCTCACCCGCTCCCTCCCAGCATTCCACCTCCATGGACTCCGGGCTCTTGAGCTGCTTGAAGTCTCCCCAGTTGTAGGACTTCGTCCGGACCGTGGATTCCACCGGCGCGGTAACCTCTCCATATGGAGTGCCGCCTGGTGTAAAGCTCCAATCATAATCATAGAAACCATAATCATCGTCTGTTGAGTCTGGATTCCATTCATAGATTCCTCTTGATTTAAAATCTCTTTCTGTAGAAAACAGCCGGTTGACACCCCCGAATCTACAGACTTCTAAAGACCAAAACGGACCTTTCCATAGTCCGCCCCAGTGCGCGGTGTCCATGTTGTAAACCAGGGCATTCATTGGGGTATGTTCCAAATCAAGCGGGATCGCAAATATAACACGGTTTCCAACTGTGGCCGCCCGTATGTTGTGGACGTATGCGGTATTCACCGTGTCGATGATATCCTGGACCGGGTAGCTCAGGATCGGGCTTATCTCCTGATCATCTCCCGCGATTACGCGCCGAACGGAAGTGATCCCGATGGGGGAATAAAACCAGACATCATTTCCCACCCATGTCCAAGCGTCCGGACCTACTATCCCCACCTGTCGGGTGATCGCCGTTATTGTCCATTGGTCAGTCGTTTGGAGCGGATTTGCATCCACACTCCAAACCGAATGTTTACAGAACACCAGTAGCTCATTGTCACGGCCTGGGACCAGTGCCACGATCGGGTCACCCTCTCCCTTCCCCACGCGGATCCCATCCGTGATTTTGAAAGATACCAGTGCCCCGCCGGTTGCCGTCACTCCAAGGATCGAGCTTGGCCAGATTATATCGGAGTCTTTTTGCACCGCAAAAATTCTCCCCCGGTGCTCCGCCACATAGCTGACATTTGGGAGCAAGGTGGTCCCATCGTCAAAGGTATGGATGTCGGAATACGTCAAAACTGGCGTTCCATCTGGTGTGATGGTAATCGCCTTAATGTATGGTTGATTTCCTGATACATAAACCACATTAATCAATTGGGCAAATGAGATATAAGTTGCCCGTTGCAACACCTGGCTTGGATCGAGGGTGCGGGTCCATACTTCCACGCAATCCCAGTCTGATACGGCTGAGGCTGTGAGGCATGTCTTTGCCTCTGTATAGACCCATAATTTCCCGGCAGTATATGTTTGCTCCTGGCGATCGTCTCCTATTGCAAAGAGTAGCTTTAAGCCTGGTAGCTCTATGTATTTCAGGTAACACTGTGGGCTATATGCGGATGGCATTCCCCCCGCCAGTTCCCTGTATGTCATCACGCCCCATCTACGGCACGCCGGTCTTGGGCAAAGCATGCCGTCCGGTGTGAGGTCCACGTTGATCAGCTCAGCGGCCTCGTCGTCCTGGATGCGGTTGGGTTTGGTCCCGCTCACCTGCCCGGCCCATTGGAGGGAGCCGGTGGATTGGACCGGATCGTCCAGCGTCTCGATGTGTTGGATTGCCATGTCGTGCCTCTCGCCTTAGCCCAGCACCGCCGGGACAATGTTGCCCTCTCCGTCGAGTTCCCACAGTGGGACCGATGGCGCGGATACCTTCCCAAGGTAGCCCATCGGGGCGCCCCGGTGTGGGCTCCGCGAGTATGCCCCACCAAGCGGGCCAGCCGTCAGGCGGCGCTGTCCCATCGCCTGCTTCTGCTCCTCATCGAGCATCGTTCTCACCATTGCCTCTCCCTCCTGGAGTTCGGCTGTGGCCTTCTGAAACTGCCGCCTGCGCTTCCACAGGTCGGCGCGGACATAGGGCCGGATCACGTAGTCACAATTCGACAGCGGGAGGATGTCGCCATCCGCCAGCTCCGGGAGTGCTTTCTTGCCAAGGACAATCAGCCGGAACGGCTCATCCCCCGGCGCCCCGACGATACGGATCAGCCGGGTGCCCGGAGTGGATCCCCGTCCCTGCTCGATCGCGTAAACCGATGTCCCACTTTCGAAGCACGCGCCCCCGCGCTGAAAGGCCCCGATCAGGTCCCCCAGTGCAAGGGTCTGGTCCTCCATCCCCACTTTCAGCACCCGCTCAACCGGGAGCTGGTAGCACCGCCCCACCGGGAGCGTGCCGCCCGGGACATCCTCCACCACGGCGCTGGCCGGAGTGATCCGGAAAAGGATCAGCGTGTCCCGGAGTGCATACTTACTCCAGATGTATTCCATGCGCTCCTTCACGTAGCCCTTGGCCTCCTCCTGGACATGATGCTCCTCCACCCCTACGGCCTTACAACACGCCGCCGCGATCTCCGCCACTGTCTTTGCCATGATGTTTTGTCCCCTTCGGTTAGTGCTGCCTTTCAGCTTACCACTCCACGATTGCAAGCCCGCTCTCTCCGGCTTCCGCGCCGGTGCCTGCTGTGCCTGCCGCCCCGATTACCAGGGCGATATCCACCGCTGTGGTGATGGTGATCACGGTCACGCCCCCGCATTGGCCGTGATTCCATGGTGCCTCGGGTGCAATCCCGTTTATTCCATAGATCCCCACGCCTGCCGGGCCGATTGCGGATGCTTGGGTTGTTCGCCCTGCGCCTGCCACGGCTGTCTCGCCGCCGCCTGCCCCGCCCTTAGCGGTGGTCGTGTCGCCCCCGGTCGGGGTTGCCGTGGTGTTGCCACCGTTCCCGCCGTTAGTCGAGCCCTGCCCGCCGCCGCCGCCCCCCACCAGGGTGAGCGTCACCAGAAGGCTTGCGCCCGGTGTCGGGTGTGTCCATGTGCCGGATGCCGTGAAAACCTGCTTGCCGTGTGGATCTCTTAGAAATGCCATGATGTTTCGTCTCCTCGTTTAGTGTTTCGTGTCGCCGGGCTTAGTAGATAAACCAGAACCCGCCCCCGGCGTTCATCAGGCTGACGGATTCCCCCGGCCTGAGTGTGATGGATGTCTCCCGCCCAAGTGTGTCCGATAAGCTCCGGGCGATCGTGATCAGCCCCGTGCCCGCGTTCTGGATCAGGATCGGGATCCCCGGATAGCTTGTCTCCTCTGAGCTTGCCGGGATCGTCACCGTGAAAGTTCCTGTGCATTTGTAGGCTTCCCCCACCACGGCGGTGAAACCTGACGTTTTCGCCCTCGGGTATAGCGCCTTGTCCTGCTGGACAAATGCTGTGGTGGCAAGCCGGGTGGAGTTGTTTCCCCTGCTCTGAGTCGGGGCGGTCGGGTTGCCTGTCAGCGCTGGGGAAGCCAGCGGGGCCAGCGGGGCAACTGCTGCCGCGATCGCCGCCGCCTGTGCTGTGCTCACCGGCTTTGCCGCGTCCGCCGTGTTATCGCAATCTCCCAGCCCCACCTGGGCCTTTGTCACGCCGTGGGGGTTTGCGGTGTTGCCCGTGTGGGTGGTCAGGTCCGCCGCTGCGGCTGCGGTCGCCGTCCGCGCAAACACGGAGGATGGATCAAGCGCCGTGGCATCGCTAGAGTTTGCCACCTCTATCTGGATGTTGGCATTCTCCAGAAAGTTGTGAAAGTCTGCCGGGAGGTAGCTGCTCCCTGTAACGAATGTCACGCCCCGCGTGATGGATTTCGGTTGTAAGGCCATGGTCTCGGTTCCTCTCTGGTTGGTTATGCTGCCGCCTCGCTGTCCGGGCTGGCGGGCTCTATCGGCTCATATGCCGGAGCGTTCTCATCACTCCACACCTTGCGGAGTGTGGCCGCGCTGTAGCCGGTCCGCTGTTCAAGCGCCGTTCTGCCGATGGTATCCTCAAGTTTTGAGAGTGTCCGCATGGTCGCGGCGGTCTCCCGTTCCGGATCCTGAGCGGATCCGGTGACTGATACCGGAACCACCTGCACCCGGCGGAATCCCGCCGGCGTGGCTGCGTCCCGCTGTGCGATCGGCACGATAAGTTCCACCCGCGTCCCCCCGTCCTCTGATTCGTAAACATAAGTCGGCATGTCAGTGTCCTCCCCAAAGTTTCCCCAGATACGCCTGGGCCACTGCCCCGACTATCGGGGCCAGCAGAAACAAGAGCGCCACCGCCCCGCTTGCCTTGAGTAGCACCCGGCGCACGCCGTCCAGTTGATCGGCGGTCTTGGCCTGCCCATCCTCCAACCGGTCCAGCCTAAGCAGGATCGCTTTCTGAAGGATGATAGATGTTTCGTCCGACTTGCGCTCAACGCACCTCAGCCGGTCCTCGATACTGTCAATTCGTCTGTCTGCCTCCATGTGTGGGTGGCTCCGCTTCTGCTGCAATTCGTCCGGGTGGGATATCCCGGCTATGTGCAGGCGACAGCGACAGCACCCCCATGTGCTGCAAGTATAGCGTCAGCGCCTCTGGCTTTATCATGGCAACCCCCGGCTGGCCGGTCGGGTAAAGGACTACCCTGTTTACCCCAGTTTCGGTGTTCACTTCTGCCCCGCCGCTTGCGGCGTGCCCCTGGGTGTGATGATATGCATCCCACACCTGTTCCACTTCCGCCCCTAGCGCGGGAGTTGCCAAAAAATAAAAGTCCTCTCCGATCATCGCACCGGATGCCACCGGCCCCGCCGGTTCATACGGCTGCGGGAGACAGCCGATCAGGATCATGGAAAACAACGTTGCCAAGCAGGTGATACCCGCCACCTGCAACCCGTTCCGGATCCATGCCTTGAATGAAAACGGATTCATTTCCCATCCCCCTCTGTGCTCTTTGTGTCCTCTGTGGCTAATTCCTCGATCCGCTGATGAATCACGGCATCCGTAATCCGCCGCTTCGTCTCAAGGTAATTCCCTCCCCCGCGCCCGCGCTCCGTCAGCCGCCGGTTGATCTCTGGGAATGCCAGCCGCCGCTCGCCCTCTGTCCCATGCTGGGCCAGTGCAATGAGCTGGTCATCCCATAGTGCTTCCACATGGTTTTTTGCGATCCATGCCCGCGCCTCTTTCAGTGCGGCCCCGGCTGCCAGCTCTGCCGCCTTTGCGGCTGCTTTTGCGGCGATCGGGTTCACGCCGGGCCTCCTTCCATCTCCGGCGGGTAAACCCTCAGCTCCGGCTGTGGCACCTTTACGGGCCGGAAGTCATCCATCGTCAGGCCCCGCGCCTGAACATCCAGCGCAATATGGCGCATGTATTGCGCGTCCGCCTTGCTTATTTTGTATGCCCGTCCGCCGAACGCCCTCAGTGTCCGGTAGTGCATCCATGCCTTCCACTCCGGGACTCCTGCCCGCCGGAGCAGTGCAAGGTAAATCCGGTCTGCCACCGCTCGCGGGAGCATATTGGTCTGGTAAATCCAGTCATGCACACATGCAGCCGCCTCCAGGTCAGGATCATATGGGCTCCCGGCGATCTTACGGATGATCGCCAGATTCGGGATCGATGCGTCATACTCATAGCCCCTCGGGACCCGCAACCTCCACACCACACCGTCAACCAGCAAGTCCACCTGATAGTCCTGGATGAGCTTCCGGGCCAGCTTCACCGTGCGGAACTTCGGATTCAGGCAAGGGACCGATACCGGGAGCGGGAGGGTCGGGTCGTAGATGTTGGCCATCATGGTGGGGGTGTCCTTTGGGTTGCGGCGGTGGACGGAAGGGTCATTCCGCCGAGTTGTCAATCCTAATCCATACGATATTTGATCTCTCGTTTGTCGTCCGTAAATTGTTACGGGCGCAAGTGGTTACAAAAAATCCGTAGCTCTCGCCCGGTCTGAACTCCATCGGATCGAGCAAATGCCCCGGCGCTTGCATCACCGCGGGAAAGTCCTTGCTCTGCTGGTCCTGATTGCGGAGCCAGTCAATCGTCGTCGCGTAGAGCTGCCCCCGGACATTCTGCACACACCACAGATTTCCCGTGGAGGTGGAGCCGTCCGGCTGCTTCGCCTGCATCCATGGTGTTTCCTTTGCATAGGGTAACCGGATCTTTCCCCCGAAAATCTCCACCCCCTTGAGGGCAATCGTCTGCTTCCAGTGGATCGCCCCGGAGTCCACCGGCCCCAGGGATTTGATCCCCGCCCCGATGTCCCACGGTGCATTTGTCGCTTTGGCGGTCCATTGCGCGTTCGGTGGTTGCGGCTCATGGATGTATCCAGTATCCACGCGCTGCCCGAATCCTCCCAGCACATCCTTGCACCCGGCGGCGATCAGCGCGTTTCCGATGTTGGCCGCCTCCTGCGTATCCTGCTGCATCGAATACTCCATCATAATCACCCGCTTCCCCGGGAAGTCCCGGATCAAAGCCAAATAGTCCCCGACATTCGCCTCCGGCGTCCGCCAGAAAGGCCCCTGAAAATAGATATCGTCCACCCATTTTTCCCCACACAAGCGGGTATCTCCCGGCATGGTGTGATGCCCTATCCTGGCCCATGGGCATCGCGCTTTGAGCCAGCTTCCAAGTTCGTTGGCTTCATCAATCGACAGATACTCCAGTGCCTCAAGTCCAAGGATTAGATGTTTGATTCCCAGCGGCTCCAGCACATCCCGGATCAGCCGATCCCAATACGCTTTCCAGTCATTCAGCTTTGTGCCGATGCGCGGATGAGTAGCATCGTCGTTTCGCATCACCATCACGATCTCCAACTTCATGGCGATCATGTGCCGGAACCACTCCGTCCATTCCGCTTTTTTCGATGAGTCGTAAAATACTTCACGGTATTGAGTATGAGCGAAGTCTCCCCAGTTGGCAGCATACAATAGGATTTGCTTCCCGCCGTATTTGACCACCCGGTTAATGATCGCATGCCGCGCCGTGTCGGTCGGTTGGGCCATCAGCGTCAGCGTGGTCCATGTTGCCAATTGCTTCGCCGGATCATAGTCAGCCAGCCACATCGATCGCATCCCGGGCGTGTCTTCCTTTGTGTCCTTTGTGCTCTCTGTGGTTGATTCTTCTTCCCTATCTGAATCGTTCGGTTTGTCGATGGTGCGCATCACACGGGCCTCGATCGTCGCCATCGTCGCCTGTGCTGTCCGCCACGCTTCCAGCTCAAACTCCAGTTCATTCCCAACCGGATCCCGCCCATGATATTTTTTGAAATACCCTTCGATCTGCTCCCGCGCATGTTTAACGTGCCGATACTCCGCCCGCTCAAGGTAGCGCTCCAGCGTGTCAATGCGGTCCGCCAGCTCCTTCAGCCATACCACCACATCCGGGAGCGCATCATGTGCCGCCCGTGCCATGTTCTCGATCTCGTTCATATCACTCATGTCCATGATCCATCCTTTGCAAATCTCACCCATGTGTTTGTTGCCGTGCATACATAGAAATAATCCGCGTCAAATCGTGCCATGCCCTTTGTCCCGGTGGCTGTTGGCCCGCTCGGTGTGCCCTCTGTCAGCAGTGCCCATGCCGACTTCGCTTGCACAAACGCCGTAGTGGCCAGCTGCGTGGTGTTCGTCCCCGCTGCTGGCGTGGTAGCGGAAACCACTCCCGCGTTTTCGAGATTAAGCGATGCGTATTTATTAGATGACGAACCGATGGACATGATGCTCGTGCCCGCTGTCGATGCCGGGATTATTGCATAGCTGGATCGCACCGTTCTGATATTGTATCTGGTAATTTCGACGCCCTCCGTCCCTGTCCCGCTGTCATCGAAGTGCTTACGTCCGGTGACCATATCCCATGCTCCGAATTTGTTCTGAACAAACGCGGTCGTAGCAATCTGCGTTGTGTTCGTCCCCACCGCCGCAGTCGGAGCGGTCGGGGTACCGGTGAGCGCGGGTGATGCGAGCGGCGCTTTCCCCGCCAGGGCATCCGCCAGCCCCTCAATCATGCTCTGCGGGTGGCTCGCCGGGTGGGTGTAGTTGTTTGCGTTTTCCGCGATCCCCGCCAATTTTGTCCGCTCTGTTGCGGTCATGATCTTGAGCGCGGACGTCTCCGCGATATCGCTTGCATCGAGCGGAGTATTCTTTCCTGTGCCGCCGCACTCCACTGCCAGCGGGATGTCCAGGTGGAGCTGCCGGATGTAGCCGATCCACCAGGGGCGGGCGGGCGTGCCAAGCGGGGCCTGTGGATCATTCGGGTTTGGTGCGATTGCTGCGCTCATGCTGTCTGTGCTTTCTCCTGCTGTCGTTTCTGGTAGTCGCGTTCCCGCTCATTCTCTCGCTCGTTGGCATCGCGGTAGCCGTCCGGCATCCTCCATATGAGCATAAGCCCCAGGCGCCGGGCATGGACGCGGAGCATGTCACGTATCACCCGGTATCGCTCTGGAGTCGCGGCGGCTGGATGCACCCATCGCGTGAGGCCCGGCGTGGCATTGCACCCGATCAGCTCCACCCGCTTCACTCCCATCCATGCGAGTATTGCAAGCGCGGCGGCTGTGGTGCTGCGGCCCGTAAAGAGCTTGCCCGCCTGTGGGGCGTGCTGCTCGTGGATGGGGACCCGCTGCCAGTAGATCACGCGCCCGCCGCGTAGCTTCACCGGGTGATCCGGATCCCACTGCGGGAAGAATACCACCGGCTGCTTGCGCTTGCGGAGGGCTTCCCCCACCCGCTGCACCGCTCCCACGTCACTGGCCACCGCGTATGAAACCCCCGGGACCAGTAGCGCGGCCTCGTTTATCGCCATGCGCGGGATGTCAGTATCCTCTTTGCTCCAGTCGATCGTATCGATCTCCGGCCCCTTCCCGATCAGCACGGCGTCAAACGGATAGCGGATAAACCCCTGCCTCCGGGCTTCCATGCCCCGGATGCGGGTCCACTCATGCCGGGCTGTCCGGTGTGCTGTGAGGATGCCAAACATTCGCGGGATCTTAGCTCAGGTCGGCGTATTCCTCGTCCAGCTCGCGCTCCATCCGTGCGATCTCATCGTCCGGCGTTTCCTCTGCCTCGGCGGCTTCGCCGCCCCCGCTGATCGGCTCGCCATTGGCGGCATCCAGCGTGAGGGTGGCGGTCTCGCCGTCGATGGCGGTCACGGTCGCCGTGACGCTCAAGTCCACCGCATCACCCACGGCTGGGGCGGTGGTCGGGTTGGTATCGGTCCCGGTGTCAGTCGCCGGGAGTGCCAGCGCGGAAAGTGGTAGTGTGATGTCCATGGTTCTCTCGGTCTCCTGTTGTCTCGTTTATCATGTCAGTTTTGAAAAAAAAGCCAGGGGGTGATTCATGGGGTAAATGATACAAAAACCCGTCCCGGGACATCCCCGGGCACCACGCCCCTCCTGGCTGTATTTACTCAACGCATCCTGTTTCCACTCGCGTGAGGCGGCTCATCCTCATGCGAAAGAGCTGAGGGCGCGGCCCTGGCACACAAAGGATGCATTCAGCACCTTGGCGGCCCACCAGACTTTCCACCCTGCCATGATCTGGAGATTGAGCGGATCGCTCTTCTCCTCCTTGTCCAGGATGAAAACCTTCGGCTTCACGGGGTCATTGGTCCCGCCCATCTTTGGCACCCCAACGGCATCGCGGCCCACCACAAAGGATGAGAACACATCGCCCGCTGCGTCAAAGGTCCCGTAGGTCGATGACTCCTTGAAAGAATTGTCGATCTCGATCCAGCGGATCCCATCCATCTGGCCGATCTCACCGGCCCAGCGTTGTTCCGGCTTTGAGTAGTCGCTCGGGTTCATCCACTCGGTATCCTGCACAAAGTCGTGCGAGTGTTCCGGAGGGATCAGCCCGGCATAATACTTGCCGTCCACCTTTGGCGCCCGCTTCACGCGGAGCGCGGTTTTCATGCCCAACGCAAAGGCCCGGCTGAACTGGTAGGTTGCCCCGTTCGTGGCGGCTGCCAGCGTGGTGAAGTCTGCGGAGCTGTCCCCGGTGTTGACCCCGGCGAAACGGCTCAGCGAGTTGTCACTGTTGAGCAGTGCAGCGACCACCACGTCCCGGATTACGGTGTCCACCTTCAGGCCCGCATCTTCACCCATGGCCCCGATTTCGTTTTTCAGGGGTTCGTAGGCGTCGATGGCGTCCATCACATCGGTGAGACTGTATACGTCCCCATACTGGGCAAGCGTGGCCTCTGCGGCCTGGAGCACCGGATGCCCGCCCCGCGCCTCCGGGTTTACCCCTTCCGCGATAGACTTCACATTTGCGGCGCTGGCCTCGCGGCGGCGGAACCACCGGATAGTCTTGGCGTTGCTGCCCTTCTTCAGCTCACCCTTTTTGCTGATATCATACCAGCGGAGGGTGTAGCCCGCATGGAGCAGAAGTTTCTTTTCCAGGAACGGGATCAGCCGTTCATTGGTAAAGGTCAAGTCGGTTGTTTTGGCAATGGCCATAATCGTGTCCTTTCAAATCAATTGGTTAGTGTCTGAGGATCATCAGCCCCTCAGCGCTTGATAGTCGGCATCCAGCTCCGCCTCCTGCTCTTTCAATGAAAGATCCGTGAAACGGCGCGGGGCGCTCTTGGTCTTGGGCGCTTGTCCGGCTGCGGGCACATGGCCCAGCTTCCTCTCTAGTTCAGCCACCCGTTTTTTCAGGGCGGCATTGTCCTCTGTGAGCTTCGTCTGGTCTTGCAGTTGCATCCGCGCCTTGACCAAATGGCTCGCCAGATACATTCCCCCAAGGCTGTTCCACACCCATGGCTTTTCCTCCACAAACTTTCGCACGGCGAGCCTGAACGGATCGCCCTGCGGGCCTGCCGGTTGGGCAAGTTCGGGGATCTCCTTCTTGGCCATTTCGAAAAACGCCGCGTTGTGTTGGTTGAATTGCTGTTGTTGGGTTTGGTGGATAGCCCGCAAGCTGCCTTGCGTTTGCTCCTGCGCCTCCAGTCGGGCGGCGGCGGATCGGGCAAGCACTGCCTTCTCGTCCTCGCCCCTGTCGGTGTAGGATTTGGCCGCGCGGTGGTAGTCCTCAGCGGAGAATCCCGCCTTGTCCTTTAGCCGCTCGCCCTGCTTTAGCTGTATCATTCCTGGCACCTGCTGCTGGAGAGTTTGGAAATAAGCGCGGATCGCCTGCTGCTCACGGGCGATCTCCGCCCGCTCACGCTGGATCTCCTGCCGCTCGGTCTGAACGGTCTGCTCGGCCTGCTTCGCGCGGGCAATGCGGTCCTCAATCTCCTTGCGCCGTTGCTGGTAGGGTGTCAGCTTTTCGCCGGGCTTTGGTTCGGCGTCCGGCTTCTTATCGCCGGGCTCCTCCTTGGCCTGCTGGTCCTGCTTGGGTTTGTCCTGGTCTGCCGGATCGGTGTCCGGTTCGGTCTGCTCCTGCTCTGGATCCTGTTCCGTGTCGGGATTCTGCGGCTCGGTTTCGGTGTCGGGGGAATCGTCCCCTTCGTCGGCTGTCACCATGGGCTCGTTAAGGTTCGCCCGTGCTTCAAGCTCGGCATCGAGTTTGGCCATCTCGGCATCAAGATCAAGTTCGGCTGTCAGTTCGTTGCTCATGTCGGTTCGGTTCCGGGATCGTTTAGCGCCGCCCCGGATAGAGTTGCGGCGGGTTATGTCGTCGTTTACGGGCGGAGTCTTTCGCGGATCCGCTCAGCCCGTGAAGCGGTCGCGTTGTTTTCTGCGCTGTCGGATGGTGCGCCCCCGTCAGCTTGGGCGGTATGGTTTGCCGATGTGTCGCCATCGGCGGGCGAAATGATTTGCGAGAGTGGGCGCTGTTGTGCTCCCGCTTGGGCGAATAGCCAATCCTTAGCGGCCCGTAGGCCCTGCGCCGTATAGACCAGTTCCAGGATCCTATCCTGCGCGGTGCGATAGCCGGTCGCGTCGAGTGTCTGCCGGATCCGCAATGTGAGGCGGGCCGCCAGCCGCTGCCCGGTGTCGGTCTCGAAAAAGCGGTTTGCCAGCTTCTCGTCCGCTGCCGTCCATGGGATCCCATCCGCCCGCTCATCCAGTATCTCCGAAAGGTCCGGGTTGCGCTTGCGGTAGTCTGCCAGCTCGCTCTGAGCTTTGTCGGCTATTGACAGAGCTAGCATTACTTCGTCTTGTGATGTCTTCGCCGGGACTAGCACCTCGTCGGATCGTAAGACCCGGAGCGCGTAGGCGATTCTTGAAATGATTTGTTTCATGGTGTCTCGTTATGTTACGTCACGTCACGTCACATTGGCCCCAGTGGGGCTTGCGGTTGTGTCATGGGTCCGGCGTCCATCATATCCGGACCGGGGGAAGGGGCTTGCATCGGTGGTGGTTGCATCCCGCCGCCGGGTGGTGGTGGGGGCATCGGTTGCGCTTGTGGTTGTCCTTGCGGCTGGGTGAGCTGCTGGATCATCTGTTGGATCTCCTGCGCCGCCTGTGGGTTCGTCTTTTCGAGCGCTTGCATCCGCGCTTGGATGTGCTTGCCGATGATCTGCATCGCGTCCGGCGCATATTGCACTCCCTGCTGGGTGTCCCGCATGAGCTTCTGCACGATTGCCTTGAGCCGGATCGCGTGGTCACTGCCCTCTTGGATCGGGGAGTCCACCCCTTCCCGCATGATGATCAAGTCCAGGATCGCCGCCTGCGCTTCGCGCTGCTCTGCCACGCCGGTCCCTACAAATACCCGCTTCTTTAGCTGGGTGTCCACGGTCTCAAGCATCCATGATGTAAGTTCATCCCGGTCCACTGCTGGATTCTGGATCATCCGGTCATAGGTCCACGCGGCTTCCTGAACGCGCTGATTCCGGTCCCACTGCTGCCCCATCCCTGCGGGGAAAATCTTATACTTCACCCCCCTGTGCTCATCGGGCTTCCATTCCTGAAGTCCGGCATCCGGATCCGGTCGGGCGTAGGTCACAGTCTCCTGACTGTGCAAGACCACACTGTCCCAGACCTTCCGGTATAGGTCTTGAATGCCCCGGAGAAATAGGTTGATACGGTAGCCGGTGGTCATCTGGTTGAGCTGGTCCACCTTGCTGATTTCAAACGCCGTGCGGGCCTTCCCTTTACCATCCCCAATCGCGTGATCCGGGCTGCCCACCACCTGCTCAGCAATCATTCGGGCCTGCTGGATCTCGTCTTGTAGATCCTTTGGCGGGTCCGGCATCCGGAGGGGGACAATCGGAGTCGGGAGCAAAACGCCCGGGTCAAATGTGTAGTTGTCCTGGTTATCGATGCGACCGTCCTGGGGCATAAACACCGGCTTGGTGGTGTAGTCCAGGATGTCCGCCTTGGCGTTCCAGTTCTTGCATGCCCATACCTCAAACGGTGCAATGCGGGCGGCTGCCCCGCGTGTGCTATACCAGCCCTTTACGCGCTTCTCTGCCGCGATCGACACAAACGGAAGCCCGTCTTCGTCGAGTTCCACCACGTCCCGGATCTTCTCCTTCTCGCATACCGGACTTACGGTCCGCATGGTCCACTTACCCGCCCCGTTGCGCTGGTAGACCTCCCAAAGCACAAGGCTGTGCTCGTCGTCCATGTAGGTGATCCCGGCCCGCTCGCTTCGCTCCTCCTCATCCGTGCCGTGGATCCCGTCATCCTCGGTCTTATGCTTTCCGCATAGCCGCTTTACCAGGTCTTTGTCCTTGTTCGCCGGGTCATAGCGATCATCTGCAAGAAAGTCCATCCGCCCGAGTTGCCTCACGTGGACAATCCACTCGGACTGTTCCATGTCCTTCACGTCCGGGATGATGATGTGGGTCGCCGGGACCGCCTCAAACATCGGCGCTTTCTTGTCGTGGTCCCAGTAGTGTTTGATCACACACCGTCCACCAAACTCGATGGCATACGCGGCATAAGGGAGTTCGTCTTCCCAGTTGCTTTCGTGCCGCATCAGGTAGTCAAAGTAATCCTTGGCCGCGTCTGCCTTGTCTTTCGCTGCGATATTCGGCGGTATGAAGTTTGCCACCTGGTCCCCGCCGAAAACCGCCTGCACATAGATGGGCTGGATCTTCGTCAGGATCATGTCGATGAGGGGGAAATGCAGGTCAGCCGCGCCCGCGTGGGGCTTCTGGCTCCGCTCAAGTCCGTCCTCAATCATCTCCTCATAGATCGCCATCCGCTCCTCCCAGTCCTGCCGGGCCGTGAGTTGGTCACGTATGCGCTTCATCAGCGCGGCGCCCGGCAGGTGGGTCTTTTCGGAGTGGGATGAATCTGAGGCCGTAGCCTCATGGGAAAGGTCTGTGTCTGTCGCGTCTCTCATGGTCTCAAATCGTTGCGCTCATGCCCCGCATCACGCGGCGGCGCGTTTCAGTCTGGCCCCCTTGGGCGCGGTTCCATGTGGCAAAATTCATGTGCCCGGTCTTGATGTAGCTGCGGGCCTTCATCTGCTCGCCACCCTTGGCGATACATCCCACGATCGACTCCGCCCGGTCCGGGCTGTCGCCTCCCATCGCCTTCATCTGCTCCTTGCTTTCGAGCTTCAGCTTTCCACTGCTGTCATTGTCCCAGCGCCGGGTAGTGATTTGCTGCACCATGGTGTCATCATCCCGGATGATGATCTCGCGGCGTTCGATCGCCCGCCGGGCCTTGTCCCACATTTCAGCCGCGAGATTCTTGTAAACATCGCCGTCTGCCGGGGCGCTCTGGTTGAACACGCGGTTGATCGGCCATCCCAACTCCTTCAGCCGGTCAATGATCCCCACCCCCAGCCCGGAGGCGTCCCCGTATATTTGGCCGGGCTCTAGTCCCAGCCGCCGGAATATCCGGACAAACTCACCCGTGGCCGCCATGGTGTCTTTCTCACGCCATGCCGCCTCAATCCCCACCAGGTTCCCGGTCCGCATCGCCACCACATTCTCATCCCCGCCAGCCGCGAAGTCGCACCACGCCACCTTGTCCATCCCCACTCTTGGGAAAGGTGGCTCTGCCATCCGCTCGCGCCATAGGCAGGGCGTGATGAGCGCGTTCGGGATGATGATCCCCTCGTCCAGCGATTCGGGAAATTCCCCGTAAATGGATGCCCTGACAAACGGGTGCGTCTCCCCGTATTTGTCGATGATCTTTTGGATCTTCTCGCGGGGAATGTGCGGGCAATCGTTTAGGCCGATCTCCCAGCATTGGTATAAAGTCCGGTGCTTGGTGAATGCCCGGTAAAACTCTCCCGCCAGCGTTGCATGGTCCGCGCTGCTGATCAGGATCAGCACATCCGGGTGGCACCTGTCCACCGCTGTGTAGATCGCATCCGGGACCGTTTTGGCCTCGTCGATCACCATCACCAGCGGCGGCATGTAGCTCTCCCCGCTTGGGAGCTTCACGGGTGGCCGGTTGTGCCAGCCCTCAAACCTCCCCGGGTCATTCGTGGTAAATGCTTCCACCCTCGCCCCGTTCGGCGCTTCAATGGTGTGGGTCTTGAAATCCCATCCGGCAAACACCGGATTGCCCTTATGCCGCGCCACGGCGGGCATGAATTGGCTATCCACCTGCCGTCCCACTGCTGAGGTGTAGACCAGCAGGCTGTGAGGATATAGCATCGGGAGCGACAGCGCAAGCGGCGCCGCAATGTGCGCCGTCTTTCCTGCCTCGTTCGGGCACCGGATCGCCATCTGCACCGGGTGCCCGGACAATAGCGCCTCCTCAATCGCGAAATGGATATCCCGCTGCCAATCGTGCATCGGTATCTCCAGGACATGCTCAGCAAATCCCGCAAGGCTGGCCATCTCTGGGGTGATCTCGATCATGGCCTAATTCTGCCGCGCCTCCGCCCGCGCCTTCCGGATCTCTGCAAAGCGCTGGTGCGCCTGCCAGAACGTGTCCGTGATCTCGTTCCCCATCACCAGCTTCACCGTGGATGTCTCCGTGATGTTCAGGCTCAGCTTGCCAAGCAATGACGCCAGGAGAGTGTCCACCTCGTTTGCTTGGCGCGTGTAAAGTCTCTCCCTGGCCTCCGCCCTTGCATAGGCCGAACTCTTCAGCTTGTGCTCGGTGAACCACGCCACCTTGTCCGCCTGCCGCGCCTCGCATTCCCTCAGCTCCGCCAGCTTCTCATCCGCTTCCCGCGCCGCGTCCATCGCCTTCCCGTTCATCACGATGCTGAGCTGTGCCTTTGCGGTGATCAGTCTGCGGGCATCCGCGCCTATCGGCTTGAGCATCCGGGCATACATCCGGGCAACATGCGGGCGCTTCATCAGCTCATTCGCTTTTACCGCCGCAACGGCGAGCGTCTTCCCATACCCCGCATCAAATGCCGCTTGGGCAAGCCGACCGTGTGACAGCAACCCCTGGATGAACTTAAGCTCCCGCGGGTCAAGCTCGCTCACGCCCTCAGGCATAGCCTCCGGATCCAGCCCTACGGCCTCCCCGAATAGACTCAACTGCCCCGCGTCGATCTGCTTGTTTTTCGCCATCGATAGTCTCCGATGGCTAACTCAGCCCACCACGCGAACTACGCAATTCAAGAAAAATCTTTCAACCGCTCCCCAAATCCCTCCCGCCCAACGAAATAAAATTCCAAACCATCCCGAAATCACCCGTTTTCCCCAGTTCGCAAGATATCACAATCCAAGCGTCATTTGCACCAGCTCTGTTCCCCGCTCCGGCTCTGGTGCCTCAAGGACCTCGATCATATCCCTGGGGTCTGTCACGGATCTCAAAGTCTCCTCATCATACCCCCCCAAATAATACGGTTCGTAATGATACCCGTCCGCACGAGGACCTGCCCATTCCAAGGTCAGATGCATGTGAGGCGGATCACCCGGCCCGTCACCTGCAAAACGCCAGCGGCATGTGCATCCCCTCTTTATTTCCGTGATTCGAAACGGCCCGGCCCCGAAGTTCGTCCGGATGATCATGCCACACTCCAGCCTCACCCTGTCCATGTCAGTCCTTGTTTGTCCTCATGTCCGAATGGCAACGAACACCACTGTTAGCAAAACAAAGTTTCTTGCCTTCTTCCGTTACTCTGAAGCACACTAGGCCATTGTAGATTGATGGATTTACGGGAACGCTTTTCATCAAGCCTTTTTTGCAAAGGTCTACGATTTCCTGCCATCCGTCACAGTTTGGATCTGTCATATAATGGTTCCGATAGTGTGACTTATTCCCAAGTGCATGCTCCATTATCCACAACTGATCGCTGCTAACAATACAGTCGAGAGGAACGCGGCTTGCGTCCGCGTTCGGTTGTTTCTTTTCAGTGCTTTCGTTCATAGACTTTCTTCCATTTCGTTTTTGGCCGCGTCCCTCACTTTGACGTTCGGCAAAATAAACTCGTGAAAGATATCACTGGCGATTTGGTGCGCGTGAGCTGCGCGTCTGGCCATTTTAATGGCATCCGGTCGGTAGATTCCTGGACTGCCAGACGGGTGTGGGTTGGCGACACACCAACGATACCAATCGCTTCTTCGGACTGCCTCCACTTTATCGGCTGCCCGAAAAACACGCTGCCATCCAAACCGCCGAACAAGGCGGTTCGATGAATTCGCTACCGCGCCTTCATCTTCCGTTTGGATATCTGTTTTATCGCTCATCATCGACCTTTGGGTTCGGTGAATAAATTTTGTCGCGACCCCAGCAGATACTGATTCGCCTCCACCCAAACCGCCACCCCTTGATGTCTTGGCATTTCGGATGCACTTCTTTTACCCACGGTTTTCGGCCTTGCGGGTGATAGCACCACCAGTCGATGTCCAGATAATATCTCCAGCCTCGAATCGGCAGATTGAAGATAACATAATGATCCCACCAACACCGAACAAGGCGATTGAGACAACGCCATATAGCGCCGTCGTGTTGTGCTTTAGTCTTTTTCATGGCGTGCCTCATCTTTGTCGTTAGGCGTCAATTCCCACCGGAGCAAGATCCCCTCAAATGGAAAACCATGCTCACGCTCGAACCACTCCAGCATCTCGCACACTCCCGGAAACCCGTCCGCTCTGGCAACTGAGTCCGCTTCTCTAATCGTAAGAAACCGGTCTCCAATCCACATCTCCCATTGAATCGGCTCCTCTTCGTGGTCCGCATACATCCGGATCGGGTAAACGTTCCGAATCCTTCCCGCTCCCAGAATCACATGCTTGCTCCGGTAGGGCTTATCAGCCCAACACCGCAAGCTCACCACATCCCCAACCTTCGGCATCCGCTTAGGTGTGGGCCGGATCGTCTGGCACTTCTTTCCCTTCCGGACCAGCTCCGCAAACTCCGGCTTAAACATCTTCACCACCGTTTTCATCCTTCCATCTTCATCCTTTCTTCCTCATTCCACCGTGCATCCTGGCCCCAAGGTCGCGGGCGTATGAATCCCGCTCCCTGAAATCCGGATACGTTTGATTAAAAGCATCGAGCAATGTCTGGGTGGTTTTCCCACACCTGAAGAAACGCCCGTCAAATGCCTGCATGGCATAGAACCGCGTCTTGCGGATCCCGAACAGCGCCTCCACCTCAAGCTGACTCAACCACACTGCCCGGTTGTCCGCCGGGGCCTCCGCTGCTGCGTATAGCCTGAGCTGTGCCCGTGGCTCCCGCTTCCCCTTCTTCGCTGTCGTCGCCATCACTCGCCCCCTTTCATGAATACCATCCAGTGGGTTCCTTCACGCTTTCCCGCAGTATTTCCAAACAATGGAGAAATCGGGACAAGCGGAAGAATCTCGCTGATTTTAACTTGCACCTCTGACCATTTGAAAATCAGCACACCGGACGGCTTCAACACCCGGAAACACTCAGTGAAACCCTTCCGT
>ENA-UOUL01001240-UOUL01001240.1-bioreactor-metagenome-genome-assembly--contig:-NODE-1240-length-37637-cov-6.274601_pt1 | contig 37637 bp, 26 predicted proteins | sample MGYA00249838_ERZ747220 | MGnify/ENA primary metagenome ERZ747220 (study PRJEB28778, sample SAMN05720191) | bioreactor metagenome | isolation source: Anaerobic biogas reactor | place: USA:Washington... | reverse complement strand
GGCGGGCCTCAGGTTATCAAAATCGGGTGCACAAAAAGCATGCGTATCTGATCACCTGCCCCCAAAACGCGGAGCCACACGCCTTTTTATCAGACCGCTTGATCACCTGTGGTAACGCCGCGCGGAGCCGCTCGCGCGCGAATGCTTCGCGCGGCTGTCACCTCTCTCCGCGCAGCCGCCCCCTTATCCCCTATCACTTTATCACCTTATCACCCCGAGCATCGTCCCCGCCGGTTCGCCCCCCTTATCACTTTATCACTTTATCACCTTATCACCCCTATCCCGCCGCTCCTGGCGTCTCGGCGGTTGCCTTGGCTGAAAGCTGAGAGCTGAGAGCTTCCTCGCGGCCCGACTGACAACCAGGGCGCGAAGGGCTATAATTGGTGCGATCATGGCAACCGTACAGTTCGAAGACCCGGCGGCTGTTCTGCACGACCTGACGACCCGTATCCACGCGATCCGGGACTCTCTTTGACCTGCCCGCAAAGTCCGCACGCATCGACGAGCTGACCAAGCGCATGGCGCAGCCGGGCTTCTGGGATATCCAGGAAAATGCCCAGAAGGTGGTCCAGGAGCTCAAGGGGCTGCGCGCCGTCGTGGACCCGGTTCGCGAACTGCTCGCCAAGTCCGAGGACGCGGGCGTGCTGCTGGAGCTGGCCCGCGAGCAGAGCGACGCGGACGCGGAAGCCGAGGTCCAGCGCGAGTTGGAGCAGTTGGCCGCCAAGACCGACCAGGTCGAGCTGCTGACGCTGCTATCCGGGCCGAATGACGCCCGGCCTTGCTTCCTGAGCATTCAAGCCGGCGCCGGCGGCGTCGACTCGTCCGACTTCGCCGAGATGCTGCTGCGCATGTACGTGATGTACTTTGAGAAGAACGGCTACGACGTTGCCGAGGTCGACCGCCGCGACGGCGAGGAAGCCGGCATTCAGTCGGTCACGCTGCGCGTCGAGGGGCCGTACGCGTATGGCTATCTGTCGTGCGAAGCGGGCGTACACCGCCTGGTGCGGCTGAGTCCGTTCAACGCTCAGGGCAAGCGGCAGACGTCGTTCGTCGGCGTGGACGTGCTGCCGGAGATCGAAGAGACGAAGATCGAGCTGCCCGAGGGCGATCTGGACATCGAGTATTTCCGGCGTGCGTCCGGAGCGGGCGGGCAGAACGTCAACAAGGTCGCGACCGCCGTTCGGATTCGGCACAAGCCGACCGGCATCATGGTCGAATGCGTGAACGAGCGCAGCCAGGCGCAGAACAAGCGCATGGCGCTATCGATCCTGAAGTCCAAATTGGAGCAGCTTGAGCAGGCCAAACGCGATGCCGAGCTGGCCAAGATATACAGCGAAAAGGGCGATATCGCCTGGGGCAACCAGATTCGCAGCTACGTGCTGCACGGCTCGACCATCCACGTGAAGGATCACCGCACCAACCTGGCGATCGGCGATACACAGCGCGTACTCGACGGCGACGTCCAGCCGTTTATCGACGCGCGGCTGCGGCAGAAACTAAAAGCCGGCGCATAAAAGGGCAACGAGCGGATTCCGCCGGCTCGGCGAGCGCATCAAGGCGAGCGCACCAAGAGGTATGCTCTTCACACTTCTTGATCCCTCGATCCCTTCATCCCTTGGGCTCTGCTATGGCAGATCGTACTCTTTGATCTTGCGATACAGCGTGCGGGTACCGATCCCCAGCATCTTCGCGGCCGCTTCGCGATTGCCGCCGGTGGTTTCCAGCGTGCGCTCGATCATGATCCGCTCGATCTGCGCCAGCGGCAGACCGACCATGCTGCCGGCCGAGACCGGGACGATGTCCAGCCGGCCCCGGATTGCTTCGGGCAGGTCGTCCGTCTCGATTCGCCGGTTCTCGACCTCGACCGCCACGGCCTCGATCAGGTTGGCCAGCTCGCGCACGTTTCCGGGCCAGTAGTGGTGCACGAGGTGCGCCATGGCGTCGGCGGAGAAGCCGGGCACATTCACGCCGTGCGTTTCGTTGGCCCGCTTGAGGAAGTGCATGGCGAGCAGCGGGATGTCTTGTTGCCGCTCGCGCAGCGGCGGGACGTTGATTTCCCACTGCTTGAGCCGGTAGTACAGGTCCTCGCGAAAGCGCTTTTCCTCGACGGCCTGGCGCAGGTCAGTGTTGGTGGCGGCGATGACGCGCACGTCGACGCGTTGCACTTCGGTCGAGCCGACCGGCGTGATCTCGCGCCGCTCCAGGACGCGCAGCAGCTTGGCCTGCATCGTCATGGGCATGTCGCCGACTTCATCGAGGAAGAGCGTGCCGCCGTCGGCCGCGACGAAATAGCCCTTGCGATCGCTGACGGCCCCGGTGAAGGCGCCTTTGACGTGTCCGAACAGCTCGCTTTCGAGTAGGTTCTCGTTCAGGCCCGCGCAATTGACGGATTTCAAGGCCCGCCGTGAGCGGTCCGACTGCTTATGAATAGCCTCGGCGATCAGGTCTTTGCCGGTGCCGGTCTCGCCCAGGATGAGTACGGTCAGCTTGTTGCGGGCGGCCTTCCTGATGCGTTCGATGATGCGCCGGATCTGCGGCGTTTGGCCGACGATGCCCTCAAAGGCGGGCACTTCAGCGAGCGACTGCTGAAGCAGGCGATCATCGCGGCGGGCGGCGGCCGACCCGGCGACCGACGAGATTTTGTGCACCAGGCTCTCGTCGGAGCTATCGGGCCGGAGGACTTCCAAGTCGATGCGTTGCGGCGTGGGGCGTACGGCCGGCTCGCCCAGCACGAGCAGCGTGGCGTCGCGGGCCAGTCTGTCCAGCAGATCGGCCAAGGGTTTGGCGGTTTCTTTGCCGTCGATGCGCGCTTCGGCGACGACCACGTCCGGAGTGCGCTGGCGGATTGAATCCAGGGCGCGCTCCAAGCTGTCCACCACGACCGAAGGGTGGGCATGGTGTTCGCGAAGCTGGTCGCGCAGGCGGCGGCCCTTCTCTTCGTCCGCAGTAAGAATCAGGATGAACGCCGTTGGCGGCATGGTTCGAGATTGTAACGCGGCACGAGCCGGCCGCGGAGGGCCGGACCATCGCCGGTATGGGCGGCCTGGCCCAGCACTGCCATCAGGTTATTTATACAGTACGGCTCATGCGGTAGGGGGGCGCGGTACTCCGGGGCGGGGCGGGACGGGCTGCGCGGGGTGTTCTTGGCATTCATTCCGGGACGTCACGCCCCGGCCCTGCCACCGCTCGGCTCCTTGCCCGTCTCCCGGTCGCCGCAAATAATTCGGCGGATATGGAGTTCGGCATGGACGAAGCGGATGAGAGGAGCGAGCCGGCCGAGGCGAAGCGCGCCGGGCTACTGACGGTGGTGCTGAAGGTGGGGGCTTTGTTGGCGGGCCTCGGCATCCTGGCGTGGTGTGCGGAGCGGCTGGTCGAGATGTACGGCGCCACGGGCGTCTCGGCCAGCGAGGTTCTCGGCAGTCTCGCCATCATGTTCGCAGGGCTCGGGCTGGCTCTGCTGGTTTGGGGGGTGGCGGAGGCGGTGCGCCGGCTGGACGAGATCCGCGACCTGCTGGACAGATCGGAGCAGGCGTCGTCGCCGGCCGCGGTGGGTCGCGCCGGGGTACACGCGGATGGCCGCGTGTTCGAAGACCTGAAGACGGGCGTCGAGGAGCTGATCAGCCTGACGCGCGAGGTGCGCGATGTGTCGCTGCTGAGTGAGGCTGAGCGGGCGCGGCGCTTACAGGTCCAGGGCCAGGCGCTTCTGGCCGTTCTGCAGCAAGAGATACCCGCACTGCTGCAGAACCATCAGTGGGTTGAGGCGCGACAGCGGGTCCAGCGGGCGCGAGAACGTTTCCCGAGTCTGAGAGAATGGGACCAGTTAGAGCAGCAGATTGAGAGCATGCGCGGCAGCGTTGAGGCCCGCGACGTGGAGAACGCCGCGCGGCAGATCAACGACCTGGCCGCACTGGGGGCCTGGGAGCGGGCCGGCGGTTTGGTGCGCGAACTGGCCGAGCGGCACCCCGATTCGCCGCGGGTGCAGGAGCTCTTGCGGCGGGTTTCGATACAGCGGGAGAAGGCCGACGCCGAGCAGCGGGCGCGCCTGATGGCTCAGGCTCAGGATGCCGTGAACCAGCGTGAGTGGAACAAGGCGCTGGTGCTGGCCAACGATTTGCTGCACCGCTACCCGCGTTCGCCGGAGGCCGACGCGCTGCGCCAGCAACTTGCGACGCTCACGGAGAACGCCGAAATACAGACGCGGCAGCAAATGGAGAGCGAGTTCCGCGAGCAGATGAAGCAGCGGCAATTCGCCAGCGCTCTACGGCTGGCCAACGAGCTGATGGAGCGCTATCCCAAATCGCCGCAGGCCGACGTGCTGCGCAGCCAGTTGCCGCGGCTGGAAAAGCTTGCGGCCGAGCAAAAGTGACCGGGCCGGTTTGCTTGCCGGCCTGTTGGTCATTGTTGCCAGCCTTCCGCCCCAACCAGCTTAACGAAGCGGCACTTGAAGAATTCTTCCGTCTGCGGCCCGGTATCGGTTTGCCGCACGCGCAACAGCGTCTGGTCGTGCTCGCCACCCACCGGCAACACGAGTCGTCCGCCCGGCGCGAGCTGGCTGAGCAGTGAAGGCGGAACGGTCGGGGCGCCGGCGGCTGCCAAGATGCCGTCGAAGGGCGCCTGCTCGGGCCAGCCGCGCGAGCCGTCAGCGCAGCGAAACGTCACGTTGTTTAATCCGAGTTGCTTCAGGCGTTCGGCGGCCTGAACCATCAGGGGCAGATGCCATTCGATGGTGTAAACCTGCTTGGCCAGGGCGGCGAGAATGGCCGTCTGATAGCCTGAGCCCGTGCCGATTTCGAGCACGCGCGCTTCGGGCGTCAGTTCCAGCAGTTCGGTCATGCGGGCCACCACGTACGGCTGCGAAATGGTCTGCCCGCACTCTATGGCGACGGCGGCATCCACGTACGCGCATTCTTGGGCGCCCGCCGGAAGAAACACTTCGCGCGGTATCCGCCGCATCGCTTCGAGCACGGCCGCTGACTGAATGCCGCGGCCGGCGAGCTGCTCGGCCACCATCCGCGCCCGTTCTGCAGCGCGTTCTTCGTTTTGGAACGCCATGGCGATAGTTTATCGTAGGATGGTTGACTTGCCTGTTCCGGCCGCAGTCAGCCCGGCCGTTTTTGCTACCCCAGCCTGTCACGGCGGCTTAAGATGCCCGCGCAGAGGCGTTTTTCAGGAGACGGGAACATGGAAACGGCGCTCGCTGCCATCATGGCACTACTCATGTTCGCCAGCGGTGTAGCCGCGGGATGCCTGCTGATGCGTAGTGCGGCCCGGCAGGCGCGGGCGGCAGCGCAGGCCGAAGTCGCGGCGGAACGTGCGACGCTACTCGAGCGCCTGGCGACACGCGAGGCTGAGGCGCGTGCCGGCCGCAGCGAGTTGGAATCCCTCGCGGCGGAGGTCCGGCAGCTTCAGGAGCAGATGCGCGACGCGGCCGTGCGTTGCTCAGCGGCCGAGGAGAAGAATGCCCGCATTCCGGAGCTTGAAGCCGCGCTGAAAGAGCGGGACGAGCGCATCGCGGCGCTTTTGGACGAAACGCGTACCTTCGCGGCCCAAGTGGCGGAGTTGGGGACGAAGCTGGACGAAGAGCGTAAGGCCGGCGAGGCGAAGCTGGCGCTACTGAACGAGGCGCAGCAGAAGCTGTCGGACGCGTTCAAGGCCCTGGCGGCCGAGGCTTTGAAGAGCAACAACCAATCCTTTCTCGAACTGGCTCGCACGAAGCTGGAGAAATTCCAGGGCGAGGCCAGAAGCGAGTTGGAACTGCGTCAGAAAGCGATCGGCGAGTTGGTCAGACCGCTGAAGGACTCGCTGGAAAAAGTTGATACGCGAATACAGGAGCTGGAGAAGGCCCGCACCGGCGCCTATGCGGGCTTGACGGAGCAGCTCAAATCGCTGTCGTTGACGCAAAGCCAATTGCAGAATCAGACAGCCAACCTGGTGAAGGCCTTGCGCGCTCCGCAGGTCCGCGGGCGCTGGGGGGAAATCCAGCTCAAGCGCGTGGTTGAGATGGCGGGCATGGTGGAGTACTGCGACTTCAAGCAGCAGCAGACCGCCGCCGGCGATAGTGGACGCCTCAGACCCGACCTGATCGTGCGCCTACCCGGCCGAAAGAACGTCGTGGTTGATTCCAAGGCGCCGCTGTCGGCCTACCTGGAGGCCCTCGAGGCCGAGGACGAAGACCAGCGTCTTGCCCGGTTGCGCGAACACGCCGCGCAGGTGCGCAAGCACGTGGCCAACCTGAGCAGCAAGGCTTACTGGGATCAATTCCAGCCGGCTCCGGAATTCGTCGTGCTATTCCTGCCCGGCGAAAGCTTCTTTAGCGCCGCCTTGGAGCAGGACCCCGCCTTGATTGAAGCCGCCGTGGCCAAACAAGTGATTTTGGCGACTCCCATTACGCTGATCGCCTTGCTGCGAGCCGTGGCCTATGGCTGGAGCCAGGAACGGCTGGCTGAGAACGCGCAGCGGATCAGCCGACTCGGCAGAGAGTTGCACGACCGGCTCCGCACTCTGGCCGGGCATTTCGCTGACATTGGTGGTGCGCTTAGCCGAGCCGTTGAGTCGTACAACCGCGTGCTCGGTTCGCTCGAAAGCCGCGTGCTTGTCACCGCGCGGCAATTCAAGGACCTGGGTGCAGCTAGTGGGGCGGATATCGAGGTGCTCGAAGCGGTCGACCGGCAGACGCGGACGGCGACTTCGACGGGTGCGGCGGAGGACACCTGCACCCCCGAGTTACCGCTGTTGCCGAATGATTGAAAGGAACTCCCGACGGAGAAGAGATGCCGCCGATAGTGCGATTCACTCTATTTGGCTGCGTGGGGCTGCTCGCGTGTGCTTCTGGGGTTATGGCAAGCGCGGCAGGCGCACCGCGGAGTTTGCCCGCCGAGAGTCCGCGCGACGCAACGAAACCGCGTCCGCACCTCGCTGTGGCCGGTTTTGAGTTGGCGGCAGGTGCCGATGAACGGGATGCGTGGCTGCCGCAGGCCTTTGAGGAGATGCTCGCCTGGCGTCTGCGGCGTGTTTCCGGGCTGCTGACGGTGCCCGTGGTGCGCGTGCACCAGACGCGCCGCGAGCTTCAGGAAGAAGGGGAGCCGCCGCCGTCGTGGCCGCGAGTGGTGGCGGCAATGGGGCCGAAATACATGCTCACGGGGCGTTGCAGCGGTCCGCCGTACGAGGCGACTCTGCACCTGGCCATTTTGGAGTTCAGCAGCGCGGCGGGCGAGGCTTCGTCGAAACCGTCGGCCGACACACGCGTATGGCAGGAAGTCGATCTGCCGCCTGGCAAGCTGTTCGACGTCCTGGACGCCGCGACCCGCTGGGCGTTGGACCAATTTGAGATTCGCGAGGTCCCGCAGTCCGTGCAGGACATGATCTTCGGGCCGCCGTGTCGCACGCCTAGCGCGCTGGAGTACTACGCGCGTGCGGTCATCGCGGCGCGGGCCGGCGACCTGCGCACCGCGCACGACTACGCCGCGCGCAGCCTGGGTTACGATGAGCGTTTTCGCCCAACGCTGGCACTGATGGTTCAACTCGAGGTCCAGTCCGGTAAAGCGGGGCGAAGCTCGGCCATGCGGCTGCTGCGACAATGGGCCGAGTTGGCCCGAATATGTGCCGATCCGGTCGATCGGGCCGCGGCCGAACTGGGATTCGGCGCCGTGCTGCACATGGACGGGACGTTCGATGCGGCTTACCAGCGCTATGAGAACGCGTTGGCGATGGCCTATGCGGACGATTCGCCCTACGGGCAAATGTTGGCGGCGAACAGTCTGGCGGATTTGTTCTCATCGCGGCGTTTGCCCCAGCAGCCGGTGCTGACCGACGCCCAATTGCGGACATTGGCGCAGCAAGATCTTCGCGCTGCCGTGGCTTGGCTGGAGATCGCCTTGGATCTGGCGAGCGGCTTGGGAGATTTAGCCACCGAAGCGCCATGCGCGAACAAATTGGCGCTCACCTACGAGAGGCTGGGCGAATGGGAGGCGGCGATTGCGATGCACCAGCGCTCGTTGGCCGCTGCGCAGCGGATCGGTGCGCGGCAGAGCGAGGCCGCCGCCTGGCTCTGCCTGGCGCAAGGCTACCAGCGTGCGTCTAAGCCGGCCGAGGCTTTGGCCGCCGCTCAGCGCGCGCTGCCGCTAGCGAATCCGGCTTTGCAACCGATGGTGCGAATTGTGATTGGCGCGGCGTACCGAATTTTAAAGCAGCCCGAAGCGGCTTTGGCAGAGTACGAGCAGGCTTATCGCGAGCTGCGCGAAACGGATGACCTCGGCAGCCAACTGGCATGTGTGACAGGCGTAGCTGACCTGCGAATGCAATTAGGCCGTCGAGCTGAGGCGATCAGCGCTCTTCAGGAGGCCATCGAGATCGCCCATGCGTTGTCTGCGACGCAGGAAGAAGCGAGCTTGCGCGAGCAACTGGCCAATTGGAACCAGAACGTTCCTTAGCTTCGGCCAACCTTGGATCGAGCCATCGGGCAGCCTTGGATCAGCGAACGTTAGAGTGCGAACGAGATAACCGTTGATTCAGCCGCGCATGCGGCCGGGCGTGAAGGGGGGCGGTTTCGCGGGTTCCAGGCGGGTGCCATTGGGTGGGGCGGAGGGCTGTGGCGGAGGCGGATCGGAACCGGTTCCGGTCAAAACCGGCCGGACTTGCGCACATGTGTCCGATTTGTAACTTATTTATTGTCAATCACTTACAAAAAATCAGCCCATCCACGCAAAACCCGCCCCCCTTGTTGGACACCCCCCTGGCGATCTGATATAGTGCGCCCGTGGGTCTTGTACCCGCGGCAAGCACGGATATTACGGCTGTTCTAGCCGTGGCGCACTTCCGAGATCGGCCGGTTTCCGGTTCGATCTCGGAAGTTTTTGTTAGGCCGACTTTGTCGAGCAAGCGCGAGGGCGCGCGGTGATTCAGTCAAGCACATCGGGGCGCGTGGCGGCACTCGAAACGCGCGTGGTGGCCAGTTTTCCTGTATGCCGCGAGCACGTGGCGCTTGAGTTTGTGGCGGATCACTTCCCGCCGTCGACTCCAGGACAATTCTTACAGGTGCAATGTGCTGGTTGCGCGAGCGGCTCGCCAAGCTCAGCGCGCTGGTCGCAAGGACCGGCTCCGGCGCGTTCCGCGGCGGATCAGCCATTCCTGCGACGCCCGTTCAGCATCGCGGATCGATGGACCGACGCCGCTGGTGGCGTCCATCTCGCGGTCATTTCGCGGACGGTGGGGCGTGGAACGGCGTGGCTCGAGAGCTTGCGGCCCGGCGATACGCTCAACGTCACCGGTCCCTTAGGGCGAGGTTTCCGAATTCCGGAGCAGGACGTGCCATTGGTTTTGATTGGCGGAGGCGTCGGGATTCCGCCAATGCTCTACTTGGCCCGGCGCCTGCACGAACTCGGGCGTCGCGAGGTCTGCATAATTTTCGGAGCCACAACGCGTGATCTGCTGCCAGTAGCACTACGTAGCGAGCCTCCGCGGGACGGCGGTGCAGCGCCTTGCGTCGTTTTGCCCGGCCGGGCTGAGTTTTTGGCGATGGTTACATCCGACGACGGCTCGGTGGGCATGCGCGGAGTCGTTACCGACGCGCTGGCGGCGTGGCACAGTCGACGGGGCGGCGCTTCTGCCGAAGTTCGCGGGCAGGTCTTTGCGTGTGGCCCGGAGGGAATGTTGAAGGCGGTTGCCGCGCTGACTCGCAGATTGGGCCTGGCGTGTCAGGTTTGCATCGAGCGAACCATGGGATGCGGTTTGGGCACGTGCCTTTCCTGCGTTGTCCGGCGGCGCGATCCGGGCCGACCCAGCGGTTGGTCGTGGGCTTTGGCATGCAGCGATGGGCCGGTATTTGACCGGGATGAGCTGCTCGATTACGACTTACCATCGACCGCATAATGGGGTGGACCGCGTGGAGAAGTCCTGATGCGACCGAACGCCGTTCGACTCGCCTGGTTGTGTCTTTTGGGGTTCGTGGGGATCGTCGGCTGTGAGAGTCCGGGTGTTCGGTTCCTGAACTTCATCACCTTGCAGAAGAACCCGCTTGTATTGGCGTTGGTGGCGGAAAACCGCGCGACCAGCGACGACCCGCTCCAAGCCCTTAACCCGTTTGGGCCATATTCGGCACTGCAGAACGCGATGAGCCGCGACCTGCAGCGAACCGTGGCGCTGGACTTATGTTTCCCGTTCCAACTCCAGCCGTGCCTGGAAACCGGCCTGTACCACGCGGCGGTCGTCTCGCCGATCCAGTACGCGCGGCTGTCCAAGGCGCAGCGCTTTCCGGTAATTGCGGTTCCGGCGGGCGAAGGCGAGCCGATTGTGCAGCCGGCACTATTGGTGGTTCCGGCGGATTCGCCGATCCAAGCGGTCGAGGACTTGCGCGGCGAGACGGTCGCGTTCGGACCGGCGCCGGATTCGCGCACGCACTACGCGGCGCTGGACCTGCTTGCTGCGCACGGGCTGCAAAAAGCCGACTTGCGCCTCGAGCTGCTGCCGATTCCGGGTTCGCTCAAGCACCTGCCCAACGCGCGCGAGGTTGTCTCGTGCGTACTCAGCGGCAGCGCGGCGGCCGGGTTCGTGGACGAGGGCGAGTGGGAAGAATTGCCCGAGACTTCCGGCCCGGCTGGCGCCATCGGCCGCGACATGCTGCGGGTGATCGCGCGGACCGCGGCCCTTCCGAATCAACTGGTGATTTCCTCACCGCGACTCGATCCGCAGACTCTGGAGTGCGTGCAGAGCTTCTTTATCCGCGCCGGCGAAACTCATCCTGAGGCATTGCAGCCGCTACGCATCGAACGATTTGAGCTGCCCTCTGATGAGCTACTGGCGACCTGCCGTGAATTGGCTGTACGGGAATCGCGTTCGGCGGCTGCAAACGGCGGCGCGGAGGCGCTGTCGCCCACGACTGACTCTCCCGCTCAGTAGTCAGCATTTACGGGTTTATGGCTGATTTACCGGCTGATTTGCCGGCTGCGAGGAAAGCAAATCAGACTGCGGCGGTTGTGCTATTGGCGGCTGGGGCTTGGACCAGCGCCAATCATCAATGGTCGCACCGTTCAGGCCTATCTGCCGCACCCGCAACTCCAGCCCGTCAACCTGCACGTACGTAAAGCTGTGCTGTGAATTATCCAGCGCGGCCACGTACGCAGGCCGCTGATCAGGCGGCGGCGCCTCGTACAGTCGTGCCCCGCCCGCTCCCGTGACTATGTAAGTAACACCGCTCCCGTCCGGTACCACCTGCCCCCCTCGTAGCGGGTGGGTCCGTTCGTAAAGGTGGTCATGGCCGCAAAAGACGAGGTCCACGCCCGCGGCTTCCATGGCGGGGACGATGGCGCGCTGGATGCGCTCATCCGAAGGGTGCGCGCCGCAGGTGTAGGGCGGGTGGTGGAACACAACGAACTTCCACGTCGCCGGAGCGGCGGCCAAAGTCTGTTTCAGCCAGGGAGCGACCTTTTCGGCCAGGGTTCCTTCGGGCAGCGTGCTATCCAAGACCACGATGCGCGCGGAACCATAATCGAACCAGTAGTTCGTTTCTGGCTGCAGATCTGCCGGGCCATTGTGCGGCAGTTCGAAGATGCCCAGATACGGGCCGCCTTGGTCAGTCAGCACGTCGTGATTGCCCAGCGTAGGCCAGAAGGTTATTTGAGATAGCAAATCGCGATACGGTGCGAAGAATCGCTCCTCGTAATTGTTGCGCTCGCCGCGCTTGTAGACCACGTCTCCTGTATGCAGCAGAAAATCGGGCGAAAACTCCAGTGACCGCATGCGCTGGGCGAGTAAGTACTGCTCCCGCGTGCCGAGGCCGCTGTCACCAAAGGCAATGAAGGCGAACGGTTCCCCCGCGGCTCGATTGGTTCGCAACGTCGCTTCCACCAGCGTTCGCCGTCCGAGTTGGATGCGGTAGGGGTGCGCCGTGCCGGCGGTCAAGCCGGTGATGCGCACCAGTTGGCGAGTATCGTTTGCCTTGGCCGGGTAGTCGCACGCATCAGGCGGGGCGCCGAGCGTCACCAGGCAATTACCCGGCTTGACGGGCCGGCTGGTGTACCAGACCAGCGTGACCTCGTCCGGGCCGGCAGCCTGAACCAGCGGCCCCTCAACGATGCGAACCGGCAGAATCCAGGGCGAAGCGAAGAAAACCAGGAAACCCGCCGCGATGAAGAGCAGCGCACCCAGCAACACGGCGCGCGGGCTTGCTTGGCCACGGCGCGTGTTCATGGCTGCTCCGCAGGTGTGTGAGCGGCGGGCTCGGTAATCGGTGTAGCTTGTGGGATTAATGGGGTGCGCTCCTGAGGCGGTTTCTCACCATTTTCTTTATACCATAAAGCGAACAGCCGCAGGGCATTGCGGCGCGTCCTCTCATCAAGAAAGCCGGTCAGCGGATGGTCGCCCGGCGCGGACACGAATCCCAGCTCGTCGGGCGGCAAGGCATAAATGTGCGCCAAGGCCAGCAACGCGGCATCGCCCACGGTGACTCTAAGCAGGCTGCCTGCCCCCAGACTCCGTATTGCGTGCTGTTCCGGGTCCGTGGTGCACTCAAGCAACAGCGGCACGGCCCGCTCGTCGCCGATCTTGCCCAGCTCGTCCAGCGCCTCCGCAACGCGGAAAAGCGTGCGGTACGGCGGGCGGCCGAAACAGCGAATGGCCTCCACGATAACCGGCACGCTGGAGCGCGCCTTTGAATTGCCTAGAAGACAGATGGCGCGATTTGAAAAATCCGCCCAGGCCGCAGCCTCATCTGCCGGCAATGCGCCGGGGCTGCCGCACACCGCCTGGCTTGCCCCTTCGACGAAGCGCGCCAGACCGCGCATGGTGGCCGGATCCTCTCCCAACCGGGCCGCGATGTTCAGCGCCGCTTCGACCACCGGAGCGTCCCAATCAAACAGCCGCGACGTGACCAGCACGCCGGCCGCGCTGCCCGGCTCGAGCGGGATTTGATAGAGCGCCGCCAGCCGGCGCCGCGGGTCATCGTCGAACAGCCGCTCAACCAGATCGCCATTTCCGGCTGCGACCTGGTCGAATAGTTGGGCGTCTTCCGGTGGCAGGTTTGCCTGGTACAGACGTATGCGCAGCCCCGCGTGAACGCGTTGCAGGGCTTGCAGGACGCGGCGCTGCTCGGCGGCGGGGCGTTGCTCCAGGTTCTTCAGAGACGCCGCGACCGGCTCGATGATCTGCCGCACGAACTCGTCGGCGGCCGCCGCGGCCTCGTCGGGGGTGCCGCGTGCGATCTGGTCGGCGAGATGCGATAGGGCGGGTTGGGTCGACGGCGGCACGCTTGCCGGCTCCGCCGCGAACGCTACGACTGCAAGCGCGCTCAATAAGACTGCGGCCGCGGCGCGACCGAACCAGTTACCCCTGGGCATCGTGAGGAGGATCATGTTTAGCTCCCGTTGCCTTTGTGCGCCTAACCCAACCTACAACCGTAACTCACTGCCCGCTCCGCGCAAAGCGGAGCCGGAGGTGCCGACTCGAAATGCCGCCAGGAATCTCCCGCCGGCGCAGTACCCGCGGCCGCGAGGCACGCGGGGTCTGGTTGCCATTGCTGGCGCTGCGTGCTCAGATCAAACTTTGCGGGCTCGGGACGGGTGCCCGTCGCCCGGATTTACGAGCAATGGTGGCTGCGTTAAGCTTTTTGGTGAAAGGGAGCTGACAATGAGAAAGAACAATCGCGTTGTGCCTTGGTTCACCGGATCTGGTTCGATTCTCACGCTCGCTGGGGCCGTCATGCTCATGCTAGCATGGGGCTGCTCCAAATCCGCGGACACGCCGCCAGAGAAACCGCCTGCCGCCCCGGCCGCCAGTCCAGAAGCCGGCGCGCCGCAAGCTGTTGCTGAGACGCCCGCACCACAACCAGCCGCTGCCCCCGTAGCGCCACCGGCTGCCGCAAACAATCCGCCGCCGGCCGCCGCGCCTGCGGCCACAAAGGCGCCGGACGGCTCGGCAGCGCCAGCCGATTCCGAGGCGACCAAGCGGTTGATCGAAGAGAAACTGAAGCAGTTGCAGTCTTCCGCACCGACGCCGGCCGCCGGACAGCGTGGCACGCCGCCGCCGCCCGCCGGCGCGCCATCCGTTCCGGCGAGTGGCGCTCAAGCCGCGCCACAGCCCGTTCCGCCGCCTGCACCGGCTGCTGGTGACCAAAAGCCCGGCAGGACTCCCATTCTGGACGGTGAGTCGCTGGACATGGCGCCGCCGCCGCCGGATCAGCCGCAGCCCCGAGCAGTATACGACCGCGAGCTGATCGTGGCGGACCCGATCTGGCGCGGCGAATCGGCCAAGTTCCTGTTCAACGTGCGAAATGAGGGCGAAGGCGTGTTGAACATGAAGATGAAAGCCTGCTGCGGCTTGAGCATTAACGGCGTGCGGAACGGTTGGCCGGGCTGGTCGCTGAAGCCCGGCGAGTCCGAAACATTCGAGATGACGTTTGGGCCGAGTGCCCGGGGCGATTTCACGCGCTATTCACCGCTGCACACGAACGATCCGCAGAACCCGAAGATAAACTTCACCTTGAAGGGGCGCGTACTGGTCGCGTTTAACGTGGAGCCGCACGTGGTGAATCTGGGTGTGGTGCAGCCGGATTCGGGCCCGATTACTAAGACGGTAACCATCACCCGCGGCGATGGCGGACGGCTGCAGCCGAAGCTGAACCCGCCTAAAGACCCGCGCGTCAAGGCCGAGTTGCAAGAGGTTGAGCCTGGCGAGCGTTACACGTTGGAGGTAACGGTGACCCCGCCGCTGCCGCACGATTACCGTAGTTCGCTCGTGTTGGATACCGGCCTAAGCCAGGCCCCGCGCGAGACGATCCTGATCGTTACCCAGCAAGAGCAGCATTGAGCAGCCGCCGCGCTAACGGGCTTGCAACGCGCGTCAGGGCAGGACGCGGTGGGGGCGGCGCGCTTCGTACTGCCTGATCTGGTAATCGAGGTTGGCCGGAACGCGGCTGTCGCGTGGGAAGTCGACCCGGATCTGCCGTGCGATGCGCGCCGCTTCCTCAAAGCGACCGACTTCGGCGTACGCCGCCGCCAGGGCTGCCGCGCTGCGCGGATCCGGGTCGCCGCTACGGACCGCGAACTCAGCCAATTCGAGAGCTCGCGATCCATCGCGCAAGTTTTCATCGTGGGCCGTCGAATGGTACCAGGCCAGCGCGGCAGACAGTCGCGGGTCGCCGGGCCTGGCGGCGTGTGCTTCCCTCAGCACCTCGAGCGCTTCTCTCTCGCGCCCGCCCGCGGCCAGGAGGTCGGCCCAATTGCGAAAGACTTCGGGATCAGAGGCATCCTCATTCCAGGCGCAATACGCCTCGGCCCGGGCAATTCCCTCTTGCTGGCGCCGCAGGTTGTCCAGCAAGGCGGATAGCATCTGCTCCGCCTGCCCGTGGTTGGGTTCACGCTCCAGCACTTGGTGGCACAGCTCGATGCCGTGTGCATAGCGGCCGCGCGACGCCAGCGTGAGCACCAGATCCAACGCCGCCTGGTTTGACTCGGGATATAGCTGGAGGGCCTGCGTGAGCAGTAACTGGCTCTCATCCAGCCGGTTGGCCAGGCCATAGCAGTTCCCCAGCAGGTGGAGAATGGCAAAGGATTCGGGACTTTGTTCGGCGGCCGGCTCGAGCAGCTTGATGGCCTCGGCCGGAGCGTGAGGCGCCATCTCCTGAGCGGTGCGGTAATCGCGCTCGATGGCGATCATGTCGCGTGGGTTCTTCAGCGCCGGTGCGGTACTGGACGGGCGCGGCGTGTCGCCTACGTAGCCCAGGCTGCGCAGGGCACGCTCCTGGGCGGAGTCCGGTTTAACGGATACCCCCGAGCGGCGCTGCGCGGCGCGTTCGAGCACCTGCAACTCCGACTCGAGCTCGGCGACGACCGCGGGGCGCGCGGCGGCTACGTTCGACGTCTGGCGCGGATCGGCTTTCCGGTCGTACAGTTCGTTGCGCGGGGCGCGGATGTAAACCCACTGGGGGGTAGTGATACTGTAAAGCGCGCTCCAACCGAAGCTGTAGAACGGGTACTCCGTCTCCCCGTAAATGGCGCGCGGCGCCGGCGGCCGGCCGGCGAGCGCAGGCAAAACGCTAACGCCGCTGACGGTCTGCGGCACGGGCCAGCCGGCGAGTTCGAGCAGGGTGGGCATGATGTCGGAAATGCCGACCAGGTCGCTGCACACCACGTTCTGCGGGAGGCGCCCGGGCAACGACATGATCAGCGGCACTTGCATCATTTCGACGTTGAGCAGCAGCGTGTGCAAGTCGTATCCGTGGTCGCCCAGCCCCTCGCCGTGGTCGGCCACGGCGATTACGAGGGTTCGTTCGCGCAGGTTGTTGATTTGAAGCCAGTCGATCAGGCGGCCGATGTTGGCGTCCATGAAGGCGACTTCACCGGCATAGGGCCCGCCGGCGCGGGCGGCATACTCCGCAGGCGGGGTGTAGGGATCATGCGGATCGAAGTAGTGCACCCAGCAGAAAAAGCGCTGGTCACGCACCTCTTCCAGCCAGGCCAAGGCCTGGTTGCTCATGCTGTGGGCCGAATGCGAGCGCAAAATCTCGCCGGACGGGCTGACGGGTATGTCGTCGCGATAGTTCTCGAATCCGCGGTTCAGACCGTAGCGCGCCTGCAAAATGGCGCACGCCACGAAAGCGCCGGTGCGGTAGCCGTGCTGGTTGAAGATTTCGGCCAACGTCGGCAATTCGGGCCCAAGTGCAAAACGGGTGTTGTCGCGTACGCCGTGCTCGGGCGGCAGCGTGCCGGTCATGAGCGAGGCATGCGCGGTAAGCGTGATGGGGGCGTGCGTGAAAGCGTTGCTGAAGCGCACGCCGGTGCGGGCCAGGTCGTCCAGGACCGGCGTCACGTTCCCTGGGTAACCGTAGCACCCGAGATAGTCGGCGCGGGTCGTATCCAGCGTGATAAGCAGGACATTGCAATCGGCGGCCCGGCCGGCGAGCTTGTCGGTCGCGGCCTGCTTTTTGGAGCAGCCTATGCAAAGGGCCAGCGGGACGGCGGTTACGAGCAGGAGAAGGCGGGTCAGCAACATCCTCAGTAACATCCGGAGATTTTAATCGGGACTTAGCGGGGGGTGCAATCGGGTAAGGGTGTTTCGACCGTTGGTGACCGCACTGCTTGAAGCTGCTTTCAAGCAGTGGCACACACGCTCGGATTTGGTGTGCGGTGCAGGTTCTCCCGCCGGGATTCTTCCCACAGTGTTTAGAGCGAGAGCTCGAAGACTGCCAGTACGGCCCGCCGGTTCGAGTCGCGTACCGTGTAGACCGGCTTATTCGAGGCAATTTCTTCCGGGCGCATGATGAACAGTACCCGGTCGGGACGCTCGTTCTGCCGCAGGTCGTTGAGCGCCGCCCGGCTCGAGGCGTCGTATACGAAGCGCAGTTTCCCCACTCGGAAGTAGTATTCGAATTCGCTCTCGTCGAAGGTCCGCACGTCGCGCTCGGCTGTGAACCATTCGTGCGGGTCGTAGCCGGCTATGACCAGCGCGATGATGTAGGGCATGTTCATGCCGCTGGCGGTGACGAATACGGCGTCGGCTGACGAGATACGCGGCCGCGCCCAGCGCAGAGCTTCGACCAGGTCGGCGTGATAGTCGCGAATGACGGCGGGCTTGCGGCGGTACGGGCCGAAGAAGAACGCGAGAAACACGAGGTCCGAGAGCAATGCTATCACGACCGCGGTCGTGAGCACCGGCTTGAACGCATTGGGGCGCAGGCGCGAGAGCCGCCGCGCGAGGGTCGCGCCGCCTGCGGCCGCCAGAATCACCAGCGCCCAGAGGCCCGGGCCGCTACGGAGAATATGCGGGCCGAGGTCGGCGATCCCGGCAGCGTTCTGATAGCTGTAGCGGTGCAGGCAGTCGCCGGCCGGATAAAGCAGGACGGCCAGCAGCAGGAGGCGGGCCGAGGGCGAGCAGCGCAGTTGTGGCAGCGTCACTGCCAGGCCGGCCAGCATGAGCGGCAGGACGTACCAGGAAAAGGCCCCGAAGCCCAGCGGGCCACGTTGCTCATCCTCCAGGCCGGTGAAGACCAGCGTGGTGGGGCCGAAGTGGGCCGCGTACCGCGAGGCAATCTTTGTCAATTTCGTGATAGCCGGATCGGCGGGCTCCCACAACCAGACCGAGCCGGCACGCCGGCCAATGATCTCCGGATGAGCAATGTGCTGGAAAAGGAGCGGTCCGAACGTGAGGGCAAAACCCAGGCAAAACATCGCTGCAGCGACGCGGCCGGCGCGCGACTTCAGCAGTCGGCGCGTTGAACCGGTGCCACCGACGATGAGTGCCGTGGCGACCAGCAGCGGCAGATAGAGGCGCACGGCCGGGTAGCCGTAGCATGCGGCTCCGCAGATCAGACCCGCGAGCGCGGCGCGCCACCACTTTGGGCCGAGCACTGCTGTCTGAGCAAGCTTGTCCGGGCCGGCCTGTTGGTCGCGATCGCGGTCAGTTTCCAGAAGCCCGGCCCAAAGCAGCGCTGCGAAGCTCGCGGCCGTCAGGAGCGGACCGAGGGATGCTTCGTGGCCCCAACGGCTGAGATCGACGTACCACGGTGCCAGCGCCGCGAGGGCGGCGGCGATCACTCCGGTCGTGCGATCGAACAGGCGAGCGGTGATCCAGTATATGAGCGCGACGGTGAGAATGCCGGCCACAGCCGCAGGGAGACGCGTGGTCCAGACGTTCAAGCCGCCGATGGCTTGGAAGGGGAGCAGCGTGTAGAGGTAGAGCGTCGAGCGGTTTTCGCCGAGCGCGTGAGTCCAGAATATCGGCCAGGGGGCGCCGGCCTGATCGCGGCCGGTTTGCAGTAAGCACCAGGCATTCCAGGCGTTAGAGGCTTCGTCCTGGTTGAGGCCGGGCGGGGCTGTGGGGAGGGCCACCAGGCGAATGGCGGCCGCGAGCAGCAGCACAACGGTAAGGGCCGGGCGGCGCCAATCACGCGCCGCCGGCGGCGACGGAGGGGATTCGACCTCGGAAAACAGGGCGGTGCGTTGCACGCCTACATCGTAAGCGGCAGGGGGGCTCGCGGACAGAGTGATGCAGTGGACGGTGATAAAGTGATAAAGTGATTCCGCAGACCATCCTTTATCACCCTATCACCTTATCACCTTATCACACTCTGGGCGTGCGGCAGGCTGGACTGTGGTGCTGCGCGCTACGTCGCGGGTGATTGCGGGAACGTGGCTGCGTGCGATAGCATGCGGAGAACGTGTCGGTTGCCCGCGCGGCCGGCGGCGGGATGCCGTCCGCGGGCTGCGTGCTGGAAGTCCTGCGGGTTGTCGGCCCGGAGCTGCCCCGCGGGTCGCACTTGGGAGTTGTTTACGTGCTTCAAACGCCTGACCAGTACGCCCGCCATTGCCCGGGCGAGGAGAAGGTCCCGATTTCAGACGCCATCTGCTTCGGTCGGCAGCGGGCGAATTTCCGCAAGTGCTCCAACTGCGATTTCAACGAGGAACGAGCCGGTCCCATACTCGGGATTCTCGCCTCCGGGCCAGGCGGGCAGACGCCCTCGCGCGAGCCGCCGGAAGCGGGCGTTATCGAAAGGGTCTTCAAGGCGTACGACGTGCGGGCGACGGTGCCCGACCCGCTCAACGAGGACGTTGCCTGGCGCATCGGCAATGCCACGGCCCAATTTCTCCGCACCTCGCTCTCCGGCTTCGACCGTAGCGAACCCAAGATGAACTCGCTCATCCTCGGCCGCGACATGCGCCGCTCCAGCCTGGCGCTGGCCCAGGCGCTGGCTGGCGGCGTGCTGGCGGTCGGCACCAACGTCATCGATATCGGGCTGGTCGACACGCCGCAGATCACTTTCGCGACCAACGTTCTGCCCTGCTGCGGCGGGGTGCAAACGACGGCGAGCCACAATGCGGCCAACTACAACGGTTTCAAGATTTTGGGGCAGAAGGGCAAGCCGATCGGGGCCGAGACGGGTTTGCAGGAAATTCAGCGAATCGCGGCGGCCATTTCGCGCTACGAGGCGCCGGTGACGGCGAAGGTGCAGCGCCTGGAGTTGTCGCACGAATATCGCGAGTATTTGTTGAAATTCCTGCGACCGTTGGCGCGGCCGCTGAAGGTCGTGGTTGATGCGTCGAACGGCATGGCCGGCCGCTGGTTCCCAATCGTCTTCGACGGCACGCCGAATTTGCAGGTCATCCCGCTGAATTTCGAGCACAACGGCGAATTCGCACACCCGCCCAACCCGCTGGTGGCCGCGAACCTCGAGGACTTGCGGACGGCGGTGCGCGAGCACGGGGCGGACTTCGGAGCATGTCTCGACGGCGACGCGGACCGCTGCATCTTCGTCGACGAATACGCCGAGATCGTCCGCTGCGATCTGCTCACCGCACTGCTGGCGGGCGAGTACCTGCGGCAGAAGCCCGGGGCGACCATAATTTACGACGTTCGTTGCAGCCGGATCGTGGGCGAGCACGTGAGCAAGCTGGGGGGCGTAGCGCGGCGCGAGCGGGTGGGTCACGTGTACATGAAGCGCGCGTTGGCCGATCACAGGGCCGTATTTGGGGGGGAGGTCAGCGGGCATTTTTACTTTCAGGACTTTTTCAACGCTGACTCGGGGCTGATGGCTTTTATCGCGGTGCTGAACCTGCTTTCGCGCAGCGGCGAGTCCCTGGCGGGTTTGATCAAACCGTTGGACGTCTACGCCAGCAGCGGTGAGCGGAACTTCGAAAACGAGGACAAGGAAGGGACCATTCGGCGCCTGGCCGACACATACGCCAAGGGCGCGATCGATTACCTCGACGGTATTACGGTCCAGTACCCGGAGTGGTGGTTCAACGTGCGGCCGTCGAATACCGAGCCGCTGTTGCGGCTGAATATTGAGGCGGTCAATGAGCGGCTGCTGGAAGCAAAACTGGCCGAGCTGACGCCGCTATTGGGCGAGCCGGTGGAGCAATGATGACGCGATTGATGGCGCCGCGGCCGGGCGAGATCGTCCGCGCGGATCTGGATTGCGGAATTGAATTCGCGGCCGACGTGCTGCCGGGGCGCAACACGGCGGCGTTGGTGTTCCGGATTCTGGTGGGCGTGGCTGACGAGCCGCTGGAGTTGACGGGGATCAACGGGCTGGTTGAGCGGACGCTGTCGAAGGGAACGAAGCGTTTCACCGGGCGCAGCTTGGCAGACGCGTTCGACGCACTGGGGGCGTCGTGGGCGAGCCTGAGCGGGCGACAGAGCACGATCGTGCGCGTGCTGTGCCTGCCCGAATTCGTGGTGGAAGCGGTGGGGCTGGTGGCGGAGATGCTCTGCCGGCCGACATTTCCGGATGAGGCCTGCGAGGTGGCGGTGGAGCTGGCGCGGCAGGAATTGCGGCAGATGGAGGACGAGCCGGATGAGTTAATCAATGTGCTGATTAACCGGCTCACGCTGGGGCCGGTGCTGGGCCGTTATCCCGGGGGCGAGCCGCAAACACTGCCGCGCATCACGCCGGAGAAGATGCGTGAGCACTGGCAGCGTCACTATCACGGCGGGCGGATACAAGTGGCGGCGTCCGGTCCGATTGATGCGGAAAGTCTGGCGCGTCACGTGGACGCGGCCTTCGCGGAGCTGGCCAGCCCGCGGCGGGAGGGGCGTGAGCCGGCGGCGTTCGAATTCCGGCCGGGGCGCGAGCACCAGCAGAAGGAGCTGGAGCAGGAATACGTGGCGATTACGCTGCCGGGATTGCCGAAAACCGACCCGCAATTCCCGGTCGAGCAGATGTTATTGCGCGTGCTGGCGGGCGGGATGAGCGGGCGGCTGTTCACCGAAGTGCGCGAGAAGCTCGGACTGGTATATTGGGTGGGGGCGTGGCACGAGCAATTGCGCGGCAAAGGCATAATTCACCTCGGGGCCAGCACGACGCCGGAGCGGGCGCACAAGACGTTCGACAAGTTGCTGGAGGAACTGGGGCGCATCGCGGAAGACCTCACGGAAGCTGAAGTCGAACGGGCGCGCACCGGCCTGATCGCGCATTTCCAGACTGAAGACGACCTGACCCGCTCCCGCGCCGCGGGCCTCAGCGATGACCTCTTCCATTTCGGTCGGCCGGTCGGGTTAGCCGCCAAGCTGGAAGCCCTGCGGGCCGTGACGCGTGACGACATGCTGACTTACGCGCGGCGGCTGCCGCGTGACCAGCTCTGCATTGCGACGCTCGGGCCCCGTGAGTTGTAGTGCTGGGCGCCGGTCGAGTCGCCGAGCGCAACCCGGGCACATTGCCGACGGTCTCATAATAGGGTGCGAATTTCGGGCGGGATTATCGGCAGCATGATTAGGGGGCGTCGCGCGCCGCCTGAGAGTCAAGTTGTCCTCCGATTGCCTCGATTCAGTAAAGGATCGACGCGCTTCGGCGGCGAACGCACGCCCTGAAGCGCGCCCCGTTTGGCCGGCCAGGCGAGCAAGTTGCGCGTGGCGCCCAGCCGGCGACCGCGCTCGCTCCGATAGCCGGACGGCGCCTACGGAAAGGCTAATCAATGGATGCCCGACGGGACCAGGCCGCCGAGAGGGACAGCCAGGACCTCGCCCGGCAGATGGACGAGGTCGCCGCGGGCATTTCGTCGATCACCGAGAATTGGGGCGTGCTGGCCGAGAAACTGGCCACCTTTCAAGCTGCCCTGCAGCTCCGGTTGGAAGAATTGAGCCAGCGCGAAGCGCGGCTTTCGGATCGCGAAGCCGGCTTGGCGGATCGCGAGGCCAGCGTCGCGGCGCGCGAAGCCGATCTGGAACGCCAGAGCAAAGAACTGGCCGACGCCAAGCAAGAACTGGAAGTGGGCGGGGGCGAAATCAGCGCCTGGCAACAGGAACTGGAGCAAATGCAATCGGCTCTGGAAGCGCGCGCGGCGGAGCTGGAGGCTGCAGAAACCAGGCTCGCGGCCCGCGAGGAGGCGGTGCGCAAGTTCCAAGCCACCCTGGCCGGGCTGATGCAGGCGTTCGGCACGGCGGTCCCGAGCGACTTGATGCAAGCGCAAGCTCGGTTAAGCGATTCAAGCCCCGATCCGGCGCCGGTGGCATCCGAGGACCCGCCCCCGGAGCCTCCCGCCGGGGACGAAGCGGAGCCGGACCTCATGTCGCAAGTCATAGAACCATCGGACGACGCTACCGCTCTCCCAGAATGCGATGATGCCGAAACAGAGGGGGTCCCAGAGCCCGGCGTGGAAGAGGAGGCTCAACCGGAGCGGGCCGAGGAGCACCCGGCGGCGGCGGAGCACGAAGGGCGCGACTCGGCTCCAGAGGGCGACGGCTCGCCCACCGCCGAGGACTTGGACGAAGATACACGCCAAAAGTTGAAAGTTCTGCGCCGGCTGACAGGTGGCCGCGTATCGGACGAGGAACTCCTGGAGCGCATTTCGCATGAGCGCCAAGGCTCCACGGACGATTCTACAGCGGGCAAAAAGCGGCGCTGGTGGTAGGGCTGATCCGGCCGCCGAGCTACTCAGCCGATAAATCAGCGGGGCGGTGCGACACGGAGGAAACGGTTGAAAGCTTCCGCTGTCTTGGACTCGCCGCTCGCAAGCGATGCGCCGGCCGGGCCGCTGCCGTCGTTCTTTGTGATAGGGGCGCGCAAGTGCGGCACCACCACGCTTGACCAGTACATGCGCCAGCACCCACAGATTTGTCTGCCACGCGGCAAAAAGGAACTCAACTTCTTCGGCGACCAGGCTCACCGCGGCTTGGCCTGGTATCGCGCGCATTTTGCGCATGCCCGGGCGGACCAGCTCTGTGGTGAAGTGGCGCCCATGTATTCCATCGAGCAGGATCCACCCTGCGCGCGGCGAATCGCCGAACTCGTCCCGCAAGCGCGGCTGGTCTACATTGTGCGACATCCTGTTGAACGCACGTACTCAGACTTTTGCGAACAGATCAAAACCGCCCGTGCGCTCGGGCGAAATTGCGCCTGGTTCAAGTCCTTCGACGATTTTCTCGACGCGGACCCGCGGGCCGTTCGGGCCAGCGAGTACATCCGCACTATCGAGGAGTACCAGGCTTACTTCCCACCCGAGGCCTTGCTGACGGTGCTGTTCGATGATCTGAAGGCCGATTCCACCGCGCTTTTGCGCCGCATCTACGCGCACATTGGCGTGGACTCAGGCGCGGCGGCCGCGACGGACCGGCCCATTCGAGCTAACGCCGGCGACGAGTACTTGCAGTGGCAAACGCGATTGCGGCTCACGCGGACGTTACGCGCCCTTCCGGGGGTTGCGACCGCGGCACAGTTCATCCCGCGTTCCTGGCGCGATTGGGCCTACACAATCCTGGAGCGTTCGCGCTTCGGCCAGGCCGTACGCGCTGCGCTTGCCCCACCGCCAATGTCCGCTCAGACCCGGCAGAGACTGCTCGAGCGCTTCCGGGCGCCCAATCGCGCCCTGGCCACTTACCTGGGACGAGACCTCTCGCATTGGGATCGATAGCCGGCCGCCGCCGGCGCGCCGCCTGGGGCGCGCCAAGCATCCTATGGCCGCGATCGGGGGTTGCTCGGCGGCTTCACCGGGCGCGGCCTGAAATCCACTTGCCCCTCTGCCCGATCCACGCCGACGCTGAAATTGCGGTCGGCCCAGTTCGGCGAATCTGGTGGATCGAGCCAATGGCGGTCGTTGCCCGCCCTTGCGCTTGCGGCAACATCGGTCCGCTCGGCCATCTCAGCAGGCTGCGTGGCCGTCGGAACGGGGTACTGATCGTGACCGCCGATGTCGAGAAACAGGCCGAGCGAGGTAGTGTCCGCAAAGTATTGCGCAATGCCGCGGGACCGAAAGCCCTCCGGATTCCAAGCATAGCCCGGACACAGGCCGGCCTTCTCCTGTTCGCGCCGCGCCAGATCAGTCTGATACTTGTCATCTCCGGCCAGGTCTAACAGCATCGACAGGCTGCGATTTATGGAGTAGGACAGGCCAGACCCCTCCACGCGGTACACATCATCGCCGGCTGCGTCCAGCAATAGGCCAATCGTGAAATCGTGCGCCCACGCCAGGCTGCTGTGCGAGTTTTCTTCGGCCAAGTGCTGGTCATTGCCCGCCTCGTCAATGCACACTCCGATGCAGAAGTGCGCGCCGGTGCCCTGCGAGTAAACCGCGCCGTGATACTCATCGTCGCCGCTGCGATCGTGAAGGACGCCGACTCCGAACCAATACCCCGTGCCCATGCACCAATTCCCGGCGTAGTAGTAATCGTTGCCCTCACCATCAAGCAGCGCGCCCAGTCCGCCGGCCCACGCGTGGCCGTCGGCGCCGTCGCCACGGCGGCCCATGCCGCAGCCCTGCACGTTCGAGACGCCCACATCCAGGTTTGGCGAATGGTACGACGGCCGACCGGTGACGCTGTGTTTGCGCTCGGCGATGTAGCGGTCATCGCCGCTACGATCCGCGAGCACGCCGACGCCCGCGACCCCGCCCAAACCCTGGCCGTCGCAGTAAATGTTGTAGCTGTCGATGCCCGCCACATCCAACAGTAGACCAACGCCGAAATAGCCGCAGCCCTGACCCGAGTAGCGCACCCCGTACCGGTCGTTGCCCGCCAAGTCGGCGAGCACCCCCAGCCCGAACTGACCCACGCCCTGCGCGTAACGCTCGGCCGAGTACTGGTCATCGCCACCCGCGTCGATCAAGACGCCGACGCCGCACAGGCCGGCGCCCTGTGCCGGACCGGGGGCACCGCGTAAGGCCGGACCGGTCGAGTCGTCGGCCTCTGCCGCAGGCCCTGCACCGGCCGAGTATTCATCCTCCCCGTCGAGATCGAGCAGGAGGCTGAGCGGGTAAGACGCACTTGAAGCGGCGACCGGGCCCAAGTAGGTGTCATTGCCGCCCAGATCCACAATCAGCAGCGTCCCCACGGCGCCGGCCGCATCGATGAAGTCGTTACCTGAGCCGCGAATCCGCACCCAGCCCCAGGGCGTCTCACAGTCGAATGCGAAGGGCGGTGGCGGTTCGGCCAGTTCGGCTTTCCAGGCTTGCAGCCTGATGCGCGCCAGGTCGAGCGCGTCCACGCACTTCTGCCCCGCGTACCACAGCGACGCCTCATCCCAGGTTTGGGCCAGGTCGTCGAACTCGGGGCAATAGTCATACGCGTCGATCATCTCCTCCCCGGTGTTGTAGCGCGTCGCCGCTACCAGGCGCGCATGCGGATCGACGCGGCGGAAGGCCAGCTCCACCCAGTAATGCGCGTCAATGATGTTCAGCACGAGTTGCCCGAGAATGGGGCTGACCCCCTCCGGCAAAACTTTCACCTGTTCGGGAAGCTGATCGGCGATGCGCGGATAGGGCAGCTCCATGCCGAACGTATTGGGCCGGGTCGTGCGATGCGCGGCTTCGAACAGTTTCAGCAGGGCCTGATCGAGCGGCAGCTCCTGCGCCAGGACGTTTGCCGTGTAGCCTCGAAACCCGCCGAATTTCGGGTCGATGCCCAGCCGCTGGACCGCCTCGAACAACGACCGTGCTCCGCGGCCGTTTTCCTTGTCGAGGTTGGCTGGGTCGAGCTTCTCCCACGCCGTCTCGCCCAAGCCACGACTGAACGCGACCGTATCCAGCGGCTCGTTGAACAGGGCGTCAAACGCGCGCAGTTTGTACGGAATATCCGCCGGATAGCGCGGCCACCAGCCTTTCGGGGCCCAACCCAGGTCCGCGCGTTGCAGGCCGACCAGCGCGAGCGCGTCATCGAGCGCATCGGCGGCAGTTTGGGCTCGCCCCGAAACTGCGCAACACACGGTCACGATCGTCAAAGCACACAGGTATCTGCACATGGCTGCTCCGCACTCCCTACCCCGCGGGAACGAAGCATACCGAGCGCACAGCCGCGCTGCAAAGTCCGCGGCGCTCGGCCCCATCGGCCGTGGAGACGGCGAGGTTTATCGAGATGGAAACCCGCCCTTCAGCGACAGTCAGGCCTCAGTCCTGGGTGCAAAAGCTGAGAGCCAGCAGGCGCGCCGCGACCTGTCCGCCTCGAACGGCGAGCGGGGCGCGGCGCGACCGTGAAAAGGCAACCAAGCTTTAGCCCTGCGGCCAAACCTTCTCGCCGGTGGCCGCATCGGTCAGGATGATCGCGTCGACCGGGCAGGATTGAGCAGCGGCAAGAATTTCCTCGGGCGTGTTGCCGTCGGGGTTGGTGACAGTCGCGATGGACTCGTCGTCCATCTCGAAGGTGCCCGGGGCCTCGTTGACGCACGCGCCATCGCCGACGCAGAGATTACGATCGATTTCGACTTTGTACTTCGCCATGGTTTTACTCCAGTCGCCTGATAGCCCCTGCCAGGGACTCCCCGGCAGCCGGGCGCATCATGTGGCTGATACACTTTCCGTTCCAGTCGGCGCTTAAATCAGGCGGATCGGCCGCAGCACCGACTCGCCGGAACGCCCGGCAATGCGGAAACAGATAAATTAGCCAACTCGGAGCAGGTTTCGCAAGCCCCCCGCGCCTGCCACCCTTGTCGGCACCCGGGATGCGATGGTCGGTGCTCGACGTTCGGTAATCCGCGTCGCTATGCCCCGCCTTGAGCGCTGGCTGGCCGCGCCATAGCATGCCGCTGCGGCTTGAACATTCTTCCTGCAAAACCGGACATTTGAACATGAACGACCAGCGAATTCGTTACCCGATTTGGGCGCGCGGCGATCTGGACGGCTTTTTCGGCCTGATGGTCGACAACCTGGCCCAGGTGCTGCTCATCATCGCCTTGTGCACGACCGTGGCGCATTTGCCGGAGTGGCTGATCTACCAGCGGATTCTGCCGGGCGTCGCCGTCAGCCTGCTGATCGGCAACATCTTCTACGGGCTCCAGGGCCACTGCAGTGCCCGCAGGCACCGGAATCCGACGTGCACCGCGCTGCCCTACGGAATCAACACGCCGTCAGTGGTGGCGTATGTGCTCTTCATCATGGGACCCGTTTACGAACAGCACAAAGCCGCCCTGGGCGAAGAGGGCGCGGGCATTCTCGCCTGGCAGGCCGGCTTGTTGGCCTGCCTCGTCAGCGGCGTCATTGAGGCCACCGGCGCCCTGTACGCCGAAAAACTCCGCCGCGTCACCCCACGTGCGGCCCTGCTGGGAGTGCTGGCGGCGGTCGGCATCACGTTCATTGCAGCCGAATTCGCGTTCCGTATTTATACCGCTCCGTTAGTGGGCGTCCTGCCGCTGGCGTTTCTGCTGCTGGCGTATTTCGCGCGTTACCGCTTTCCGCTGGGAATACCGGGCGGATTCCTGGCTATCCTGTTCGGGACGCTGATTGCCTGGGCCGGCACGGCCTGGGGCTTCTACGATTTCGGCGGCGTGCGCATGTCCGGCGAAGCCTTGCGGGCCTCGCTCGACCAGGTCCGCTGGATACCACCGGTGTTCATCGGGAACGAGCTGTGGGATTTGCTGAGGCAGCAGCCGCAACTCGTGCTCATGTTCCTGACCGTCTCGATTCCGATGGGTGTCATCAATGTGCTCGGGGCGTTGCAGAATATCGAATCGGCCGAGGCGGGAGGCGACCGTTTTCACACCGGGTTATCGCTGGGGGTGAACGGGATCGGCACGCTGGCGGCCGGGCTGTTCGGGTCCTGCTTTCCAACCACGATCTACATCGGTCATCCGGGCTGGAAGGCTCTGGGCGCCCGCTCAGGCTACTCCATCCTGAACGGCCTGTTCTTCACGGCGATGTTCCTGTTCGGGTTGGGACCGCTGCTGGCGGCGCTGGTGCCGATCGAGGCGGGCAGCGCCATCGTGATGTACATAGGCATCATCATCACGGCCCAGGCCTTCCAGGTCACCAGGCGCGAGCACGCGCCGGCGGTGGCCGTGGCGCTCTTTCCCGCGTTGGCGGCCACCCTTGTCACCGCGCTGGCCGGCTACCTCGGTACTGCGGGGGCTTCCGCCTCCCTGGCAGATCTGATGCAGAGGTGGTCCATCGATCCCGTGCTGCAGAAGTCTCTCTACCTGCCCGGACTGCTGGCGCTGAACGGGGCGAACTCCGGCTGGATCGTGGTAACGTTGATACTGGCCGCCATTGGAGCGGCGCTGATCGACCACAAGTACAAAGCCGCAACAGTCTGGGCGGCCGCCGGCGCGTTGCTGACGCTGATCGGCGCCATGCACGCCTACCGGCTGGAAGGCAACGTCATTCGCGAATTTTTCCTCTGGCAAGGGCCGGCGGGCGCAGCCGTGAGGTACCGTGCCTTTCCGATCGCCGTCGGCTACGCGCTGGCCGCGCTGTTGTTCGGATTGGCGGCCTGGCGCGAAAGCTCGCGGCACAATTCGGCGCCGTCCTGCAAGACAGAGCTGCCGGTGGCAGAAATGGCGCCGGCCGTTTCCGAAGTAAACGAACTGCAAACTACCGAGGTATACGAAGTGCTACCTGTGGAGGCCAGGCCGTCTGAGCCATCGGCAAACGCCTGAACTGGTGAAAGAGCAGGGGGCGTGTAACGTGAAAGAGGGAGCCGTCGTGTTGCGGATGTGCCTCTTCGTCGTCGGCGCGGTGTTTGCCGTCCGCGCACAGGCCGCGGATCCGCCACGACCTAATTTGAGGCAGCCGGTCAATTACGTGCGCTGGACGAACGAGGAGTTTTCCCGCGGCATTACTGAAAACGCGGCGAATTTTATCAGCGGGCATTTCCCGAATTCTCAAAAGACGAGAGCCTGGAAGAGCTCATAATCGCAACCGACGCAACCAAACGGACATCCGAGCAACGGCGGCAACTGAGCGCGTGGGTACAGAAGAACGCGACCTGTTTGGAGCACTTCGCGACAGCGGCTCGTATGGATGCGTGCTACTTTGTACAACCGCACGAATCCGGCGAGATGATTTCACTGATGTTCCCCGAAGTTGCCACCATTCGCGCCATTGCCAAGGTGATGGCCGTCCGGGCACGCCTGCGACTGTTCGAGGGGAATGCAGATGCAGCAACTGATGATGTGGCGCTGCTGCTCCGCGCCGGCCGCCACTTGCAGGACCAGCCCTTTTTGGTTCCGTACCTCATCGGATTGCATATCGGTGAACAGGCTTATCGTGTGCTGCTGGATATGCCCCGGCTGGCGCCTCATGCCCCGGACTATGAGAAACTACTCTCGAAGCTTCGGCTGATGTACCAAAACCCCCGCAAGCCGAGCCTGCAACTGCAAGTGGAACAACTGCACGCTTGGGACATGGCCCAGCGCTTCGCCAAGGACACGGATGGCGACGGCCGCCTCGATCTACTTGTCTTGCCGAGGGACATTTTCGGGTTAGATCCCTCCTTGGACGGAATCCCATTGTCGCCTGCGGTGAGCTTCGAGGCTATGACGAAGCAGATCGACGACTATTTCGACCAGTTGCGTTCAGGTTGGACTGGTGATTTCCAGACCGCTCGCTCGGTCAGTGAACGCCTTCAAGAGGAGGCGAAGCGCAATCCAAGGAGCATCGTCGGATTGGTGGGCCCGGCGTTAACATACGTCGTCGATATTTACTACCGATCGCTGGCCAGGTGCAACGGCACTCAAGTTGTTCTGGAACTCCATGCCTATCGCGCGACAAACGAAAAATGGCCGCAGACGCTGGAAGAGGGACTTTCCAAGAGCGTCGCCCAGCCGCGGTTGGATCCGTTTTCGGGCCGGCCGTTCATTTACCGGCTGAAGGACGGGGAGCCGTTGTTGTACTCAATCGGCGCGAACGGCGTCAATGACGGCGGCCAGCGCTTCCTGGGCGATGACATCATCTGGCCGCGCTGAGCATCTGTGGTCCGGAGAGCGTTCTGGAGCCCCCGCTCACGCTGAAAAAAAAGCTCCCGCAGCCGCGCACTGCCCGCCAGTGCACGCCCGCGAGAGCTTATGCCAAATGGAGGCGGCGGGAATCGAACCCGCGTCCCGGAACACTTCAGCCTGAGCCTCTACGTGTGTGTTCGGTCAATTTAAATCTGAGTCCGCCGCAGACCGGCCGACAGCTCATCGGCGGACCGAGCCCGGCTTAGTGTCGCCCGTGCGTCGCCAGGCATTCCCGATTGCTGACCGGTTGAACCAGTCCCCAACCAAGCCGCACGAGCCAGCCTGCTAATGGCGCCGGCACCCGCTAGCAGGCGTCGCGGGGCCGACGGGTTGCCTTACTTAGGCAGCCATTCGGTAGCCATCTCTGGCATGTAAAGAGTGTGCCAGGTGTTTTACGAGGCCTCCTAGCAACCTCGACACGCCACCCAGACCTCAACCTGCCCGGTCGAGACCATTCGCCCCCATGCACTTGTCAAAGATCGCCGGCGCGCACGGCAAGTGGCCCAGCCGGTCCGGCAGCCAAACGCCGCCGGCTCCAGCCTGCAAAGCGCCATGCGCCGCCACATCGGGATTATACCAGGAAACGTAGCAATTGACGTCGAGCCCGCGGAACTGCCCGGCTGCCCTCGTTCGACCCGCTCCGTGATCCTCAGGCAAAGAGGACCGCGGCGCTGGCCGGGCACAGCCAGCGCCGCGCTTGGGCAGAAGAACGATTTACAGGAGACTGGAAAGACTACGTCGCGTGGCAGCCGCTACGACCGGTCAGGTCGCCTGCTCAACGCCACAGCAGGTTAATCGGTGGAATTGTCGTCCGGGCTGATTGCGCCTTTGCGCAGCTCGCCACTTTCGGTGAAAAGGGGGGCCCGCACCGGAGAAGAAGGCCCACACGCTGAGCGAGAACCCAGGCGGTGGGCTCTGCCCCTTTCAATTTGCGGGCGGTCACGCAATCTCAGGCCTGAATGGCGATGCGAACGGCGCCGGGCGGCGCTGGCGGCGGCTCGGTGGGTTGCATGGCAAGCGGCCGAACCGCGCAACACAGCCGCGCCAAGCGTCCGAGCTTGAGGGCGATGTCAGCGGGCGGCGCGCCTTGTGCGATCTGGTCCTCGAGTTCGGCGGCAGCGCGTCCGATCGGCTCGAACCCGAAACCGGGCGCCTCGCACCTGAGGTTTCGCAGGTGGTGGGTAAGGCCCGCCAAATCCCCTTGCGTGAAGCAGCTCTGCATTTGCACGGCGCGCTCCTGGATCTCGGCCACGTACTGGTCGATCAGCAGAGCCAGCTCAGGATTTCCCAGGTCCAACGTCGTCATTAGCGGCTCGGGCCGCAGGCGATTGACAAGTTCAGCGATGGCGTTGCGGTCGGCGGGTTTGGGCAGATATTCGTCGCAGCCGGCCTCGAAGCAGCGCTGGCGGTCCTCGGCGGAGTTGAGGCCGGTCACGGCCACGATCGGCTGGACGAAATTCCTGGCCCGCAGTTGGCGCGTTGCCTCGTAACCATTGAGCACCGGCATTTCGATGTCCATCAGGACGGCATCGAACGGCGCTGTCGTCGCCAGGTCGAGCGCCTGCTGCCCGTTGTCGCAGGCTACGACCTCAGCGTTGCAGCCGCGGAGCATCTGAGCCAGCAGACCGCGGGCCGTGGGACTGTCATCCACCAGCAGCACTCGGACGCGCAGGGCTGCGGCGGTAAAGAGCGCAATATCGATGGGCTGGGTGAAGCGGGCATGGGCGTCGTATACGCCGCCGGTTCCGTGAATGTAGTTGCAGTCAGTGAGGAACCCGGTGACCGAATGCCAATTGTTATGGGTCGTGATCAAGTCAAAGCGGCAAGGCGTTTGCGGATACATGAATTTGTTGAGCAGGAAGGATATGCCATCCGGGCCGAGACTGCGGCTTGGCAAAACGTGGCGCACCATTTCGCCGTCGCTCTGCTGCAGGTGGACGTTTAGCGCGGGGACTCGGTAGGGGTAGCGCGGCGGATTGCTCTGCTTGCCGCCTTCAGTGTACTTTTCGTGTGCGTCGAGCGTGTCGAGAATGCGTTTTATGTCAGCACTGTTGATCCGCAGCTTTTGTTGCGAATCCATGCCTATCCCTCTGATCTGATCCCGCCCCGGGCCTGGCTGGCGCGCGTCGCAGTTTTATGGCTGCGCGACGGCAGCCTGGTTGTTGCAACGGGCCCGCGTGCGGCCCAGCCGACCGATTGGAATCGGTCGGCTGGGTCCCAAAAAATTCATGGATCGCGCCGTATCTTGCGCTCCGGGAACAGCCCGGTGCGCACCTCTTCTTCGGCGAGTTAAAGGGGCTTCTGCATGCGCCTTTGCGCATACCAGGCCCGCGCGGGCGATAAGACAGCCTGATCTGCCCAGCTCCGCCCATTTGCAGTTACACTATGGCGATGGCACGCTCCGGCAAACGAACCGGTTTCTCGCTGAAGCAGCGCGCTGCGGGCGTGCTGGTGCACCCGCTTTCGCTGCCCGGCCCACATGGCTGCGGCGATCTCGGACGCCCGGCCCGCGAACTGGTCGATTTTCTGGCGAGCGCCAAGCAGCGTTGGTGGCAGATGCTGCCTATCGGCCCACCAGGGCGGGGTAACTCGCCATATAGCGCCCACTCGGCCTTTGCAGGCAATCCGCTGCTGGTCAGCCTGGAGCTGCTGGCGAACGAGGGCCTGCTGGAGCGGCGGGAATTGGCGCCTGCGCCCGAGTTCAGCGCTAACCGCGGTGTGTATCCGGCCGTGTGGCGTTATCGGATGGAACGGCTGCGCTGGGCTTTTGAGCGTTTTTCTGCTGCGGCGACGGACCAGTGCGCGTTCCGGCAGTTCTGTCGTTCTCAGCGGCACTGGCTGGAGGATTACGCCCTTTATGCCGCACTGCGACACCTCCAGGGCGGGCGAGCGTGGTTGGACTGGATGGAAGAGGTGCGGCTGCGGCGAAGCAGGGGGGTGGTCAAGGCGCGGGCCGAATTGGCGCGTGAAATCGCGTTCGAGAAGTTCGTTCAATTCAAGTTTGCTCAACAGTGGGCGGCGCTGCGGGCTTACGCGCGGCAACGCGGCGTGGGCCTGTTGGGCGACATGCCGATCTTCGTCGCACTCGATTCGGCCGACGTGTGGGCGCATCGCGAGCTATTTTGCCTCGACAGCGCGGGCCGGCCGCTGGTAGTCTCAGGCGTGCCGCCGGATTACTTCAACCGCAACGGTCAGCTTTGGGGGCACCCACACTACCGCTGGCCGCGCCACGCGGCGACGGGCTTCGCCTGGTGGGTAGCTCGTTTCCGCCAGGCTTTCGCATTTTTCGACGCTGTTCGCGTGGACCACTTCCTCGGTTTTCACCGCCTGTGGAAAGTTCCCGCTCAGGCGGCTACCGCCCGCCACGGGCGTTGGACGCGCACGCCCGGCCGGGCGCTGCTCCGAGCGGTAACCGGCGCGCTCGGGCCCGTGCAGATAATCGCGGAAGATTTGGGCGCAGTGACGCCGCAGGCGCTGGCGCTGCGCGACGAGTTTGGCTTTCCGGGCATGCGGGTACTGCAATTCGCATTCGGCGACGATGGGCCCGGCAGCCGTTATCACCAGCCGCACTCTTATCCCCGCAACTGTGCGGTCTACCCAGGCACGCACGATAACGAGACGGCGGTGGGCTGGTTTACAAATCTGCGGGCGGCGGCCAAGAAGAAGGCGCGTCGCCAAAGCGGTAGGCGCGTTGCGGACACACCCTACGAGCGGGTGCTACGCTACACAGGTACGAGTGGCGGCGACATAAACTGGGACCTGATCCGCATTGCCTCGATGTCCGTGGCCGACCTGGCGATCGTGCCCGTGCAGGACCTGCTTGGGCTTGGAAACGAGGCCCGCGTGAACTTCCCCGGCCGGCGAAAGGGCAACTGGGAATGGCGCCTGCAGCCGGGGGCGCTGACCGACAAGCTGGCCGAGCGGCTGCGGCAGATGACCGAGACATACGGCCGCGCGACCTGATACTGGCCAGTTTGAACGAATGGTCTATGCTGCAGTTGTTTTCTTAGTGCCGGATTCGGATTTGGCCTTTTCGCTGCTGCCGCTCTTCTCGCTGGTGGATTTACTGGTCGAACCGCTGGTGGAACCGCTCTTCTCGGCCGCGGCGGCCCTTTTGTACGAGTCGCTGCGATAGTCGGTCTCGTAGAAGCCTGAGCCTTTGAATATTATGCCGCCGCCGGTGCCGATCAGACGCTTCAACTTTTTCTTGCCGCACGCCGGGCAAACTTCCAAGCACGGTGACTTAATGGATTGGAAGTGCTCAAACTCGTGACTACAAGCTTCACAACGATACTCATATGTAGGCATATACTCCTCGTCGCGACCTCAGTTCTGGATCGCCGCTGGGAATTTACGAGCAGCGTCACGTCAAATACAAAAGCGCCTTGCTCGAATTTCCGCCTCTATTCGCCGCTCTTGGCCTCCGGCTCCTCAGACTCTGCCGCGGCCGGGCCGGGACCGGCCGAGACGACGACGCGCGACGACCGCAGCACGCGGTCGTGCATTTTGTATCCGGTGGCTATTTCCTGCATCACGATGCCGGCCGGATACTCCCCACTCGGCTGTTGCAGCATGGCCTCGTGCAAATGCGGATCGAATGGCTGGCCAAGCGCCTCGATGGGAGTGATGCCGCGGGAACGGAGTAGCTTGAGGAAGTGCTCCAGCACGAGGCGGATGCCTTCGCCGATAACACCGACGTCCTCACGCTTTTGAGCCGCGTCGCGCGTACGGACCAGGTCGTCGACCACGAGCAGCAACTCGCGTGCGAAATCGGCCTCAGCGTACTTAAGGGCTTCGGCTATGTCGCGTTGCGCCCGGTGCTGGATGTTGCGCGTTTCGGCAACGAGCCGCAGGTTCTGGTCCTTGAGGCTAGCGATTTCCTCTTCGAGCGCCCGCAGGCGTTCGGGATCGCAAGCGGCCGCCTGGCCGGCCGCGGGGGCAGCGGCTTCGCCGACCGCCCGGCTGTCGGCTGCCCCTCCAGCGTTTGTTTTCTTGGAATCCATGTCAGCCATTGCCTGATACCTGTTCTGTTGCTCAGGCGCCTTTCTAAGGTCAGACGCCCCGCGCCGCCTGTCTGCGATTCTAGGCGGCGCCGCTTCCTGAGGAGCGCTCTTCCTGGTCGGACGCGCCCTCGCCGGTGAAATACTCCTTTACGCGATCGAAAAAGCCTTTGGATTCGGGCAGGACCTGCTTGTCCTCGGTGGCCGCGAACTTCCGCAGCAGTTCTTCCTGCTCGCGGTTAAGCTTACGCGGGATTTCGATCACAACCTGGACCATTTCATCGCCCACGCGCCCGGTTTGCAGGTTCGGCAGTCCCTTGCCCGGCAGCCGGAAGACCGTCCCGTGCTGAGTGCCGGGCGGCACGCGGATCGGGGCGGTGCCGGTTAACGTCGGAACGTCCACCTGACCGCCCAAAGCGGCCTGCGTGAAGCTGATCGGCAGCACACACACCAAGTGGTCGCCGTCGCGCTGGAAGAACTGCGAACGGCGGATCTGGACAACGCAGCGCAAGTCGCCGCGCGAGCCGCCGCTGGGGCCAGGCTCGCCCTCGCCGCGGATGCGGATGGTCTGGCCGTCGTGAATGCCCGGCGGGATCTTCACGTTCAGCACGCGCTCTTTCATCACGCGGCCGGTGCCTTCGCAATCGCGGCAGGGCTTTTCGATTGTGTCTCCACGGCCCTGGCACGTGGGGCACTCGGTCACGGTGCGCGTCACGAAGAACCCCATGGAAGTCTGGCGCTCGACCTGGCCGTAGCCGCCGCAGGTGCGGCAGGTGCGGCGCTTGGAACCGGGCTCGGCGCCGTTGCCGCCGCAGCGGTCGCAGTAGTCGGCGCGCTCGAAGCGCAGCGTTTTCTCCACGCCGGTGGCGACGTCGCGCAGGTCGATCTCGACCAGGGCCTGGATGTCCACTCCGCGCCCCCCGCGCGTTCGCACACGCCCGCCGCCGAAAGCCTCGCCGAAAAGATCGCTGAAGACGCTGAAGATGTCGTCGATGCCCATGCCGGAGAAGTCATGCATGCTGGCGCCCTGCAGGCCGGCATGACCATAGCGATCGTAGCGGGCCCGCTTCTCCGGATCGGACAGGACCTCATAGGCTTCAGCGGCTTCTTTGAAAAGCCCCTCGGCGTCGGGCGACTTGTTGCGGTCGGGGTGGTACTTCAAGGCCGCTTGGCGGTACGCGCGCTTGATTTCCTCGGGCGCGGCGGTCCGCGCCACCCCCAGCACCTCGTAGTAGTCACGTTTGTTAGCCACGGATCCGTTCATAGTCGCCCCGCGCTTTTCGAGCAAATCCCGTGCCGCTCTTTTTTTGGATCGGCGGGGTCGCCTGGTGGGACTGACCGGTTAGATACCGGTCCCACTAGGCGGCCGAGAGCCGGTCCCCGAAGCAAGACAGGGGCGGCTCGCGCGGAGCGACCGTCCCTGTCCTTATAACGGGACTTCGGGCGGCAAAGCCGGAGCTTTGCTCTATCTCGACGAAGGCGGACTAGCGCATCGCGCCCTCAATGTGTTCGTGCTTCTCTTCCTTGTATTCGGTGCACAACACGTCGGTGGTCAGCATCAGGCCGGCGACGCTGGCCGCGTTCTGTAGAGCGACGCGGGCCACCTTCGCGGGATCGATGATGCCGGCCTCGAACATGTCGACGTATTCGCCGCGGGCCGCATCGTAACCGATGTTGTTGCCGCGCGACAGGATTTCGTCCACTACCACGCCGCCGTCTACGCCGGCGTTCTCAGCGATCTGCCGGGCCGGTTCTTCCAGGGCCCGCGCGATGATGCGGTAGCCGATGGCCTCATCGCCTTCGACCTTCTTGGCCGCGGCCTGTACCGGCTTGGTGGCGCGCAACAGGGCCACGCCGCCGCCGGGCACGATGCCTTCCTCGGCCGCCGCCTTGGTGGCGTGGAAAGCGTCGTCGACCAGGTCCTTGCGTTCTTTGACGTTGACCTCGGTGGCGCCGCCGACTTTTACGACCGCCACGCCGCCGGTCATGTTGGCCAGCCGCTCCTGGAGCTTCTCGCG
>ENA-UOUL01001236-UOUL01001236.1-bioreactor-metagenome-genome-assembly--contig:-NODE-1236-length-37702-cov-9.771429_pt1 | contig 37702 bp, 33 predicted proteins | sample MGYA00249838_ERZ747220 | MGnify/ENA primary metagenome ERZ747220 (study PRJEB28778, sample SAMN05720191) | bioreactor metagenome | isolation source: Anaerobic biogas reactor | place: USA:Washington... | reverse complement strand
TAAAAAAAGCACAAGATATTTCGCATGCGTACCCCATCTCTACAGCAAAACTCGTTGCCGTTTCTGTCTCCGGTTCCGGCTCACGGTACACCAGCGATTCACGAAGTGTAGTCTACGCGATTGATACGGACGGTTCGATTCGATGGACCGCTAAAACAGATAACGGAACAAACACGCTCAATCCGCCGGTATACGGAAATGGAGTTGTCGCTTTCGCAGGAGACAGGGCCCTTTCAGTATTCGACGATGTAACAGGAAAACAGGTCTGGTCGATCGCGCTCGATAAATCAAACACTGGTCTCTACGGACGACATCCCGTGATCGCGAAAGGCAAACTCTATCTTGCCAATGATTCGGGCATCGCAGTGTACGAGGAAAAATCGGGCACGCTGATCAGTACAATCGCATTCGCAAACGGCGCGGACATGAGTCCGGCCTTCGCTTCAGGCATGATACACATTGTCTCAAAATCGGGTGTATGGTACATGATAAACGCGGACACGCTGAAAATCGAGAAAAGTCTTGATACCGGTGCGATACAGCCGGTAGCCAGCGCTCCTTCCATCGCCGGGAATACAGTCGTGTTTGTCAACCGCAAGGGAACCGTCACCGCTATAAACAGCGACACGGGAACACTGCTGTGGCAGGAAAAGCTGGAAGCTACAAAAAGCATCGACGTATTTACCGATCCGCTCATTGCTTCGGGAGGAGTATTCATTTACGCGAAAGGGACACTCTACGCTCTCGAACTTACGTCCGGCAAACCCCGATTCGACCCGATCTCCGGTGCCACCTCGCCGGCATGCGTCGCTGACGGTGTTATCTGGTACGGAGAAGGCACATCGCTTGTTGCACTGAAACCCGTCGACGGATCAGTCGTGAAAAAAATCCCTGTCAGCGGTCAGGTTTCGGGCACGCCGGTCCTTTCCGGTCATACGCTTCTTGCGCCTCTTGCCAGCGGTAAATTGCTGGCATACACAATGCAATAGAACGACGAGATATCATGAACGAAACTATCACAACAAGAACCGCAACAAGTGAGGATCACGAATTGATCCGCGACATCTACGAAGGTTCGCGTGAGTTCGGGAAACAGACTGGATCCTGCGACTGGCCGGACGACTATCCGGATGATGAAATTATAGAAAACGATATTTCGCATGGCGACCTGTACATCGTGTTCATGAATGATGAACCGGCCGCAGTCTTCTCGCTCATCGCCACCGATGACCTTGACCATCAACCTCTTGACTGGGCTCCGGTCTGCTCCGGCGTACCCGTTCGTATTTGCATCCGCGCAAACCTGCAGGGCAAGGGGCTGGGCAAGGCGGTCGTAAACGAATTGATACGCGTCGCGCGGAAAAGAGGCTATGAATCGCTCCGGCTCCTGGCTTCGACCCGCAACAAGCCGGCCAACAGGCTCTACACCGGATTGGGTTTTACCCGCAAGGGAACCGTCGCCCTCTACAACAGCGAGTTCAACGCGTACGAATTACTACTGTCCGAATCATGAGACCGTTGCCTTATGAATCCATACGGCACGGTTGGAATCAGTGGTTCGCTTAATGCAAATCACTATTGCTTTTCACACTGAAGCGATATAAAAGCTCTTCTGTAGTCAATGCCTCAACACCAAGATTCTGGAAGTCCTTTATTTTCTGATCCCGCCGTTCATCCGATGTTGTCGCTATACCATCAGTAATGACCGTAACTTGATAGTTGCGGTTGAGCGCACCGCGTATCGTCTTTTCGACGCAATCTTCAGCGATTATGCCGGTAACAACAACATGGTTTATCCGCTGCTCTATCAGGAAATTTTCAAATTCGCGGTTGGTAAATGCGTCCATTCTGCTTTTGACGAAATGGTTTGTATTCACGATCCTGATTCGTTCGTCCATTTTCGCGCCGGGAGAATTCCTTTCCATTGACCGGTTCGTAAAATGGTTTACTGGTGAAAACTTTGAAACTTCATTTGTTATGTAGATTACCTCGATATCGTTCATCGTGGACATATCTATGAGTTGGTTAATTTTCCCGATCATGTCATCAGTTTGCCCAAGATTCAGTATCCAGGTGCCATCTTTTGCGGTCAAATTCCTCTGGACATCAATAACCAACAACGCTGTTCGGGGCTTGTCATAGTGGGAGATCGCATCGCCATCAGAAACAATGGTAATCCACTTGTATGGAAAATAGAGCACCGATATTGTGATTGCAAGAAGACACACCAGCACTATCACCGCTCTGATAAGTATTTTAATCATTTAACAACCTCCGTACATATTATGCGATAGGAACTCAGTATATCCTGATATCGGGTAATAGCAACAATTCTATCGTGCCCCTACTCCCTCAATTCCGGGTTTCCATATATTTTGAATTCCCCGGAAACATGGAGAAGGCCGAGCATGTGCAGCAAGCCGTTATAGTACCGCCACCGGCCGGCCGGCGTCGGCTGGGCCCAGAGTTCTTCAACAAAGCGTTTCGCAAAATCTTCCGTACTTATCGTGGCGCCAACGGCATTCATGGCGACGAGCGCGGGCGATCCGTAGTTTACTTTCGGCTTCCCGTCGTGGGAATATACGGCGACAATAGTCGGTTGTGCGGCATAGAATCCTAACAGCTTGTTGACCGATTCAACCGCGCGTTCATCGGTTGCGAACCAGAGGTGATCGACCGCGATATTCTGTATGACCCTGAACGAATCGAAGGCCGAAAGATGCGAGCTGGAATTAAAGGAGACCTTGTACGGCTTCCCGTCGAATGACGCGTACTCGGTAAAGAGTCCGGTTTCGGGATGGGCCGCCAGGGTAAAGTAATCCCGGCTCACCAGGGCGACTTCGTTCCACAACTCGTTGTCTTCTTTTGCCCATCGCGCCCACAACTCATAAAACGCCGGCAGATGATAGGACGGATCGGTGAAACCCGCGGCGGGAGGATTCGGCGAAAAAACGATCTGTTTGTGTTCCGGATCTATCATGGGACTAATGGTCCGGCTTGGTTCCTTGTGCACCATTGCATGGAGGATGTCATTTGCTTCTGTTTCATAATCGTATATTCCGCTGCCATTGCCCCAGCGCTTGCCGGCGAACAGAAGCGCCATAACAAAGTACTCCTCGCCATCCGGCGCCGAATACGGATCGAGCATGACATAGGGAGCTTCATTCCGGAGCTGCCAGGCGAAGTAGCCCTTCTTTTCTCCGTCCTGATGCTGCATCCGGTTTTTCGCAAAGGTCCACAGCTTGTCGAAGGTGTCCTTGTCGTCCATCATGACAGCGATGATCATGCCGTACGACATGCCTTCAGATCTGATATCACGCGAGTCGATACTGCTGATAAAACCGTCGCCGTCAGCCGTCTCATAGAACAATCGTTGTGTCATCTCGTTGCCGAAAAAGAGCTGCTGGTACGTTGATTGAACTTTGGCCCGTACTTCTTCTTCATCGGCTATGCCGAATTTGACAAAGAAATTGATGTGCTTCCCGGATTCCCATGCCGACGATTTGAACAAGCGGCTGCCGGAAAAGACAAAAAACAGGACCGTCAGAACAACGAGAACAGAAACACCAATGATGATATAGATAGTTTTTTTCAAAACAAGCTCCTTCAGTACCGGACTGTAAACGAGCACATCCGTACTGTCAAGACAAAGCCGGAATCCGGATCAATTGCTATATGATTTTTTTCTTTTGCATTCACACATCCGGGTATACACTGGTTGTATAGTAAAAGGCGGTCTGCATGAATGAACTTGTTACCCTATCAAAAAAGCATGAGAGAAAATTACTTGTACGTTTAATTTTAATGAATTCGATTATTACTCTATGCTTTCTGGTAAACCCGGTACTGCAACGTGCCGTTTTTCTGCCTGTTTCAGTTTTTATTTTGCTTATCGTCCTGTCTTTCTTGCTGGATTATTATTTTTTACTGCTGTCACCCTATAAGAAAATCATATTCCACGATTCCTCACTCACGGCGGTCAGCCGTTCAAGATCCCGTACCATACAGTATACCGATATAGTTGTCCTCCGGGAAACAAGAAGAAATAGTGTTCTTCTTGTATCCAAAAATATGAAGTTGAGCATTTTAGGAAGGACGACTGAAGCACATTCAATTGACGACAAAAGCCGAACGGCAAATATCATCCGTGAGGAAATCCGGAAACGAACCGGTGTAACCATTCCAGTTGTATACAAGGACCTGTAAATGAAACGGTTTCTGAAAAAATTTCCCCTTGTGGTCCTGGCCTTTTCCTTTCTTGTCTCCTGCGCGCGCAGCTCCTGGATGCCGCACTGGTTTGAACAGGAGCATGCTGTTGAGTATCGGGAAGTTCCCACACGGCGGTATATTGATACCATTACGTCTGTAACGAAAGAACAGGCGCTGGCCGATCTTGACTTCTTCAAGTATCTCATTGAAACATCGTACGCAGGATATGAATACCAGCAAGAAAAGCTTGGTGTCAATTTTGAAAAGAACTTCGACCATGCTCAGGCTTATATCCAAAAGCTGGATAGCGAAACGCTTTCGTATAACGAATTCAAAGAGATCATATCCATAGCCCTTTCCGGTGTTCAGGACGGACATTTCAGTTTCATGCTTCCCGGCTTGGGACCGTACCAACACAAAACGTTCTATTATTCCGGGATAACCGTATCCAGAAAGAATGGAAAATACCTGGTCGAAGCCTCGTCCGTTGACGGCGTTTCTCCCGGCGACCGATACCGCGGCCCTAAAGAACATCTCTTCCGAATATATTCGGACGATGGAAACAGGTACCGGATTGGAACACTTTCCCGAACACCGGTGAACACGCTATCACTCAAATTCAAAAAAGAAATGGTCGAGGTGCCGGTAGCACCCGACATGATCCTACCGGGACCGGAGGTTCCGGTATATTCCCTGACGGACGATGTGGCATATCTTCGTATCCCCAGCTTTATCGCACTCGGAGAAAGCGGGACTGTTTCTCCGGAGGGACGGAAACAACTTGAGGAAGTTATTCGCCACATCAGAATGCTTGATAAGGGAAACACCGTCATTATAGACCTCCGGAATAATCCCGGCGGATATACCGATACGTCAGCTCTGGTTCCGGCGATACTATTCAAACGGCAGGCCAGCAATTTTATGCCCGAAATGGCGGAACTATTTTCTCCCGGAACAACACAGGCACGGCTTCAAAACATATGGGACAAGGGAGACAATTCTGACGGATACCGGAATCTCCGTAAGGCCGCGCAGCTGGAAGCGGACAAACAGAAGAAAAATCCGGTACGGAGATGGGAACGCCAGAGCTACCGTGTTGCAGCCTCAAAACCAATTGAAAATAAACGCAAGATTATCATCATTATCAACCGTTGTAGCGCGTCAGCCTCGGAAATACTCTGTGCTATCCGCACCATTCCGAATGTAACCATCATCGGAGAAAATAGTGCCGGAATTCTTTCCTTTGACGCTGGACAGCTGTATGTGCTGCCAAACAGCCAGGTTCCTGTTCTATTACCGGACGCGATTGTTATCGATACCTCGTTTTCCGCCGGCGAGGGAATCGGCGTACTCCCCGATTACTGGGTTCTCAAGGATGAGCTTGAAGACGTGCTCCGCGCCATGACCGGGCGCAGTTCATTTACCATTCCGGTCACGAATTCGCCCCGGTAAGTCTCTCTGACGGCCGATTCCAGGAATCGGCCGGCTCCTCCGCCGATGGATATCGACCCGCGAAAGTCGTTGTGCCTCATTCCTGAATCATCATTTTATCGTTGCCTTTCCCGGCCGGGCAAATTACAATAGTAAAAACTACTGATGAGGAGCGTTCCATGAAAAAAGCAACCATGACAGGACTTGTTTTTCTGTTGAACCTTTTGGCTGTTCCGTTATTCGCCCAGAGTCTGAATGATGTATTCGGATTATGGAAGACCATTGATGACGAGACCGGCAAAGCAAAGTCCGTAATCCTCGTCTACAAGTATCAGGATACACTGTATGGCAGAATCGTGATGACCCTCGACGATAACGAACTCCCCAAAGACACCTGGGACAAACCCACAGAACGTGCGGAGGAAATGCCGGATAAACCGTTTTACTCGGGACTGGACATGATTTGGGATATGGAACCGCGCGGGGATAAATGGGGAAAGGGCAAAATCTGCGATCCGGCCAAGGGAAAAGTGTATGGTTGTGAAATCAATTACGACGACGCCAAGGGCGAACTATTGGTCCGCGGCAAGATTGGACCTTTCGGCCGGAACCAGTTCTGGCAGAAAGTACAACCCGCCGATTTGCCGGCAGGATTTACAATCCCCGAAAACCCGGTCCCGTCGATTCCCCGCACCTGAAACGGCTCAGCACACCGCGGGCGGTTCAGCTCCCCGCGGGCGATTCAGCTCCCCGCGGGCGGCAAAGCACCCCGCGGGCGGTTCAGCTCCCCGCGGGCGGCTCGGCTCCATGCGCACTGCTCATCACGCCGCGGGCGTTTCAACACCCCGCATGAGTGGCTGGTTTCACGCGCCGGTTTGTTCCACGAGTTCCGGGAAATCGTAGTTAACGTCGACAAAATACTGCAGATCAAAATCCTCGTGGGTCACCACGATGAGAATCGTCTCGTGAGTCGCAAGGTAGGAGGATATGGCGTGCATGACCCGAGACCGGGTCTCGAAGTCGATGTGGGCGAATGGTTCGTCCAGCAGCAGGACTTCTGGCTGAGTGGTAAGCGCGCGAGCAATATCCATGCGTTTCATTTCTCCGGAAGACAGTGAATGGGGATAGGCTTCCAGGTGAGCAGTCGTAAGACCGACGCGCGCGAGATTTTCGGTCAGTCCCGAAGGCAGACCGGACGGATCCTGACCGTTCGGCGAGATGTGCCGGAACGATGAAGCAATCTTGAGATCGGGAAAGAAGGAGTACCGGGAATCCTGCTGGACAACGGCAATACGCCGGCGGAATGGGCGGAACGGCGCTGGATCCCATCCCCGTTCGTCAGGTTTGAGGGCGACAAGGTCGATACTGTCGAGAGAGATTGTTCCCTTCGTGCCGTCCATGAGCCGGAGAATGGCCTTGATCATGCTCGATTTTCCACATCCCGACGGACCGGTTATCCCGTACACGATCGAACGGTTGAACTTCACACTCAGACCCGAGAAGGCGACAAAGGGCCGCTCGCCGAATATGCCCCGCTTGAAATATTTCTGCGACACATGTTCAAGATCGAGAACGCCGCCGACCGGGAAGGCGCGCTCCGGTTTGTCAAATCCTTCAGACTCGGGAATCGTCGTTATTCTGGAGAGCGTTCCGTTTCCAAGCGACCAGGCCTCGTCCATGCGGAGAGACCTGATAAAGTCCAGATCGTGACTCGCCATGAGTATGGTCTTGTCGCGGTCGTTCAGGATCTCCGAATTGAGAAAGTCCGCGAAACGCCGCCGGAGATTCCGGTCAAGATTGACGGTCGGCTCGTCGAGCAAGATGAGTCGTCCCGGCCGGGAGAACAGGGTCATGATCGTAACCCGCTGCAGCTCGCCGCCGGAAACCTCGTCGGGATACAGCCGGGCAAACGCGTCGAGATTCAGGGTAAAGTACTGATCAAGCCGCCGCGCGATCACGGGCATCATACCCGGCGCGATGAGATTGATGTTTTGTTCGAGCGTAAGGGCCGGGTTCATGGCCTGCGCGCTTTCCGCCGGTACGAAGACAAGGCCGGAGCGCATTATTTGCTCCCAGTTGGCGTGCGGGGTCTTATCCCCCGAGCGATATGCAGCGATACCGTTCACGGTCATCGATCCGCCGAAGTTAAATACTCCGCCCGGGAGGATGCCGGCGACCGCCTTGAGGAAGACCGACTTGCCCGTACCGGTGGGACCGATAATCACGGTTGAACCGCCTGCGACGGGTTCGAAATTGCTCGCGGCCAACAGCATGCGTCCGCCGAGCTCTATGGAAAAGTTATTGAGTGAAACAGGTGTCATGCGTTCTCCTTTGCGCGACCGCCCCGGATCGCGAGCATGAAGGCTCCCGTAATCGCGACGAGCGCGATCGAGGGAAGCCAGAACAGGGCGGGATTTCCGCCTTCAAAAAGCGCGTCGCGGTTTGCCGCGATGAGCGCTCCCGGGCTCAGGTGGGCCGGTGTACCGTAACTGCCGAAACCGAGCTGGATAACGAACCCGAACGAACAATCGAGCACCAGTGTCTTCATGAGCACGGTTGCCGCGACCCGGGCAATTGATCCGCGAATGGCGCGGCTTCCCGTGAGAATCGCGAGTATCCGCCCTTTGGTAAAACCGTAAGAACGGAACGATACGCTGTACTTGCGGTAATAGAGATCGGTGAGCGGAATCGCTATTCCGCGAACCGCTTCGGGAAGAGCCGTTATGGTCGCCGCGCCGATGAACACCGCGAGGGATGCGAGCGCCGAAGCCTCGCTGCCGTGCCGCGCGAGATAGCCGGACACGGGCGCGTAAAAGAAGAGCGCGACGAGTATCGACGGAATGGATTCAACCATGGAGAACGCGCTCTTGACCGCGCGACCGAACTTCATGGAAAGCACGCTGAAATACGCGAGAGCTACCGAAAGGCTCATGGCGACCACCAGGGTCGCGCCAAGCGTTACCGTCAGTTCGCGAAACGATGCGAAGATTCCCCGTGAATAGGCAAGTTCACGCGCGCCAATGAGCGCGTAGATCGACGAGGGGTCGATCGGTGCCCAGGACAGTACCAGGGGAGCAATCAATATCGCGATGCCAAGAGGCCGCGCGAAACTAGGCTGATTTTTCATACCACCTCGGATAGACCAGAAAGAGGACTGTCTTCACCGCGAAGGTGACGACCGCGTTAAGGCACAGAAGAATGAAGACGGAGGCCACGAGGAGATCCGTGTTCGTGGCGAGCAGCGCATCGAGCAGGGTGCTGCCGAGCCCGGGAAACGAGAAGACAATCTCGGCGATCGTGACCGCGCCGACAATCGCCGGAACCTTTCCCGCGAGATACGGTAAAAACCGCGGCAGACTCGAGGCAAAGAGGTACCCGGACCAGGTTCCCGGAAGGGGGAATGCCCTGCCGAGCGGATTACCGAGCGTACCGAACACGATCGCGTGGGTCGTTTCCGCCTGCGCGAGCATGTCGGCGCCAAGAAAGCGCGCCGCATCCCAGGAAAGGCCGCCGAGCAAAACCGTCGCGAGCGCGATGAAGACGAAGGGAGTCTCGCTTCCGTAGGCCTGGGCGAGCGCCCAGAAGCCCACGAACAGCGGACAGGCGGCGAGCGCTGAAACGGCCGCGTCCAGTACGGCGTACAGTCCCGCGGCTCCCTGCGAACCGTGGCGGTTCACGAGATACCGCGACACGCTCGACGCCGCCGCGAGGGAAAGCGATATAACCGTAAGGAACGCGAGCGAAACCAGCGCGAGCGGCAGGGTTACCGCGGCGCCGCTCGCGATGATGCGGCCGGCACTGAAGCCGGGATGCGCCGTGGAAAAATCTTGCGACCCGGTCACAAGGAGAAAGAAGGACCGGGCGGATTCCGCGTAGGTTTCGACAGGCGCTCCAATAGACACAAGGTACAACAACGCAAGGGCAGCGGTACCCGCGAGCGAGAACAGGATCCCGTGCAGGAAGAACTCGCGGGCAAAGAAACGCAGTAGTCTCATGCGGTTAATTCCTCAGCGTCCAGTTTTCAACCGAAAGGAAGGGGTTGTCCGTGGCGATGGCTACATTGCCGATCCCGCGGGTATACACATCCTTTTCAAGCGAACACAGGTACATTGCCGGAGCGATCTCGGAAATGCGCTCATTCAGTTCAAGCGTCAGGTCAACCCAGTTTGCGGTTATAACCTCACGGTCCCACTCGTCAAAGAGCGCGTCGAGTTCCTTGTCCGAAACGCCGGTAACATTCAAGTCCCCGTTGGTTCGGTACCATCGGCCCAGATCGGAATACAGATTGTCGAACCCGTCGCAATAGACGAGGGCGAGCTCATAGGATTTTTCGTCAAACACGATACGCCGGAACACCTGGTCCCCGGTTCGTTTCGCCTCGACCTCGAGCCCGATGGCAGCCATCTGTCGAACGATACCCTCGGCCATCCTTGTGCCGAATTCGCCCATGGAATCCGGATACAGAAGGATGGCTGTCTGTCCCGCGATACCGCCCGATTTGGCGAGACGGCGGGCCTCGTCCGGATCGTAGGGCAGATGATTCGGCATCTCGTCGTTTACATACTCCGGAATATTCCGCATGAAGAGGTCTGAGGGAAAGGGCCCGGGATTGAGCACGACACCCACTTCCTGATCGGTAATTGACGGAACGAGCGAAGGCCGGTCAAGCGACATCGCAAGCGCCTTCCGCGCGTCCACGTTCGGAAACGAGTCAAGATTGACGGCAACCTGATAGAAGGCATAGGGCAGATAGGAATTGATATCCACTTCGCTCATCCGGGCAACTTTGGACCGGTCCATGGGCGAGGTTTCAAGAACGAGATTGATTCGTCCCTTCCTGAGTTCGTTCATGCGGATTACCGGATCTATCATCTTCTTGATGACGATTCCCGTCGCTTTCGGGACGCCCTTGAAGTAGGCACCGTTCACTTCGAAACCGACCCACTTGCCGATCTCCCACCCGGTGAGCCGGTACGGTCCGGTCCCGACGGGCGCGACGGCGAAGTTGCGTTCGTTTTCTCCCGACCGCATATTCGTATCCATCTTTCGATCCTGATACAGTGAAGGAATGATCTTGAAGGTAAGCACCGGATAGGCGCGGAACTCCGGTATCGGGTTTATGAACTCGATCTCGACGGTTCCTGCGTTCACAATGCGGACCTCGCGTATGAACGATGCAAGGTACGCCTTTTTGGGCGACGCGTTCTGTTCATCCATGTACGCATCGAACGAATACTTCACGTCTTCGGCGACGACGGGATTTCCGTTGTGCCAGAACGCTTCCCGCAAAAGGATCCGGTAGGTTTTCTTGTCTTCCGGATTCTGTTCGATGCTTTCGGCGAGCGCAAGCTGTGGATACAGTGAGCCTGATTGCGCGTCAACTTCAAAATTGACGAGCCCGTCGAACACGAGCTCCGCCGCGTTCATGCCCGAGGTATTCTGCTCGAGTACCGGGTTCAGCGAGTCGGGCAGGTTCGACACCGCGACAACGATACCGCGCGGCTGGTTTTTCCACATGACGAGTACCGCGGCTGATCCGAGCACTACGGCAAGCACCGCGGCAGCGATTACTATATTTTTCCGGATAGCGATATTCTTGATATCCATGATATTACCTCATCCTCATGATAAACGAGCTGTATACGACGACCTCGCCTTCGTACTCATTGGTCTTTCCTTCCTGTACCTCGAAGAAATACTTGTTCGACGGAAGCTGTCCGCCGGCGTTGAGTACCGGCCAGGAATTCCCCACCTTGTAGGTACGGTTCACCATGTCGGTCATCTTGTTCTTCTCGATCAGTTTTCCCGACCGGGTGTTTTCACCGAACACACGAACGGTCCGGGGATCCTTCATGGTGATAACAAGGTCATTCATCTCGCCGCGGGGAATCGAAACCATTCCCCACCAGTATTCATCTTTTTTCGCCTTGCTGGCCGAGAACACCGCGGGTCGGCTCTTTTTCCCCTGATCGCCGGTGGACGGCGCCGGATTGAAAAGGCCGATCATGATCGGCATGACTACCTTGCCCCGACTCGCGATTTCTTTCGCGGTCCGTATTTCATTGTTGATCTGGGCGATCTTGAGATCGAGGTCCCGTTTTTGTCCGTCAATTTCGTCGAGTATGTCTTTCCCGATACTCTCCGGATACGTTCCCGCGAAACTGAGCATTTCTTTATGAACCGTTTCAATATTGGACTTGACCGATTCCTGGTGGGCAAGCATTTCCTCCAGGCTCATGCTACCTTCCGCACCCTTTTCGGGAACGCGGGCGAATTCCTCGCCGATCCGGTCCTTGTACTGATAGGCCTGTGCCCGTATCGCGCCATCGCGCTCAACCGAGACGTTCTGAATTTCCCGACGGAGAAGTTTTTGTTCATGCGTCACACCGCCTCCCGAGGCGATACCCGCTGAAGACGCTTCTGCGGCAAGAGCGGACTCGGCCTTCCGGTACGCCTCGAGCGACGCGTCAAAAGCCGCGAGCCGGGAGGAAAAATCTCCGGACGATCGGCCTTCCTGCGCAAGCGTTTCGGCTTTCGCGGCGCGGGAGCGCGAAGCGCTCACGATATCCGCTTCCTTGAGAAGGAGTGTGAATCCTTCGGTCTGTCCATATACGGCAACAGACTTCCTGCCAAGATCACGGGCACGCGCGGTGTTTCCGCCCGCGAGCAGAACGCGCATGCGCCCTTCGGAGAGTTGCGCTCCGTCATTCCGGACACCATCCGGCAGGACCAATCGTTCATCGAGTGATGAGAACGCGGCAAGCGCCTTGTCGCACGCGGCGAGTAATGCCGATTCAGGGTGTTTCTCTCCGTCCGTAACACCGGTCAGGGCGGCGTCTCCCGCCTTGAACGAATCAATATACCCGAGGAATTTTTTGCGGACCGCCGGGTCTCCGATATCGGCCCAATAACCCCGGGCCGCTTCGGGATTACGCTTGTTCCAGGCCTCAATACCCTTCGTTACGGATTGTTCATCAGGATTACCGCTTTTACCGGTTGTCGCGCACGACACCAGGACAAGGGCAAACGCGGCCGCTATCGTCAATCGTTTTATGAGCGCATGTTTCTTCATTTATTCTCCTCCATCACTACGCGAAATCCAACATCCGCGTACGTTTTGGCGGAATCGAGTTCCCGCCGGTTGGATATTCTCACGTCATTCGGGCCTTCCATCCAGGAACCGCCCTTGGCGATCTGCGGTTCTTGCGGAAGCGTCGCGACCAGTTCCCACACATTGCCCGCCATGTCATGCAGGCCCCAGGGATTTGCCCCGTCGGGACAGGAGCCCACCGGAGACGGCCGGTTGAATCGTCCATTTCCGCGAAAGTTGGCCCGTGAACCGTCGGCAGGGTTTTCATCTCCCCAAGGGAAGGCGACGGTACGGCCGGCTTTCGCGGCCTTTTCCCATTCAGCTTCAGTCGGAAGCCGGACAATCCGTTCAGTTACGCCGGAAAGCCAGGCCGCGAAGGCCTCAGCGTCGGTACGGGTTATCCCCACAACCGGCTGATCCGGTACAGTATAGTCCGGGTTGTCAAAAAATTCCGGCGCCTTTTCATATCCCGTCGCGTCAAGAAACAGACGGTATTGGGCGTTCGTTACGGGATGAGCGGCAATTTCGTATGTTCCCGTTTCCGCGCTCCGCGCGGCCTCGCGCTTCGGGGCACGTTTGTCACCGGGAACCGCGCCCATCTCGAAGGTTCCAGCCTCAACGCGGATGAAGGAACCAAAACGGCTTGCGAGGGACTCATCGAGCACGTAGGTTGCTTCCGCGGATATCTGCTTATCTATAGAAGAAAGACGCGCCGCGGTTTGCCGCGCGTCCGCGTCCGCCAGGCCGGCGAAGGCCGCGGTAACGCGAAGAGAAACCGCCGGAGAATCCCCGCCTGCCGGAACCTGAAACCCCGCAGTCCCCTGCCCGTCCGTCCGCACGGACTGCGGGAGCTCTCCAACCGGTTCTCCGCCGAGTGACCAGCGGGCCGCGAGGGGAATACCGGCGATCGGGTTGCCGCCGGCATCGGTCAGACGCACCGTGACCGCCTGCCCGGCACGAAGGAGCCCGTCAGCGGGTACGAGCGAGACCGAAACCGAATCCGCCAAACGGGCGAGTTGATCGGCAATGGCATCGGAAAGCAGACCAGTTCCGCCTTCCTCGACCGTCAGAAGACCGTCAACGCCCGCGGTCTCGAGTTTTGAGAGCGCGGAAACCGCTTCCTCCGCGGATCCGGCTCCGGGCCGGGCACCGGAAAGGCGCGCAAGGGCCGGGGCCAGCTCCTTGCGCAGGGCGGCCTCGCGGCCCGCTTCGTACGACTCCCAGTCTTCTTCGCGAACGCGAAGTGTCACGCTCGCCGAGGTCTCTTCCTCCAGTTCGGCAACCCGCTTCGCCTCAAGGGATATCCCGCGTGCGGTTTCCCCGGTGACGATAATGCGACGCGATTCGCCCGATCGTTTCCGCATGGATGACTCGAGGGCATTGGCGATCAAATCGCGTTTTGCCTCAAGCTCTGCCTCTTCGGGCGATCCTCCTTTTCCGTACCCGTACAGGTACCCGTCCTCCTGTTTGACCAGATCCGGTTCAACCGAAGTACAGGACTGCAGGGCCAACGCCATACTGCACACCGCCATGGCGAACCACACGCGGGATTGTCCATTCAAAAATCTATACATACTCCACTCCAGAAAATTTCATTTGAAGTCCGGCAACGCCGTCGTCATGGACGAGTGTAGCCGCGGTATGTCAACGAAACTTCCCGGGTTTGTCAAGATTTTGCAAAGATTTACGTCCAAACCGCCTGACGGGATGGAACAGTCCGTTAAAAACGACTAGAAATATGAATTGAAAGATGTACACTGTTACCGATGAATCGTATCGCGGGATTTCTGTTGTCAGTTGTACTTCTCCACCAGGCGGTGTTCGCGGATCCCGCGGAATCAATGCTGCCGGAAAGCTTTTCGGGCCAGTTACGCGGCGAGGTCTCCCAGTTCATGGAATTTGAACGGGACGACCATTCACTGCTCGTATTGAAACGGAGCGTCCTGTTTGGGCGTGACGGGAAACCCGCTGCCGAACGCAATTACGGAGCGGCAGGCGCGCTTGCCGGGGAAACCCGCTTTGTCTACACGAAAAGCGCGCTCCTTTCTGAAATACGGGGAACCGACGCAACAGGGCGACTTACCTGGCGGTATGCCTATGCGTACGATGAGCTCGGCAGAACCATATCGGAATCTGCCTTTGATTCCTCGGGGAATCTCGAGGGGCGGGTATCGTACTCATACGACGATTCGGGACTACTCGTCAAAACGGCCCGGTTCGACAAGGACGGGACCGTCAGTCTGCAGGACACATTCCAGTACGACGGTGCTTCCCGACTCATCGCCCGGCTCACGCTGTATTCTGACGGGAAGCTCCTCAAGCGGGTCATGTATTTTTATGACGCGCAGGGACGCAAAGCCGTAGAGGAACGCTACGATGCGAATGGCCTGTACGAACGCGAAGAATACGCGTACGGCACGGACGGATACCTTGCGGCGGTCAAAACCTTCGCAGCGGACGGCGCGCTCAAGCGGCGGGTGAAACGGGTGAATGGAAGCGATGGACGGATCCTGGAAGAAAGCGTTTTCGGCCCTGACGGAACGCTCGTGTCGCGCACGGAATACCAGTACGACGAAACGGGAAACTGGGTAAGCCGCCACAAAACGGACGGAAGCATTGCCTTCAGGGAATATATTTACGCGGAATGAGGTTGTATTAATGGCGTGCATTGTACTTGTGGAAGATAACGCATTTATCCGGGAAGCGGCGGCGGGATACCTCCAGCTCGACGGACACACTATCCTGGAATTCGATTGTGTAAAAGGAGTCGCCGATACGGTCCGGCGGGGAGTCGTTGATCTCGCGATTCTCGACATCATGCTTCCCGATGGGAACGGATTCAATCTCGCGAAACAGATCAAGGAGATCGCGGACATTCCCCTCATCTTCCTTACCGCGAAATCATCCGAGTCGGACCGGATCCTCGGATTCGAACTCGGGGCCGACGATTACGTGGTAAAACCCTTTTCATCGAAGGAACTCGCACTTCGGGTTCAGGCCCTGCTCAAACGTTATTCGCAAACCGCACGTCAGGGAGACGATGTGTGCGCCTGGACGCTGGACGACAATGTTCTCAAACTCGACTCCGCCTCGCACCGGCTTTCGGTCAACGGCGAAGAGTTGTATCTTACGGATGCCGAATGGAAAATACTGAAATATCTCGCCGTGCAGGAAGGTCTCGTCGTTTCGCGGGAACGGCTTCTGTCCGAGTGCCTCAACTATTTTTTTGAAGGCTCGGAACGCACAATCGATACCCATATCGCGAACCTCCGGGGGAAACTCGGCTCATCAGTCTGGATAGAAACCGTCAGAGGATACGGATACCGCTTCGCCGGAGCGCGGAACCGCAGTGATTAACTACAAGGATTATTTGCCCAAAGGCATTTTCGCTAAAGTCTTTTCCGGTCTCCTTGCGACCTCGCTGGTCGTGCTCGTCATCATGTCGCTCATGACCGGCTTCGCCATCAAGGCATCAATCATGAACTGGAACCGGGAAAAGAAGGAAGACCTTGAGACGATTCTCGTCCCGATGATTTCGAAGGCACACCGCCTGAACGGAGGCTTCACGGAATCCGCGCTCGAAGCGACGCTCCTTCCCTACATGACCGACTCCCTCTTCGTGTACGTCTTCGACGAGAACAAGCGGCCAGTCCTTCTCATAGAGGAAGGCCGACGCATCCGCGCGCAGGACCTCCAGGCGGAGGGACGAACGGCGCAGTCTCTGCTTAACCGGAATCCGCCGCTCGCGATCAAGGATGGCTCGACCGTTATAGCCTATCTTTCCGTTGACAGCGCGGACTTCCTCGCATACAAGGCGAACCGCCAGTTCGTGGAAACCATGCGCGACGCAATCACCATCGGCATACTTATCGCGGTTGGTCTCGCGCTCGCAGTATCTCTCGTGTTCTCCACCTCGTTCTCGAGCGAAACCAAGGAACTCGCTGCGGGCATTGTCTCCATCAGCGGCGGCGACCACGACGTAGCATTCCCGAAATCCGGTACGCGGGAACTCACGCTCATCGCGCGGTCCGCGGAAACGCTCCAGCGTCGTCTTGAACGTGAAGGACGGCTCCGCCGTCAATGGATGCAGGACATCTCGCACGACTTGAGAACGCCGATCGCGGCGATCAAGAGCCAGTTCGAGGCGATGGTGGACGGCGTACTGGACACGAGCACGAAGCGGCTGGAGCGTCTGCATTCCGAACTGAACCATGTTGAGGCGCTCGTGCGGAACCTGCAGGAACTGAGCCGTTATGAATCCCCCGAGATGCGGATCAAGCGCACGCCCATAGCCTCCCGGGGATTTTTGGACAATATCCGGGAACGGTTTCTCTTTCTCTGCGAGCAGGCGGGCATCACGCTTGAGTGTTCGGGTGAGACCGTCACCTTTTCCATGGACGAACTTCTCATGCAGCGCTGCGTTTCAAACATCGTACAGAACGCGCTCCAGCACACCGAAGAAGGAGGCGCAATCCACGTCCTGCTTTCCACCCGGTACAGCGACGTGCACATCACGATCGAGAATACGGGACATATCCCGGAAGCCGACATTGAATGGATGTTCGACCGCATGTACCGTGGCAATACGGCCCGTCCGGGCGGCGGATTCGGCCTGGGTCTTTCAATCGCGAAAGCAATCGTCGACCTGCACTCCGGCTCCATCACGGCCGAAAACGAGGGCCAGTTCGCCCGCTTCGTCATTGTGCTTCCCCAGGCCCGGGTATCGTAGCACAACGAAACCTCGGGGAAAAATGACCAGGGAGAAAACAATTCCGGGACTCGGATTGACAGCCCGGGAATTTAAAACACCGTTTCCGGTTTGGGATACACAAAGTTGCTCGCGAAGCCCCACTCCGTTACCCGGAGATTCCTGACCCGAAAAATACGTATGGATTCTAGACCTTTCGCGGCAATCATGGGCTTGAGAAATTCGCGGCCCGGTGCGTTGACCACCGTATTCCGGTAATCGGCATCGTCAATTTCTTCCGCGATTCCGGCGGCACGGAGCTGCGTCATGGTTTCCCGGTCAAAGAAGCTGGCCTCGATACGGTGATTCGCGGTTAGTTCGGTATAGAGTTTCTTGAACGAACCGGTATGAAAGACCAGTCCGTCTTCATCGGCCGTATACAGGAACATGCCCCGGGTTCTGGGCTGACCGTCCGAATCAACCGTGGCAAGCTGAAAATTCGGGAATTTCTTCATGAAAGCAATACATTCTTCTTTATTCATCCCGGCCTCCTTTTAGTTGGTTTGCATACTAACTAACCGGTTGAAGAATGTCAATACAAAACTGATGAATCCGCTATTCTTCGCCCTGATCACTCGAGGGGAATACTATCTTTTCCAGATACTCCCGGATGATTGTTTCATTTTGAGCGCTTCCCGCGAGGGCGTTGAACTCGTCGCCAACCTTCCGGTCAACATCACCGAGCTTGACGGCAAGCTTTTTTCCCTTTGGCGTAAGCGCAATACGACTCCTGCGCGCATCGTCCTCATCACGTTCCTGGACCAGGAAACCTGCTTGTTCGAGTTTCCTGACCATCGCGTTGACATTGGTTTTATCGAGATGAAGGATTTGCGCTAGCCGCACCTGACAGGTTGGACCGGTTTTTTCAAGGAAAAAGATCAACCCCGCCTGGGACGCAGTTATTCCGTACGGTGCGACCTCACGCTGATAGCGGCGCGTCACCTCCCGTGCGGCCTTGGTGAGCAGATTACTGAGTGAAAGCTGAAAGGTCATACAAACAGAGTAGCGAATCGGAACAGCTGAATCAAGGGCGGTGCATATAAACTAAATATTTACAGTTACCAGTACTATGGTCGCAATATCAAAATGCATTTCATCCTCTTTCTCTTCCTGTTGAAAAGCATATACCAACTATAGTCATTTTTCGGTGTTATCACAATGCAGGGACCCTCCGGAAACAGACGCTTTTACTTGAAAAAATGCTGAATGAGCCGTAGCATTAAGAGTACCGTTACCAGGAGGCTCACATGACAAATCGGGAGTATATCAGGAATTTTTCTGCAGGCGATTCCTCGATTGGCTATTACGACATTCAGGCAGCGGCAAAGGCGTACGGCGGTTCGATTGAGCGGCTCCCCTATTCCATCCGTATTCTCGTCGAGAACATTCTCCGCAAGCAGGATGACCATACGGTGACGGAAGAAAACCTCGCGAACATTCTGGGCTGGAAAAAAACCTATGAAGAACCGGTGGAAATCCCGTATCATCCCGCTCGGGTACTCATGCAGGACTTCACCGGTGTTCCGGCGGTGGTCGATCTCGCCGCGATGCGGGACGCGATGCAGGCAATGGGCGGGGATCCTGAACGGGTCAATCCCGTAGTCCCTGTCGAGCTGGTGGCGGACCACTCGGTTCAGCTTGATTATTCCGGAACCACGGAAAGTCTTGCCGGGAACGTGGCAAAAGAATACGAACGAAACGGCGAGCGGTACGCCCTGCTCAAATGGGCGCAAAAGAACTTTGACAACTTCAAGGTAGTTCCACCCAATTCAGGGATCTGCCATCAGGTTAACCTTGAACACCTCGGACGGGTAATCATTACGGAACAAACCGGTGACGGACAGATCGCATATCCCGACACACTCGTCGGCCTTGATTCCCACACACCCATGATCAACGCTCTCGGTGTGATGGGCTGGGGCGTAGGCGGTATCGAAGCCGAGGCGGTCATGCTTGGCCAGCCCTATTACATGTCAATTCCGGAAGTAATTGGTGTACGCCTCAACGGCCGTCTCAACACCGGTGTTACCGCAACCGATCTCGTCCTCACCATAACCGAACTGCTGAGAAAAACCGGAGTCGTGGAAAAATTCGTGGAATATTTCGGACCGGGCATGCAGGAACTTTCAATCCCCGACCGCGCGACAATCGCGAACATGACGCCGGAATACGGCGCGACGCTCGGATTCTTTCCGATCGATGAAAAGACTATCGATTACCTCGTGATGACGGGACGCGAAGCGCAAGCGGTCGTTGCCCATTCGTACGCAAAACAGAATGGCTTCTTGTACCGGGATGACGAAGCGCGCGAATACACCCGGGTTGTCGATCTTGATCTTTCATCCGTTGAACCCTCTCTTGCCGGCCCTTCGCGACCGCAAGACCGCATTCCGCTTTCCGACATCAAGAACCGGTTCCGGAATCTCCCGGCACAAAGCGGCAAAACGGTACCGCTTACGGTAAATGGACGAAAGGTCGAGCTCACTGACGGCAGCGTTGTTATCGCGGCCATTACCTCCTGCACCAACACGAGCAATCCGCAGGTTCTGGTTGGCGCCGCCCTCATGGCACGAGAAGCGGTCAGGCGCGGCCTCACGATTCCGGTGTTTGTAAAAACGTCTTTCGCGCCGGGATCGAAAGTGGTCAAGCGGTATCTGGAAGCAAGCGGCCTCATGCCATATCTGGAAGCCCTCGGGTTCCACATCGCCGCGTTCGGCTGTACCACCTGTATCGGGAACAGCGGCCCGTTGAAGCCGGAACTGGAACAGGCAATACGCGACCATGATCTCAACGTCGCGGCGGTGCTCTCGGGCAACCGGAACTTTGAGGCACGCATCCACCAGCTGGTCAAGTCGAATTATCTCACGTCTCCCCTTCTCGTAGTGGCCTTCGCCCTTGCGGGCCGGATTGACATGGACTTTGCAGCGGAACCGCTCGCTCTGGATCCGAATGGGCGACCGGTGTTTCTCGCGGACATCTGGCCGGATGAGAAAGATATTGCGGAAATCATTTCAGCACAGGTAACAAGCAACTTGTTCCGGGAAGAATATATGAGCGTATTTTCTGGTGATGCTTTCTGGAAGAAACTCCCCGTTACGGAAAACACCACATTCAACTGGGATGACGCATCCACGTACATCAGGAAACCGCCCTTCTTCGACAGTTTCGGTGTGCAGCCCCCCGATCCGGAAGATATTACGAACGCACGGGCGCTTCTCGTTCTCGGCGACACGGTAACCACCGATCACATCTCGCCCGCGGGAGCCATATCTCCCGACTATCCCGCTGGTCACTATCTTGCAGGGAAGGGAATTGATCCCGTACATTTCAATTCCTACGGTTCACGGCGGGGAAACCATGAAGTGATGATGCGGGGAACCTTCGGGAATATCCGGATAAAAAACCGCATGGTTTCGCCCAAAGAAGGCGCCTGGACAGTAAAATTTCCGGAAGGTACCGAACAATACACCTATGATACCGCGTTGGAGTATCAGCAACAGGGAACGCCGCTGATTGTTCTTGCCGGCAAGGAATACGGAACCGGGTCCTCACGCGACTGGGCGGCAAAGGGCACCGCGCTCCTCGGCGTCCGGGCCGTCATTGCCGTCTCCTATGAGCGCATTCACCGAAGCAACCTTGTGGGCATGGGAGTCCTGCCACTGGTGTTTTCCAACGGGAAAACCGTTGAATCGCTCGGCCTCGACGGTACGGAAACCTTTACCATCGCCGGACTGCATGATCTCTCCCCACGGAAACGACTCGAAGTCGTTGCGGTAAAACCCGCCGGACAGGAAATCCGGTTCGAAGTGACCGCCCGCGTTGACAACGATATCGAGGTCGCCTGGTGGCGCAACGGCGGGATACTCAACTTTGTACTGCGGCAGATGCTGGGAGAACAACCGCGGGAAGTTTAAACCTTCGCGCGAATCTCCGCGGCAACCGCGGCGGAATCCCGGCTCCGGCGGTACAGCGGGGTCCGATCCTTCTTGTAGACAGAAAGGTTTTCCTCAAATGTGCTCCGGTGATCACTCTCGTAGAGCACACCGAGCGGGAACGGTTCCTCTTCGAGGGCCTTCGCAAATGAGGCAGCGCGGTCTGACGGATCCCAACCATCATCAAGGTAGTAGGTATTTTCCTTGAACCAGGCGAGGGTATTGATTTTGTTGAAGGACACACAGGGCTGGAAGATGTCCACAAGAGCGAATCCCTTATGACGGATGGCCCGCTTCATGATCTCTTTCGTCTGTTCGATGTCACCGCAAAAAACCCGGGCGACAAAGGTGACGTCCAGCGAGATGGCGAGCGCCATGGGGTTCACCGGTTTTTCAAAGACACCGAACACCTGCACGGGAGTTTCCATGCCGGGCCGCGACGTCGGTGCGCCCTGCCCCTTGGTTAGCCCGTAGACCATGTTGTCGTGAACGAACAGGGTCATGTCGGGATTACGCCGGGTAACGTGCAGGAAATGGTTGCCGCCTTCGCCGTACATGTCGCCGTCGCCGCCGACCGCGATGACGGTGAGTTCCGGGTTGCATGCCTTTATGGCGGTAGCAGGCGGCAGGCCGCGGCCGTGGAGTCCATTGAAGAAACTCGTGTTCACATACTGGGGCATCTTTGCCGCCTGGCCGATACCGGATACCAGCACGACCTTTTCGCGTTCAAGATTGAGCTCATCGAGCGCTGAGAGGAGGGCTTTACGGATCATGAAATCGCCGCATCCGGGACACCAGGCGATATCGGGTTTGTGTTCAAAGTCATATTGATTGGCCATTACTTCCCCTCCTTCACTGCGGACGAAAGGCGCTCCGCAAGTTCTTCCACCGAGAACGGCAGTCCGTCGTATTTGAGTATGGTGTGCCTGATCGGAATACCGGTTTCCGTTGCGAGAAGCCGGGTGAACTGTGCGGAGGAATTGTTTTCCACGCTCACGATATGTTCCGCTTTTTCAAGGATGGCCGCAGCCCCGGCGGGGACGGGGAACACTTGTGAAAAGTGGAGCATTGCGACATCCGGCAGGGCTAGTTCCTCCAGTGCTTCTGCTACCATGGGCTTCGTGGATCCCCAACAGATGACGAGGGTTTTGTAGTTATCCGCTCCCGAAAGAGTCGGAGGTACGGCCTCCGCAAGCAGTGCGGCATGCTTTTTCTTGCGCTTTTCGACCATACGGACACGCATGTCCATGGATTCGGTAATGTGGCCCGACTCGTCGTGCTCATCGCTGTCGGCGCAGACGAGTCCCTCGCCGTATCCGGGAATACCCCGCGGGGAAATGCCCGATCCGGTGAGCGCGAAACGCCGGTAATCCGGATCAGTCTGCATGATGTGCCGGTCGGGTGGCGTCTCCGGAACGCCGAACAGCGGTACATTGTACCGGGTGTCCACAAAATACTGGTCGGTAAGGATAAACGCGGGCACCTGGTATTTCTCCGCGAGGGCGAATGCCTTTTGGGTAAGGGTATATGCTTCCTCCAGGGTCCCGGGAGCCAAAATGACGCGGGGAAAATCACCATGCCCGCCGTAGAGAACGAGGTCCAGGTCACCCTGTTCGGTGCGGGTGGGAAGCCCGGTTGCCGGACCCGGCCGCTGTGCAAGATGCAGCACAAAGGGAGATTCGATCATGCCGGCCAGACTGATTCCCTCGGTCATGAGGGCAAATCCGCCGCCGGATGTAGTAACGAAAGCCCGCGCGCCGGCGTACCAGGCGCCAAGGGCCATGTTCACCACGCCAACCTCGTCTTCCACCTGTTCGACAATAATGTCGTGACGCTTCGAATAGTCCGCCATGTTTTGCAAAACGCCCGTCGCGGGCGACATGGGATACCCGCACATGTAGTCGCAGCCGGCCGCGAGCGCGCCGAGGGATACGGCGTCCGAGCCGGACAGCATCACTTCGCCTTTCGGTGTATCGCTCGCCGTAATCTGTATGCGTACCGCTTCGATCGCGGTTCCCGCCTCGTAGCCTTTCAGGAAAGCTTCACGGTTTTTTTCGCGGACCTCGTCGGTCTTGGTGGAAAAATGGTCGTACATGAAGGACGCGCCTTCTTCGGCGTCAACCTTCAACAGTCCGCATATGCATCCGGCCGCGACCGTATTTGCATACAGGGCGCTCCCCGTCTCTTTCGCGATTTGTGTAAAGGGTACGTCGATCATGCTCTCGTGTTTGACCGCGGCCTTGTCGCCGAGAATGAGGGTCTCATCCGTAACGCGGTTGCCCAGGTGCGCCACCGCTTCGGCGTGAAGGGGAATGAGCAGGTCGATGCGGTTCCGGAAGGCGGAAACCCGCCGGGACGAAACACGGATTTCGGTCGAGTTGGTGCCGCCCCGTACCCGGGACATGAACTCCGAGGTCGAGTAGAAATGGAATCCGCTTTTTTTCAAAAATGAAGACAGGATACTTTCTATTGACTGAATACCCTGTCCCGCTTCTCCTGCGAGAACGATTACCAGATCATGGTCGATTGTTCGTGTCATGGTTCAAGTATACACCGCGTTCGTACGAATTGGCCAGTTTTTGCTGAAAACCCGGGAAAATCCGAATACTACTTTTGTACAATGGGCAAGCATTCTAGTCGGCTCTATCCTTGATTTAAGGGACGGGTTGTCCGCCCGATGGAGGCATGTCATGAAAAAGTTCGCATTACTTATTGTGTTATTTGTTCTGTTGTTCGGTGTACTCATCACCGGATGTTCCTCATCTGGCAGCAGTGATGATCAGGAAGACGAAAATCCCGTCACACCTCCCGTGGATCCTCCAACGATTCCCCCCGAAGGGACACCGAATCCTGTTACCGGGTATGATCTGAATCTTGCAACCGGATCATACTGGACCTTCTGGTGGGACTGGTCCGACAAGGCAACCTGGATGTCGAGCTACGATTCAGGCAGCGATATAGACACAGGCACCGGCTATCTCACTATTACCCTGGGAGACGAGACCGGAATCGGCGAAATAATACCCTGGGATATCGGTGCCGGGGTCTTTGACCGGGATATCCGGTGCGTTGACTGCGCAGGCTGGGACCGCAGAACGTTCAGCCACTATAACGACTATTATTTCGCGAAGGTTCCGTTTATCCTCTACAATGAAGCAGGGGTTGCGTATCGGGGAAAAGATGTGGTGCAATGGAGTCGTGTTTCCGACTGCGAATTCATGCAGGACTTTGCCCGACCGCTTGGGCTCCATTCCGGTCTCAGTCCGTTCCGTCCCGCCTGGCCATTCAATATTTCAATTCAACGCTCCAGGGATTATCCCCCGTTCACACACCGGGAATGCGAGATTCTCGATATTGTCAACTCACATCTGCATAACTATCTCCGCTACCTTTCCCGTATAGAAATTCTCTCCGGAGAATCCATGACAATGCCCGGCAGTATATCACCGACGGTCTCTCCCCGCGATGCTTTCCGCCACTCTTTCACCTTGACCGACCAGGAAATGGAAGTTATTGAAGGCCTTTGCGACGGTCTTTCAAACAGAGCCCTCGCCGCCAATCTTTTCATAAGCGAACGGACGGTCAAGGCGCATATCGCCTCGATATTCCGGAAAACAGGTACGAAAACACGAACCGCCATTGTGGCACTTGCCTATCGGGCTTTACGGAAATAGAAGACAACGCGCTTGTATCAGTACATTAACTCTTTCGCGTGCGCCTTCTCAGTATATTGTCCACAAACGCTACAACACCGATAAACGCGATTCCGTTGAAAAAATACGCAACCTGCATCCACCAGGGCGCATGAAAAATATCGAGCACCGGCCAGCCGGGATAGGTCGATCCTGCACCAAGACGAACATCCAGAACGTGATAACCGATTATTTCAAAGACAATGAGCCCGGCGCAAAAGAGCGCGGCATTCGTTAGCCATTTGCGCCACCATTTGTCATGATGAAAATACGGTTCAACTACCAGATACCAGAACATCAGCATGAGCGCCCAGGCAAGCATGGGAAACAGCATGAGGCCCCTGATTTTCAGGGTAAAAACATTATAGCTGGAATACATGTCCCGAATGACGAGAACGAAGATGATGCCAACAGAAAGCGCAGGAATCCATGCCCAGAGCTTGTTCCGGTCAAAAACCAGGGTAAACCCTAGAATGAGGAGGGTTGCCGTAATAACGGCAACATCGTAGCTTATTTTAAGAAGCAAAAGAAACGTTCCAAGACCTACCAGCCATGTCACTGCTTTACAGTTCAATTTGATTTTCACTTATTGTTCACTTACCCCCGGGAAGAATTATACTATAAAAAATGAAAAGTACGAAACCGTATCACGCTTAAAGGCGTTTCTTCCGTTCGGCAAGAACCGCCATATAGCTGCACTTCCCCATGTCGATAACACAAGGAACGACTAGCGAATAAATAACCTGGGTACCTTTTTTTTCCAATTCTATCAGTCCGGTAGCGTGGAGCAGTGAAAGATGCTTGGACGCTACCGACTTGTTGAGCCCGAGGCTGGCTGCAAGCTCACAGACGCACCAGGGTTTTTCCGCAAGCCGCTCCAACAGCGCCAATCGGTCCGGATGGCCAATAGCTTTGAAGATTTCGGCGGTGAGCATAAGACGCTTTGTATCAGAATCTTTCATGTGTTAATTGTTGCAATGTTTGGAAACTTTGTCAATATTCTTGTTCCTTACGGAGCGCTTCCCCTTGACATTTCAATGCAATGTTTCCAATAATGGAAACATACGGAGGAATACCCATGAAAATTCAGATACTGGGCGCCGGATGCCCCAAATGTAAACAGCTTGAAGCGAACGCCCGCGAAGCGGTTGCCACAAAGGGAGTCGAGGCCAAAATCGAAAAGGTAACCGACATCGACGAAATCATGGAAATGGGTGTCATGATGACTCCCGCGCTCGTGATCGACGGTGAAGTTAAAAGCGTCGGAAAGGTTCTTACCCCCGATCAGATCGCGGCGCAACTGTAATTGCGCGCGCAATTGTAGTTGCAGGGCAAAACTGCAAGGAGCTCAAATGACAAAGAAAGAATACAGTCCCAATATGGTTTTACTGGCGCTTGCCGCGGTGTTCGCCGCGATTTACTTCATGCCCTGGGACGCGCCGCGCGTGAGCAATGCGGTACTCGAAGGATTCCGCATGCTTGGCGACTATGCCCGGGAGCACGTCCTCTTGTGTCTGGTTCCGGCCATGTTCATCGCGGGAGCTATCGGGGTGTTTCTCAACAAGCAGTCGGTCATGAAGTATCTGGGACCGAGTGCTCCCAAGGCAGTATCCTACGCGGTAGCCTCGGTTTCAGGCGCGATTCTCGCGGTTTGCTCCTGCACGGTACTCCCCCTCTTCAAGGGAATCTACAAGAAAGGCGCCGGGCTCGGACCGGCCGTCAGTTTTCTCTATTCGGGACCCGCCATCAGCATAATCGCGATTACCCTCTCGTTTCAGGTTTTCGGCTGGAAACTCGGACTTGCACGCGCGGTCGGCGCGATCATCTTTGCGATCGTGATAGGACTCCTCATGCAGTTCATCTTTCGCAAGGAAGACGAAGCGCGCCTCGCGGACGAGCGGCTCTTCACGGCGCCGACGGAGGAAGGCGACAGGAAGCTCTGGCAGACGGTCGTCTACATCGGCTCCATGGTCGGAATCCTCATCTTTGTTAACTGGGCTTCTTCCCGGGGAACATCCGTGGTATGGGAAGCAGTCTACCGGGTAAAATACTACATTACCGGAGCTTTCGGTGGTATTCTTGCCTGGTCGATTTTCCGCTGGTTCAAAAAGAATGAACTCGTCGAGTGGGGCGCGGCAACCCGCGACTTTGCGTTGCAGATCCTTCCCCTCCTCTTCGGCGGCGTACTCGTTTCAGGATTTCTCCTGGGGCGGCCCGGACATGAAGCGCTCATACCCAATGAGTGGATCGCGGGCCTTGTAGGGGGGAACTCCCTCTTTGCCAACTTCATCGCCGCAATTTCCGGCGCACTCATGTACTTTGCTACCCTCACCGAAGTTCCCATCATCCAGGGGCTATTGGGTAGCGGCATGGGACAGGGCCCGGCGCTCGCGCTGTTGCTGGCGGGACCAAGCCTTTCACTTCCCTCAATGCTGGTTATCGGCGGGGAACTGGGCTTCAAAAAGACAGCTGTCTATATCGGGCTCGTTGTGGTGTTATCTACAATCGCCGGCATGGTGTTCGGCATGATAGTGTGACCGGCACGCTCGCGGGGTGCAATTCTCCCCGCCAGGGTGCCAGCACGCTCGCGGGGTGCAATTCTCCCCGCCGGGGTGTTCAGCTCCCTGCCGGGGTGTAATTCTCCCCGCCGGGGTGCCAGCACGCTTGTTGCGTGCTCAGCTCTCCGCGGCGATGAACTCTTTTACCCGCTTTTCGATGTCGTCGCGGATGGGGCGGATGCCGGCGAGTTTTTCCTCGTCGGTACCGGGAATGGCCGACGGATCGGGCAAGCCCCAGTGCATTCGGACATGCTTGCCGGGGAACATGGGGCAGCGCTCGGCGTTGGACTCGTCGCACACGGTAATTACATAGTCAAAATGCTCGCCGCGGTCAACATAGTCCTGCGCCTTTTTGGCGACGTGGCCTTCCATGCTCACTCCCGCCTCCTCCATCGCCCTGACCACGTGGGGATTGAGTTTCCCCGCTTCGAAACCGGCGCTTGAAACATCAAACCGGTCCCCGGCAAGATGCCGCAGGAATGCTTCGCCCATCTGGCTTCGGCCCGAATTATGAATACAGATAAACATGACCCGTTTCTTTTCCATAAGTTATACTCCTTGTCCCCGGAACCACCGGGTGGTGTTATTGGCGATACGTACCAGCATGAGCATGACCGGCACTTCAACAAGCACCCCGACGATGGTCGCGAGAACCACCGGCGAGTTTGATCCGAACAGGGAAATTGCCACCGCGACCGCAAGCTCGAAAAAGTTCGACGCGCCGATCATGCCGGCAGGTGCGGCGATGTCGTGCGGCAGCTTTAATAAACGCGCGGCAAGATACGCGACGAAGAAGATGAAGAAGGTCTGGATCGTCAGCGGGATGGCGATGAGCACAATATGCAGGGGGTTTTGCAGGATCACCGATCCCTGGAAGGAGAATATGATGACCAGGGTAAGCAGCAAGCCCGTTATCGTGACCCCGGAAAACTTCGGGATGAACTCGTTGGTGAACCAGGGCTCGCCATGGCGCGCGATGAGGACGCGGCGGGTGAGCACTCCGGCAGACAAGGGAATTACCACGAAGAGCACGACCGAAAGAATCAGTGTTCCCCAGGGAATGATAACCCCGCCGATTCCGAGGAGGAAGGCCACAATCGGGGTAAAGGCCGCGAGTATAATGAGATCGTTGGTGGCAACCTGCACAACCGTGTACGCGGGGTTTCCCTTCGTAAGGTGGCTCCAGACAAAGACCATGGCGGTACAGGGCGCCGCTCCCAGAAGAATGGCACCGGCAAGATAGTCCCGGGCAAGCTCTTCCGGGATAATCGCCTTGAATACTATATAGAAGAAAAATGATGCGATGGCATACATGGTAAAGGGCTTGATGAGCCAGTTTGTCACCCAGGTGATGTACAATCCTTTCGGATTTTTCCCCACATTGCGGATACTGGTAAAATCGACCTTGAGCATCATGGGGTAGATCATGAGCCAGATAAGGAGGGCAATGGGCAGGGAAACCCGCTCATATTCAAACCGGGACAAAAACTCCGGAATACCGGGAAGGAACTGACCGATGAGAACTCCGGCGACCATGCAAAGAATGACCCAGATAGTCAGATACCGTTCGAAGAACCCGATACCGGCGGCTTCAGTGCTTTTGTTCGTCATGTGCAATTACTCCTCTTCTTCTTGCAAAGACATACGTCGCTTTCGCGAGAAATTGTGTGAGCAAATTGTTCAAGAACGGTGAATTCGTCCCGGTTCAGTGAATACCGTGTCCACTTCCCCTCGGGACGCGCATGCACAAGACCCGAATCGACGAGTATCCCCAGATGATGCGAAAGCGTCGGCTGTGAAAGATCAAAATAGTCAAGCAATTCACAGGCACACACTTCTCCGCACGACAGGATGTGTACAATTTTACTCCGGGTTTCATCGGCCAGCGCCTTGAACAAGGCTGAACCCCGTACAAAATCAAGTTCCATACGCTCCCTCATATCGACAAACTTCTATGAATAACACTACTACACATATTGATGTTTGTCAATATATAGATTTAATCAACAAATTAGCCTTCCAATACTGGACAGATTCCGGAACTTGGGCGCATACTGGACTCAATGGCACGCGTTGTTTCTAACGGCTACAAACCCGACGCACCGGTGATTGGATTACTCATAAACCAGATTGAAGGCCGATACCAGTCACTTATCCGGCGGGGGCTTGCGGATCTTGCCCGTGAAACCGGAGTACACCTCAAGATTTTTGTAGGTCGTTCTCTTGGTTCTCCGTACGGGAACGAAGACCTTTTTAACCGGATTTACTCACTTGCCGGCGGATCATCACATGAGGAACTGCCGGATGGACTCGTGGTTACCGCAGGGTCAATTGGCAGCTTCCTTGAGCAAGAACAGAATCTCGCCTTCCTCGATTCATTCAAGCCCATGCCCCTTGTTACCATCGGCATGACCCTTCCTGGCTATCCGAGCGTGGAAACCGATAATGCGGGCGGCATGACCGCCCTCACGGAACATCTGGTCCAGTCCCACGATTTTGCCCGTTTTGCCTTTCTCACGGGTCCGGACCACAGCCCGGACGCCGCCGCCCGCCTCGTGTCATGGAATGAAACCCTTGAACGCCATGGAATACCGGAAGAACGACGGATAGTCTATCCGGGCGACCTGAGTTACGGTTCAGGCCAGGCACTTGCGGCACACTTTGCTTCAGAATCCCGGCTCCCCTTCGATGTCCTCTCCTGCGCGAACGACGACATGGCGCTCGGATTTATACAGACCATGGGACGACAGGGCTTCAGCTGCCCGCGGGACTATGCGGTAACCGGCTTTGATGATATTCAGGAAGCCGGCTTTCTCTCTCCCCTTTTGACAACAGTACACCAGCCTCTCTATGAACAGGCATACACCGCCGGTCTCCGTCTCCTCCAGGAACTTGGTCTGTCCGGGCTTCCGGCGGCTCCGGATGATTCGCTTGCCTGTCTTCCGGTAATCCGTGAATCGTGCGGATGTACCGATATCCCCCTGATTACCGCAACGGACAGACCGGAAAAAACCCGGCTCCCGCTGCCTGCAGAAGTAAAAGACAAAACCGCGGAAGCGGTTACCTCGCTTACCAGCGCCGCGGTGCTCGACTTGCGCAAATTCGTGGACCGCCCGCTCTTCCTGCAGGTTCTTTCGGGCCTTCTCGACTTCACCGGCAACTGGGATGATTTTTCAAACCGCTGGCATGTCATTCTTTCCGCTGTTCGCCGTGACCTTGCGACAGACGGCGGAGATATCCGTACCCTGCGGTACCTCGAGGATCTCTTCGCGAGCGCCTTCGCCCTGCTGACCAGAAAATCCACCGAACACCACGCACGGGAACTGTCCCTTCTCCGCGACACGCTTCACTTTTTTCGCGAACTCTCGCTCGAACTCGCTCCGGTAACGGACGAAGAAACGCTCGTCCGCCTGTTGAAAAAGAACGTACCGCTTGCCGGCTGTACCCGGGTCATTCTCGCGCTGCACCGCCCGAATCCAAAGAATCCGGAAACGGATGAGGAGGACGGGTTCTATGACGATGTGGAACTCGTACCCTGCCTCGATACTCCGGGCGGAACCGATTCGGTACGCATGCCGCTTCTGGGAATAACGCAGTCCTACGGCTACATCATCCTTGAGGGAACCGGACTCGATGCCCTCGTCTTTGAATCGCTCCGCGATCAGGTTTCGCAGACACTGGAATCCATTGCCCGGACGAAAGATCGGGAACGGGTGGAACAGGCACTCAGGGACAGCGAAGAGCGGTATCGGGAAATGGCGGCGGCGGTCCCCGTCATGGTTCTGGAAACCGACACGCTTCTCCGCATTGAATACCGGAATGCCGCCGCCGCGAGCGGGCTCGTCATTCCTGATGATGCCGCATTAAAAAGCCTCAAGACGTATCTGGAACCGGAAGACGCATCCCTTGCAGAAGACGCGGTTCAGCGTGTCCGTGAAACGCGAGAACTGAATAGTCCCGGTATTCGCCTGGTAAGTCCGGACCGTCGGCGGTACATTCCCGTGGTAAAAATCTCCGGAAAATTCGATCAGAAAGGAAACCTGGTCCGTATCCGCTGGGACGCGCTTGATCCGCTCCCCTTCCTGAACAGCGGCATTCTGCCAGACAAGGAGTTCTTTACCGCACACAAGATTACCGGGCGGGAACAGGAAATAGTTGAACTGCAACTCCAGGGATACCGAATCCGGGACATTGCCGAAAAACTGTTCATCGCCGAGAGCACGGTAAAGGGTCACTTGACCCAGGTGTACAACAAGCTCGGGATCACCGGGAAAGGAGAACTCTTGCGCATGCTCCGCGACGAACAGGTTGGCCGTTTCGGTTTCAGCGCCTATGTCTTTTCCCTCGTGAACAGCCTGCTCTCTCCCGATGAGAACTAGTACCAAAAGTATTGTTTTTTTTACATACTGAAATCCGAAATTGCATTGATTGCCGGATTCACGATAAAATCACTGTTTTTCGGTATCTCATTGTCAGCTTTTTTCGAAAAACCACAACTTTTGGTACTAGATAAATACCAACTGATGGTAGCTGGCTGATACTCACAGAGATAGTAGCATGGATTCAGGAGGAGATATCCATGAAAAAATTCTTTTATTTATTGGCGCTGTCGCTCGTAGCGGCGGGAATGCTTCTTTCCTGCGCGGTTGAAGGAGACACCGACGCGGTAGCGACTGGCGAGGACAATTCCCGTGCGGTACAGAACTGGTCCCTGTGGGACTCGATGGACTGGTTCAATACCGGTGTGTGGAACAAGGCGAACTGGACAAACGGCGGCATGTTCAACTGCGGTTGGCGGCCCGAAAACGCGTACTTCAACAACGGACAGCTGGTACTCAAACTGGACAATACCTGGAGCCACGGCAAGCCCTATTCGAGCGGAGAATACCGCACAAACAACACCTTTTCCTACGGAACCTTCGAAACGAACATGAAGGCGGCCAAGGGATCCGGCACGGTTACCTCATTCTTCCTGTACACCGGCAATCCCTGGGACGAGATTGACGTGGAAATTCTGGGAAAGGACACTACCAAGGTCCAGTTCAACTATTATGTTGACGGAGTGGGCGGCAACGAGAAGATAGTCGATCTCGGATTCGACGCGGCGTACGGATACCACAAGTACGCAATCGAATACGGCAACGGCTACATCAACTGGTATGTGGACGGAAAATGGAAGTGGGGTGTGAACAACACCGGAATGAACGCTCCCTACGGAAAGAAAATGCCGAGCCATCCCATGCAGATCATGGTGAACCTCTGGCCCGGAACCGGTGTGGACAGCTGGCTTGGCCGCTTCTACTACAACGGCCCCTTGTATGCAAATTACGACTATATAAAGTATACTCCCAAGTAAGGGGTTTTGCGGGAAGCGGGGCTACCGCTTCCCGGATACATCAACCAAAGAGACAAGGATTTTTTCATGAGTCGATACTTTTCAGCACGAACTGATTCGCGAGAACCGGACAGCCTTTTACAGGGGCTGTTTTCTTCATATTATACCGGCGCATCTGATGGCCGATTCCTGACGAGCAGCCGGGATTCGGCAGTCGGCATTTGCGGCCTCCCCTTCAAGGCTCCAGTGGTACAAGAGCTGTTGAAGCAGGAACGCTTCAACACATTCTGCCGCGCCCTCTCCTCGTCCGCCAACTCCGTCCTCTTCTGTCTTTCAAAAGACGGCGCACTCTCGGCCTACCGCTCAACGGGCAAAACCGTCACAGCCGAACCGATTGCGGAAGATCTCCTCATGGAAATGATGCCCGTTCTCAACTCGGTCCCCGACTGGGCCGGACACATAAATGCCGACGGTGAGCATGTCATCGATCTCAAGACGCCCTCTCCGGGTCCGCACTTTTACGTAAATCTCCTCATGGGAAACCGGACCGGATTTGACCATCCCCTCCAGACCACGCCGAAGAGCGTGGTTGACCGCCTGGGCCGCGGAAGCTTCCGCTCCCATGCCGCCACCCAGGTACTGGCAACCCGCTGGGATCTCCGCCAGGAAGAAAACGGTTTCCCGGCAAACCGTCAGTTTTACCTTTCCGAGGGCGGCCGTCAGGTTTTCTATTCCGGCAATCCCGAACACGAATCAGTCGTGAAGGGAACTTGCGTCCATGGCCAAAACCATACCCGAATCCTGTATGAAACCGCCTGCGGTCTCACGATTGAACGAACCCTGTTTCTCCCGAAACAGGAACCGGGCCTCCCGCTCGCCGTTGAAGTTCAGCGAATCGCCGTAACCAATACCGGCTCAAAACCGCGCCGTCTCCGCCTCGTGTGTACCGGCATGTTCGGGCCGACCAAACCGCCGGCACTCATGGAAGACGTACTCTACAGCAACATCATCATGGAAGGCGGTGCCCTCTTCAACGACGACGGCACCGTGCGGACGGTAAGCCCGCGCTACTTCCCCGCGCAAGACAAGGACGATCTCCGCTTCCACACCATGATTGTCCGCGGGAAAAGCGGCAACTCATTCCCGGACGGCTTCTGTCTCAACTACAACGACTTTACGGGACGGGGAACCCTTGAAGCCCCTGACGGGCTTGATCCCCTGCCGAACGAGCTCTACCGCAAGGGACCCGGCTTTTTCGCCCTGAGCGCCGAAGTGTCCGTTGCGCCGGGAGAAACCGTCTGTACCGACAACTTTACCGGACTCGTGTCCAAAAAGACGAACCCCGCGTTCGGTCCCGACTCGCTGGAGAAGGAAACGGACGCGCTCATTCGTCACTTTGAAAAACCGGATTCCGTTCCCGAAGCGCTCGGCGCCGTACGGAGCTTTTTTGACGGGTACGCGTCCTTCTTCTCCCTTGAAAGCGAAGACAAAGACTTTTCAGTGTACTGCAGCAAAAACCTCCCCTTCCAGGTGCTCTACCAGACCTTTGTATCCCGTTCCTTCGGGCAGACCCAGAAGGGCTACCGGGAAATCGGATTCAGGGAAATCCAGGATCTGTTCGCGTCGATGTACTACTTCCACGCGCAGGGAAACAGCCGCGTTACCAAAGAACTCTTAACTGCCTGGGTTTCGCAGGTACATGAATTCGGTTTCGCGAACCACAACTTTTTCTGGGAGGGCAAGGAAGCGGGCAACTGGTCCGACGACGCCCTCTGGCTCCACCAGGCGGTGGGCCGGTACGTGCATCTCACCGGCGATACGTCCTTCCTTGACGAGCAGGTTGTGATAGCCGGAACCGATTCCAAAAAAACGCGCAGCGTATATGACACGCTAATGGCAGCCATCCGTTATTCCATGGAAGTCTCCGTGGGAAAACACGGGCTGCCCCTTCTTGACCGTGCCGACTGGAACGACTGTCTCCGTCTTGACCGGAACTTCCACACCGGCGCCGAAAAAGAGAGTATATGGAAGGAAACTGGTCGCTATGAGACTGACTGCACCGAAAGCGTCATGAACGCCTTCCTCGCCATAACCGCGGCGAAAGAGCTCCGCTCGCTCGCCGGACTCCGGGCCGACGAAAAAACCGCTGGCTGGCTTTCGGATAAAATCGATTCGATGGAGAAGGCGGTCCGCACCCATGCCTGGAAAGGGAACGCCTATGCCCGGCTCCTTTTCAACCAGTATCCCGGATTCACCCACGCCGGTGCCGAGGGCGACGGTCTCGATACCGACGGAAGCGGCGGCACCTTCTTTCTCAACAGCTTTTCCTGGTCCATACTCTCGGGCGTGGCAAACGACGCCGAGATCGCGTCCATGCTCGAAGTGGTCCGTACCAAGCTCAAGACGCCCTACGGGCTCAAGCTCGTGTCCCCCAACGACCTGAGCAGGGTGGTCCCCGACGCGGCAAGCGCCGAATACTTCCCCGGCGATCGCGAGAACGCCGCGGTATTCAAGCACGCGAGCATGATGGCGGTGTCCGCCATGCTCGACGCCGCCAAGCGTGTGGCGGACAGCACACTCGCCAAGGAGCTCGCGAGTGAGGCATGGACCATGGTGGACCTTGTGTATCCCGCACGCACCATGGCGAATCCCTTCGTCCTCGCCGGTAACCCGCGCTTTTGCACTCAGTACAACAACAGTGAAACGGGCGAGAACATCGGCCCGCTCCTCAGCGGCACGTCGACCTGGTTCATCCTTGCGCTCCTCAAGGCGTACGGCATCGAGCTGTCCGGCAGCGGTCTCGTAATGGACCCGGTCCTCCGGGCGGACTCGAAAGACACCGCCCTCTCGCTCGTCATGGGAGACGCGAAGCTCCGCGTCCGCTACTCAAAGCCCGCCGGTTTCCGCCGCGCCCGCGACTCGAAGCTCACGCTCACCTTCGACGGTACCCCCCTCGACGGTAACGTGATCCCGCTCCCCCTCCCCGCCGGCTCCCACGAGCTCGCGGTTACGCTGTCGTAGGTTTTCACCCCGCAGCAGCTTGCACCCCGCCGGGGTGCTGGTTGCCCCGGCGGGGTGCTGGTTGCCCCGGCGGGGTGCTGGTTGCCCCGGCGGCAGTTCACTCTCCGGCCAGGCGGCTTGCCGCCCACCGGATTTGTCAATTTCTGCTTTATATCCCGCTTTTTCCGGTATATACTGAACCCATCACAAAACATACACGGAGCGGTTCCCTCCCCGGGGGCCGGTGTTCCCATGAATCCGGAGCCTGTTTCGGCGGCACGGAATCATGCTTGTACTGTCCCCGCAGCCACGGCACCGGCTTTTACAACAAAAGCGACGATTACGTGCCGCGGGCGTACTCATTTTCGGGCAAGAAATGGATGGCTCCCTATATTGATGGCAGGGGGTTTCCCGGAGTTTTTTGGCGCAGCTTGTTGCAGCGCTCCAACTCTACTATGAAGTTATCCATCCCGTGCTTCCCAATCCGGCGAAACATATCAAGCTGCCAAAGAAAGAGGTACGGTATCCCGATGTTCTTTCGGAAGATGAAGTCCGACGAATCTTTGATGCAGTATCAAACCTGAAGCATCGTCTCCTGCTCATGCTCGTGTATTCCGCCGGTCTCCGGGTAAGTGAGGCAGTATCCCTTAAAACGACGGATCTTGATTTTGACCGGAGGATGATCAAGGTCCGGCAAGGAAAGGGCGCCAAAGACCGGTATGTCATGCTTTCATCGTCTATCGCAGAGATCTACCGTCAGTACCGAACCTCAATCATGATCAGGGACTGGCTGTTCCCGGGAGCAACTCCCGGCACACACCTTACCGCACGCTCCGCACAGGCGGTCTTCTATGCCGCCGCTGCAAAAGCCGGCATCATGAAGGATGTAAGCATCCACAGCCTGCGCCACAGTTTCGCGACGCATCTCCTTGAACACGGCACCGACATCCGCTACATTCAGGAACTCCTGGGCCACAAAAGCTCAAAAACCACGGAAATCTACACACACATAAGCCCCCGGAGCATAGCAAAAGTAACGAGTCCTCTCGATCGCATCATGCAACCCACTGATTTCCGGTGAACACAAGAAAAAACGGCAGATACATTGCTGGAAAATGATTTGACGTATGAGTTTCGTAGTGATAAGATGAAGTTATCGGCAATTTTGGGCTCAACACAATATTAAGGATCTGTTTATGAAAACTAAAGAAGAATTCTACAATTTAGTAAAAAAACTTAGAGGTATAGCATCCGATCCAAAAAATCAAAAATGTTCATGCCCAAAAACAAAGTGTGAATGGCATGGAAAATGTTTAGAATGCGTAACATTGCACAGGTTTAATAAGGATCATGTACCAAACTGTTTTCAACAAATGATAAATGATAAAATAATAGCATTAGCATCAATTGGAGAAATGAATGCTGTCGAAAAAGAAAAAACACCACCGGAATATTGGGATTATGTAAAAGAACAGGACATAAATAAAAATGAGCCAAAACCAGCCGATAACAGCGTGTAGCCGGTTCGGGCGGAGTACCGCCCTCTCCCAAATTGCCTGCGCGAGTACGCTCCGGCAACTTCGGCTACACGCGAACCGTTATAGGCAATTATGTAGCAGAAGGTTGATAAATACATGATGAATGATATGAAAATAAAACCCGCAAATGAAATGCATTTAACATTTCTTCAAGAGAATGACTCTCATAT
>ENA-UOUL01001235-UOUL01001235.1-bioreactor-metagenome-genome-assembly--contig:-NODE-1235-length-37727-cov-7.415246_pt1 | contig 37727 bp, 27 predicted proteins | sample MGYA00249838_ERZ747220 | MGnify/ENA primary metagenome ERZ747220 (study PRJEB28778, sample SAMN05720191) | bioreactor metagenome | isolation source: Anaerobic biogas reactor | place: USA:Washington... | reverse complement strand
CCAATGCAACCAAACAACAAATCGCGACGGCTACAAAACTTAAGAGCCAACGTCATGAATTTCGGTTAACGGCGTAGTGTGCCACTGCTTGCTCGCAAGCAGTGAGACAGAGACCATGTCTTCACAGGCACTGCTTGCGAGCAAGCAGTGGCACACGACGGGTAGTCTTACGCGACCTCGAAGCCTTTGCGCTGTTCCCGGCCGAGCCAGGTGTTGGCGTCGGCGTCGCCGACGAATTCTTCTTTCACGGCATCCCACTTGAGCGGTCGGCCGATACGGATGGCAAGGTTGATCAGGTGGCAAGTCGTAGCGCTGCGGTGCTGGCTTTCGTAATCCGAAATGGGCATCTTCCCTGTCTGAATGCAGTCGAAGAAGTTGCCCATATGATTGACGATAGCGTCGAGCTTGCCAACCCGTTCGGGGCGATCGAGATTGTCGAAATCGTAGAGCTGGAACGTCTCGCGAGGCAGCGGATCGTCCTTGAGATGGTCGACGGGCACGCCGTCGAGGGTCCCCCGATTGACGAAAATGCGGCCTTTCTCGCCTTCCAGCAGCACCCCGGAACGCCCGACTTCGCCCACTTCCAGTTCCACGCCGCTGGGATAACGGACGACGGCGTGGAAATCGGTTGAGACGTTGTAGCCGTTGGGAATGTTGGGCAAGGCGCCTTTGGCTTCGACTTCGATGGGGTACTCGTTGATGGCCCACTGAGCGATGTCGATATCGTGGGCGCCCCAGTCGGTCACCTTTCCGCCCGCGTATTCGTACCACCAGCGGAAAGTGTAGTGGCAGCGCTGCTCGACATAGGGCACGTTGGGGGCCTGGCCCAGCCAGAGATCCCAGTTCAGATGGCCCGGTACGGGCCGTTCCGGAAAAGGGCCGCCGGAGGGGTTGGGGCCGGTGGCACAGATCACCTTTTTCAGCTTGCCGATTCGACCGGCACGGACCATTTCGACCGCCAGCCGGAATCGGGCGTCGCTCCGCTGCCACGATCCGACCTGGATCACGCGGCCGGTTTCCTTAGCCACTCGGCGCAGGATCTTCCCTTCATCGACAGTGAGCGAAACCGGCTTCTCGACATAGACGTCCTTTCCGGCCCGGCAGGCGTCAATGGCCATCTTCACGTGCCAATGGTCGGGGGCTCCGATCATCACCACGTCGACGCTCTTGTTGTCGAGTAACCCGCGGTAGTCCTCGTAGATTTTCGGTGTGCTGCCGAAGCCGGCCCGTGCCTGCTCGCGTACGTGGCGATCCACGTCGGCGATGGCCACGACGTCGCCGTGGGTTCGGGCCTTTTCGGTGATGACCGTGCCCTGGTAACGCATGCCGATGGCACCGATCCCCGGGCGGTTATTCGGCGACGAGGGAGCGTTCTGAGCCCAAAGGGGTAGCGTGAGCAGGTTCGGTACGACGAGCCCGGCACCGGCCAAACCGGCAGACTTGACGAGGAACGTTCGGCGGTTGGTTCTCATTGGGCGATTCCTCCCATGTGGCGACAGACTTACAATTGTGCGGCAGAGCGTCTCTCGAATATGTTTAGATTATGTCCGTTTGTGTAGGACGCGGCATTCCACTTTTCCGTAAATCGGTTACAATATTGCGTCGTACTGCCAATGCGCCCTCTGGAGACGCCTCAAGTGGCCCGAAGAACTCCCCATGTGGCCGTCTTGATCGAAACGTCGCGGTCCTACGGACGCGGTCTGCTGCGGGGCGTGCGGCGTTACCTGGCGGAATTCGGCCCCTGGTCGGTGTTCATGGAGTTGCGGGCGTTGGATTCTCCGCCGCCTCTGTGGCTGAAAGGCTGGCGCGGCGACGGGATTCTGACCCGGACGGGGACCGGTGCCATGGCCGACGCGGTGCGGCGCGTGGGCGTGCCGGTTGTGGAACTCAGGTCTCCGCGGTTGAACGCGGGCGCGCCGTGGGTAGGCGTCGACAACCGCGCCATGGGTAAGATCGTCGCCGACCACCTGATGCAACGAGGTTTTCGCCACTTCGGCGTGTGCGAGATCGGTACCGAGATCTACTTCGACGAGCGGCGTGTCAACTTCATCCAGACGGTGACCCGAGCGGGATTCGTCTGCGACGCCTATCATGCCAAAGGGCAGCCGGAGAAGCCGGCGCAGTGGGAGAAGCACCAGGACGACCTGGCCGCCTGGGTGAAGGGGCTTCCGAAACCGGCGGGCGTGATGGCGTGCACAGACCAACTCGGCTTCTTTCTGTTGGACGCCTGTGCTCGGGCCGGCGTGGCCGTTCCCGAAGAAGTCGCCGTCGTCGGCGTCGAGAATGAAGAGTCGCTTTGCACGATGGCCGTGCCCACCTTGTCGAGCGTGAAGTTCAATGCGGAGCGGATCGGTTACGAGGCGGCCGCCCTGCTCGATCGACTTATGGCGGGAGAGGCCGCACCTTCTGAGCCGATCTTGATTGAGCCGATTGGAGTCGTGACGCGGGGTTCATCCGACGTGGTGGCGATCGACGACCCCGAGATCGCCCAGGCGGTCCGGTTCATTCGCGAGACCGCCTGCGACGGGATTGCCGTGAAGGATATCCTCAAGGAAATGGCCATCTCCCGCAGCGCCCTGGAACGGCGGATGCGGGCGGCCTTGGGAAGGTCTCCCAACGAAGAGATCACCCGCGTCCGCGTGGAACGGGTGAAGGAACTCCTGATCTCCACAGACCAGCCGCTGACGACAATCGCCCGGCGAACCGGTTTCCAGACGCCCCAGTATCTGGTCCAGGTGTTTCGGCGTCAGGTGGGGGTCACGCCGGGCGTGTTCCGGCGGGAGAGAAGTTGAAGGGACCAGGATCAGAACAGCTCGCAAACCTGCGGACGATTCCCTACAATCAGAGTGCTGCAAACTCGTTCAAGAGGCCCCGTGGGAATGGCCACAAACCAAGTCAATATTCGTGAAGTGATTGCGCATGGGATCGTGTTTGACCCGAAGAACTCGCAAGCCCTGCGTACGATCGACCTGCAGAACCTCCTGTTGTCGATTCCTCGGCTTTTCGCGTTGCTGGAGGAGCGCGGCGTCGATTATGTTCTGGTGGGTGGGATTACCATGCTCGTTTACGTGCGAGGACGCAACACCCAGGACATCGCCATCATTCTCTCTGCCGACGGCTTGTCGCGACTACCGGAAATCGGTATCGAAGAACAGAAGGGAGACTTTGCACGTGGACGACTCGGCGACTTGCAGGTCGACCTGCTGCTCACCGACAACGCGTTGTTCGACAAGGTCCGGCGCGAGCACACCGTCCGCCAGCAGTTCGCCGAACGGGAGATTCCCTGTGCAACGGTGGAAGGTCTCTTGTTGCTCAAGCTCTTCGCCCTTCCCTCACTCTATCGGCAAGGCCAATTCGATCGCGTCGAACTCTACGAGCGCGACGCGGCGATGCTTATCCGTGAGTTTCGGCCGGATCTGAGCCCGATTCTTGAAGAACTTGAGAAGCATCTTCTTGAAACCGACGTTGCTGAAATACGCAGCATTGTCGGTGAAATCGAAGAACGCCTCGAACGGACGAAGAAACGTTTCCGAGACAAGTGAAGGAACCGGCAATGATCGAGACTCGGTCTGTTCCCACTGGGAGGCGTGCATCGTTGAAGCTCAGGATTCGCCTCTCCGTTCCCTCGTTTTCCGTAGCAATCGTCCTGTTCTTCGTGGCGGCGGGTATCTGCGACGATCGTTTCACGATACAGGACGTGCCGTTCACGGCTTCGTGCGACGGTTCCACCCAGCATTACGTGCTGATGAAACCACCGGCGTTCAACGCCGAAGCAAACTGCGATCTGTTGATTGCGTTTCACGGGCACGGCTCGGATCGCTGGCAATATGCCAAGAACCCCCGCGACGAATGCCGGGTTGCGCGAGACGTGGCCCTCAAGCACGGCATGCTGTTCGTCTCGCCCGACTATCGGGCCAAGACGTCCTGGATGGGGCCCAAGGCAGAAGCCGACGTCTTGCAGATAATCGGCGAGATGAAGAAGAAGTACCGTATCGGACGCGTGTTTCTTTGTGGCGGTTCGATGGGCGGAACGTCCTGCCTGAGTTTCGCGGCCATGCATCCCGAACTGGTCGACGGTGTGGCGTCGATGAACGGGACGGCCAATCTGCTCCAGTACGACAACTTCCAACCGGCGATCCAGGAGTCCTACGGCGGCACCAAGGCCGAGATTCCCGAAGAGTATAAGCGGCGGAGCGCCGAGTACTGGCCCGAGCGACTGACGATGCCGATCGGTTTCACGCTCGGCGGGCAGGATCGATCCGTTCCGCCGGACAGCGTGCGGCGGTTGGCCGCCGTGCTCAAGACGCTCGGTCGCGACGTGCTGGTGATCGATCGGGACGAGACGGGGCACTCGACGAACTACGCGGACGGGGAGGCTGTGCTGGAGTTTGTGATCGGGAAAGCACGACAGGCGATTCGTCATTGACAGTCTACGTACCGCAGTGCAGGCTTTGCTCCGTCACCGACAGGATCGAACCGGAATTCGTCGCCTCTGAGCACTATTGTATGGGATTGTGGATCGGGAGTTTGCCAAAAACGACGAACAGTTCAATGGTCGCCGGCAGCGTGCGATCGGATTCTCTCGGCTGCAACGGACGCGCCGTTGAGACGCTGCCGGCGTGTACCGCGTTTGTTCGATTGGCACGCTGCTCGGCCATGCCTGCGCGCTTCCGGATCTTCATCGCGCCGCCGGCCGGGTTCCTGGCGATCGGCCAAGGCGATCAACATGCCGTCTCGAAGGACTATGCGGAGGGGCAGGCACTGCTGGAATCTCTGATCGCAGGAGCGGAGTTCGCCGGATGGGTGATGGGCAGACGAACGATGAACGTTGTGCCTTGGCCCATTTCCGTTTCGAAGTGAATGGTTCCCCCGTGCTTCTTCACCACGATGGAGTGCGCAATCGTGAGTCCTTGGCCCGTGCCTTTCCCCACCTCCTTGGTGGTGAAGAAGTGATCGAAGACGCGATCGCGAATATCCTCCGGGATCCCGGGCCCCGAGTCTTGGATGCGAATCTCCGCCCAGTCGCCGTCTCGTCGCGTCTGAACCAGGATTGTTCCCTTCCTGTCCGAGTTCTGCTCGGCGACCGCGTGGGCGGCGTTGACGACGAGATTCAAGACGACCTGATTCAGATCGCCGGCCAGGCAGGGAACGGGAGGCAGGTCCGGGTCGAAGTCGGTCACCATCTCAGCGGCATACTTCCACTCGTTGCGACAGACGATCAGCGTGGTCTGAATCGCCCGATTCAGATCGACGGGCTGCTTCTGCTTGCTGCCGGGATGGGAGAATTCTTTCATCGCGAGGACGATGTTCCCCACGCACTCGATGCCTTCCAGGGACTGCTGGATCGCTTTCGGGACTTCCTTCATCGTATAGTCGATGTCGGCTTCAATCCGTGCGGAGTCGACCTCGGCGATGAGTTCCTCGGTAATCGCGTCTTGTTTGGCGGCGTCGATCAGCCGGGTGACTTGGGCGATCAGGACGTCGAGCCCCTTGAAAGCGTCCCGCAGGAACCGGGTGTTGTCAGCCACGAATTGGGCGGGTGTGTTGATTTCGTGGGCGATTCCCGCTGCCAGTTGGCCGACCGACTCCAACTTCTGCGTTCGCGCCAGTTCATGTTGTGCGCGCTCGCGTTCGACGATCTCGGCCTGCAACTGAAGGGTTCGCTCTTCGACTTGCTGCGCAAGTGTTTCCGCGTGTTGTTGCAGAGTCGCCGAGGACTGCTCCAGTTCCCTCGCCATGTGGTTGAAGCAGGCGGCAAGCTGTCCGATCTCATCCGCGGCGGTATCTTTGCTTCTGGCGGTCAAGTCGCCGCGGCCCAACGCGCCGGCCGTATTTCTGAGCCTGGCGATCCGCCGTGAGAGCGAGAGGGAGAAGACCAGACCGAGCAGAAGGCCTGAAGTGCCGATCAACGCCGATGCGGTGAGAATGCTGGTCTGCACAGCGCTGGCGGGCGCAAAGACTTCCGCCTCGCACTGCTCGACGACCGTGATCCACCCCAATCCTCGATAATCTCCATACCCTCTTGAGAACGCATAAGCGCCCAGGATGCGGCCGTGTTCCGGGTCATTCCGCTCAAACGTGCAACCGTGGTCTGCGTCGGAACGTCCGAAGTCCGCGCGGTACGCCGCAGGGTCCGCCAGCCCGGCGCTGGGATTGCGAGAGGAATAGATGATCCTTCGGTCCGACGTGAGAAGAAGCAGATCATGGAAATGGTCACCTTTGCGAGTGCGAACATGTGAATCTCCGACTCGGTTCTGCAAGACGGCGATGACCGAGCGGATATTCAGGATTGTCTTGACGACGCCGACGGGGTTCCCGTCGTAATCCTCGACCCTGGTACAGATGTCGACTGAGTAGACGTCGGAGCTCGCATCGTGCGACACATCGCTTACGAACAGGCCGTGGTTCCACGCCTGCTGCCACCAGTCCTCATCGTCCTGCCGGTAGTCGGTGGTTCTCGACGACAGGGCGACGACGGTGCCGTATCGGTTCGTGACAAACGCTTCACCATAGACCCGATAACCGGCCTGGCGGTCAAGGGCCGCGAGCCTTCTTCTCAGATCGTCGGAGAGTTGGCCGCCGGTCAGAGCCTTCATCAAAGGAGTCGGTCGGTCGCCCGGTGCGGCGCTCCATTCACGATCCTGACGGTCGATGTAAGCCTGCAGGTCCGGTTGTCTCGCGAACCATCCGTTCGACGCTTCGATGGCATTCTGTACGAGCGGGCCGGCTGAGTACACCTGCCAATCGATACAACAACGCTCGATCGCGTGGTCCACATCGTTGAGGATCACTTCCGCCATTCTCTCGGAGTCCGCCTGGACGGACCGTTGCAGGACTTTCCGGGCGGCCGTGACGGAGTACAGACCCACGCCCCAGGAAAGACACGCCAAGAGCATGATCATCGCGATCAATTTGTGCATGATCTTCATGGAAGTCTACTCTGCCCGCCGCGGAGTTGGCGGGTCGCGAGGGAATCAGCCGGCGGACAAACGGACGATCGACAGGAGCCCACGATTCACGTCGGCGAGTCATGGCTCGCCGTCAGGGTGTCAGTCTGCAAATCCTCCAAGGCTCGTCGTATGGCGACGGCAAGCTCTATCGGATTGCAGGGCTTGGTGAAGTAACGATAGACAAGGCCTTCGTTGATGGCGCGAATGGCGGTCTCGGCGGTGGGATGCCCGGTGAGGACCATCCGCGTCGTTTCCGGGAATTGTTCTGCGATCCAGGCCAGCAGGTCGCCTCCCGTAATGCCGGGCATCTGTTCGTCGGCCACGACCACGTGGATTCTGCGCCGCTTGAGGACGTCGATGGCCTCTTCGCCGGAGCGCGCCGTGAAGATATCGAAGGGTTGATGCCGGAGAGCACGGGTGAGGCCGTGAAGGACGTTTGCGTCGTCATCAACGAGGAGCACGGTGTGGTTCATGTCAGTCTCCTTGCGCTGTCTGGGTGTCATGAAGTGTTCTGGCGGCGGCTTCCTGCAACGGGAGACGGACAAGGAAGGTCGTTCCGACGCCGACTTCTGTCTGGAAGTCCAGCGTTCCACCGTGCTTCTCGACGACCACGGCATGGGCGATGGTGAGACCTTGCCCGGTGCCCTTGCCGACTTGCTTGGTCGTGAAGAAGTGGTCGAAGACTCGCGACCGGATGTTCTCCGGGATACCGGTGCCGGTGTCGCTGATCTGAATCTCGACCCAGCCTCGGTGGCTGCGGGTGCGAACCGTAATCGTCCCGTTGCCTGCGTCTTTCGCCTCGATGGCATGGGCGGCGTTCATGAGGATATTGAGAACTGCCTGGTTCAAATCGGCAGGGAAGCAGGGGACCAGGGGAAGGTCGGGGGCGAACTCCGTGACGACCTCGGCCACGTGTTTCCATTCGTTCCGCGACACAGTGAGCGTATTCGCGACGGCGCGATTGAGGTCGATCCACTGGACCTCCTTGGTTCCCGGATGGGAGAACTCTTTCATGGCACGGACAATCGTGGCGATTTGGGAGATTCCGTCGAGCGTCTGCTCCAGCGATACGGGGATCTCGGCACGGAGATACTCGGCGTCTATTTCGTCCAGCGTCTTCCGAGTCTCCTGGAGCAGCGAGTCGACTTGTTCGTGGTTTCCTGCCGCCTCGATGAGGCGGTCGACGCACATCATGACTTGTTCCAGGTCGCGGACTCCGTCGCGGAGGAATCGTGTGTTGTCTCCGATGAACTGGGTCGGCGTGTTGATCTCGTGAGCGATGCCGGCGGCCAGTTGGCCCACCGCTTCCAGTTTGCGGGCCTGGTTGAGATTCGTCTCCATTGCCTTGAGCTCGGTGACGTCAACGAGCAACTCGGCAAACAAACGCCGGTTCTGCTCGACGCGAATCGGTACGATCGTGCGTTGGAAGATCCGGTCCGTTTCAGCCGGGAGTCTCTGGAAGCTGACGGTCGGTTGACTGGACTCCTGGTTGTACTCGTTCGGGCAATCGGTGCAACGTTCCGACGACAGGCAGAGGTAACGATGGCACTTCTGATTGGCGAGGAGTCCGTAGCACCGTTGGGTTGCCGGATCGGCGTATTGGACTGCGCAGGTGTCGTCCACCAGGAGGAGCCGTGTCCCCGTGGCCTCCAGAATGACCTCCAACTCCCGGCTCAGGGTCGTGACCTGCTGGTAACTCTGGCGGCGTTCAATGGCGCGTGCAAGCCGGGCCGCGATCTGATCGAGCAGGGTACGTTCCCGACTCGTGAACGGTTCGTCCGCAGCGTGCGCCGGACAGGCCATATAGGATACCTCGACACTCCCGACACGCTTGCCGTCGACGACGAGCGGGACGGTCAACTGAACGGGACTCTCCTGATAGCCTTCGCTGCAGAACTCGGCGCCCTGGAATACGATTCGTGCGGCCACGTGTTCGGAAGACCGCATCCCGAAGGGGAGGAAGGCGACGAGTCGGCGGATCATGTCGGCAGGAGTCAGGTCGTTCTTCTCGAAGACTTCCGCGGCTTGTTCGAGACAGTTCAACTCTCTGACCCGCTGGCTCAACTCAGCCGTTTGCTGTTGAAAGGCCGCTTCCAGTCGTTTGCGGTCGCTCACGTCTCGAATGATGGCAACCGCACCCAAGCCCTGGTCGCCGCGGACCGCGGAAACGGACATCTCCACCGGGATCTCGCTGCCGTCGCTTCGCCGCGCCGTCAGTTCCATAATGCGTCCAACGTCTGCTCCCGATTCCGAAGAGGCCAGGTTGGCGAGGGGGCGCGGCGCAGCTTCGGATCGCGCCGGGAAGGCGAGAAACGCGTGCGGGTCTTTTCCAAGGACTTCGTCGGCTGAGTAGCCGAACATGGTCTGGGCGGCGGAGTTCCAATGGTTGATCCGTCCCTCGGAGTCGACCATGATGATCGCGTCGAGGGCCGACTCGGTGATGGTGCGGAGCTTCTGCTCATTGGCGCGAAGCGCCATTTGAACGGCCTTGGTCGCACTGATATCACGCACGGTCGCATAAAGTTGCGTTTCGCCGTCCAGTTCCATTCGCACGAGCTGCACGGAAGCGTCAAACTCGGTGCCGCTCGTGCTGCGGTGACGCCACTCGAAGGTGCACGCCCCCGTCTTCTTCGCCCGGTCGATCCATTCGCGGGCGGCCAACGCCGATGGCCGTCCGTCGGGCTGCCGTTCCGGGGAGAGTTGCACGGGAGTGAGACTCGCGAACTCCTCAAGGCTCTTGCAGTCGAACATCTTCCGCGCAGCCGGATTTCCCGCGGAGAATCTGCCGTTGCTGCCGAGGACCAGCATTGCGTCGCGCGACGACTCGAAGAGCGTGCGAAAATGTATTTCGCTCTCGCGCAACGCATTCAATGCTCCCAGCGGCGGCGCACCGCCCGCCTGCGAGCCGCCCGGCTCGAGAGGCGACGACCGTCCGGTCGAATGATGGTGCGATTGTCGGCTCATGGATTGATGCTCATCCGTCAGTCGGGAACGAGTCTACGAATCAATGGTGCCAAGTGCGATCGGAACAAACGTTTGAATCGGATCGCTGATCCCGAGATTGCAGGCGTAGTTGCGCAATCGGATTCGCACGGCTTTCGTGACCTCTTGCCCTTTGGCGCACAGGAGCGTTCCCTGCTGCGATTTGACGTCTCGGGCGAGGATCATCCCGTCAACCAATTCGTCGATCTTCACTTCGCGGACGACATGGGCCTGGGTGACGTTGAGGACCGTTCGGAGGGCTTCGAGGATTCGAGGATCGTACCATCCCTTGCGGTGCAACATCTCGGCAATTGCCATTTCCGGAGTGCTGGCATGAGAGATCAACGAGTCGAAGTCGAGGGCGGCCTTGAGAATACGACTACCCAAAGGGATCTCCTCGCCACGGCAGGCGTCTCGCGGCGACCCGCCTCCGTCGAATTGTTTCTGCTGGTAGCAGACGATTTTCGCCACTCCTTCCAGGCGAGGGATGTTCTTGAGAAGGTCCCTTCCCAACAGCGGATGCGCGGCGAAGACTTCGAACTCCCCGCCGTCCAGTTCTTCCCCGCGATGCACTTTTTCCAGAACCTCGTCCGGGAGGGCAACGCATCCGATCTGCGAAAGCATGGCGGCGACCTCGGTCATCCAGGCGTCGCGATCTGCCAGCCTGGTCGCTACGGCCCGCACCAGATTGCGAACTCGCGAAGAGCGTCCGAAGGCCGTGGGGCATGCGAGGGCCAGCACGTCGCTGAGCACCTTGACGCTTCCGCTGAGCGTTTTCGTGAGCAGCTCCTGCTCGGCGCAGATCAGCCTGTGCTGTTCCAACGCGGCTTCGAGCGATCGGGCGAAGTCTTCGGGAGGACAGGGCTTCGTCATGAACCGGAAGATCTGTCCCTGGTTGACGGCTTCCAACGCCGTCTGCTGATCGGCGTTTCCCGTGAGCATCATTCGCACCGTGTGGGGCGACAGATTCCTGGCCTCCGCCAGCAGTTCGACCCCATTCATACCCGGCATCCGCATGTCGGCCACCACCACGGCATAGGGGCCCTGATCGGCGATCGCCTGCAGCGCTTCTGCGCCGCCCAACGCCACTTCGATCGAGAATCGTTTGCGCAAGGCGCGCTGGTACCCCATCAGGATGTTCGGATCGTCGTCGACACACAGGATGCGCTGATTCATTGAAGCACCTCACCGAAACACGCGGCATGGCAGATCTCGCGCCATTCGTCCAGCCGATCCGTACACCCGACTCTCGCCAAGTACTGATGATCCAGGAGTCCTGCGGCGTCGCCGTCGGCATTTCGTGCCGCCTCGACGAACGCGTTGGCGACGTGTACGGCAGTCAGGGCCGAAAAAGAGCTGCTCCCGGACCGATGCGGTGAACGATGGCAGCCGATCGCCTCGACAATCCCGGCGGGGAGTCCCCACAAGGAGGCAAGGTAACCGCCCGCTTGGGCGCAGCACGTTTTCGGGGGCGACGCTGGGGCATCCCAGGAAGTCCGGTCCATACAGGAGTCTGTTGATTCCAGAGGATAGGATACGAGAGTACCGACCTTGTGGAGCATTCCCGCAACGCGCGACTGCACGATTGTGGAAGGGGCTCCGGTTGCCGATTCGGCGATCTGTTTCGCTGCAGCGGCAACGGCCAGGGAGTGCACCGTGAGTTCTCGAAGCAGCGACTCGGATCTCTCCCCCGATGGAATGGGACGGAATACGTTCGGCTGCGCAGCCAGGGCGCGAAACGTCTCGGCCCCCAGGAGTTCGATGGCTCGCTCCATCTCGATCGCACCTTGAGGGGAACCGAGAAAGCCGGAGCTGACCAGTTGAAGCACTTTCGCGCTCATGGCGACGTCGGAGGCGATCGTTTCTCCGACCGTCCTCAATGAAGCCTCACCGGCCGCCTGAGCCTGGAGTGCCTCGTAGGTGGATACGACGCTCGGAAGGGAAGCGACCGCGGAAATCGTGGCTCGCATCTCTTGATCGTCAAAGGAGTTGCGCAACCGACACACTCTTTGAACGGTGTCCTTGAGGATCTCGGAATCACAGGGTTTGCTGAGGAATTGATGGGCTACGCCGACGCAGCGCAACAGCGAGTCGCGACTGCATTGGCCTGAGAGGATGATCCGGACGGTGTCGGGACACTCGCGCCGGACGATCTCGAGCAGTTCGGCCCCTTCAATCCCCGGCATGCGTGCGTCGGTTACGAGTACGTCGAACGGACTCGCTCGGAGCATCCGCAGGGCTTGAGGTCCGCCTTCGGCAAAACTCATTTCCCATTCGCGGCGCATATTTCGGAGCATTCGTTGCAGACCCGTGAGGATCTTCGGCTCGTCATCGACAAACAGGATCCGGTGCATCGCAATGATCCTCGTGTGGGGAATAGCGGGGGCAGTCACGGAGTTGCTCGCGAATGCGGCGCACTCGCGGCAGAGCCTTGAGAAAGGCCTCGTAGACCAAAGGGTCGAAGTGAGTTCCCACCGAATCGGAAACGATCGCCAGCGACCGCCGCTCGTCGAAAGCGACCTTGTACGGGCGGACCGACATGAGCGCGTCGAACACGTCGGCAATGGCAGTGATTCGCGCCTCGATCGGAATGGCGTCCCCCGAGAGGCTCTGGGGATATCCTGTTCCATCCCATTTCTCGTGGTGGGTCAACGCAATCCTGGCAGCCATGTCGATTAGCGGGTTGCGGCTGGAAACAGCGCTGCGGATTTCGGGAACGGCGCCGTCGCCATCGAAGAGGCGCAATGCCGCGGCGTTTTCCGTGAGGATTCTCTCGCCGATCCTGCAATGCCGCATCATGATCTGCCGTTCGGCTTCGGACAGGGGCCCCTGCTTCATCAGGATGGCATCCGGGATCCCGATCTTCCCGATATCGTGGAGCGGGGCGGCCGCAAACAGCGTTTCGACGAACTCGCTGTCCAGGTCGAGTGCCTCGGCAATGACGCGGCACATGCACCCCACGCGGATGACGTGGTTTCCCGTGTCGTTGTCGCGATGTTCGGCCGCCTTGCCGAGTCGCCAGACGACCTCCTGTCGCGAACGGTACAACTCCACCGTTCGTTCCTGGATCTTCCGTTCGAGCCATGAGTTCTCGTGTTTGAGCAGATCCTCGTATTCCTTGAGACGGAGGACATTCTGAAGCCTTGCGATCAAGTCCTCGGCCTCGACCGGCTTGTTGAGCAGGTCGGCCGCTCCCAGGTCCAGGGCCTGCCGTTTCAAGTGGCGGTCTCCCAAACCGGTCAGCATGACGACGGGGACGTCCCTGCCGATCTCGGTTTTCTTGATCCGCTCGAGCAGTTCGAGCCCGCGGAGCACCGGCATATTGACGTCCAACGTGACGGCGTCAAAGGACGTTGATTGCAGGATCTCCCAGGCTTCGAGAGGGTCGTCGACAAACGTCATCGACCAGATGTCTCGCTTGGTCTGCAACATCCTCGCCAGTGCGTCAAGAACCTGCCTGCTATCGTCGACAAATAGAATGCTTTTTTTCATCTGTGCAGCCTTATTGTCGGTCACAAGGTAAGCGAACGATGAACGTGGTGCCGCGGCCAATCTCCGTCTCAAACGTCAGGGAGCCGCCGTGTTTGTCGACGATCACCGATCGAGCGATGGCGAGCCCCTGTCCAGTGCCGCGTCCTACCTCCTTCGTCGTGAAGAAGGGATCGAAGACCTTGGTACGTGCCTCCGCGGGAATACCGGTTCCCGTGTCGGCAATGCGGATTTCAACCCATTTCCCCACCCCCTTCGTGGAAACCGTGATCGTTCCTTTTCCGGAGGCTCGTTCCTTCAACGCTTCGCCGATGGCGTGAGATGCGTTGATGATGAGGTTGAGGAAGACCTGATTGCATTCCCCGGGCAGGCAAACGACCGGAGGCAGATCCGGATCGAAATCGGTCGTCACATCGGCCACGTATTTCCACTCGTTCCGACAGACGGTAAGCGTACTCTCGATGGCGCGGTTGAGATCGACGGACTGCATCTCGTCGTTGCCGGGATGCGAGAAGTCCTTCATCGACCGGACGATCTTGGCCACTCGCTCGACTCCTTCAAGCGACTGCGAGACGGCGCGGGGGATTTCCTCGATCAAGTATTGCACGCTGTCGATATCCGTCGGAGGCGTCTCGCCGGACGCACCGGCGGCGGCCGAGGAGGAGGCGGCCCGGCATTCGCCGCGACGCAGGTCGGCCAGAACGGGTGCCAGATCGCGGAACGCCTCCTCGAGGAAACGCAGATTGTCGCCGATGAACTGCGTGGGCGTATTGATCTCGTGGGCAATCCCGGCGGCCAATTGGCCGATCGACTCAAGTTTCTGGGCCTGAACCAGTTGACCCTCCAGATTCCTTCGCTGAGTGATGTCTTGAAACGTCAACACGGCGCCAACGATTCCACCTTCCTCGCGCATCGGCGTGGCAACGTACTCGACGGGAAAACTCTTGCCGTCCGACCGCCAGAAGACTTCGGAGTCTTCACGGTAAATGGTGCCTTCTGACAGGGTCCGGCAAACCGGACAATCGTACCAGGAGTATGCGGTTGAGTTCTGGCGGGAATGATGCGTCAACCGGTGGAGCGACAATCCAACCATCTCGTTCGACGTCCGGCCGAGCAACTGCTCCGCAACGGGGTTCGCGAAGACGACGTTGCCGTCGCGATCGAGGCCGACAATCCCCTCCCCGGCGGAGTCCAGGACCATGCGATTGAACAGGTGCAGGCGTTTGAGTTCTCGTTCTGAAGCCTTTCGCTCGGTAATGTCGCGCAAGATGGCCGTCACGATGACACGATCCTGGAGAGCGACGTCGCTGATTGCCATCTCGAGGGGGAAGATGGTTCCGTCCTTTCGTCGTCCGAGGATCTCCTGCACGTTTGCGTGCCGGTTGCCTCGGTCTTCTCCCAGAAGGCAGGCGCAGGGAGCTTGGGAGCCGGCGTCCTGCCCGTGGGAAAACAGCAAAGCAACGTTTGAGCCGACCACTTCCTCGGGTGAGTAGCCGAAGATCGCGGTCGCTGCCGCATTGAACGACTCGATGGAACCGCTTGCGTCGATCGTGACGATTCCCTCGGCCGCGGTCATCATCACCGCCTGCAGGCGGGACGTGTGTTCCCGTTGTTCTTGCAGTCGCTCATCCCGCTCCGCCACGGCCCGGGCGAGAGAGCGCGCGTAGGATGCCTCCAGCGCTTGATGCCCGGCCGCGAGTTGTTCCACCTCAGCCAGCATCGTCATCCGCTCCGCCTTGTTTGCCGCCAGAAGCAGACCGAGGGCTGCCACGATCTTCAACGCGTCGTTCCCCGGGCCGGTGTCTGTCCAGCGTTGACCTGCCCCTGTGCCGACCAGACAGACCAGGACAACATCGCCGTCCACCAGGGGCAGAGAGACCGCCACGGCCGTCTGTTGTTCGCCGCGAATCGCCGCTTGCACCGAAGAGGTCTGTCCCGGTGCGGGCTTTGGAAGACGTTCGAGGACGGTCTGAGCGTCTCGAAGGCCGTCGCCTTCGTTATCGCCGGTCAGGACGATGATCTCGCCGTCCGCAAGCGTCAGGAACGCGAGCGAAGGTTCGTGGGACTTCAAGGCGCCGACGGCGCGAAGAGAACCGTCAAAACTCGGCTCGCCGACAGACGCGACACTCAGGATGTCGTCTATAGTCGCGGCCGGTGTTTCAAGGAGTCGGCAGACAGAGTTCGAACAAGGCAGCATGCTTGGCCAACTCCTTATCCAGATCCTTTGCCAATACGACGATGTGTTCCCTGGTGAGGCAAAGCGCACTCAGAACCGGCTGAGAGGCCCTAACGAGTTTCAGTCCGACGGAAGGATAGCCCTTGACCGTGCAGATCAGGTTAGCCACATCGACGCAGCGAACGACGCCGATTTCGTTGCCCCGGTAGTTCACGGATCGGTGATGATACTCAATCGCGGCCTTAACGGTGTCGGGGAATCTCCAGAGATCCGCCACCTTGACGCCAAGCCTGGTATGGTCGAAACCGAGATGTTTCCGCTCCGCCTCGACGAGCAAGTCGCCCTCACTCAACGACTGAACTGTGCTTCGAAACGGACCATGCACATACTGGTCTTCGAGGACGATTCCGATGTCGTGCAGCAAACCGGCGGTGAACGCCGCTTCGAAGTCGGAGATCTTCTGCCGCATCGCAATAAGACGCGAGCAGATGCCCACCGCCACAAGGTGTCCCCAGAGGCCACGGCGTCGGTAGGGCCCGATGGTCTCTTCTTTGGAAAACAACTCTGCCACGCTCGCGGTGAGTGCGAGGTCTCGAATCTGGCGGAGACCGAGATAGCTGATTGCCTGCTGCAGATTCGTGACCCTTTCGCGCGTGGCGTACGCGGAGGAGTTCACACATCGCAGGATTCTCGCCCCAAGCGCGGCATCCGATTCGATGACTTCCTTGAGGTCAATGGCACTCGATTTCGGATCGTTTGCCACCTCAATCGTCTTCATGGCCACCTGCGGAAGCGTCGAGATTTCGCCCATTCGACGGACGAGGTCGTCGATTGCCGGTGGCTTCTGATTGGCTGCGACGTAGTCTTTCAATTGCATATCGCCGTATCTCCCGATCCGACCGTAGCCCCATCGTCATCCCGATGCGGAGCAGGGGGGCTGCCAGCCCAACGATTCCGAACAGTTGGATGGCTTCAATCAAGCATGGGCCACATTCCTCCATCGCAACGGGAACAACCACGGGATTGTTGCTGAAACCCGCAGCCAGGCCGGTGCAAACCGAAAAGAGTGAATATCGCGAGTGGGGGTGGCCCGTTGGGAGGAGCAGTTCGCCAGTATCGCAACGGCCCTTGCATCCAGCGATCAGACGGCCAGACTCCCCCATGCCGAGGGAGCTGCGAGCATGGTCAGGGCCGCGAGATCCACGTGCGGCCGTGGTGGCCCGGCAAGATTCACGCCGCGTAATGGATGGGTCCGCTTGGCGATCGCAGATCAAACAGCCCGAAAATCTCTTGTTGAGTAAGGCCGAGTTTGTTCTGAGGCCGATCGCTGCCGGACAGAATGGTTTCGAAGAGTTCCCGCTTTTCTTCCAGCACGAGATTGATTCGCTCTTCAATCGTATCGGAGGCGAGAAAGCGGGTCACCGTGACCGGGCCCGCGGCGCCGATCCGGTGGGCTCGATTGACTGCCTGATCTTCAATGGCAGGGTTCCACCAGCGATCGAAGAGGAAAACGTACTCGCAGAACTGGAGATTGAGTCCGACGCCGCCTGCGCCGTAGCTGATCAGCAGGACGTGTTTGTCCGGCGAGTTGCGAAACTGCTCGATAATGCCGTTTCGGAGCTTAGGGGCTATCTTGCCGTGGTACTCGAGCGGTCCGAACCGCTCTAATTGCCCGGAGAGGCGGCGCAACGTGCTGACCCACTGGCTGAACACGAGCGCTTTCCTGCCGCTGGCCGCAACCTCCTCCAGGTCAGCCTCAAGGCGCTCGAACTTCGCACTGGCCCCGGTTGCCGGATCGAAGTTGCAGATCTGCTTCAGCCGCAGGATCAACTCGAAGACGTGTTGGATGGTGGCTCCTTCCCCCATCTCGCTGAGCCGCAAAACGCCGTCGTCTTCAGCCAACCGATAGGTCTCGCGCTGCTCCGGCGACAGTTCAATGGCGGCATCCCGAAACATCTTGGGCGGCAGTTCAGTGAGGACCTTGTCCTTCGTTCGGCGGAGGATGTAGTCGCCGGCACAGCGGCCCATCCTGCTCGGCTTCATCTCCGGAGACAGGTGGCCGGGTACCAGGAACTCAAAGATCCCGACCAGGTCCTCGGCACAATTCTCCACCGGGGTCCCGGTCAGGGCCCAACTTCGGCCCCGAACGATCGATCGGGCGACCTGGCTGGTGGTACTGCGGCGGTTCTTGATCCGTTGCGCTTCGTCCAGCACGGCGAGATCGAACTTGAGCGGTCCGGGACCGGACGGGTCGGCTGCTTCGAACATATCGCGATCGCGAAGGATCAACTCATAATTGGCGATCTTGACGGGTACGTCCTCCAGTCGCCACTGCCAGCAGCGCCGGTTCTGATCTCCCTCGATGATCGCCACCGGGAGTTCCGGCGCCCATTGGGCGAACTCGCGCTGCCAGTTTGATACGAGCGGCTTCGGACACACCAGCAACACGTTGCGGACCTCGCCGCTGCACAGCAGCAATCGAATCGCCGTGATCGCCTGCATCGTCTTGCCCAGCCCCATCTCGTCGGCAAGCACCGCGGCCTCCCGTGCATAGAGAAACGCGATGCCTTCCATCTGATAGGGAAAGGGCACGAAGGGAAACTCGAGCGACCGCTCAGAGAGGATCATCTCCAGGGACGGCTGGAGGAGATACTTGAGTCGATCCTCCAACTTGATGAGATCCTTGGGCGGACGAATCCTCGTCCGCCCCGTGAGATGCAGACCAGTCGTCGGCTGACTCGCCTCTCCTTGCCGTTGCGGATGGGGAGTCTGTTGTGGACAGGCTGCCGCAAATCGCTCACCCGTATACCCGGCGTCGTGAAACACGAAGCTGTGCACCGGCACTGGAGGGTTATCGAAGGGTATGCACACCGCCCGGGGGGAAGTGCCCCGCAACAGGGTCTCGCGGGTTTCGAGCACGAACTCCCGCTGGAGGGCACGGTTCCACCCGGTTACGTGGGACTGGACCGGGAAATCGAGTTCCTGCTGGTGCACGTCGGGCGGCGGAGGCGCCTTCCATCGGATGCCCCCATCGCTGCCGCTCGATTCAAATCCCTCTGCCATCGGTTCTACTGGCCTCCGCGCCGCGCTTCGTCAATCGCTGCACGAATGCGTTCGAACGGCTCGCGAAGATCCAATCCAACCGAGGCGCCATCGATCGCCTGAACCGCCGAGTTCTCCTCCTCCGGCGCGGCTCCGGTTCGCAGAGCAAGGCAGTGCCCACCAACCCGGAAAAAACGGAGGTTCGGTTCCAGCTTCTGTGCAGAATCGATGCGCCACTTCAGCCCCCCTGCATCCTTGGGTGAACAATCAGCAGGGAGGTGGCCTTCTGCCTTCTCAGCCCCCACCAGCACGACAGGCAGCGTGACGAACTCGGCCACCGCCAACATGGGCTCGCAATCGGTCAGCACTACAGCAGGCGTCTGTTTCCCCTTCTCAAGAAGGGTTCGCCCGATTTGCTCGCCGTAAAGGTAGGGCTTCAGGGTCGGGCCGTAGAGTATCTCCTGGGCCCGGTTCGGGCGAATGGGGGCAGTACAGTGGAACTCCAAGGGCCTTCCCGACCGGTTCAGCACGAGGTATCCCCCGAAGAGACCGGAATTTGTGTCTTCCACGACGGTCAGAAACCCAAGAGGGCTGGTCGAATTGACACCGGACGCTGTCATTGACTCTCCTGCCTTGCCTTCATTACCAAGTTGCGCATCTTCGCCAAATCGACACGTCGCAGTTGGCCGGCCTCTCGGTAATTCGGATGGCATCGGGTACCGACTTTAGCGGTCGCTCCTTTGCCGCAAACTGCTATGCCGCTTTCGGAGACCCGCTATTTTGCGGTTCCGTGAGTGGTTCATCGGATAGATCCTGACGCTTGTACGGCCTGGGTAGTTTGCGGACGGCTCGACTTGGAGACTTGCGCGCATATTGCGGACTGAGCGACTCGACTTTTCCTCCCAGTCGTGTTTATACTGAAGGTCTGAAAGGAAACTGCACACATGACAGATCATAACCGCCCTCATCCCTCCCTTTTCAGCCAGATTGACGTTTCTCACGGAGCCCCCACCCCCACCATGCCGTCAGGCGTGGCAATGTTTGCCGAGATGGCAGGACTCTTGCGAGCCATGCTTGCAGCCCAGGATCGCCAGAACGAACTGTTGGAAGAGCTTGTCAACCAGATGGGAGCAGCTCAACGACAGCGAGCTGCCGAGCTTGGCCAGTGGAAGCAGGCCAATCCGGGCCTGGCCCGAGGGTGTCGCATGGCCGCTGAAGCGCTGAGCAAGATCCAGACGGAGTATCTGGAAACGCTTACCGAGGAGATCGGCGACAACTTCGAGACACTCCGCGACGGTGAATTCATGCTCAACGAGTTTGTCGATCGCTTTGGTCCGCGAGTGGCCCATCTGAACGGGTTGCTGCAAGTGCTTTCTCAACTTAGCGCCACACCCGACGCTCCCAGTATGCGTTAGCCATGGTTCACTCGCCCCGGTTTCGATTCTGCGCCGTCTGCGCCTGTCTTCTGGCCGCAACCGGTTCCGCGAGGGGTGATGCCGGCAACGACGAGCCGGGTTGGCCCGTATTCCGCGGCAATGCACAGGCAACCGGAGTGGCCTCAGGAGAATTGCCCGACAGACTCCAAGTGCTTTGGACGTTCAAGACGGAGAAGGGTTGGTTCGAATCGACAGCAGCAATCGTCAAGGATCGCGTCTTCATTGGATCGACCGACGGCAACCTGTACGCCTTGGACGTCAAGTCGGGGACGAAGCAGTGGGCGTTCTCGACCGAACTGGGGTTCACGGCTTCGCCATCCGTTCGCGACGGGCTGGTCTTTCTTGGCGACGTCGACGGCCGTTTCTATTGCGTCGGCGCTGACGACGGCAAGGAACACTGGCGCTTTGACTCGGAAGCCGAGATCAACTCCAGTGCCAACTTCTACCGGGACAAGGTCCTGTTCGGCTCGCAAGACGGGACGCTCTATTGCCTTGACGCCAAATCGGGGCAGCTCGCATGGAAGTACCAGAGCGAGGATCAGATTCGTTGTTTTCCGACGATCGTGGAGAACCGGGCCTTCGTGGCCGGTTGCGACGGTGCCTTGCACGTCATCGAACTCGATCGGGGCAAGGAGGTCGGCCGTGTCGCCATCGAATCGCCGACCGGGTCGACGCCTGCCGTGCTGGGCGACCTGCTGTTTGTCGGAACCGAAGGATCGACGTTCTTCGCCATCGACTGGAAGACGCCGAAGATCGTCTGGCAGTACACCGCGGAACGCCGCCAGATGCCGTTTCGCAGTTCTGCGGCCGTCACGAAAGACGCAGTGATCGTCGGCTCGCTCGACAAGAGCGTCCACGCGATCGAGCCGGCCACGGGCAAACCGCTGTGGACCTTTGCCACGAAAGGGAAGATCGAGGGATCGCCCGTCATCGTCGGTCAGCGAGTTTTTGCCGGTTCCGCCGACGGACGGCTCTACGCACTGGCGATCAAGACCGGCAAAGAAGTCTGGCAATATGAGACCGGCGGTTCCCTGATCGGCTCGCCCGCGGTGGCCCAGGGACGCCTTATCCTCGGCAACGACGAAGGCACGCTATTCTGTTTTGGCGGGCAGTAAGGCAAGCCGATTCGATGCCAAAGCCGCTCGTATTCATGATGGGACAATCACCGGCGATTCTGCCGGTCGATCGCCGCTACGCGCGAAATCACATGTGGGTGATAGAAATGGGGGAGACGCTGCGCGTGGGCTTCTCGGCTTACGCCGTGCGGCTCCTGGGCGACATGCGGCACCTGGAGTGGTCGGTCGAGGTGGGAACTGAGGTTCTGGCGGGCCAGCAGATCGGTTTCGTCGAGGCCTCCAAGGCCACCAGCGATCTCTACTCCCCCATGCCGGGGCGTATCACGAGTTTCAATGATTCGGTGCTTTCAGACCCTGGTCTCATCAATTCCAATCTGTATGATTCAGCGTGGCTGATGGAACTGCAAGGCGTCTGCGACGGGCTGCTCGATCCGGAGCCTTACGTCCGTCATTTGGAGGCCTCCTGGCCTTTGGCCCAACGCTTGCTGAAAGGTCAGGCCGGCCGAAATCCCAACCAAGACCCACGTTGAGTGGAAGCGATATCGTCCCATGTGCGATGCGATGCCTGTGATCTTCTCCGAACCGCGTCCCGGCGACGCCGACCAGCAGGAGTTGGTCTTGCTCCTAACCAACGCACTGATGAGCCGAAAAGCGGTCGACCTGACGATCGTTCCCCATCTCTACGATCTGGAGCCGACCGGCCCCACCATGGAGTTTCTCCGAGAAATCGAAGAACCCATGATTGTGATTAGCTGGCTTTACCCGCGAGCGGCGTTCTGGACGCTCAAGACCGCAGGGATTGCGGGGCAACTTGCCGAAGAACCGGCCGATCAAGAGGAACGCGAGCGACCTGTGTGGTGTCTCGGCCTGCACTCCGAAGTCGACCCAAAGTCGATTCTGGACGAAGTCGATCGCATCCTTGCGGGCGCTGCCGCACCGTTCTCTGGTCGTTCGGACAATCGCGAGCCCACACGGCGCGTTGAGGATACGCGAGAGCGATGGTATCCGGTCATTGATCGAGACCGCTGCTCCGGCTGTTTGGAGTGTTTGAACTTCTGCCTGTTCGGCGTGTACGGCACGGACTCTTCCGACGACATTCTCATCGAGCAGCCCGACGCGTGCCGCCCCGGGTGTCCCGCGTGCAGCCGGATCTGCCCCGAGGGTGCGATCATGTTCCCGCAGCACGGCGACCCGGCCATTTCCGGCGATGCAAAAGCTTCGTTGGAGGGGCTGAAACTGGATCTGTCCCAACTGTTCAGCGGCGCCGATCCGAGCGCCCAGGCTCTGGCCGAACGGGACCGCGCCGTTGAAACGATGCAGTCCCAGCCGAAACCGGCCGGCGGAGACCGGCTCGACAGTCTGGTTGACGAACTCGACGAGATGGATCTGTAGAGAAGCGGGTCACCGACCTTTCCTCTGCGGTCGGGCGTCTGGCGATTGCTCACGTCCTAGCATCGGTAGGTGGAACTCGTGGACGTTGCCGTAGTCGCGTCCGCAGGCCACGAGAATTCTGCCGCTGCTCAGATTGTAGACGACGGACCAGATCGTTTGCCACTGGGAAGCAACCGCCAAGAGCTCCATGGCCTGCTCCTGAGCGAGTGCTCCGTCAACCGACTCCAAACGGCGGTAAGCGAAACTGTAGCGGCGGCATTGGGACCGCGCGCCGACCGGACGTTCTTCGGAAATCAGGAAATTGGTCGACACCTGCCAGGGCCTGGTGTTCCGCAACACGACCATTCGGCCCCCGGTGAATTCGACTACGGCCGACTGCCCCGAGGTGTCGGCAACGTGCAGGTGGCAGCCGATTACCGGAAAGACGACGTTGAAGTCGTCGATCAGGTCGAGGGCCTCGTCGACGTTGCTCGCCCGGTCGAGAACCACACGCATCACCTGGTTGGAGATAAGCGCCGGGCGGTTTCGCTGAAAGGGCATCGGACGGCGCGGGACGGCATTCTGCGAAATCGCCACCCCGCATTCGTTCATGCCGTCCATGATCGCATACGGGGCGGCCAGCAACGTCACACGACGCGACCAGGGAATCTCCTGCAACTCGTTGAGCCCAAGATAGTACATGTCGACCATCGCCACCGACGCGTGTCCGCCGGGAGGATCCGTATACAACAAGAGTGTCGACGGATGTGCCCAGTCGAAGTTTCGAGCGAAGACCGACTCATGTTCGTCTCCAAAGGCTACGAAGCTCGTGCAAGCGTCGGGGTTGACCAGGCGTTCGGCCCGGCGGTACAGCGACCAGTTGATTCCGAATCGGGCAGTCAGGCCCAACAGGTAGTCCCCCTCGTAGCGCATCACGTAGAGGGGCTGGTCGTCGACCTTTTCGAGCGACGCCAATGTCTTGATCGGCCCGTATCCCTGAGCCAGAATCCCCCCCGCCATGGAGACGAGGAGTCCGCACAATACACTACCGCCGCGCCGACGCCTGTTCCGCATCTTGCCTCTCCCTGATACACGGCTACCCAGTTCCCATGCCTCTCTGTGGGCATCGTAGTCGGAATTGGGATTCTTGGCAACAATCCGGTAATCGACCGGCACATTGGACCGGAAGGAACGACGGAAATCGCCTCAATTCAGTTCTCCGTCCTCTTGATCAATACGGCCCAATCCTGTAGATCGGGGACCCGGAAGTCGGCACCATCCCCATCCGCCTGGAATTTCATTGGTCGCGTCTTGCCGCTCCGCGGGTCAAACAGCGTTACCTTCCACTCGTGCGACTTCCTTACTTCCCAACTCATCTCATACGGCCCCTCATTCCCCCGCACATACGCCACATACGTCTTCCCCGGATCCGCCAGCAGCCAATAGGTTCGCTTCGGCGGTGCGATCAGCGAGACCCGCCGGCCGTCTCGCTCGGCGCGATCCGAACCGTTTGCGTCGCGTTGGAACGATCCGGTGAGCAACTCGTCGTGTGGCTCAAGTTTCCACCACTCCAGCGAGGTGAAGAACGTTCGCAGGTGCTGGATTTGTTCCTCCCACGGATCGTTCTTTTCGGCTTCGAGGTTGAAGGGGCCCGGGTCGCGATTGCCGCCAAAATAGGTCGTGCCGAATCCGGTGACCAGGTAGCCGCCGGCCATGGCGATGTCCCAACTGGCGCGGCGGATGCCGTCGAGATTGAAGCTGTTGTCCTTGTCGACGAGCCCGTCGCCGTTCTGGTCGCGGAGGAAATAGGCGTATTCGGAGTTGACGACAGGAAGGTCCCCGCCGCGAGATGCAAGAATCCGGCCGTGCAAGTCTCGATAGTTCTGCTGGTAGTCGCCGAAAGACATCCACGGCGTGCCGACAAACTCCCGGACGCTGCCATGGGCCGTCATCGGATGAATGCCGATCATCCGGCCGTGGGGATCGCTTTCGTGCAGGGCGTTGCCGATCTCAATGAACTGCCGCTTGATCGATTCTTCCGTCGCCCCGGGCGTGGTCTTGACTTCGCCGTGCCATTCGCCCGAGACAAGGAAATAAACGTCGAAGGCGCTGTAGCGGGCGGCGATGTAGCGAGCGTAGCGGAGCCGGGCTTCCATGGTGGGCAGACGTTTCCAGGCGTAGCGTTCCTTGCGACCCTTGTCTCCCCAGGCGATCGCCAGCCCCGCCACAATCCCTCGCGAGTTTACGTGCCGCAGACGCAGATCGACCTCCTGCCAATAGCCCGGGTTGAGCCGTTCCGCAGCGATGTCATCGAAGGGCGGTCCGCCCTCGTTTCCCCAGCCGGCCTCGCTGAGAAGCATCGAGTGCAGAACGTTGGACCCCTGCTCGGCGCGGGCGTCAACGTACTCGACGGCTGCCGAACGATTGTGTTTCTCTTCGACGCTGTCGGTATAGAGGGCCCAGGCCGTATCGCCGAGGAACCAGAAAGGAGTGCCGTCCTGGCGTTCGAAATGGTGGGGAGCCGCCCGCATGGGACGGATGCTCCCCTTGAGGTCGGACGGTACGACCGTGAACGTGCCCGACTCTCCGTTCAAGCCCGAATCGGTGCTCGCAGTTCGCCACTTCCAAGTGCCTTCGCAATCGGGCGAGAAACGCAATCGCCAGGTTCGCCCGCCGTCCCAGAAAAGGGGAATGGTGCGTGTGGAGCCGCCGGGCGCTTCGAGTACGGCGGTTGCTTCCACATCAGTATAGGGGTTGGCATAGGTGCCGCTGTGTTCGAACTGTCGCTCGAAGAGGCCGAATCGGGGCACGTCGGCGGCGGACGCCGAGGTTGTTGCAGTGCCGGCGATCAGAAGAAGTGCCACGAACGGAATGCTGTTTCGATTCATGGTTAGAACCTCTCTTGCTGCATGACTTGTCGGATCACCTCAGCATACTTCAGCAGAACGAGGTAGTTGCGGAGGGAGAAACCGTTGCTGTTGAGAGCCTCGGGCGAATAGTCGGCCTGGTACTGCTTGGGGTTGGAGGGGTGGACGCCGTCGCGGGCGATCAACGTGGGCACGTCGTAGCCTTGATAGGCGGCGAACTGATCGAGGGCGCCGTCCCAATCGTCCGGACGACGGGCGAGAATCTCGGCGTGAAAGTCGGTGAGTGGGACATGCAGTTTCTTCGCCACGCGCCGGGCCGCTTCGGCAAACTCGGCCGCCTTCTCGACCTTGCGTTGACGCGGCGGAATCGTGCTGAGAATTACCACGGTCCCGTTCTCCAGACAACGCCGGACGACGTCCTCCACGGTCTTCTCATAGTCGTCAACGCCCACGTTGTTCAGATCGTTGGTTCCAAACATGAGAATGGCCGCCTCGGGGTTCAGGTCCCGGAGCCAGGTGTCGAGATTCCTGCCGGCCCAGGCGATCGTCTGCCCGCTCTGATTGCCGTACTCGGCGCCCTTGCGATCCCAGCAGTCGTCGAGCATGTGCGTCTTGACAAGTTCCAATGCCGCCCGCATTTCGACCGGAGCGTTGGCGTGTTTCCATTTCAACGAATACCAAAACGCCCGGGAATCGGTGATCGAGTCGCCGAACTGGGCGAAGGTTCCCGCCTCTCCCTTGAATCGAGAGTGAACGATGCGCATGGGTTCAACCCAGTCGGGCACTTCCGGTTCCTCTCGCTCCTCGGCCGCGCCGGCAGAGTCCTGGGAGACGTCGGACGGCACAGCGATCTCGATCGACCTGTCGACCGGCTCTTCTTCTGCAACGATCTCGTATTCTCCCGGGCCGTCGAGTTCGACGCGATTCATCTTTTCAACGCCCCCTTCCGTCCACACGTGGGTGATGACAACGGGGCGCGATGGCCGGGGACTCTGATCCACACAATGGGCATAGATCTTGAAGTTGTTGAACGCCGGATCCCCGTCGTAGCGCACGAAGAGTCCCGCGGCCGGCTCGTCGAGCCGCATTTCGCGGGCGGCGTTGTAGTGCCAGTGTCCCATGTCGGTCGGCATCTCACTGCGGTAGAGTTCCCGGAAGTCCGTCGGGGCATTGGCGGCGTAGGAGATCGTGTTGCGGGTCTGGGCGGCCGCCTCCTGCTGGTGCGTCCGAAAACTCCCCTCGGCCGTGAACCACGCGATCCGCGTTCCCGGCGGAGCCGTCACCTTCGCGACAAGTTCGCCGCGAATGCGCCCGGTCTTGCGATCCGGATCGTAATCGTCGGGCATGCGAACCAAATGTTTGCGAAGTTCTTCCGGTTTGCTGGTGTCGGAGCAGACCGTCACGACCCGGGTCGGCCAGCCGTAGTGGTCGCCCGTGCGGAACTCCATGCGATTGTGACCCATTCGTAGTGAGGGGAGTGACGCCGGGGCAACCTGGACCCAAGTGGTGATCGCCAGATCCCTGACGACCGCCGATTCCGCCCGGCCGTCGAGTTCCAGCCGAAGCAGGTAGCCGTAGGTTCCGGCAACGAACGTCGTCAGACCGAATTGCCCAGGGCTTAAGGTCGGCGCAACCGGCTGCCAGGTGATTCCGCCGTCGACGGAGACGGACGGTTTCGTCCCCGTTGCGTCCAATTCCACCACCGACGCCTCGGAGTCGTCTTCGGTGGTCTCCAACTTATTGACCTTGGGGACGATGATATACGGGGTTCGGACCTCGAAAACGGCATGCCCTTGACCGGGCTCTTTCAGCGTCAATCCGTGTTTCCCGGGCACGACGTTGCGGCTATCGTACACACCGTCGGCGAAATCGGTGGACGGCCCCTTCAGATTGGGCCGGTAGACGAAACGGCCGTTGCCGTAGTTGTGCACCGTGAAGTGACGATGGTTGGGGGCCGGTCCACGTGGCTCGGTCTCGATCAGCCGCCGCATGAAGTCGCTCTGGTGATAGGCGGGCAGGTGGTGCCAACGGCCGCCTTGCGGGGTCCACCAGCGAGTGAACGTCTCGCCTTGCCGGAGGACATAGTCCATGGTGTGGCCGGTCTGATGGAAGCCGTAGTGATAGTAGACCGGCGTTGCTGCGTAGATCTTGCGAACCTGCTGCAGATCGTCGTTCGGAAAGAACAGCGAGCCGCGGTTCGTCCACAGTGTTGGATCTGTTCTGGATTCTTCGAACGACGCCAGGGTGCCGTCCGGGCGGCGGAAGGCGGCCCGAACGTCGACATCGAGATAGTGCCAGCGGTCGTTGTAGAAAGCCTCCGCGAGCACGTGCCGCCAATCGGAGAGGATCAGCGATCGGGCCGGACCGATTCCCGCCCCTTCGCAGACGCCCGCCATGAACGGCCCGAATATGGCACAGTAGCCATACCCGTAGATGTTGAGAATCTTGACGGGATCGCGGACGGTAACGTACTCGCTCAGCGTGTCGGTTCCCTCGCAGACCTCGTTCATGTGAAACACGCCCGTGCGCGTATCGACAAGGTACTTGTAGATCTCCCAGGCTCGTTCGTCGCCGCCCAGATCCCGCCAGCGGTGAAACTGGCCGAAGGTCTTCATACTGTAGGCGTCGGCATTGTGTGGGGAGACGATCCGCGGGGCGCGAACGTCGGACCTGGCATCGGCAGCAATTAACACGACTGCCAGTAAGACGGCCACTCGAAGCAAACGGTTCATCGTCCCCTCCATTGATCCGCCCCCGGTTCTGTCGGTTGCAGACGCGGCTGCCGATCGAAATCTTCACGCACCTGGTCGATAGCTCCTGCCCGGGCGAGTACATCGGGACATTGGGCACTCAAGTGCAGATTGCCCGCAGTGGCGTCAGCAAACCACTGGCCGACGTCCTGCGTGACGTTGCCTTTCGTGAGAATTCGACTCTCCGTTTCCACCCGCATGGGCGGACCGCTCAAGAGATTATTGACAACCGCAAGTCCGCCATTGTCGTGAACCAGTCGGATGAGCCGCTTGAGTCGGCTGGCCGGATCGTGGATCGTGTTGTGGGCGATCAGGCAGTCGGCGGTGTAGTCGGCGAGAATCCCGTTCTCGGGACAACGGGTGACGAAGTTGTTGCGAACGATACAGCGGTGACAGTGGATTTCGGTATCCGCACCGCGGCTCGAGTTGCCCAGGCAGATGCCCGTGTCGCAATCCACGATCACGTTTCTCTCGATGATGCAGTCCTTGGACTCGTGCCAGAGGAATACCGCCCCGCGAGCTTCACCCGTGCGGCCGTGGATGCCGGTGAACACGTTGTCGCTGATGGTCCAGCCGTCGGCATACATGACGTCGATGCCGCCGATGTAGTTGCCGTTGAACGTCTCGGGCGTGTCCGTGGGGTCGTCCTCGAACTGCTTGGCACGATCGTTGTAGAAGAGGCAATACTGAATTCGGCAGTCTCGTGGCGGTTGGATTTCAGTTTGATCCTTGGGCACGCGGACGCCTTTGACGCCGCGCTGCCAGATATTGTGGATTACACAGTTGTGAATCGTGAGGCGATGAACGCCGTAGTTGCTGTTGATCTTGAACCCGTTGTGTCGGATGTTCTGAATGGTCAGGTCCGCGAGTGTCACGCCCGAACAGGCACGGACGCCGACCAGTTCGCCGTGCATGCTCTCGGCGCCGTCGAGGACGACTTGGTCGCGGTCGCCCGACTCGCCGCGAAGGGTGACGCCGTCGGTCTGCAGTTCGAAGTATCGCGGCATCATGTAATGGCCGTCCGCCAGCAGAATCGTTCCGCCCGGCCGGACGTCGCGTGCGGCCTGAAATAGCTCTTCAACGGTCGAAACCCGAATCACCTGTCCCTCAGCCGGTGACAATTCGGGCGCCGGCGGAAGCCAGGAGAAGTCGGGCGGGGCGGCGAAGGCAGGATAGGACGCCAGCAGGATGACGATGCACAAGGCGGCAAGGGCGGAGGCTCGGATGGTCAACATGCGTGCGTTTCTCGTTGAGCCGGGACTACTCTTGCAGATGCTCGCCCGGCTGATGAACCGGCGCTACAAGCTGGGCTTGATTCCGCACTGGTCGCAACGAACCAACCCGCTGTTCACGTCGCTTGCCAGGCAGTCGTCGCAAGTCTCAATCTAACAATTCGTTACTCGTTTGTCACGCGATCCTCGGCGCGATGGGCTGTTTCCGCCTATCGCTCATCGGCTCGGCGAGACAGGGCTGGCCGACAGGCGGTCCGGAGTTTATGGTGGATCGGAGCAGCACCGAGACCTGGAGACCTTGTCGATGGACCAATGGGATGTAGCCGTCATTGGGGCAGGCCCCGCCGGTTTGACGGCGGCCTGCCGGGCGGCCCTGCGCGGCCGTAAGACGCTCGTCCTGGAAAAGAACCGGAAGCCGGGCGTCAAGATCCTGATCTCCGGCGGCGGGCACTGCAATCTGACCCACGCCGCCGACGCTCGCGGAATCGTCAAGGCATTCAGGGCCCAAGGACGATTCTTGCACTCGGCGCTGGCGGCGTTCAGCCCGCAACAACTGGTAAAAATGATGGAGTCGGAGGGCGTACGCATGACGGTTCTGCCGAACGGCAAGATCCTCCCGGTGAGCGGCAGGGCAACCGACGTCCTGGCGGCCCTGATGTGCCGGGTCGCACAGAGCGGCGCGACCGTGGCCACGGACGAACCGCTGGAGGACGTCTTCCCGGAGGGTGATCGTTTTCGACTGACCACCAGCCGGCGGAGCATTCTGGCAGAGAAGCTCGTATTGACCACCGGCGGGTGTTCCTATCCCCGATGCGGAACCAGCGGGGACGGGTACCGCTGGGCGGCCGCACTGGGCCACACGGTCATACCGCCCCGGCCGGCCCTGGTTCCTATCCTCACCGAGGCCGCTTGGGTCAGGGAACTTCAGGGAATCACCATCCCCGACGTTGTTCTGCGTGTGGTCGCGTCTCAGGCGGATCCTGCCTCGAAAGGAACCGGACGCAGACGGCAGGCCCCGCTGGCCGAGAGCCGCGGTTCGCTGCTGTTCGCCCATTTTGGACTGTCGGGCCCCGTGGCCCTCGACGTGAGCCAGGCGGTCAGTGCCTGTGCAAATGACGAGTGCCCCGTGTTAGAATGTGACTTCCTGCCCGACTTGCCGGCGTCCCGGCTGGACGAGGTTCTCGAAACGGCGCCGGAGCAATCCGGACGCCGCCGTGCGGCCAGCCTGCTCGAGCCGTGGTTGCCCCAACGTCTCGCCGAGGCGCTCGTCGCCCAGTCGCAAATCCCCGCAGATCGCCGGATCGCCGAGTTGTCGCGCCGCGAGCGGCAACAGCTTGTCCAGTCGGCCAAAGGAATCCGGGTTCCCACCGCGGGAACCCTGGGATTCGACAAGGCCGAAGTCACCGCCGGGGGCGTTGCCTTGAACGAAGTCGATTCCCGCACTATGGAAAGCAAGCTCGTGCCCGGTCTGTTCATCGCGGGCGAGTTGCTCGACCTCGACGGACTCATCGGAGGATACAATCTTCAAGCCGCCTTCAGCACCGGCTACCTCGCCGGGGAGAGTGTGTGATGTTCAGCAAGTCGTTCATGGCACCGCGGACGTGGCTCGTTGCGATCGGGTGGTTCTGGCTCTTTGCCGCAAACACCGTGGGCGCCGAGCAAACTGCCCCGGGCGCCCCAAAATCTGCGGAACAGGTCTACTTCGAACGGGCCATCCGCAAGGTGGAACCGGGACTCGCTGGTTCTGCGGAGCGGCTCCCGCTCTATCTCCAACTCTTCGAGCGGGAACTGATCAACGATCCTCGGCTCTTTCCCTGCCACGTCGGCGCGGAGTCGACGTCGGCGGGTCACGTCGTGCTCACCGGGTCCGTCGGTTTCAAAGAGAATCGTATTGCGTTGAGGAGATTGTTCGAGTACCTCCGTTTCGATCGAATCGACGACCGTGTCGAAGTGCTCCCTCCCAACGATCTCGGCGAAAAACGCTTCGGCCTGATTCGCACGTTCCACAGTTTCAGTTTCGACAGCCCCACGGAGCCCCAGGAAGTGCTCACCGATTGCCTCCTGGGAACGCCCGTGTTCTTGCTCAACGAAGCGAAGAACGGCTACTTCCTGTGCCATGCGATGGAGGGCTATGTCGGCTATGTCGCGGGCCCGGACATCCGGCGCATGGACTGCCGGGAGTTCGAGGCCTATCAATCGGGCCCGCAGGTCCGCATGCTGCGGAATCACACTTCGGACGCCGGACTCGTTTTGCCGCTGGGCGCCCGGTTGAAACTGATCGATCGTGAGAGCAACCGCCTTGTCGTTGCCTTGCCTGACGGCGTCCGGGAGTCGATTCCGGCGGATTCGTGCCACGTCCACAAAGACGCTCCCGATCCGCGGATCGAACGCATCATCGCCGCGGCCGAGAGGCTCCTCGGCACGAAATATGTTTGGGGCGGCAACACGAGCGACGGAATCGACTGCTCCGGACTGGTGCAGACGGCATTCGCCACGGAAGGGATCACCCTCGCCCGCGACTCGAATCAACAGGTTCTTGCCGGCCGGCTCGCGGCGACTCGCTGGCACCGCGAAGGCCTGCGCCGCGGCGACACGCTCTACTTCCTGGGCGAGCACGGCAAGATCCGCCACACGGCGCTGTACCTCGGCGCCGGCCGCTACATCGAAGCCGTGCGACCCGTGGTGCGCTATTCGAGTTTTGACCCCGCGAGCGCTGAATACAGCCAACAAGGGGACGCGGCGTTTTGCTTTGGGAAGCGAATCGTAGAGTAGGAATCGGTGAAGACGGCGATCCCATTGGCATCATGCGGTCGCATCCGCTTGAACACAGACCGGACAGATTTCCTGTGTTGCCGCATCCTCCCACTCTGCCGACATTCCCTGATCGGTACGATCTACACAAGCAGTCGTAAAATCCTCATATCCGATACGGTTTGCCGAAAACCTCCGAGAAGCGCGGTTCGATGATCCTACGGGGCTGACGCACACCAACCCGATGCGTAAGCGAGGAAAGAAATGGTGGCCATCCTGTTCTCGCTTACGCTTCGGGTTAGTGTTGCCCGCCACAGACCACCAGCCAGAATTCTCCCCAGTCGACGGCAGGTCCCCATGGCCAGAACAACCTTTGCGACAACCCTGCTTCTGCTGGCGACGACGTACGGCATCAGCACCGCCGCCGAGTTTGCCCGCGCTCCGATGCAGCCGCAGCCGGGAACCACCGCGCGAATCGCTTCGCCCGCCGAACCGTCGTATTCCCTGGGCATGCCCAGCCTGCAGCGCCCGCCGGTCACCCCTCAACACAGTCTCCTTCTCTTTGGACACCGAGTGGGACAACAAGAGATTCCGCCGTCCACGGGCTGGACCGGCTACGGATTCGGCGGGGTGCCCACGTATCAGTGGGGTTATTTCGGTGCCCGCTACCGCCCCGTGAAGGTCTATCACGAGGGCTACTACGGGCACCGCATATCGTACGGCTACCGCCGGGGCTACTGAGGCTGGCGTCTGCGTCGAGGCAGGCGGACGAATTCTGCCATGCCGATCGCTTCCTATCGCAGGAAGCCGATGAAGAACGAAAAGACTTCTTCTTCGTCGCCGTCTTCCTGGACGACCGGGAAGGCAAAGTCGAGGGCGATTGGGGCGGGTCCCATGGCGGGGATCGTGAGCCGCAGGCCGAAGCCGGGCGCGACGCGGTACTTGTCGCTCCAGTTGTCGATCGTCGGCTGGGCCGCACCGGTGTCGCAGAACACGACTCCGCGAATCGTGTCGCTGGCCGTCAAGGGAAACATGTATTCGGTCGACGCCAGCAGGTTGAATTCGCCGCCGACAGGAACGCCGTTTACCCGGGGCGACGCTCCACGGAAGTCGAAGCCGCGAATCGTCGAGAAACCGCCGTTGAAGTAGTGTTCGTAGATCGGCGTGTCGCTTCCCGTGTAGTTCACCGTGCCTTTCATGCTGAGTACGTGCCGGCCCGATCCGTCCGGACGTTCATGGAGCATGAAGTACTTGCGGAGGTCGATCTCGGCTCGCGGGTACTGATAGGTTCCGATGACCTGCTCGAAAGCGAGCGTAAGCAGGTGCCCCTCCGTGGCCAGAAACGTGCTGTCGCGGGTATCGTGAGTCAGTTGAGCCCGGAAACCATATAAGTCGGAATCGCCCACCACGTCCAGCAGTTCCGCCGGGGCGCCGCCGATCGGATTGGAGATCGTCACTCGTTCGAAACGGAACGACCCCGAGGCCGAGAGATCGTGGGCCAGTTGATACCCTAGCGACACGCGGCCGCCGATCCTCTGCTCGTCCCATTCGGTGAAGAAGCGAGTGTAGTAGAAACCGTTGAGCCCGAGACTCACCTGCGTGTCGAACAGGTACGGCTCCTGGAAGGTCACCATGTAGCGCTGGACTTCCGTGCCGGGCATGGCTTCCGCGCGGAATCGTTGCCCGCGCCCGCGAAATGCGGTCCCGTTGCGGAAGTCTTCCCAACCTCGCGGAAAGCGCCGCCAATCGAAGTTCTGCTCGTCGACCACGACCGAGCCCACCACGCCCGCGTCGGAGTTTACCCCCGCACTGAACATGAACCGGCCGGTTTCCGTCTCGGCCACCTCAGGACGCAGTGGCAGAAAGATCGCCGGATCTTCGTTGGGTACCGTGCCCAGAAACCCGCCCGGATTCCGGTCGCCGAAGAAATTCAGGCCCGGGTCAAACGGATTCGGTGCGCCGTAGCCGCCTGCCGCACCCGGCGGCGGAAGCTGTGGTGCAGGAACGTATCCGCCGTTGGGCGCGATATTCTCGGGCGCCGGGGCGTAAGGATTCGCGTAGGGCGTGGCAGGCGCTGCCGGAGTCGCCGAGTAGTTCGGAGTCGTGCCCGGTGGCGGGAGGGGCGGCGTGGAACTGCCGCTGTCGGCCGAGTACTGAAATCGCAGCACGTCGCCGGGCCGCCGTGCCGGCGCCAGGAACCGTGAAAAGCCGGGCGCGGTCGGACTCTGACCTCGGTTCACGTATTCCGACGGCGGGACCGATGCGGGCGGCCACACTGGTGCCCCAGAGAACTGCGACGGAGTCGGCTGGGACGGGGGCTGTACCGCCGGTGCCGTATTCGATGGACTGTTCGCCGAGCCCGCCTGCCCCGCAAAAGTCACATTGTACCATCGGTCGCTACCTGCCAGAGGCGGCTGACGCAACACTGCGGGAAAGCCGCCCTGAGGGTTCTGACCGCGAACCTGCCCGGCCTCCGCCTGGCGGCGGGCAAACTGGGCCTTGGCCTTCTCGATCTCCTCCGGGGTGGGAGGGCTGAAGGCGATCTCCGGCATGACCCCGCTCTGCGGGTCGCTCTTGAAGAGCTGGCTGGCGCGAAGCCGCCGCTGGCTGTCGCGAAGCTCGCGAATATCGATGATGTCCCCCGGCTCGAGCGACAACCGGTTCAGCACGGTCGTGATCTGGGTATGGGGATAATCGCCCGCGATATCGACGTCGATCTTCCCGACCCGATATCGCTCGCCCTCCTCGATCTGGTAAACCAGATCCAATTGCCCCGGTTCCTCCAGAAAGCGAATATCCGGCTTGACGTCGGCAAAGATGTAGCCCACGGCTCCGTAGCGGTCCTTGATGGCGTTCTGGTCGCGCCGCATGTCGTCCTGGCGGAAAGGCTGCCCCTGTTCCATCGCGATCACGCGGACAATCTCTGCCGTGTCGATCTTCTTGTTGCCGACCACCGAGAGATTTCGGACGCAGTAGCGGGGGCCTTCATCGATCACGAACTTGACGTTGATCCAGTCGCGCTGATCGCTGAAAGTGTGCTCCTCGATCAGACTGCCCACACTCGCCCGAAAGAACCCGAGGCTGCGGTAGTAGGCCTCCAGCCGTTCCTCGTCCTCTTCGATCTGTTTGCGGTTCAGTTCGCCGCCGAAGAACCACAAGATGCCCTGCTTCGACTTGATCAGCGTGCGCAGGCGCGCCTCGCTGGCGATCGTGTTGCCCTCGAAACTGGCCCAAAGGATCGTCTGCTTGGGCCCCTCGTTGATCACGAACACGACACGCTCGTCGGTCGGCTTGGTGCCTTCCGAGAGGGTCACCCGGGCGTTGGCGAATCCCTTGTCCTTGTAGAACGTTTCGAGCCGGTTCCTGGCCTCCTCGACGTTGAACGGTTCGAGAGGATCGCCCGCCTTGAGCTTGGTCTCTTTCGCGAGAGTCCGACTCTTGACCTTGCGATTTCCCACGTAGTGCACCGAGCGGATTGTCGCTCGTTCAAACACCTCGTAGATGACGATCCGCCCTTGACCGTTGGGTGCGTCCTGGTATTGGGGACGGACACTTACGACCAATCCGGAACCGTTGAGCTTGCGCACATCCTCACCGACCGCCTCGGCGCTGTAGGGACGGCCCGGACGCGTCTTGATATAGCGCATGAGCTTTTCCGTGGGGATTCTCTTGTTGCCGACAACGCGAACGTCGACCACGAGATCCGACGTGGGACCGGGCGGTGGGCCCGGAATAGCCCCAGCGGCTGCAGGTTCGTGGTCGGCGCGTACCCCGGGGTTACTCAGAAACGAGGCTTGCTGCGCGGTTGGATAACTGAGTGGCTGGGTGGCCAGGGCCTGAGAGGCATAGGGTACGGATTGGGGCACCGCGTACGCGGTGGGACCTTGTGGCGAAGGCAGGAACTGAGCGTTTGCCTGGTCGGCAGCCCCCTGAAACATCAACGCGATGAGCGGCAACCAATACCATCGTCTTGTCGATCGGACTGCGACCATCGGGATCCTTCCCGCTTCTCGGCTATTGAGTATCGAGATACGCGCCATTCCGTGGCATCACCGGTTGCTTCTTGAACTACGTGCCACCCACGAATAGGGTTCGCATCATTCCCGCCGTCTGCCGGCGGAAATCGTCAGACGTCAGGCAGCATCATTCCGCCGGCCCACGTTGCCGGATAGCATACCAACCCGAAACGCCAGCGAGGACAGAACTTGCAACCATTCCGTTGTTGCCCGTGGGTTGAATGTCATTCCGGCAGTGAGTCTCGACCGAACGGTGCGACCGTCGCCACGAATGCGCAGTCGGCGCGCAACTCCTTCCGCCGAACTCCTCAAGGGGCGTACAAATACAGAATGCCCCCAGATGGGGCAAGGTGAGTTCCGGAGGCGACACCCGCCTCAGAAGTCGTCTCCCCCCCGACCGTCGAAGCCGTCAAACTCGTCGTAACGGTCGACCGCCCGGTTCTCAAACCGAGTGAACTCCTGACGCCAGGCCAGCTTCACGTCGTCCGTTGGGCCGTTACGCTGCTTCGCGACAATCAGGTCGGCCTTGCCCGCCAGTTCCCGCTCCTTCGCCTCCTCGTGGGTCATGTAGTACTCCTCGCGGTGGACAAACATGACCACGTCGGCGTCCTGCTCGATGGCCCCCGACTCCCGCAGGTGGCTCATCCTCGGCCGATTATCCTTCGTAGCCTCCGCCTGCCGGTTAAGCTGGGCAAGACAGAGAACCGGCACGGCCAACTCCCTCGCCAGCCCCTTCAAACGCCGGGCGATCTTGGCGACCTGCTCCTGTCGCGGGTCGGAGGGATTCTCCGGCTCGATCAACTGCAGGTAGTCGATGACGATCAGGCCGAGATTCTGACGCCGCTTGAGTCGCCGTGCCGTGGCGGCAATCTCCGTGATCGTGCGGCTCGGTGAATCGTCGATGAACAGCGGTGCCTTGCTGAGTTCCGCCGACGCCTTGACGAGGGCCTCGCGGTCCTCGCCCGAAAGATAACCGCCGCGAAATTTGCGCCCGTCGATCTTTCCCCGTGCACAGAGCATGCGCTGCCCCAATTCGAGGCGGGCCATCTCCAGGCTCACCATCAGGGTGGTGACTCCCGATTCGACGGAAACGTGATCGGCGATGTTGGTCGCCAGCGCCGTCTTGCCCATGCTCGGACGAGCAGCCAAGACAACCAATTCGGAGCCGTGCAATCCGCCCGTGAGATTGTCGAAGTCGGTGAACCCGGTGGGGATGCCCGTGGCGCCGCCGTGCTTCATTCGCTGGTCGATGTGGGCGTAGGCCTCGACCATCACGTCGTGCATGCTTGCCAGCTTGTCCGAGCTACGCTCATCGTGGACGGCAAAGATCTTCTCTTCCGCCCGGCCTACCAGCTCGCGAGGGCTGAAGGTCGGGTCGTAGGCATCTCGCAGAATCTCGGTGCTGGCGTGGATGAGCGAACGAAGAGTCGCCTTGTCGCGAACGATCTCGGCATAATAGGTGGCGTGAGCCGCCACGGCCACCGACTGGACAACCTCGGCCAGAAACGCCGTTCCGCCGATCGCTTCCAGGTCCCCATTACTCCGCAGCCGATCCAGAAGGAGAACCTCGTCAACTCGCGAGCCGGCCG
>ENA-UOUL01001228-UOUL01001228.1-bioreactor-metagenome-genome-assembly--contig:-NODE-1228-length-37811-cov-6.453490_pt1 | contig 37811 bp, 33 predicted proteins | sample MGYA00249838_ERZ747220 | MGnify/ENA primary metagenome ERZ747220 (study PRJEB28778, sample SAMN05720191) | bioreactor metagenome | isolation source: Anaerobic biogas reactor | place: USA:Washington... | reverse complement strand
ATCCCTGAAGCTGATCTTGTACCCTTACCCGAAGGGCTCATCCTAGACCGGAAGGCGCGCCATGCACAACGCAACTGCGGCCCACGCTAACCTATGCCAATTAGTTGGAGCAGATGACACAAGGTTCGCCCCTACAAGCCCCCTTGCACCGTAGGGGCGAACCTTGTGTTCGCCCTCCTTGTGTTCGCCCTCCTTGTGTTCGCCCTCCGACGATACGCGATCTGCGATCCGCGATATGCGATTTGACAGTCGGCGCGAATGCTGCTATGATGGTTGCGGCCTCAACCCGAATAGGCGCGATGCGCCAGATTTTGATTCCCCAATGGGAGAGAAACGCGTTGTCCGATTCAGCAGGTGGTTCGAGTAGTAGCGGCTCCATACGCCGCTGCACGTGGGCTCACAACCGCACAAGGCCAGGTAGGACCCGCTAACGACGCCTGAGGACGCTTCCCTCGGGGGCCGCGGCTCGTCCTGCGGCCCCTTTTTTGTTGCCTAACCGGCCCCGCGGGGGGCCACCGAGGGAGGTGCGATCATGATCTATGTCAGCCAGCTTCAAGGCAAGCCCGTTTATGACGCCTGGGGCGGTTCCGTGGGACGCTGCGTCGACGTCCTGGTGGACCACCCCGAGCGCCCCTTCCCCACCGTCTGCGCCCTCGCCGTGCGCGACGGCGCGGACCTGTTCATCCCCGCCGCCCAGGTGAGCAGCCTGTACCCCGGCATCGTCATGGGCGTGCGCCGCGCCGAGCTGACCCCTTATACGCCCCACGGCGGCGAGCTCTGGCTGGGCCGCCACGTCCTGGACCGGCAGATCATGGACACGGAGGGCCGCCGCGTGGTGCGGGTGAACGACCTGCAGCTCGCGCAGATGCGAGGGCGCTGGTGCCTCACCGGCGTCGACGTGGGCGGGCTGGGGCTGCTGCGCCGCCTGGGCGTGGAGGGCGCCGCGCGCCGCGTGGCGGGCTGGCTCCGCCGCCCCCTCCCCGAGGGGGTGATCCCCTGGGAGGACGTGGCCCCGCTGCAAGAGGAGGGCCCGGTGCGGCTGCAGATCGCCAAGGACAAGATCGCCAAGCTGCACCCCGCCGATATCGCCGCCATCCTCCAGGACCTGGACCCGCACACCGGCCAGGAGCTGATCGCCTCCCTCCCCGACGAGGCGCTGGCCGAGGCGCTGCAAGAGGTCCCCTCCGAGGTGCAGGTGGCCGTCCTCTCCGATCTGGAGCCGGAGCGCGCCGCCGACGTGCTGCAAGAGATGGAGCCCGACGAGGCCGCCGACCTGGTGGCCGACCTGCCGCCCGAGACCGGCGAGGACCTGTTGGACCTGATGGAGCTGGCCGAGGCCAAGGATGTCCGCGCGCTGCTGGCCTATCCCGCGGATTCGGCCGGCGGCATCATGACCACCGAGTTCGCCAGCGTCCCCGCGGGGCTGACGGTGGGCCGGGCGCTGGAGTACTTGCGCAAGTCCGAGCAAGCCCAAGAGTCGGAGCTGCTCTATTACGTCTATATCCTGCGCGAGGGCGGCAAACTGGAGGGCGTCGTCCGGCTGCGGCACCTGGTGCTGGCCCCCTGGGACGCGCCGCTGGCCGACTATGCCGAGATGGGCAAGCTGGTGGCCGTCTCGCCGCAGACGCCCCAGACCGAGGTGGCCTACCTGGTGGCCAAATACGACCTGCTGGCGGTGCCGGTGGTGGACGAGGCGGGCGTCTTGCTGGGGATCGTCACGGTGGACGACGCTGTCGACGCCGTGTTGCCGACCGCGTGGAAGAAGCGCATCCCGCGCTTTGTGGAAAGGGGGTGAGCCATGACGCTGTGGAAACGACTGGGGCTGCCGCTGCGGCGGGTCTGGCTCCTGCTGTCCCTGCTGGGCCCGGGGCTGATCACCGCCAGCGCCGACAACGACGCGCCGGGGATCGCCACCTATTCCATGGCCGGGTCGCGCTATGGCTACGGTTTCCTCTGGCTCATCGTGGCCATCACGATAGGCGAGGTGCTGGTGCAAGAGATGGCCGGGCGGATGGGCGCCGTCACCGGCAAGGGGACCGCCGACCTGATCCGCGAGCGCTTTGGGGTGCGCATCACCCTCTTTGCCATGGTCTGCTTGCTGGCGGGCAATCTGGGCACCACCGTGGCCCAGTTCGCCGGGGTGGCCGCCTCCGCGGACCTGCTGGGGGTGAGCCGCTACCTGCTGGTGCCCGCGGCGGCGCTGATGCTGGGGCTCTTGGTGCTGCGCAGCTCGTACAAGAACGTGGAAAAGGTGCTGCTGGCGCTCTCGCTGGCCTCGCTGAGCTATGTGATCACCGCCTTTTTGGTCAAGCCGCCTTGGGGCGAGGTGCTCAAGGGGGCGTTGGTGCCCAGCATGAGCACGGAGCCCGGCTACCTGCTGGCGGTGCTGGCCACGGTGGGCACCACCATCACCCCCTGGGGCATCGTCTACTTGCAGGCGTCCGTCGCCGACAAGGGCGTCAAGATGGAGCGGTACGGGCAAACGCGGGCGGATGTGGTGGTCGGCGCCGCTTGGGGCAACGTGGTCTCGGCGTTCATCATCATCTGCACCGCGGCGACGCTCTTTGTGGTGGGCATCCACGTGGAGACGGCGGAGCAGGCGGCGCTGGCGCTGGAGCCGCTGGCCGGCGCGGGGGCGCGCTACCTCTTTTCCGTGGGGCTGTTGGGCGCGTCGCTGTTGGCGGGGTCGGTGCTGCCGCTCTCCACCACCTATGCCGTCTGCGAGGCCTTTGGCTGGGAGCGGGGGCTGGATCGCTCCACGCGGGAGGCGCCGGTCTTTTACGGGCTCTTTGCCGCCATGATCGTGATCAGCACGGTGGTGGCGCTGATCCCCGGCATCCCGCTTTTCCCGCTGATGTGGCTGGCGCAGGCGATCAACGCCATCCTGCTGCCGGTGATCCTGGTGCTGGTGCTCAAGCTGATCAACGACAAGAGCATCATGGGAAGCTGGACCAATCGCCGGTGGCAGAACGCGCTGGCCTGGGCGCTGACGGTGGGCATCTCGGCGGTGACGGTGATGCTGTTCGTCTCGTCCGGCGGGGGCGGGTAGGAGGGCCAGATGGTCAAGTGGGAGTACAAGACGGTCTATATCGACTTTCCGAAGCAGCAAGAGATCCGGCCCGGCCAGCGCCGCGAGGCCGAGCAGGCCTATTCCAGCGCGCAGGCGATCCTCAACGGCTATGGCGAGCAGGGCTGGGAGCTGGTGAGCCTGCGCCCGGAGCAGTTGGCCGCCTTCACCGGCAGCGTCCGCTGGGAGTTCCAGCCGCAGACGTACCTGGCGGTGTTCAAGCGGGCGAAGGAGTGAATCGCACATCGCCTATCGCGGATCGCGCGTCGAGCCTTCGGAGGGCAGGCGCGGGGGCGACCACGTAGGGGCAACCCCCCGTGATTGCCCCCCATACGTCGGGGAGGCACGGGTCCGTAGGGGCAACCCCCCGTGGTTGCCCCCCATGCGCCGGGGCAGGCACGGGGGCCTTCGGAGGGCAGGCACGAGCGTCGGAGGGCAGGCACGGGCGTCGGAGGGCAGGCACGGGCGTCGGAGGGCAGGCACGGGGGCCTGCCCCTACGGACCCGCGCCGACGATGCGCGCGATCCGCGCCAAAATACGTTTTGACGCGGCCCCATAGCTGTGCTATAATGGGGTCGTCCGACACAGCGTTCGCTTCACGCCGCTTTCGAGGCGTGCGCACCACGAATCACTCTAGGAGGTACGACAGATGGCTATCCGCGTTGGTATCAATGGGTTCGGCCGTATTGGCCGGCAGTGCTTCAAGGCCATGCTGGACAACTATGGCAAGGAAATCGATGTGGTCGCCGTGAACGACATCGGCAACCTCAAGACCATGGCCCACCTGCTCAAGTACGATAGCAACTATGGCAAGTTCGATGGCACCGTCGAAGCGGCCGAGGACGGCATCGTCGTCAACGGCAAGCTGCTCAAGGTGCTGAGCTTCCGCGACCCGGCCCAGCTCCCCTGGAAGGACCTCGGCGTGGATATCGTGGTCGAGTCCACCGGTTTCTTTACCAGCGCCGACAAGGCGGGGCTGCACCTGCAAGCGGGCGCCAAGAAGGTCATCATCTCCGCGCCGGCCAAGGGCGAGGACCTGACCATCGTCTTGGGCGTCAACGACAAGGCCTACGATCCGGCCAAGCACCACATCCTCTCCAACGCCTCCTGCACCACCAACTGCCTCGCGCCGGTGGCCAAGGTGCTGGACGATAGCTTTGGCATCGAGAAGGCCTTCATGACCACGGTGCACTCGTACACCAACGACCAGCGCATCCTGGACCTGCCCCATGAGGACCTGCGGCGCGCCCGCGCGGCGGCCCTGAGCATGATCCCCACCACCACCGGCGCGGCCCGCGCGGCGGCCCTGGTGGTCCCGTCCCTGAAGGGCAAGTTCGACGGCATCGCCATGCGCGTGCCCACGCCCACCGTCTCCATGATCGACGTGGTCGCCAACATCAAGAAGGACGCCACCGCCGCCGAGATCAACGCGGCCTTTACCGCGGCGGCCAACGGCCCCATGAAGGGCATCCTGGGCGTCTCCAATGAGCCCCTGGTCTCCATCGACTACAAGGGCGACACCCGCTCCTCCATCGTCGATGGCCTCTCCACCATGGTCATGGGCGGCAACCTGGTCAAGGTGCTGTCCTGGTACGACAACGAGTGGGCCTATTCTTGCCGCGTCGCCGACCTGGTCAAGCTCGTCGGCAGCAAACTCTAGTCCCGTTACCTTGCCTATCGTTACCGATCCCCTGGCGCTCGGCGACCCCGGGCGCCAGGGTGGCACCCTCGTTACGCGATCTCGATATGCTCGCCGAAAGGAGCATATGCGTTGACCAAGCTCAAGGTTGAGCTGTTTGGGATGGCGCGGCGGCTGTCCCAAGCCAAAGAAGTAGAGATCGAGATAGGGGACAAAGACACATACCGGCACGTTTCGCGCGCGCTGGCCGAAAGGTTCCCCGCTTTCTTGGGCCATATCATCACCCCGACCACCTTCGACCTGCTAGAGCCCTATTTCTTTAATGTGGATGCGCGGCGGGTTGTCCAGGACCTGGATGAGATGCCAGAGCCGGACAAGCCGCTTTTGTTGTTCTTTGTGGACGCAGGAGGGTAAACATGCAAAGCTTTACCGGCAAGATTCTCCATATCGACCTCACCCACCGCAAATCCTGGGTCCAGACGGTGGATGACGCCTACCTGAAGCGCTGGATCGGCGGCGTGGGGCTGGCCGCGCGGCTGGCCTACGAGAACACCGCCAAGGGCGCCGACCCGCTGGGCCCGGATAACGCCCTGTGCTTCGCCGCCAGCTCGTTCGCGGGGACGCTGGTCCCCGTGGGCTCCAAGCACGGCGTGGCCGCCAAGTCCCCGCTCACCAACCGCCTGGGCGATTGCCTGGCCTCCAGCTATTTCTCCCAGTCCTTCCGGCGCGCGGGCTATGACGGCATCGTGATCACCGGCGCGGCGGACAAGTGGATTTACGTGTTCGTGGACGACGACACCGTCACCTTCCGCGACGCCTCGCACCTCTTGGGCAAGCACACCTTTGAGACCGAGGAGGCGATCCGCGAGGAGCTGGGCGACGAGGCGGTGCGCGTCTCCACCATCGGCCTGGCGGGCGAAAAGCTGGTCCGCTTTGCCAACATCACCAACGACCGCGGCCGCCAGGCGGGGCGCACCGGGCTGGGCGCCGTGATGGGCGCCAAAAAGCTCAAGGCGCTGGCCGTGCGCGGCTCCAAGCCCATCGACGTGGCCGACCCCCAGGGGCTCCTGGAAAAGGCCAAGGCCCTCACCAAGCTCTCCGTCGGCCCCAAGACGGAAAAGTATCGCGTCATGGGCACGCCGTCCAACGTGCTGAACATGAACCGGCTGGGCGTGCTGCCCACGCGCAATTACCAATCCGGCACCTTTGAGCACGCCGACAAGGTCAGCGGCGAGGTGATGCTGGAGCAGTACGTGGAGAAAGCGGTCTCGTGCGCCGGCTGCTCCATCGCCTGCGAGCACATCACCCGCGTGCGCGAGGGCGATTACGCCGGGGCGCGCACCTCGGTGGATTACGAGTCGCTCTTTGCGCTGGGCCCCAATTGCGGCGTGGATAACCTGGCCGCGATCATCAAGGCCATCGAGACCTGCGACAATTACGGCATGGACACCATGAGCTCCGGCGTGACCATCTCTTGGGCCATGGAGTGTTACCAGCGCGGCATCCTCACCAAGGAGGATTTCGGCGGGCTGGAGCCCGACTGGGGCAACCACGCCGTCGTGATCAAGCTGGCCGAGATGATCGCCAAGCGCGAGGGGATCGGCGACCTGCTGGCGGAGGGGACCAAGCGCGCCGCGGAAAAGGTCGGCCAGGGCTCGGCGCATTTCGCCATGAACGTCAAGGGGCTGGAGGCGGCGGGGTACGACGCCCGCGGGTTCCAGACCTTTGCGCTGGGCTGCGCCGTGGGCACCCGCGGCCCCTGCCATAACCGCTCGCTGGCCTACGAGCCCGACGCCAAGGGCGAGGTGGACCGGCTCAAGACCGAGCCCGCCCGCGGGCAGATCGCCAAGGACTGCGAGGAGCTGGCGGCGCTCTTTGATTGCGCCATGCTCTGCAAGTTCATCCGCGGCTGCCTGAAGGACGCCTGGAGCGAGGTCTCGGAGCTGTTTACCATGACCACCGGCATCCCCATCACCGCCGCCGAGATGCGGCAAGCGATGGAGCGGGTCTGGAACATGAAAAAGGCCTTTAACATCCGCGAGGGCTGGACCCGCGCGGAGGACTGGCTGCCGGACCGCTGGACGCAAGACCCCATGCCCGAGGGCGGCTCCAAGGGCGCGGTGGTGAGCCCGGAGGGGCTCAAAGAGATGATCGACGCCTATTACCTGGCGCGCGGCTGGACGCCGGAGGGGCTCATCCCCAAGGACAAGCTGGCGGCGCTGGACATGGCGGACGTTGCGGAAGACATAGGAGTGTGATTCATGGTGACCAGTAAACACGAGTATATCGTCTGCGACCCGGACAAGTGCACCTCGTGCAACATGTGCGAGCTGGCCTGCGCCATCACGCACGCCAAGACCTTCGACCCGAGCCAGTCGCGCATCCGCGTGGTGCGCATCGAGCCGGTGGTGATGATGGCGGTGGCCTGCCGGATGTGCGAGGATGCCCCGTGCGTCATCGCCTGCCCGCGCAACGCCCTCACCCAGAACCCCGCCACCGGCGTGATCAAGGTCGATAACGACCTGTGCGACGGCTGCGGGTGGTGCATCCAGGCCTGCGATTTCGGCGCCATCCACCTGAACCCGGCCACCAAGGACGCCGAGATGTGCGACCTGTGCGCCGACCAGGAGGAGCCGCAGTGCGTGGCGATCTGCCCCAAGGAGGCGCTCAAGCTGTCCACCCCGCAACGGGTGGCCCGCGAGGCCCGCAAGGAGGCGGTCAGCCAGTTGTTGAAAGAGCTGTTGGAGTAACCGCAAGACCTGACAGGTTCCTGCGACGGCGCGCGCAGCACGCCCCTTCGCCTTGGGCGAGGGGGCCGGGTTGCGAGCATAGCCGCGAGAACCTGTCAGGTCGTTTGTTCCACAGGAGAGCCAAATGAGCGACAACGGCGGCACGGCAAGCCGGGAGGACGTGCGCATCGGCGTCTATGTCTGCGAGTGCGGCACCAACATCGGCGGCGTCATCGACGTCCCCTCCACCGCAGAGTGGGCGGCGAACCTGCCGGGGGTGGTGGTGTCTCGCGACAACAAGTACATGTGCGCCGACCCCGGCCAAAACCTGATCCAGCGCGACATCAAGGCGTATAACCTCAACCGCGTGGTGGTGGCGGCGTGCAGCGTCCGCATGCACGAGCCGACCTTCCGCGCCTGCGTGGCCGAGGCCGGGATGAACCCCTTCCTCTTCGAGATGGCCAACATCCGCGAGCAGGACACCTGGGTCCACGGCCACCACCCCGAGGATGCCGAGACCAAGGCCCGCGACCTGATCGCCGCGGCGGTGGCCAAGGCCCACTACCTGACCCCCCTGGAGATGATCACCGTCCCCGTCACCAAAAAGACGATGGTCATCGGCGGCGGCGTGGCCGGCATCAGCGCGGCGCTGGATTTGGCCGATATGGGGGTGGAGACGATCTTGGTGGAGAAGGAGCCGAGCATCGGGGGCAAGATGGCCCAGCTCAACAAGACCTTCCCCACCATGGACTGTTCCATCTGAATTCTCGCCCCCAAAATGGTTGACGCGGCGCGTCACCCCAAGATCACGATCCGGTCCTTTACCGAAGTGGAGCGCGTGGAAGGCTACATCGGCAATTTCCACGTCAAGCTGAACGAAAAGCCCCGCTACGTCATCGCCGACCGCTGCAACGGCTGCGGCCAGTGCAGCCCGGTCTGCCCCGTGGAGGTGCCCAACGAGTTCGAGGAGGGGCTGGGCCCCCGCAAGGCCATCTATGTCCCCCACTCCCAGTCCGTGCCGCTGCTCTATACCATCGACATGGACGCCTGCATCAAGTGCTACAAGTGCATCGATGCCTGCGGCAAGCTGGAGGCCATCGACTTTTCCCAGGAGCCCAAGGAGGTCTGGGAGGACGTGGGCGCCATCGTCGTGACCACCGGCTATGACATGTTCGACCCGTCGGTGATCACGGAATACGGCTATGGCCGCTACGAGAACGTGCTCACTTCCATGGAGCTGGAGCGGCTGCACAACTCGACCGGGCCCACGGTGGGGCAGATGATGCGCCCCTCCGACCACAAGGAGCCCAAGAACATCGCGCTGATCCAGTGCGTGGGCTCGCGCGATAGCCGCTACCACGAGTATTGCTCCGGCTTTTGCTGCATGTACACCATCAAGAACGCCATGCTCCTGAAGGACCTTTACCCGGACATGGACGTGACCATCTTTTACATGGACATCCGCACCCCCTCCAAGGCCTACGAAGAGTTTTACCAGCGGGCCAGGGAGCGCGGCATCCGCTTCATCCAGGGGCGCCCGGCGCAGATCACCGAGGACCCGGTCACCAAGAACCTCTTTGTGGAGGCGGAGGACCAGGGGCTGGGGCAGCCCATCGTGCTGGAGACCGAGATGGTGGTGCTGTCCAACGCCGCCGAGCCCCGCCACGACATCGACAAGCTGGGCGAGGCGATGAACATCACCCGGGATGGCAGCGGCTTTTACATGGAGTATCACCCCAAGCTGCGGCCCATCGACACCCCCACCGAGGGCGTCTTTATCGCCGGCGCGGCGCAGGGCCCCAAGGACATCCCGGCCAGCGTCTCCCAGGGGAGCGGCGCGGCCTCCCGCGCGGCGCGGATCATGGCCGCGGACACCTGGGGGATCGAGCCCATCGTCGCCGTGGTGGACCCCACCGTCTGCTTTGAGGCGCAGGGGAAAAAGTGCGGCGTCTGCATCAGCAAATGCCCCTACAGCGCCATCAGCCTGGTCCCCGGCCAGGGCGCGGTGGTGCAATCGGCGATGTGCCACGGCTGCGGCGGCTGCGTCGCCGAGTGCCCGCACCACGCCATCACCCAGATGCACTTTACCGACGCGCAAATCCTGGCGCAGCTCCAGGCCCTCCTGGCGGACAAGCCGGAGGACAAGATCATGATCTTTATGTGCCACTGGTGCAGCTATGGCGGCGCCGATAACGCCGGGTCGAGCCACTTCGAGTACCCGGCCAACTCGCGCGGCCTGCGCGTGATGTGCTCGGCGCGCATGGACCAGAGCTTTATCATGGAGGCGTTCCGGCTGGGCGCGGGGATGGTGCTGATCTCGGGGTGCCACCCGCAGGACTGCCACTATATCACCGGCCAGCGGGTCGCCGCGGCGCGGTTCGAGCGGCTGGCGGGACAACTGGAGCGGATGGGGATCAACCCCGACCGGATGCGCGTGGAGTGGATCTCGGCGGCGGAGGGGGCCAAGTACGCCCGCGTCGTCCGCGAGATGAACGCCAAGCTCCAAGAGATCGGCCCCGAGGCGGTGATCGCCGAGACGGAAAAGGTCCGGCCGCAGTTGGATCGGCGGCTGCGCCACCTGCCCCAGGTGCTCAACGTCGTCAAACCGGAGAAGGAGGCCGAGCATGCTTGACCTGAGACGGGCCGACCCCTCTTTCACCGATGAGGTGCTGAGCGAGCCGGGGGGCGAGAACCTGCTCAAGTGCTACGCCTGCGGGACGTGCATGTCCACCTGCCTGGTGAAGCGGTATAACCCCGAGTTCAACCCCCGGCGGCTGATCCGCCGGGCGGCGCTGGGGCTGCGGGAGCAGGCGCTGGCCGACCCCACCTACTGGCTCTGCTCGGCCTGCGACGCCTGCTATGCGCGCTGCCCGCAGAGCATCCACATCTCGGACGTGATGCGGGCCATCCGCAACGTCGCCATGCGCGGCGGGGCCGAGTCGCCGCTGGCCGCCGCCCAGGTGGACACCGACCGCTGCTCCGGCTGCGCCACCTGCGCGCGGGCCTGCCCCTACGACGCCATCACCATGGTGGCGAAAGAGGAGAACGGCTTGCTGCACCAGGTTTCTTATGTCAATCCGTCCCTCTGCCTGGCCTGCGGCGTCTGCACGGCCACCTGCCCCTCGCTGGCCATCACCCTGGAGGGCTATTCCCAGGAACAGATGCTGGCCCAGCTCGGCGCGGGCGGCTGGCTGGAGGCGAGCTACGACGCCCCCAAGATCGCCGCCTTTGTCTGCAACTGGTGCCTGCGCGCCGAGGAGGACCTGGCCGCGCTGGACCGGCTGCCCCCGAACGTGCGGGTGGTCCGCGTCCCCTGCTCGGGCCGGGTGGACCCGCTCTTTGTGCTCCACGCCCTGAGGGAACCGGTCGGCGGCGTGCTAGTGGCGGGATGCACCCCCGGCGAGTGCCACTACAAGGAGGGCAATAGCATCGAGCAGAGCCGCCTGTTGCTCTTGCAGATGATGATGGGCCACCTGGGCATGGACGCGCGCCGGGTGCGCTTTGCGCGCTTTGGCGCGGCGGACCGCGGCCAGTTCGAGCGGACGCTGGCCGAGATGATGGGCGAGCTGGCCGCCGTGGCGCCGGAGGGGTGGAGTACATGGTAAACAAGCTCAAGGTCGCGATCTATTGGGCCGGCGGCTGCGGCGGCTGCGACATCGCCCTGGTGGAGATGGGCCCGCACCTGCTGGAGCTGGACGCCGCCGCCGACATCGTGCTGTGGCCCGCGGCCATGGACGGCAAGTATCAGGACGTGGAGGCGCTGCCCGACGGCGCCATCGACCTCTGCCTCTTTAACGGCTCGGTGCGCACCTCGGAGCAGGAGCACCTGGCGCGCCTCTTGCGCCGCAAATCCAAGGTGCTGGTGGCGCTGGGCTCCTGCGCCCACGAGGGGTGCATCCCCGGGCTGGCCAACCAGATGTCCGCCGAGGAGATCATGCGCCGCGTCTACCTGGAGGTCCCCTCCATGGACAACGCGGCGGGGACCATGCCGCAGACGGTCACCCGCGTCCCCGAGGGCGAGGTGACGCTGCCCGTTTTCTACGACTATGTGAACACGCTGGCCCAGACCGTGCCGGTGGACTATACCATCCCCGGCTGCCCGCCCTCCGCGCACCAGATCTGGCGCGCGCTGGAGCTGGCGCTGGCCGGGCAACTGCCCGAGCTGGGCAGCACCGTGGGCGTCTATGCCAAGACCGTCTGCGACCAGTGCCCGCGGGTGCGGCAGGGGACCAAGGTGAAGGCGTTCCACCGCCCGCACGAGATCGAGATGGACCCGCAGCGCTGCTTCCTGGAGCAGGGGGTCATCTGCGCCGGGCCGGCGACCCGCGCCGGGTGCAACCAGTTGGGCAAGCCGCCGCTGTGCATCAGCGCGGCGATGCCCTGCCGGGGCTGCTACGGCGCGCCGGAGGGCGTGGAGGACCAGGGCGCCAAGCTGGCCGCCGCGGTGGCTTCCATGGTGGATAGCATCGACGAGGCCGAGATCGCCAAGATCGTGGGAGGGATCGCCGACCCCGTGGGGACGTTCTATCGCTTCAGCCTCTCCAGTTCGATGCTGCGGCAGGCGATGGCGGAGGAGAGGAAACGATGACCAAGATCAGCATCGACCCGATCACCCGGCTGGAGGGGCACGGGAGAATCGACATCTTTCTGGATGGCGCCGGCGACGTGGCCAACGCCTATTTCGTGGTCCCCGAGCTGCGCGGGTTCGAGAAATTCTGCGAGGGGCGGCCGGTGGAAGAGATGCCGCGCCTCACCAACCGCATCTGCGGCGTCTGCCCCACGGCGCACCACATGGCCGCGGCCAAGGCCGCCGACGCCGTCTATCACGTGACCCCGCCGCCCGCCGGGCGGATGATCCGCGAGCTGGAATACGCCGCCTTTTGCTGCGCCGACCACGCCACGCACATTTTCGTGCTGGCGGGGCCGGATTTCATCGTCGGGCCGGAGGCGCCGGCGGCCGAGCGCAACATCCTCGGCATCATCCACAAGGTGGGGCTGGAGCTGGGCGGCCGCGTCTTGCGGCACCTCAAGGAGGCCCACGAGGTGGTCGCCATCCTGGGCGGGCGCTACATCCACCCGGTCAACTGCGTCCCCGGCGGCGTGAGCAAGGCGATCTCGGCGGAGGAGCGCGAGCAGATCGAAAAGCTCTGCGCCAGCATGGTCGAGTTCGGCCAGCTCTCCATCAAGCTCTTTGACGATATCGTGCTGGGGAACCAGGAATACGTGGACATGATCCTCAGCGACGCCTACACCCACCACACCTATTACATGGGCCTGGTGGACGAGCGCAACCACGTCAATTTTTACGACGGCCAGGTGCGGGTGGTCGGCCCGGACGGGCGCCAGTTCGCCAAGTATGACCCCGCCGACTATCTCGACCACGTCGCCGAGACGGTGATGCCCTGGAGCTATCTGAAATTCCCGTACCTGAAGCACGTGGGCTGGAAGGGGCTGGTGGATGGGCCCGAGAGCGGCGTCTATCGGGCCACGCCCCTGGCGCGGCTGAACGTCTCGGACGGGATGGCCACGCCGCTGGCGCAGGAGCAGTACCAGCGCTTCTATGAGACGCTGGGCGGCAAGCCGGTCCATTCCACCCTGGCCACCCACTGGGCGCGGCTGATCGAGATGGTCTATGTGGCCGAGCGGGCGCTGGAGCTGATCCGCGACCCCGAGATCGTGGACCCGCGCGTGCGGACCATCCCCACCGAGACGCCCACCGAGGGCGTCGGCGTGGTGGAGGCGCCGCGTGGCACCCTGACCCACCATTATGTCACGGACGAGAAGGGGCTCCTGAAAAAGGTGAACCTGATCGTGGGCACCACCAACAACAATGCCGCCATGGCCATGTCGGTGAAAAAGGCGGCGCAGAGCCTGATCAAGGGCGGGCAGGTGGTGACCGAGGGGCTGCTGAACAAGGTCGAGATGGCCTTTCGCGCGTATGACCCCTGCCTGGGCTGCGCGACGCACACCCTCCCCGGGCAGATGCCGCTGGTGGTGACCATCCGCGACGCCCAGGGCGAGGTGGTGCGCGAGATCAGCCGCCCGAGCCAGGGCTGCGCCATCCGGCAAGGGAGGTCGTCATGAACCGAGGGTCATCCGTCAAGGTCAAGACCGAGTCCGGCTGGATGCTGGAGCGCAAGATGCTCACGCGCCACTACGAGTTCACCTGGCTGCGGGAGCGCTGCGTCGGCTGCGCCACCTGCTATGCCGTCTGCCCCAAGGAGGCGATCAAGCTCCAGGCGGGCCGGACGGTGGACGGCGCGCTGGTCAAGCGGCCGGGGATCGACATCGACGAGACGAAATGCGTCTATTGCGGCGAGTGCGTGGCGCTCTGCCCGGTGAACGCGCTGCTGATGGACGTGAACGGCGAGCCGGAGAACCCCGTGCTGCGCTACGAGGTCTTTCCCCAACTGGCGCGGGCGGTGGAGGTCCACCTGGACCGGCTGACCCCCGCGGCGGCGGAGGCGGCGGCGGCGGCCTGCCCCACCCAGGTGATCGCGCTGGAGGGCGAGCGGGACGCGGCGGGGCGGCTGGCCAGCCTGCGCGCCGTGACCGTGGACGAGAGCAACTGCATCTATTGCCGGCAATGCGAAAAGGCGGCGCCGGCGGGGTTCGAGGTGACCATGCCCTGGGAGGGGCAGAACATCCTCACCGAGAGCCTCTGCCCGCCGGGGTGCCATGCCTGCGCCGACATCTGCCCCAGCCATTCGCTGACGGTGAACGCGGCGGGGCGGGTGGAGCTGGACGTGAGCACGTGTCTTTTTTGCAGCGCCTGCGCCAAGGTCTGCCCGGTGCGCGGGGCCATCGTCGGCGTGCGGCGGCACATCCGCCACGACCCGGTCAAGTCGTCGGCGTGGAGCGCGGCGCTGGAAAAGCTGATCTCGCTGGAGGAAAAGATCCGCGAGCTGGGCGTCACCTCGGAGGAGAAGCGTCGGCGGGCGCTCCGTTACCTGCCCGGCGTCGCCGAGTGGCAGTCCGGGCCGGAGTAAGGCGAGCTTGGCCGCGGACCGAGTTTGCGTGCGTGAGAAGAAGGAACGACTAAAGTCGTTACTACATGTAGTAGCGACTTTAGTCGCTCCGAATCCGATCCCCCCCGCGCCGGGCGTGGCAGGAGAAGAACGACTCAAGTCGTCACTACATCCGGACCATGTAGTAGCGACTTTAGTCGCTCCGAGTCCGATCCCCCCCGCGCCGGGCGTGGCAGGAGAAGAACGACTCAAGTCGTTACTACATCTGGCGGCGCTGGTCATGCTGCTGGCGCTGCTGGCGGGGTGCGGGGAGCCGGCAACGCCGACGCCGACCGCCACGCTCACGCCGACGGTGACGAGCACAGCGACGCCCACAGCGACGAGCACGGCGACGGGGACGCCCACGCTGACCGCCACGCCTATGCCGACGGGGACGGCGACCCTCACGGGCACGCCCACCGCCACGCCGAGCCCGTCGGCGACGGGGACGGCCACCCACACCGCCACGGCCACCGAGACGCCCACCCCCACGCCCCTGCTCCCCACGCCGGACGGGGTCTATCGCGAGGCGGTGGTGCCGATCCTGATGTACCATTACATCTCGGCGCCGCCGCCGGACGCCGACGCGCTGCGCCGCGACCTGTCGCTGCCGCCCGAGTCCTTGGCCGCGCAACTGGCCTATTTCCGCGAGGCGGGCTACACGACCATCACCTTTTACGACCTGGCGCTGCACCTGCAACGGGGCGCGCCGCTCCCGGCCAAGCCGCTGATCCTCAGCTTTGACGATGGGCACAAGGACCATTTTGCCAACGCCTTCCCGCTGTTGCAGGAATACGGGTTCATCGGGACGTTCTTCCCCATCACCGGCTTTGCCGACGAGGGGCGGCCCGAATACCTCTCCTGGGACGACATCCGCGCCATGGGCGCCGCGGGGATGGAGATCGGCACGCACAGCTATTCCCACCCCGACCTGCGCGGGCAGACGGTGGATTTCCTGGTCTGGCAGAGCCTGGGGCCCAAGCAGGCCGTGGAGGAGCGGACGGGCAAGCCCGTCACCGCCTTTTGCTATCCCCTGGGGTATTATGACGAGCAGGTCATGGCGGTGATCCGGTCGGCCCACTATTGGACGGGGATCACCACGCGGCAAGGGGTGCGGCACACCTCGGACGGGATGCTCGAGCTGGCGCGGGTGCGGGTGCGCGGCGACGACACGGTGGAGGACCTGGCGTTGCGCATCGCCTACCTGGAGGCGGTCGACGTGCCGCAGACGCGGTAGGGGCAATTCATGAATTGCCCTACCACGCCCCTACCGACGCCCGCCTTGAGAACTAGTTACAGCCCCCTTGCTTTTTGACCCAACATGTGCTATACTAGTGGTTAGTTGTCCCACAGGCGCCGGGGCGCTGGGGCAGCCGCCAAGGATGCCCGGCCGCTGGTCCAACGCCTCGACGACCCGATCCCCGCCTCCCATTCTCCACGCCATTGCCGTCGTCCCTCGCGTTGAGCCCATCTCGCCCTCACGCACCCCGCGGTGGCGTCCCAAGCGCCGTTTCACCGCCCGAAGCTACGATCGGGGAACCGCTTCGCGCGGGCCTGCCCTTGCCCCAGCAGGAGCAGCCAGCACCCACAGAGGAGCGCCCAGATGACCGCACGAGAGAACAAAGCCCTCGTACGTCACTTTATCCATCTCGCCCTCACCGAGAAGGACCCGGTTGCCGCGGCTGCCTTTCTCGCCCCCGAGTTCACCCACAACGGCTTCACCTGCACCCGCGAGCAGTGGGTGGCGATCGCCATGAAGCGCTGCGACTATTTCGGCGACCTCCGCGTGGTCATCGAGGACCTGATCGGGGAGGGGGACCGGGTGGTCTCGCGGCTGACGATCCAGGCGGTCCATGTGGGCGACTGGCCGGTGGCGGGGTATGGCATGGTCAAAAAGACGGGGCAGAGCCTGGTGCGCCGGTACATCGACATCTATCGCCTCGCCGACGGGCTGATCACCGACGTGTGGGAGCAGACCAACATCCTGGAGGTATTGCAGCAGCTCGGCGAGGTGATCCGCCCGCCGGAAGCAAGGTAGGGGCGATCCCCCGTGATCGCCCCCGTCCGCGATGGGGGAAATCCACCACAGAGACACAGAGGACACAGAGAAGGAAAAGGTAGGAAGAGAGAAGAGGCCAGGGAAAATCCACCGCCGAGGCGCAGAGGACACAGAGAAAGACAGGGTAGGAAGAGAGAAGAGGCGAGGGGCGCGGCGGCATGGAATGCCGAGCGGCATGGATTTCGGGCGTAGGGGCGGTCCCCCGTGACCGCCCTCTTTTTTTGTCTCGGCCCCGCGCGCTCCCCCGTGACCGCCCTCTTTTTTTGTCTCGGCCCCGCGCGCTCCCCCGTGACCGCCCTCTCTTTTTGTCTCGGCCCCGCGCGGTCCCCCGTGACCGCCCTCTTTTTTTGTCTCGGCCCCGCGCGGTCCCCCGTGACCGCCCTCTTTTTTTGCCACGACCCCGCGCGCTCCCCCGTGACCGCCCCTCTCCTTACGACCCCGCGCGGAAACCCGTGACGATGATCCGGTGCACCACCTCGTCGCCGTCGCCGCGGGAATCGAGCCGGAAATCGGTCCCGCCGGGGAGCTGGTTGGCGAAATGGGCGTCGGGCAGCGTCCAGCGGACCGTGACCCAATCATCCACCGGCCCCAGCGCGGCGCCCTTGCGCGCGACCTGGCTGACCCACTCGCCCCGCGCGTTCAGGTATTCCAGCGCCACCTCGTCCTCGCCCCGATTCAGCAGCACGGCCTCCACCGTATAGCCGACGCTTCCCCCCGCCGCGATGGGCGCCTGCCCGGCGTAGGGGTAGCGGTCGTCCACGTCGAAGGACATGTAGCGGTTGCCGCTGGCCTGGTCGGTGCGCCGGGCCGAGTGGTAGCCATAGATGTGCCGGGCGGCGGGGGCGGGCAGCGCCGAGGCGATGGTCTCGGTGAGCGCGACGGTGGCGTTGCCGGGGATCCCCTCGGGGCGCGTCAGATAAAAGTCCCAGTCGCCGTATTCGCCCGAGGACCAGCCCTGGTACTTGGCCTTGGTGTGGTAGGTGTCGCGCAAGAGAATCCAGACGTCGGGGGTGGTCTGGGCGTCGCGGCCCAGGTGCGCGTCGATGAAATCCCAGAGCGGAAAGATCGGGTCCAGCCCGCGGATCACCTCGAACATCTCGGGCGCGTCGAAATCCAGCAGGTCGGCGCGGTGGGCCAGCGCGTTCATGATGGACCAGTAGGCGTCGGCGGGGCGCGCGGGGAAGGCGTGCTCGAAGGCGATGGGCAGCGTCTCGGAGTACTGGTTGACGATCTCGAACTTGCCGCCGCCGGCCAACGAGTTGTAGCCATAGGAATCGTTCAGGTCGGGGGCCAGCACGTTGAGCTTGATCCCCATGGGCGGGTCCATGGTCGCCGCCAGCGCCGCGGTATCCTTGCGGGTGCCCCAGCCGCCGCTGTTGATGATAAAGAGCGGCTTGGTGGGAAAGGCGCGGCGATAGGTCTCCATGGCGTGCAGCACCCACTGGGCGAAATCGCCGCCGTGGCCGAACACATAGCGGCAGCCGTCGTAGGTCTTTTCCTCGATGGTCTCGCCATAGAGCCCCGTGGCGATCCAGACCGAGTTGACCCGCGGGTCGGCGTCGTAGCGCTGGCCCAGCGCCAGCACGAACTCGTCGTAGAGCCGCTCCCAGGTGGCGTCGCCCCAGCGGGGGACGCCGGTCGGCGCGCAGGCGCCCTCGCCGTCGGGGTCCACCAGCCAGCCGACGCGCGCATCGCCCAGGCGCGGCGCGGCGGGGATGTAGCGGTCATAGACCCAGCCCGGCGTGCCGTCCGCGCCCTTGTCGGGGTAGATCTGCACGCTGAGCGCCACCGGCTTGGGGATCAGCTCGCCGCTGGCCAACTCCACCTGCTGCGCCGCGGCGGTGGTCAGGTAGCTGTCGATGAGCTCCCAGTTGTAGCGCCCCGGCTCGGGGTTCAGCCGCGCCCAGGGCCACCACATCCACGACCCCAGCGGCCCCCAGTCCGGGCGGGCCAGCCGCCAATCGGTGTTCTCATAGTCCTGCATCTCGTAGAGGATGGGGACCAGGCCCGCCGTGCGCGGCGCGGCCTCGACGGCAGCGGTGGCCGTGGTGGTAGGCGCGACGGTCGAGGTCGCCGTGGGGAAGGGCGTGTCGCTGGAGACGCTGGTTGCGCTCGGCGTCGCCGGCGGCGGGTAGGCGGTGCGCGAGGCCATCGCGCCGGTGGCGGTGGCGGGCGGCTCGGGCGTGTGGGTGGGGATGCGGGTAAAGATCCAGGGCGTCGAGGTGGAAATGGCCGTCGCTGTCGCGACGGGGGTCGGCGGCGCGGCGGGCGTCGAGGTCGGCGGCGCCGAAGACGGCTTGGGCGGCTGGCAGCCGGCCAGCAGGATGAGCAGGAGCAGAATCCCCCCCAGCCCCCGCTTGATCAGGGGGGCAAGAGAGGAACGACATCCGGACCAGGTAGTAGCGACTTGAGTCGCTCCTGTGGATTGCGCTGGTGTGTTCATGGTCTGAGGACGCCGGGGCGGCGCCGAGGGTTCCCGAGGGTCCAGGGGGCTACCCTCCCGCGGCGGGGAGCAGCGCCGGGGGCAGCTCGAGGGCGACGCCGTTGGAGAGGAGCCGCCCATCGCGATAGCGCAGCGCCGCCTGGAAGGTCAGGCGCTGGCCGGGGCGGGCGTCCCGCTCCACCGTCGCCTCCACCACCCACTCGATGGCCTCCCTTGGCTGCAAGGCCCCCAGGGTCCGGGTCGCCCGATGCTCGCCGCGCACCGCCAGCGGCCAGGGGACCTCCAGCGATAGCTCGGCGCCCTCGGCGGGGGCGTCGCCCTGGTTGACCGCCCTGACCACAAAGCGCACCGCGTCGCCAGGGCCCGCGAACTCGGGCGAGACGCTGAGCGAGAGCGCCGGGTTGGGCCGCGGGATGGGCGTGGGCGCGCCAGGGAGCGGCGTCGCCGTCCAGGTGGGGGGCGGCGGGTCCGTGGGCGGCGGGGCGGGCGTCACCGGCGGCGGCGTGCGCGTCCAGGTGGGGGGCGGCGTGCGCGGCACGGTCTGCCCCTGGACGGCTCCCCAGGGCAAGGCCAGCCCGAGCAGGGCCAGCGAGAGGCCCGCCAACAAGGCGAGGGCCAGGGTCCAAGCGCGCTCGCGGCGAGGGATGGTGGGTGATGGTTTCATGCGCGTTCGCCGATCTCGCCCGTCACGGCGCCCGGCTCAGGGACGGCAAGTAAAGCTGCCGCCCCGAGAAGCGCGCCGTATAGGCGGCATAGGTTTGGCCGAACTGGGTGATCGTGCCCGGGTAGGCCGTGTCGCGCCAGTCAAAGAGCGAGCCATTGTAGCCGACAAAGGTTTGCAGGTCGATGAGCTTGTCGTTCAGGCTGTACCACGACCAGCGCTGCACCAGCCGGTTGCCGTCGGCGGGGCAGCCGAGCTCGTCGTCCACCGCCGTCAGCATATAGTCGAAACTGCCGACCATGAAATCCTTGACCACCTGGTCGCCGTGGGCCGCGTCGCCGCCGCCGAGGTAGGCGGAAGGCATCAGCACGCCGTACTCGGAGATGACCAGCGGCTTTTCCCGCTCGCCGCGGGCGCGCATCCAGCTCCGAAAGTCCACGATGTGCTGGCGAAAGATGTCGAGGCTGGCGTTGTCATAGACGCTATAGAGCTGGCCCTGGTCCACGTCGCTCCCCGGCGGGACGCCGCAGCCCCAGGAGTAGCGGTCCTCTTGCAGGATCTGGATATGGATGTTCCAGATATCCACGGGCATGCGGGTCCCATAGAGGGCATAGTGGGCCTGCCAGGCCTGGTCCAGCCATTGCAGGCGCAGCGGCGTGGGCTGCACGATCCCTGGCGCGGAGAGCCGCGCCGTGGGATCGCGCCCCTTGATGAACTCGTGCATCTCGTGGTAGCGCCGGGCGTATTCCTCCGGCAGCATGGCGTCCTGCCCGGGCGTGTCCGGCTCGTTGCCGATCTGCCAGACGGCGCCGGGGTTGGCGTCCACCGCCTGGCCCAGCGCCGCCCAGTTGGGCGCAAAGGTCGCGCCGCCCACATAGATGGTCTGCACGAATTCCATGCCGTGGGGCCGCGCCGGATGGGCCTGGTACGCCCAGTTGGTGTACCACCCCGCGCGGAGCTGGCCGACGTCGTATTGGGTGATGTCGCCGTAGCGGCCGGCCACGCCAAAGCCGAAGCGCTTGAGCGGCGAGGCGTAGAGAGAGGTCCCCTCCGCCCGCGCCAGCGCCGCCGGCCCCAGCAAGAGCGCGGCGATCAGCGCCAGCCGCCACCCCCACGTTGGGAATCGTCTCATGGCGCCAGCACCGTCAGGGCGGCCTTGTACGTCCAGCCGGTGTCGCCGCCATAGGCCGGCGCCCACTTGTCCACGGCGCGCATATAGACCTTGCGCGGCCCCACAAAGGCCGACTTGAACGACAGGCGCAAGGTCAGCATCTTGGTCCAGGTGTCCGCATCGCTCGCCTTGGTGACCTTGAGCGTGATGTTCACCGCTTCGTTGCTCAGGGTGACCGTGTCATTGGGGATGCTGTACCCCGTCCCCCAGGTCGTCCCCGCCCAGTCCGCCAGGTAGAGCTTGCGCTCGACCGTGTCGTAGCGGATATAGACCCCCTGCGGGTGGAAATCGGCCGTGGGCGGGTTGTTGGCGATGGCCAGGTAGAGATAGCGCAGGTCGCTGGACTGGTCCTGGTCGCGGTAGCGCGGCTCCAGGGAGAACGTGGTCCCCGCCTTGAAGGCCAGCGGCTGCGCATAGATCGTTGGCAGGATCAGCGCGCTGGGCGCGCGGTTGATCACCCAGTCGCCCCGGTCGTTCCAGCCCTCCGCCGCGCCGCCGATGTCGGTCAGGCGCAGGTAGAGGTTGTGGGCCAGGGCCGACAGGCGATAGCTGGGCCGCACCGCCCAGGAGACCGTCAGCGTCTTGCCGTCCGCGCTCTTGGTCACCGTCGTGGCGGCATAGTCCAGCGCGAACCAGGCCGTCTTGGCCACGCCCCCGCTCCCGGGCTGGCCGCCGCCGGTCCAGGCCGTGTCGGCGGGCAGGCGAATCCAGAGCTGGTTGAGCTGCGGGTCATAGCGGGCATAGACGCAGTTCGTCTGGGCGGTGGTCCCGTTGATCAGCAGATAGACGTCGTCCATGCTCTGCCAGCCCTCGCTGTGGTAATAGCTGGCGGCAAAGGAGACGAGGGCCCCCGGCTCGGACCAGCCGCTGCTGGGCGCCACCTGCACCGTCTGCATCTGCACGTCGCGGACGCGGACGGCGCCATAGAGGTCCCAGCCGTCCTGCAGGCCGCCGGCATCCCGCACCAACAGGTACTCGTTCAGGGTGCGGCCTCGGACGGGCCCCAGGAATTCGAGCGCCCAGGTCATGGTCAGCGTGGCGCCGGACTGGATCGCCTGGCACTGGCTGGCCTTGACCGTCACCAGTTCGTTGCTCACCGTCCCCGCCGAGCCCGCGGCGATCCCGCCGGCGGGGAGCCAGGCGGTGTTGGCCACGTCCCGCAGGTAGAGGAGGTTCGTGGCCGGGTCATAGCGCAGGTACACGCCGCCGCTCTCGGAGGCCGAGGCGTTCAGCAAAAAGTAGGCCGAGGCGATATTGGACGCCCCGTTGAAATCCGAGTAGGTGGTCTGGAAGAGGTAGGTCGCGCCCAGGCCCAGGTCGCCCGAGGTGGGGGAGACGCCCACCGTCTCGGGCGCCCAGGCGCCGATGCCAAAGGCGGCGGCGGGGTCCCAGCCGTCGAACATGGCGTGCTTGTCCCGCGCCTTGAGCCACTGCGTGTAGCGGACGCCCGACATGGGCGTCTTGAACCGCAGCCCCCAGCGGACGGTCAGCGTGTTGCCCGCGCGGGTCACCGAGCTCTCGCGCGCGTCCAGGGTGACGTTGGTCGTGTCCGCCACGTTCCAGGTGCCCACCGTGTGGCCGTCCGGCACGACCCAGGCGGTGTCGGTGAGGTTGCGCAAAAAGACCCGGTCGTTGTCGGGATCGAAGCGCAGGTACACCCCGCCCTGTTGCAGCTCGTCGGCGTTGATCATCAAATAGACGTCGTCCAGGTCGCCGATGCCGTCGGCGTCGGAAAAGGTGGTGGTGATGTATTGGGTGGGGCCCGCCTGAAAGACGCCGCCGCTGGGCGAGGCGGTCCCGGTCTGCGGGTCGGCGTCGTTGGTGAACTGGGCATACTTGACGCCGAACTTGGTCAGGACGTCCTCATCCCACTCGGCGAGGGAGCCGTTGTAGCCGCCCGGCTCCGGATAGGGCGGGACGTTGAGGCTGAACCAGTTCCAGGCCTGCACCATGCGGTAGCCATCGGCGGGGAGGCCGAGGCTAAAGCTGGTGGTCCCCAGCAGGTAGCGGAAGGTGGCGTCCATGAAGGCCAGGACCGCGTCATCGCCGCCGGCGAGCAGGATGCTGGGGTACAGCACGCCGTACTCGGTGACCATCAGCGGCTTGTTCTGCTGGCCGTGGTCCTTCATCCACTGGCGGAAGCGCTGGATGTGCTCGATGAACAGGGTCGAGCTGGCGTTATCGGCGATGGCGTACATCATCCCCTGGGTCCAGGTTTGGCCGGGGAGGAGCTCCGCCGCCTCGTTATACTGGCAATAGCCGATGGCGCCGGTGCTGGTGTTGGTGCAATAGATCGGCTTGGGGACCGAATAGATGACGCCGTTATAGAGCCGCGGGATATACGCCTGCGGCACAAAGCAGCCATAGACGTTGGGGTTGGAGGGGTCGTATTCCTCGCGGAGGATCTGCTCGTGGGTGGTCCAGACGTCCACGGGCATGGTCTCGCCATAGAGCGACTGGTACTCGTGGAAAACGTCGTCCAGGTAGCGCATACGCAGCGGCGTCCCCTGCACGATGGGGCCGTTGGCGAGCCGCGCCGTGGGGTCCAGCCCCTTGATAAAGGTATAGAACTCGCGGTAGCGCTGGGCATAGGCCCGCGGGTGCAGCGGCTCCTGGCGGTCCGGCTCGTTGCCGACGATCCAAAGGGCGCCGGGGTTGTTGGTCACCGCGGCGGTCAGGCCCGTCCAGTTGGTGAAGGGCTCGCGGACCGAGAGCACCTGCACGAACTCGATGCCGTTGGGACGCAGCGGCGTGACCTGCCAGGTGAAATCGGTGTACCAGCCGGCCTTGAGCGCGGCGGCGCTGATCGGATAGCTGGCGATGCTGGTGTTCCAGCCCCAGGTGACGCCATAGCCGAAGCGCAGGCGGCTCTCGGGATAGAGGCTGGTGGCCTGCGCCGGGGCAGGCCGCGCCGCCGCGATCCCCACCAGCAGCGCCAGGGCCAAAAGGACCTGGGCTATCTTGATAAAACGCCTTGACAACATGCTTACCCCCAATAATCCAGGATACAGCTCGCCAGGCAGGGGATAGGGAGTCCCCGCGCTACTAGTTCCCCGTTCCACGGCCTGGAAAACAGGTCGGCGCCCATTCCGCTGCGGCTCAAGAGTTGATGAGCAGCAGGGGCAGATGGATGATGGGCGGCCTCGTCGCGGTGGATGTCGGGGTGGTCGTGGGCGTCGCGGTATCGGTCTCGGTCGAACTAGGTGTCGCCGTCGCCGTGTGGGTGGGCGACTCGGTCGCGCTGGGCGTGGCCGTGGGCGTGGCGGGGGCCGGCCCGATCGCCAGCGCGTAATCCACCACGGTCACGATCTCGCCGCCGGCATGGGCGGCGCGGTAGGGCTCCAGCGCCGCGCCGAAATTGAGCCCGGCCCAGGCGGCGACATCGGCATAGGCGGGGGCATAGCCCGTCAGGCCCCAGCGATCCCCCACCCCGGCGCTGGCCAGGACCGCATAGAGGTCCCAGGAGACGAATGTGGCGTCGTTGTGGACGGCATCGGGCGGGAGCGTCGGGTGGCCGTGGGGCGCCGGCGGCTGGACCAGGCCGGGCCAGCCGGACTCGGCGCGGTCGAACCAGGGGTCGCTGAGCGAGACGCGCTCGCCCAGCCCGCCCGCGCAGTCGACGCAGGCGAGCGCCACATAATGCCCGCCCAGCCGGGCCCATTCGCCGTCCTGCCGCTCCCAGAAGCCCAGGAGCAGCACGATGGCCTGCCCCTCCTGGAAGCGCTGGCGCACGGCGGCATAGGCGGGCCGCTCCAGGAGCGTCGCCTCCAGCCCCACGGCAGCCACCCAATCGGCGGCGGCGGCGTGCAGCGCCTCGATGGCGGTCCCCTGGAGCGTCTCGGCGGTCCCCTGCCCGTCGGTGGCGGCCAGGTAGGCCAGGTCGCCCACCAGCAGGCGCACGTTGCCGGGGGCGTGGTCGTCCCAGGTGGCGCCGTGCAGCGCGCGGACGAGCGGGTACGAGTCGCTCACGGCGGGGGGCGGCACGGCGCCCGTCTCGTAGCGGGAATCGAGCCACCAGAGCGCGTCGGCCAGGGCCACGGGCCCGTCATAGGACCAGGCGCTGGTCTGCGGGTTCTGCCAGCCGACCTGGCGCTGGCCGAAATCGGGCAGCCCCGCCGGGGCGTAATCGGGATAGCCCGGCAGGCAGCACATCCCCGCCACCGGCGTCGAGGTCGGAAGCGGGGTGAGCGTGAGCGATGGGGTAGCCGTCTCGGTAGGCGTCGCCGTCGTCGTCCCCGTCTCGGTGGGCGATGGCGTGAGCGTCGGCTTGCGCGTGGCGGTTCGGGTCGCCGTGGCAGGGACTGACCCGGTCGCGGTGGCCGTAGCCGACGACGTGGCTGTGGGCGACGCCGTGACCGTGGGCGATGGAGTAAAAGTAGCCGTGGCCGTGTGGACCGGCGTGTAGGTGGCGGTGACGGGTGCGGCGGGTTGGATGGCCACGTCGACGCTGCCCGAGCCGGGGGCCATGACGCCATCGGCGTACATCCCCAGCAGCCAAAAGCTGTTGGTGGTCGGCGCGCAGGCGGCCAGCGCGGTAAAGCGCACGGTGACGACGATGCTCCCGCCGGTCGGGATATCGCCCAGGGGGACGGTGAGGTCGCCCCAGGTGATATGCCCCTGGCCGTCGTTGCTGCCGGGCGGCGTGGACGAGTGGAACGCGAGGCAGCTCGGGTCAAAGGTGTCGCGGGCGGAGGTGATGGTGGTGACGGGCGACTGGTAGACGTTGCGGAGGGTCACCTGGTAGGTCAGCAGGTCGCCGACGCGGGGCGCGGCGGGAGAGACCAGCGCCTTGGTCACGTCCAGCACCACCATCGCGGGGATGGTCTGCTGCCGGACGGGAAGCGCCGCCGAAGGGGGCGGGGCCCACAGGGCGGAGGCCGCGCCCATCACCAGGGCCGCGAGCAAGGACAGGGGCAGCCAGACCGGCCAGGCCGGCCGCGCCGATGTCTTTCGAGCCAGCATGCGTATCGCTTTCATGATCTAGGGGGGCAACCGGGCACAACCAACCAGAGCGCTGTGCTCCAGCGCCCTGGTTGGCGGATCGAGAAACGCGCGCGAGATGGCGCCAGGGCCAACGACGGCCTAGCTATTGGTTGGCGGCAACTGGGCGGTGGGCCAATAGGCCTCTTGCGGGGTGCAGCTAAAGGCGCCCTGGCCGCAGAGAAAGCCCGTGCCCTCATCGCAGAGAAAGAGATTGCCGGTGGTCGGAGCGCAGGAAAAGCTCGACCCGCAGGTGAACATCCCCTGCCAGCCGCACTCGTAGGCCCCGACGCATTGGAACGGGGCGTTGGCGGTGCAGAGCGGGTCATAGTCCTGCGTGTTGCTGATGGAGCCGCAACCGAGGACGCCTGCCCCAGACGCGCCCGCCAGCGAGCCTACCACCACATTGGCGATCTTGTCGATATCTTGCGGTTTCATCTTGCTCCTTTCCAGAGCGGACCGAGCGACCACACGCCACAAAAGAGATGCCTGGTTATTTATACCACAGAATCGTCGATTTGTCCAGTGGCAAATCACGGCTGGGCCACGAGGTCGCGGTAGGCCGCGCCGTATTCGGTCAGCGCGCCGCCGGCGTCATAGAGCCCGCCGTTGAACTCGCGGGCATTGTTGGCGATGAACCAGGCCCAATGCTGCACATAGCCCGTCTCGGCCAGCCAGGCCACCGTCTCGCGCATATAGTCCACGGTCTTGGACGGCGGGTCCACCGGGCGGCCGCAGCAGCCGGAGCCATAAAGGACGCCGAACTCGGTGAGAAAGAGCGGCTTGTCCGCCTCGCCGATCTCCATCATCCAGTGGCGAAAGCCGATGATGCGCCGCTTGAACTCGGCCACGTCGTAGGGGTCCAGCTCGGCTTCCAGCAGGTAGTTGTGGATGTTCCAGCCATCCGCCGGGGGATATTCGCCATAGAGCCGCTGGTACTCGGCGCGGAACTGGTCCAGCCAGCGCCAATCGGCGTTGGAGACCCCCGCCGGGATCACCTTGCAGCGGCGGTCCACCTTTTTGGCCCACCGGTACAGGTCATGGTAGAAGCGGGCATAGTCGGCGGGGGTGCGGTTGTCCTGGTTGACGTCGTTGGGCTCGTTGCCCGCGGCCAGCCAGGAGCCGGGGGCGGCGCGCAGGGCCTGCTCCAGCGCCTCGCCAAAGGGCTCCCAGCGCACCATCAACAGCCGCGGGTGCCCCGCGACGCTGGGCGTGTCATAGTGGTAATCATAGTACCAGACCGGGCCCAGGCCATCCAGTTGGGCCTGCAGCTCGGGCGTGTATTCGGCGCAGACGCCATAGCGCCCCAATTCCGGGCCCTTGGCGCACCCCGTCAGCGCCCAGGCCAAAGCCAGCGCCACGGCCAGGGCGGCGAGGGGCCTCGGGACGAGGGCCCTCGGGACGAGGGGCGCCGGGGCGCTGATCGCCGGGGCGCGGCGACCGCGGCGCATCTCAGGGCCCTCCCGGCGCGGCGATGACGATGAGGCGGTGGGTGTAGCCCCAGGGCGGCCAGCAGGTCACCAGGGTCAGGCGGTCGTCGTCGGTGGGGGCCAGGTAGCGGGCGTGGTCGAGCCGCTCGTCGAGGGAAGCGGCCAGCTCGGGCAAGAGGACCGTCTCGGCGACGCGGTAACGCAGGGCGCGCCCCTCCTCCAGCACCAGCCGCACCTCGTCGCCGAGGGCCAGCTCGGAAAGGCGGGCAAAGGCGGCGCCATCGCGGCCATGGGCGGCCAGCACGGCGTTCCCCGGCTCGCCCAGCGGCGCGCTATCGGCGTGGCGGCCCACCCGATCGGGCGGGGCCACCTCCCACTCGGCCACCACGCCGTCGTTGGTCTCCACGGCGCGCCAGGAGACCTCCACGATGCCGGCGCTGACGCCGATCTTGGGGATCTCGAGGCGGGGCGGCGGCGCGGCGAGTACGGTGGCGGTGGGCGTCGCACCGAGTACGGTGCTTGTCGCACCGAGTACGGTGGCGGTGGGTACACCGCTTGCACCGAGTACGGTGGCGGTGGGTACACCGCTTGCACCGAGTACGGTGGCGGTGGGCGTCGCACCGAGGACGGTGGCGGTGGGTACACCGCTCGCGGTGGGTACACCGCTCGTGGCGGCAGGGGCGGCGCTGGCCTCGGCTGCCGCGGCCGGGCTGGACCACGTCGCCAAGACCACCGGCGAGAGGGCGGGCCAGGTCGGCGGCGGGGTGGAGCGGCGCAGGTCGGCCAGGCCCCAGGCCCCGGCGCCGGCGAGCACGAGCATGCCCAGCGCGATGAGCGTATTCCCCCATATCCTGCGCGACATCCCAGTCCCGCTCCTTTGGCCGCCCCGCCCGGGGCGCCAGCTCAGCTCCCGGCGCTGGCGATCCAGCCCGTCTCCACCTCGTAAGGCGTCTCGCGACGCAAAAAGCGCACCAGGATGCGGGCGCGGTTCTCGCCGGAGAGCCGCCGGTCAAAGATGCCCTCGTAGCCCCGGAACGGCCCCGCGGTGATGCGGACCCGCTCGCCGGCCCGGAAGGCGGGCCCGGCCTCCCCCGCGCCCAGGAGCGCCCGCACCTGCTCCTGCAACGCCTGGACGACGCCATCCTCGATGGGGATCGGCTCGCCATCCATGTTCACAATGTGCACCAGCCCCGGCGTCCAACGGACCCAGCTCGTGTCCTCGGGCAGCGCCAGCCGCGCAAAGATATAGCGCGGGAAATAGGGCCGCCCGATGCCCAGCCGCTTGTCGCGGGAGGTGCGGGGCAGCTCGGGCAGGTAACATTCCAGCCCCTGGCTCTGCAAGAGCAGGCTCACCCGCCGCTCCGTGCGCGGCTTGGTGTAGAGGCAATACCAGCGTTTGGCCTGCTCCGGCCCGACCTCCGGGCCGCTGGCCGAGCTAATGGTGTCCGTAGCGCACGACCTCGAAGCGATAGAGCTTGATCGGCTCCCGCGGCGCGATCCAGGCCTTGCTGCGGGCGATGGCGATTTGCTCCTCCACGGTGTCCACGCCCTCCAGGTTGGGGAGCAGCAGCCCCCGCCGCCCGCCCGCTTCCACGATGACGCCGTAGCGGACGGGGTCCAGCTCGGCGGGCGACTCGATCGCCTCGGGCGCGCTGAGGACGTCCACCGAGATGACCAGGTCGTCGAGCTCGTCGGGGCGGACCGGCGTAAAGCGCGGGTCGCGGGTGGCGGCGCTGATGGCGTTGGAGATGACCTCGACCGCGACGTTGGGCTGGGTGGGCATAAAGGTGCCGATGCAGCCCCGGAGCTGGCCGAGGCGGTGCAGCGAGACAAAGGTCCCGGCGCGCAGCTTCATCTCGGGGGTCAGCTCGCGCGGGGCGGAGATCCGCTGGCCCTCGCGCACATAGGCCTCGATGGTGCGGCGGGCCAGTTGCACCAGGGGATGCTCTTCGGGCGAGTGTTCCGGTTTCATGGCCGACTCCCTTCGCAAGCGGCGCGATGCCGCATGACTGGCACGGCTCGCATTATACCACGGCCCCCGGCGGGGCGCAACCGGGCGCAGAAAGAAAAAAAGCCCCGCGCGGCGAGCAGGCTCGCGGCGGGGGCCAGGGATCAAGGCGGAGAGGGTGGGATTTGAACCCACGGAGCATTGCTGCTCACGCGCTCTCCAGGCGCGCGCATTCGACCAAACTATGCTACCTCTCCGGGTCTCGGCCGCTATTATACGCGGATCGGGCGATTTCTACAAATCGCGGCCATTTGACCGCGCGGGCCGGATGGGATAAACTGGGGGCATTATGAGCAAGAGGTGTCCATGACCACGCGAGATATCCTGGTGATCGGCGACGAGCGGCTGCGCGGCAAGGCGAAAAAGGTCCATCGCTTCGACGCCAGCCTGCAAGCTTTGGTGGATGACATGCTGGAGACGCTGGACGCGGCGAACGGGCTGGGGCTGGCCGCGCCGCAGATCGGCGTGCCCCTGCGGGTGGTGGTGATCGGGATGCCCGCCGAGGAGGACGAGGAAGGGCGCGTGGTCAAGCCCGAAAAGACCTACATCCTCTGCAACCCCGAGATCATCCAGGCCAGCGACGAAAAAGAGGTGCAGGAGGCCTGCCTTTCCGTGCCCGGCTATATGGGCAAGGTGGTGCGGGCGATGGACGCGGTGGTCAAGGCGCAGGACGCGCGGGGCCGCCAGGTCCGCGTGCACGGCGAGGGGCTGCTCGCCCAGGCGCTGCAGCACGAGCTGGACCACCTGGACGGCGTGCTGTACGTGGACCGCGTGCAGAGCGACGACGACCTCTGGCAGGTCTCGCACGAGGATGAGGAAGAAGAAGAGTAGGGGCAATTCCAGAATTGCCCCGTCGGCGCGAGGCGCAGACCCTCTCCCCCTGCCCCCTCCCCCAACGCGTTGGGGGAGGGGCGCGATACGCGGCCCGTTATACGCCCCTACAGCCACGCCCCCAGCTCGGACACGTCGCGCAGCACGAGATCGGCGCGGGCGCGGCGCAGTTGCGCCTCCGAGCCGAGCCCCGAGAGCACCCCTACCGTCCGCGCGCCCGCCGACCGTCCGGCGCGGATGTCCCAGGCGGTATCGCCCACCATCAAGCACGCCTCCGGGGCTACCCCCAAGAGCCGCGCCGTCCGCCGCACCGGCGACCCGGTGGGCTTGAGCAGCCAGGTGTCCTGGCGCGTGGTCACCACCTCGAAGAGGTCCGCCAGCCCGTGCGCCGCCAAGAGCCCCGCGGCGGCCCGCCGCGCGCGGGAGGTCACCACGGCGAGCCGGTAACGCCCCCGCAGCGAGAGCAGCAGCTCCGCCGCGCCGGGGGCCAGCCGCGACTGGCGGCTGGTGCCGATGCCCCGCAGCCGGCGGAAGCGGTCCGCCTGAAAAACCACGTCGGTATCCACGCCCAGCCGCTCGGACCAGGCCAGCAGGTAATTGACGGGCGTCTCGGCCCACAGCCAGGCGCGCTTGACCGCGCGCCGCAGCAGGCCGGAGCGCGCCGCGGCGGCCTGGCGGTCCACGGCGATGAGCGTGCCGTCCAGGTCGAAGAGGACCGCGCGCAGGCCGCGCCCCAACGCGGGAGCGGGGGACGGGCCCCCCGGCTCGCTCATGGGGCCTTGACCCGCGTCCCGCGGGCCCAGACCGGCGGGTTGGCCAGGAAATCGGGGCGCTCGCCGGCCAGCGCCTTGAGCATCTGCTCGGCGACGCCGACGCCCATCTTGCGGTTGCCGTCCTCGGTAAAGCTGGCCAGGTGCGGCGTCAGCACCACGTTATCCAGCTCGAGCAGCGGGTGCGGGAAGGGGATCGGCTCCACGTCAAAGACGTCTAGCCCGGCGCCGGCGATGCGCCTGGCGCGCAAGGTCTCCAGGAGCGCCCCCTCGTCCACGATGGGCCCGCGCGCCACGTTGATCAGGTAGGCGGTGGGCTTCATCAGCGCCAGCTCGCGCGCGCCGATCAGCCCGCGGGTCCCTTCGGTGAGCGGGGTGTGGACGGTGAGAAAGTCGGCCTCGCGGACGACGCTCTCCAGCTCGGCGCGCGGCTCCACGCCCAGCGCCTGGGCCTGCGCGGCGGTGAGGTAGGGGTCAAACGCCAGCACGCGCATCCCCAGCCCCTTGCCGCAAATCTCGGCCACGCGGCGGCCGATCCGGCCCAGCCCCACCACGCCCAGCGTCTTGCCCAGCAGCTCCACGCCGACGTACTCGCGGCGGTGCTTGAACCCCGCCGCGCGGATGGTGATATCGCCGGGGCGCACCTGCTTGGCCAGCGCCAGCATCAGCGCCACGGCGTGCTCGGCGGTGGACTCGGTGGGGGCGTCGGGGGTATAGACCACCAGCACGCCCTGGTTGGTGGCCCCGGCCAGGTCCACATTGTCCACGCCGACGCCGGGGCGGCCCACGGCCTCCAACAGCGGCGCGCTGGCCATCAGCTCCTCGGTGACGGGGAGCGCCGACGAGGTGATGAGCCCGTGCACCCCGCCGCGCAGGATCTCCCGCACCTTGGCGTGGTCGGGGATGGGGCCGATGACCTCCACCTGCCCGGCCAGCAGGCTCAGCCCGTCGCGATGGATGCCGGTTTCCAGCAAGAGCTTTTTCATGGCGCCGTCCTTTCTTGGTTGGCAAAGCGCCCCTGGTCGCGGGCGCGGTATTTCTCCATCATGCGCTCCCATTCGCGCTCCAAATCCAGCCCCTCGCGGTTGGCCAGGCAGATCAGCGCGAAAATGACGTCGCAGATCTCGATGCCCAGCTCCTGGGCGGCCTCGCTGGATTTCTTGGGCTTTTCGCCATAGAGGTGGTTCACCAGCCTGGCCAGCTCGCCGACCTCCTCGGTGACCCGGGCGAGGTTGGAGAGGGGCGCCCAATAGCCGCCGCCCGCCTCCGCCACCCAGCGATCCACCTCGGCCTGCCAATCGCGCAACGTCTGTGCCATCTAGGCTCCTCCCGCGTGAATCTCGACCACGCGATCCAATCCGGCGTAGTCCTGCCGCAGCGAGACCGCCGCCGCGGGGCAAGCCTCGCGGGCCGCGGCCAGGGCGGCGGGCCCCTGCGCGGCGCCGATCTCGAACAGCGCCAGCCCGCCGGGGGCGAGGCGCGTCGCCGCCTGCCGGAGCAGCCGGCGCACCAGGGCCAGCCCGTCGGGCCCGCCATCCAGCGCCAGCCACGGCTCGTGGACGCCCACCTCGGGCTCCAGCCCCGGCCGCTCGTCCGGGCGGATGTAGGGCAGGTTCGCCAGCAGCAGGTCCAGCGGCCCGGCGCAGGCGGCCAGCAGGTCGCCCTGCCAAAAGCCGATCCGCGCGCCGACGCCGTGGCGGCGGGCGTTGGCGGCGGCCACCCGCAGCGCCGCGGCGGAGAGGTCCACGGCCAGCACGCGGGCGCCGGGGAGCGCGCGGGCCAGGGCGATGGCGATGGCGCCGCTGCCGGTCCCCACGTCGGCGACGAGGGGCCGCGCCAGGCCAGCCCGGCGAAGATGGCCCAGGGCCAGCTCCACCAGCAGCTCGGTCTCGGGGCGGGGGATGAGCACGTCGGGCGTCACGGCAAGCTCGAGGCCGTAAAAGGCGGCCACGCCGGTGATATAGGGCAGCGGCTCCCGCGCGCGGCGGCGGGCCACCCAATGGGCGTACTCGCGCGCCTCCGACTCGCCCAGCGGGCGGTCGGGGTGGGCGTGGAGCGCGGCGCGGTCCCAGCCCAGGAGGCGGGCCAGCAAGAGCTCGGCATCCAGGCGGCTCTCCGGCACGCCCCGCTCGGCCAGCAGCCCGGCGGCCCAGCGCGCCGCCGCGGCCACGGTCAGCCCGGGCGGGGGGGCCAGGTCGGGCGCATCGGCGCGGGGGGGCTGGGGCATGGGCATCGCTCCGCCGGGGTGGACGGCTTAGCCGCGCTCCAGGCCCGCGGCCTGGAGTCGCTCCGCCTGGTCCGCGCTGGTCAGCGCCTCGATGAACTCGTCCAGATCGCCTTGCAGCACCGTCTCGAGCTGATAGACCGACAGGTTGATGCGGTGGTCGGTGACGCGGTTTTGGGGAAAGTTGTAGGTGCGGATCTTTTCGCTGCGGTCGCCGCTGCCGACCTGGGAGCGCCGGGCGCTCTCCACGGCGGCGTGCTGCTTTTCCTGCTCCATGGCATAGAGCCGGGCGCGCAACACGGCCATGGCCCGGATGCGGTTCTGCAGTTGCGAGCGCTCGTTCTCGCACGAGACGACCATCCCCGTGGGCAGGTGGGTCAGGCGGATGGCGGTCGAGTTCTTTTGCATGTGCTGGCCGCCGGCGCCGGAGGAGCGATAGACGTCCATGCGGATGTCCTCGGGGTTGATGTTGATCTCCACCTCGCCCACCTCGGGGAGGACGGCGACGGTGGCGGTGGAGGTATGGATGCGCCCGGCGGACTCGGTGGTGGGGACACGCTGCACGCGGTGGACGCCGCTCTCGTATTTGAGCCGGGAATAGGCCCCCGCGCCGCGAAGCTGAAAGATCACTTCCTTAAAGCCGCCGACGCCGGTGGTGCTCTCGCTGATCAGCTCGGTCTTCCAGTTGCGCAGCTCGGCGTAGCGGTTGTACATGCGATAGAGGTCGCCGGCAAAGAGCCCGGCCTCGTCGCCGCCGGCGCCGGCGCGAATCTCGACGATGACGTTGCGCTTGTCGTTGGGGTCGGTGGGGACGAGCAGCAGGCGCAGCTCGTCCTCCAGCGCGGCCTGTTGGGCGGCCAGGTGATGGGCCTCCTCTTGGGCCAGCGCGCGCATCTCGTCGTCGTCGGCCTCGGCGAGCATCTCGTGGGCGGAGGCGAGCTCGGCGCGGACGCGCACGAGCTGGCGGTACTTGTCCACGGTGGGGGCGATCCCCGCCTGCTCCTGGGCGTACTCGCGGACCCGGTCCGGGTCCACCACCACCTCGGGGCTGGCCAGGAGCTCGTTCAGTTCTTCGTATCTGCGCTCGATCAGCGCCAGGCTATCTTCCATACCTTATGTTCCCTCTGCTGAGACCTATGGCGACAACAGAGCCCCTCGAAGGCTCAAGGGGCTCCAGGTTGACCAGCGTATTATAGCATCATCGCGGCGCCGCGCCAAATAGGCGGGGTCAGGCGGCGGGGAGGCGGAGGGTGAAGGCGCTGCCCGCGCCTGGGGCGCTCTGCAAGGCGATCTCGCCGCCGAGGCGCGCGGCCAGCCGCTGGGCGATGGCGAGGCCCAGGCCGGAGCCCTCGGTGTCGCGCATCAGGGGGTCATCGGCCCGGAAAAAGAGGTCAAAGACGCGGGGCTGGTCCTCGGCGGCGATGCCGATCCCCGAGTCGGCCACGCGGACCCACAGGCGGGGCGGCTCGCCCGGGGCGGCGGGGCCGTTCGCGATAGAGACCTCGATCCGGCCGCCGTCGGGGGTGTATTGGCAGGCGTTGGCCACCAACTCGCTCAGGATGCGCCGGAGGGCGTCGGGATCAGCCCAGGCGGGGCGCGGCTCCCCCTCGGCGCGGCAGGCCAGCCGCAGGTCGCGGGCGCGGGCGGTGGCGGCGCGCGATTCGAGGAGCCCCTCGGCCAGGGGCGCCACGGCCACGGGCTGGAGATGCAGCGGCGGGCCGCCGGCGTCCAGCTCGGCCAGGTCGCGCAGGTCGTCCAGCAGCGCGGCGAGCCGGTCGATGTTGGCGGCGGTGATGCGCAGGTACTCGCGCTGGGTGGGGGAAAGCGGCCCGGCGAACTGCCCGGCCAGCAGGGCGGCAAAGCCCTTGATGGCGGTCATCGGCGCCTTGAGCTGGTGGGCGACGGTGGAGACAAAGCCAGCGGCGGCGGCCTGTTGCTCGTGGGCCGCCTCGGCGAGGGCGCTCAACAGCCCGGCCCAGGCGGAGAGCGTGTCGGCATCCACCGAGCGGGCCGCCAGCGCGCCCAGCGCCCGCCCCTGCACGCACACCGGCGCGGCGCAGAGGTCGCCCAGTGGGCCGGGCAGGTCGGCGGCGGGGGAGGCGGCGATGGGGGCGCCCTCGGGGTCCAGCAGCCAGAGCTCGGCGGCCGGGGCCAGGGCCGCCAGCCGGTCGAGGCACGCTTGCCAGCGGGGCTGGCCCAGCAGATCGCTCAGGCGCAAGGCATCAAGCATGATATGGGCATCCTGTGGTGGGTTGGCATCGGTCCCCTCGCCGGCGCGCGGGGCAGCCACAGCGCCCCGCGGATTCGCCGCATCTGCTCATTCAGACGGGAAAGGTGGGACGCGGGATACGCGCGGGGCCCGGTTGCCATTTCGCGCGGGCTCCGCTATAATGGGCGGGACCCTCGCGGAGGGATTCCATGCGCGGAACGACCATGCACGACATCAGATGGCTCCTCGTCCTCTTGTGCGCGCTGTGGCTGGCGGCTTGCGAGCCCGCCGCCTCGCCCACGCCGCCGCCGACCCCGCCCCCCACCACGCTGGCCGCGCCGTCCCCCACGCCGACCGCCTCGCCGCGGGAGCCCAAGCTGGCGCTGTTGGGGTGGGACTGGTCGCCGGAGGGCGGGCTCTTGCGGGCCTACCTGCGCAACGAGGGACCGCTGCCGGTGCGGCTGAGCGGATTGGCCGCGCCCGCGGGCCAGGCGGCGAGTTGGTCGCGCGTCTCTCCGGACCCGCTTCCGGCGGGGGGCGTGGCGGCCTGGACGATCCGGCTGGACGGGGCGGCGCGCGCGGCGACGCTGGACTGGCGGCCGGCCATGCCCCGCGCCGAGCCCGCGACCATCCCCCTGGCCGAGTCGCCGCTCGCCATCAGCTACCTGACCGCGGCGGCGGATGGGCGGCGATTGCTGGTTTTCGCGCGCAACGACTCGCCGACGGCGCTCATCCACCTGGAGGAGGCGCGGCTGGGCGGCGACCCGGTCCCCGCCGAGTTCCGGCAGCGCGACCTGGCCCCCGGCGAGGTGGCGCTGCTGGCGCTGACGCCGCCGGTCCCGCCTCCGCTATTGGGCCGGGCCGCCGTGGAGGTGCGCGGGCGCACCCAAGACGGCGCGGCGGTCTCGGCGTGGGGCGATATCCGGCCGCGCGCGGCGTTCTTTCCCATCGGCGCGCGGCCCGATCCCGCCGAGCTGGGGGAGGAGGCGCTGCGGGCGCTGCGGGGGCAGGGCTTTAACACGGTGATCGTCCCGCTGCCCGAGGCGCAGGGCGACCCCTTCTGGACGCTCCTGCGCGACGAGGAGGGGCTCCGCGCGGCGGCGATCCCGCGCTATCCCGCCGATCCGGCCCAGTTGGCGGCCTTTGCCGACGACCCCGCCATCCTGGCGCTGGTGGTGGAGGCGCTGGGCCGCCCCGCCGCCGAGCTGGAGGCCGCCGAGCGGGCCTATCAACAGGCCACGGCGCACCTCACCTACCTGGACCTGGGCGCCGCCGAGCTCTCAGCGGACCTCGCCCCGCTGGCCGACGCGGCGGGGCTGGCGCGCTACGCCATCGACGCGCCGGGGCCGCGCTGGGCGGGCTCCCACGCGCTGGAGGAGGTTTATACGGACACGCTGGCGCTGCGCGCGCTGGCCGGGCCGGGGCCGGTCTGGACCTGGGCGCAAGGGCTGGGGTTGGCGCCGTGGGGCGCGGCGGAGGCCGACACTTGGGGCCGCCTGCCCACCGCCGCCGAGCTGCGGGCGCAGCTTTGGCTGCAAGTGGCCGCCGGGGCCAAGGGCGTCTTTTGGTCCGCCTACTCCCCGGCGCTGGCCGCCGCGGCGCCCGAGCTCTGGGCCGAGATCGGGCGGCAGAACGGGGTGCTGGCGGCGCTGGGCGAGCTGCTGCTCTATGGCGAGCCCGCCGCCCCGGCGTGGGTGGAGGGGGGCAAGGCGCTGGCCCGTCCCATCGTCGGCGAGCGCGCCGCGGTCATCCCGGTGGTGAACCTCGATTACGCCTGGGAGCGGCGGGCTTGGGCCGCCGGGCAGCCCGCGCCGGAGCCCTCGCCCGCCTATGCCTTCCGGGCGCGGGAGGGGGTGGCGGTGCAGGCGACGCTGCCCGCCTGGCTGCAAGCAGAGGACGTCTTCCTGGTCACGCCCGACGGGGTGGCCGAGCTGGAGTGGTCCGTCGAGGCGCGGGTGCTCACCTGCCGGCTGGCGGCGCTGGAGGACGCGGCGGTGATCGTGGCGGCGGGGGACGAGGCGCTGCGCGACGAGGTGGCGGCGCGGCTGAGGTAGCCGGGGGGACGAAAAAAGCCGCCAGTATCCTGGCGGCTGGGATTAGCGCCCCGCTGTGCCGTGTGCAAGAGGGTTTTGAACCTGCTTGCGCAGGTGGGAATCTACCCAGAGGTGTCGGCCCGGCCTTGCGACCGTTCCAGTCCCTCTTAAAGAGGAGATCGATCCCCGTTAGTGTAAATGTTGGCTCAAAACGTGTCGCTGCATCACAAACACAGCAGGGTTTAGAGGGATGTTACCACCAATGGCCGAAACGCGCAAATCTCGGGGGCTGGCGGCAGGGCTCGCGCCAAGTCGTCAGTCGCCTTGGCGCGCCAGCCCGCACGGCGATCAATCGCCGCGCTACCAGGCGGCGCCCGATGAAATCGGGCTTCCGGAGCCTCCGCGGCGCGGAACGCCAACGCCTGATTCTATCAGGCGCCGCACCGGCATTCCATGCCGCCTTAGCTCGGCGTCGGCATTCCATGCCGCACCGGCATTCCATGCCGCACCGGCATTCCATGCCGCACCGGCATTCCATGCCGCACCGGCA
>ENA-UOUL01001227-UOUL01001227.1-bioreactor-metagenome-genome-assembly--contig:-NODE-1227-length-37821-cov-6.060063_pt1 | contig 37821 bp, 24 predicted proteins | sample MGYA00249838_ERZ747220 | MGnify/ENA primary metagenome ERZ747220 (study PRJEB28778, sample SAMN05720191) | bioreactor metagenome | isolation source: Anaerobic biogas reactor | place: USA:Washington... | reverse complement strand
CGCATGCTGCGCAACGTAACGCCCGAGAACGACTACGATTTCCTGCGCGCCGACGGCACGCGCGACCCGCGCGGCATCTGCCGCATGTGGGCGGTGCGCCCGCACGAGGCGGCGCGCCTGCCGATGGTTTACGCCGCCGCCTGGGACCTCTGCTGCGACGACACCTATCAGGCCGCGTACCGGCGTTACCTGGCGCCGGCCGTCGAGCAATCGCTGGCGGTGGCCGCAATGCCGCCGGCGGAGGTCAGCCGCTGGATGCCTTGTTACACGCTGCTGCAGATGCAATCGTCGCTGGAACTGCTGCACGAGCTGGAACGCGACGCGGCGCTCAAAAACAAGCTGGCCGAGGCGATGCGGGTGATCGCCGCGATGGCTGAGAAACGTGCCGCAGGGCTGAACGGGTTCGACGATGCGGGATCGATCTGCGCGAGCGGCGAGACCGCGCTGGCCCAGTTGATGACGCCGGGCTTCGCCTATGCGCCGCATCAGCGCGCCCTTTTGATGACGATGATCACCGGCGAGGCGCACCGCTCGCCCGGCGCCGCCCGCATCATCCATGTCACGGCCGCCTACTGGCGCGCACGGCGGCTCGGCGTGCTGACGCCCCCCTGAACGTGCCTTCAGTTGGCGATGCGTCCGGGCCAGGGGATTTCCGGCCCACTGACCGAAGCCACCGCATTCTTACCAGCATCGGGGCCGACAGCATGCGCACCGAGGCAGAGCGTCAGCAGCAGCACCACCACGGCGGCGGCCACCGCGCAAATGACGGCGAAGGTTGTAAAGAACGACGACTCCTCTTTCGCCGCAAAATCCATCGAGCCGATGGGCATCATCTGCACGCCATCCGGAAAACCGTCGCCGCCGGCCGCCGCGTCACCTTCGGTCGCCGCGTCGGGCAGGGTAATCAGTTCAAATCGGTAGGTTGTGCCGTCCTGCCCGGCGAACCCCCCTGCGCCGTTGATCTGGTCAATGGCAAGCTGAGCGCCTTTAGCCAGGTCGGAGCCGGCGACGCCCAGATAGCCGATGCGCACTTCGTCGCCCGCCTGAAGCTTGGCCAGCACGTTGGGCAGGCCGCCACGAGGGTGGCATTCGACCGCCGGGGCCAACGGCAGCTCGGCGCCGAAGGCTTGCAGGCTGATACACATGCAGAACAGCAGGGCGATGCGAACGATTCTCATGGAATGCCTCTCTCTTTCGTCCTATGAAGCAGAGGCCGCGCCCGTACGCGCGGCCTCCGAAAACGCACCGCATCACATCGGCGTCGATCCAACTACTTCAGAATGAACGCCAGGGTCGGGTCCAGCGGGTAGCGTCCGAACTGCTCGCCGTAGATGGCAATCCCGCCGGCGAGGGCCTCGTCGGCCTCCAGGCGGATCGCGATCGTACCCTCGCGGGCAGCCTTGCGGAGGACCGATTCAGGAATCTGGGCGGTGACGAGGTACCCATAGGAGCCGGCCTCGTTGAGCTTGCCGTCACGTTTTTGCGCCTGCCAGGACAGAATCCCACGATGGTCGGCCGGATCGTCGGGCAGGTCGATCGTTGCGATTGCCTCGCCAGCGATTCGGATGCGGATCGCACTGGGATACACGGTCTCGTCCGTCATTGGATACGAGTTCGGGTTCAGGCTGGGATCGTGCGTGCCTTTGCCTCGCATGTAGTCGCCTTCCTGCTTGCCGGCGCCTGCCTTGTCCTTGCCGAAGAGCTGCTTGGCCGAGATCTCCGCCCGGAAGCTGGCGGTCTCGACTTCGCCGACATCGAGACCCTGGGGCCAGGGGATGCGGTACTCGAAATAGCCCGCCCCGGCTCCGTTGACCTTGAGCCCGTCGAACACGTTCCATTGCTTGACGGGCCATTCGGCCTTCACGAAGCTCTTAGGAGCGAAGCGCACGACCTTCATCGTGCGATTTCGCTGGGTGAGCGTCTCCTGTCGCGGCTGCGCGCCGTCGCGTACGGCGAACGTGGTGAAGTTCCTTGCGAGCACGACGCCGGTGCGGTCTTCGATCTGTACGGCCAACACGGCCACCGCCGGCTCATTGGGCATCGTTACTTCCAGTGGTTCGATGGCCCCGCAATGCCATGCGCGGTACGGGATGGTGCGCCGTTGGATGCGGCCGAAGCTGCGTTCGCGGCCCAGGCTGTCCCAGCCCCGGAGGCTGGCCCGCAGGGTCAGATTCTCGCCGGCCTGGGCGTCGGTCAGGAACGAGACGTACAGCGGGACCTCCACGCTCGCACCCGGCTTGACGTCCTGGCACAGCTCTTCGCTCAGGGCCACGTAGAAATCGCCGTGCAGGTCGCGCAGGCTCATGCCGGGCATCAGTTCCTCGATCCCGGTGAATTTCTCGGAGCGATCGAAACGCCAGTATCCGTTCCATTCGTTGATCACGTCGTGGTGCTCGGTGTAGAGCCAGCCGCAGACCTTCGGATGCCGCCGGAACGCGTCCATCATCAGGTGATAGTCCCAGCTCCAGTCCACGTCGCCCGTGCTGCCTTCATAGCCCCAGACGTTGCCGCACTCGCTGTTGAGCAACGGCTCGGTGCCCTGCTTCCGCCCGCCGATGTAGTTCCACGTCGAGCCCTCGTAGGTGTCACGCGTGACCTGGGCCAGGTGCTCGGTCCATTTGTAGCCGGGCAGATACGCGTGCCAGGTGTTGATGTCCGTCAGGACGTGGTCGTGGTTGCACGGCGAGTTGTCCTCCACCAGCCGCGTCGCGTCGAGCTGCTTGGCCAGACGCACCATCGAGGCGACCCACTCCTGCGTCTCGGGCAGATAGCCTTTGTCCCCGCTCTTGAGGCCCCAGGTCTCGTTGAACGGCACCCAACTGAAGATGCACGGATGGTTGAAATCACGTTTGATCATCCCGCGAAGGGCCACCTCGATCTCATTTTGCATATTCTTGTCGGGCAGGCCCCAGCTATTGGGAACATCGGCCATGATCAGCACGCCCAGCTTGTCCGCCCAGTACAGCTTGCGCGGGATGCCGATCTTGACGTGAATCCGCTGGCCGTTGAGCCCGATCTGGCGCGACCGCAGGATCTCGTCGCGCATGAACGCGTCGCTCGGGAACGTGTAGAACCCTTCGGGGTGATACGCCTGGTCGAGCGACAGCTTCAGATAGACGGGCTTGTTGTTCAGCGCGATGTAGGGCAAGTCGGTTCCGGGCAGGTTGACTACGCTGATCTTCCGCATCCCGAAGTAGGTCGAGACGACGTCTTCGGCCCCCTGGCCCGACAGGACGGCCTTGACCTCGTAGAGGTACGGATCTTCGAGCGACCAGAGCCGCATCGGTTTGATGGGCACGTCGAACTCGATTTCCTGGCGTCCCTTGGCGACGGTCGTCTGTGCGGCGCCTGCGGGGCGATCTTCGGACTTGAACTGGATCGCCAGACGCATCGCGTCGGGCGCCGCCTGGTTCAGCGTGGCCTTGACGGTGACCTTGCCGGCGTCGATGTCCGGCAGGAAGTGCACGGTTTCCAGCGCGACCTTGGGCCGGGCCTCCAGATAGATCGTCTGCCAGATGCCCTTGGCCGGGCCGTAGCCCTGCTTGCCTTCGAGCTTGAACGGATGCGGCGTGTCGTCGACGCGCAGCGCGAGGGTTTGGTCCCGGTCCCACTTGATATGGTCGGTCAACTCGAACTCGAACGGCGTGTACCCGCCCTGGAAGCTGCCGACCTTCTGGCCGTCGAGCCAGCCGGTCGTCAGCCAGTCGCAGGCGCCGACCACGACGAAGACGCGGCTTCCCTTCCAGTCGGCCGGTACGCGGATCGTCCGCTTGTACCACGCGATGTCGGCCTGGTCCTCGACGCCGGACAGCTCCGAGCCCCACGGGAACGGCACGTTGATCGACAGCGGAAACTCCGTCTTGCCGGACGACCAGTTGCCCGCCAGCCCCGCGTCCTCCTTGTCGAAACGGAACTGCCACGGGCCGTTCAGGTTGATCCACAGCGGCCGCTCAAAGTCCGGCCGGGGATGCTCCGGCAGCGGGATGTCCTGAGCCCTTGAAAGATCGCTCCAGGCTCCACAGACAACTATCGAGAGAATGACGGCGATCACAGGCATTGTTCGGCTGATGTTTCGCATCGAAACCACCCTTTCAAGAAGGCCCCATCGTTGAACGCAAGTGCGTCGGTGCAAGATGCTCCCAGCCTATCGGCCCCACGTCCGATTGTCCAGGATTCTCCGTGTCGGTGGCGAGCGAAAAGACGGCTTTCCAGTTGACAGCGGGCCGGAACCGTGTGATGGTAGGCGACAACGTGCATCGTTAACAAGGCGATGGTCGTTCGGACAAGAACGGGAATCTCGGGCATTGTGTATGAGCGCGGAGGCATTCGTACAAACGTCGCTGTACTTCCTGGCGTTGATCAATCCGCCCAGCAAGGTCTTTCTTCTGTCCTCCATGGACCCTCCCTATTCGCGGGCGGAGTTGTTGAAGGTCTCGGTGACAGCCTCGTCGGTGGCGCTGGTGATCCTGCTGCTGCTCTCCGGCATCGGCCACTTTATTCTGCACGAGGTTTTTCGTGTCGAGATCTACTCCTTGCAGGTGGCCGGGGGCATCGTTCTGTTCATCATTGGTCTGACGGCGGTCCGGAAGGGGCGGTTCTACGAGCAGGACTTTCACGGGGCCACGGACATTTCCATTGTCCCGCTGGCGGCGCCGTTGATCGCCGGTCCGGGCACGATCACGGCCGCTATTTCGTTTGCGGCGACACAAGGGGTCGCGATCACGGCACTGTCGTTGACTGCAGCGCTGGCGGTCAATTTCCTGGTCATGCTGATGTCGGTGTGGATCGGTCGGATTCTCGAGCGGCTTCACGCCTTCGGTCCGCTGATCCGCATCACAGGTCTGATCGTCACGGCGGTGGCGGTACAGATGACGCTCTCCGGCCTGTCCCAGTGGCTCGGCCCGATCCTGAGCCCTGCATCGACAGGATAGGGCGCGTCGGGCTACCGCTTCAGCGGCTCGTAAAACGTCTCCGGGCGCGGGCCGAGCGTGTTGGTGAGGGTCCCGAGCCCGTCGATGGCTCCTTCGATGACGTCGCCGGCCTGGAGGAAGTTGCCGGTGGCGATGGCCACGCCGGACGGGGTGCCGGTGCAAATCACGTCGCCCGGCTCCAGCGTCATCAGGTGGCTCAGAAACGAGACGATATCCGCGATGGGGTAGATCATCTGCGAGGAATTGGCGTCCTGGCGGACCTGCCCGTTGACCTTGAGAACCATGTGCAGGTTCTGGACGTCGGCGATTTCGTCCTTCGTGACGAGATACGGGCCGGTGGGCAGGAAGCCGTCGGCCCACTTGCCGCCGAGCCAGTCGTAGAACTCGTCCCACGGTCGCTTCCCCCGGCCCTCTTTGAATGTCACGCTGCGGGCGGAGACATCGTTGGCGACCATATAGCCTGCAACGCAGTCAAGGGCGCGGTCGGCCGGTACGCACTTCGCCTTGCTTCCGATAACAGCGGCCAGTTCGAGCTCGTAGTCGATCTGGCGGCTGTAGACCGGCCAGGGGATCGTGTCTTCCGGTCCGCAGACGACGTTGGCCGGCATCAGGAACGGTCGTGGCACGGTGGTCCAGCGGGGCGAGTCGGACAGGCCCAGTTCGAAGCCCCGACTCTGGGATGCCTCCTTGATGTGCTCGGCGTAGTTGCCGGCCAGGGCCAGGAGCTTGCCCGGCTCCGGCAGGGGAGCCAGAAGTGTCAGCGCATCCAGCGGGACCGCTTCGATCGTTTCGGGCAATCGTGCCAGAATATCCAGACAGGCGGAACCTCGCCGGAGAATGTCCATGACGCTCTGCGGGGCATCCCGGTCGGGCCAGGCCGATGGGACATCCACGATGCCGCGATCCGTTGCGAGGCCGCAGGAAACCACCCCGTCACGCCGATACGTTACCAGCTTCATCTTCGTATGTCTCCTAATGGCCGACAGTTGTGCGTTCGGACGGTATTGTACCGCTTCCGGCGAGCCGTACAAGGGCCTCAGCGGCAGCCTCTGTCACGTCCCAAAAAACGCCCGTTCGCAGAAGTGATAGCTGTTCCGACGGGAAATGGGCCTCTCCCGTGCTTTCTGGGCCATATCGGCGTGACATGGCAGCGAAATTGCGGGCGCAGGAATGGCGATTGTGGGCTGGGAATCGGGGTTCGCAGGAATGCTGGATCGGGCGGCGGATATTCCCTCAAGAGAAAGCCAATGCCTTTCCGATGACAGTCTCGCCGGTGGGCGAGTCGCTGTCCCGGCAGCAGCAATCGTGTAGATATCGGGGTAAGGAGCACGGCGAATGACGTTGAAAGAGATTCTGACGGGAACGAGCAGTTGGTTGCGGTCCCATCGCTATGAGGAGGCAGGCTGTTGCGAGCCGGCGCTCAACGACGACGGGCTGATCGCCTGTGGGTTCGACGCCGACGATGATTTCTCGGACCCTCGCTCGGCCAACACACCGAGCGGTCCGGTTGTGGTCAATCCCGTTACCTCACTGGACCATCGTGATCCGGCTGAGAAACTCCATGAAGGCATCAGCCGGCTGGTGGACCAGCTTCGGCAGATCAACGAGCACCTGAATTGCCAGCTTTCCCAACACGCCGAGTTAATGGACCGCGTGCGGGAACTTCCCAAGGCGCTGGAAAGCCTGCCGGCGTCGGTAGAGAACCAGCGGCAACTGACCACGCGTCTGCTCGAACAGATGCGCAGCACGTCGTTGAAGGACCAGCAATTCATCGATGCCGTGGGGCAGATTCCGCAGCAGACGGCCCGACAAACCGATATGTTGACCTCGATCAACCATCAGCTCGCGGCCGCTGCCGATACCGACGTCCAACTGGCCGAGAGCTTCGTCAAGTTCAAGGGGACTCTCGACCGGCTCAATCACAACACGATCAGCAACACCGAAGGCATTCTTCAGATGAGCCGGACGTTTGCCGCCAGCGATCGCTATCTCAAGTACGTAATCTCGAAAATGAACCGGCGCTATGCCTGGACGCTCGCCCTGGCCCTGAGTGTGTGTGCCGGTGTCGTTACCGTATTGGCCGCTCTTCTCTTCTTTCTCGTCGGCTGACCGCGTCTGGATGAGGGCCGGTTCCGTTGGGGTCCGGCCCTTTCCACACGCATGGATGTTCGGGCCGTCGGGCCGACCCCCGTCGTGATCTGCCCTCGTACTGTGCCACGGCCGGCCTTCAGTCAGCGACGATGACCTCGATATGGACCAGGCCGATACGGACCGGGCCGATACGGACCGGGCCGATGCGGTCTGGGCGGTGGGGCGGGGACGACTTCAACGACCTTGACGACCGGTGCGTGCACGACGCGAGGCCGTCGGTGGCTGTGCCGTTCCTCGTAGCTGAAAGACATGCACCCGCTCAGCGTGACCGCTGCCGTGCAGACGAGCGTGATCAGAAGCGTGCGTTTCATGGTCCAGTCTCCCAAAAACGACGGTTCATTGCATTCCTGTTCCATCCAGTAAAGGCAGCGGCGGCGCCTGGGGTCACGGTGCGTGCCGATGGACATTCCACGAGGTTGGCGCTGGTCGGTCGGGCGACGATCTGCTACTCTTTGCGGCGTTGGGGATCGGATGAACGACTGTGAAGGTCAGGAGATCGACGCATGAAGAAGGAACTGCTGCTCAGAAGCGCCGTTGTGGCCTCGCTCGGAGGTTTGCTGTTCGGGTTCGACACGGCCGTGATCTCGGGCGCCGAGCAGACGCTCCAGGAGTTGTTTGCCGCCACGTATGACTCGCTGGCAGCCGGCATGAGCGCCTTCGGTTTCATGGGCAAGCCGGGCTTCTGGCATGGGTGCACCACCGCCAGCGCCCTGATCGGCACGATCCTCGGCGCGTGGTTGAGCAGCAAACCGTCGGACGCCCTCGGACGCCGCAAGACCCTGTCGCTGCTGGCGGTGCTGTATTTTGTCTCGGCCGTTGGCAGCGCCTTCGCATGGGACTGGTGGTCGTTCGTGATCGCGCGGTTCATTGGCGGACTGGCGGTCGGCGGCTCGTCGGTCGTCGGGCCGATCTACATCGCGGAGATTTCGCCGGCCCGCAGCCGGGGCCGGCTCGTGGCCCTGTTCCAGTTCAACATCGTCTTCGGTATCCTGCTGGCCTACCTGTCCAACTACATCATCGGTGCGCTGAACCTCGGTGACATCGAATGGCGATGGATGTTCGGCATCGAGGCCTTCCCGGCGGTGGCCTTCTTCTTCCTGCTGGCGGGCAACCCGCTCAGTCCCCGCTGGTTGATGGCCCAGGGCCGCGCCGACGAGGCACGCGGCATCCTGGAACGACTCGGCGCCGACGATGTGACTTTGGAGATGCAGGAGATCCAGAAGTCCATCGAGCTGGCCCACCACAGCATCGGCGAGCCCTTCTTCCGGAAGATCTATTTGAAGCCGATCCTGCTGGCGTTCCTGATTGCGGCGTTCAATCAGCTTTCCGGGATCAACGCGCTGCTCTACTACTCGACGCGGATCTTCGAACTGGCCGGAGCCAGCGCCGATTTCGCGCGTCTGCAAAGCGTGATCGTCGGCGCGACGAATCTGGTCTTCACGATGCTGGCCATCGCGATCATCGACCAGTTCGGCCGCAAGAAGCTCATGCTCGTCGGCTCGCTGGGCTATATTATCAGTCTCGGCACCGTGGCGTGGGCGTTTCACACCGAGCGGGGCGGCGCGATCGTCCTGGGATGCTTCCTGCTGTTCATCGCCTCGCACGCCTTCGGCCAGGGCGCTGTGATCTGGGTGTTCATCAGCGAGATCTTCCCGACGCAGGTTCGCGCCAAAGGACAGGCGTTGGGCTCGTTCACGCACTGGTTCATGTGTGCGGCGATCTCGTGGACCTTCCCCATGCTGGTGGGTCGCCCGGATGCCCCAGGCGCCAGCCAGGCGGGCGCGCGTGTCTTCGCCTTCTACGCCGGGATGATGGTGCTGCAGTTGATCTGGGTGATCGTGATGATGCCCGAGACCAAAGGCGTGCCGCTGGAGAAGATCCAGAAGGAACTCGGCATCGAATAGAGTGCGTCACGGCTGTCGCACGTCGTAGCACGAGAGCGTGTCGTGATAGCGCAGATAGAGCCGGCCGTCGAACAGGACCGGGTGGGCCCAGGCGTCGAGGCGACGCTTTCCGGTCAGGCTGAACCGCCCGACGATCTCCAGGCGGTCGGCGGCAGGTCGGATCAGGCCGACGTTGCCTTGCTCGTCGAGGAGGTAGAGCCTTCGGTCGGCGTAGATGGCGGCGCCCGTGGTGAAGTCCTCCATCTCGTATCTCGTCGCACCCGTCTTCCAGTCGAACCCGAACCACCACTTGGGCCGGGTGTAGCCGGCGGCGTAGAGGACGCCGTCGACGAGGAGGCCGCCGCCGGTGACGGCGTCGATGAAGGACTGCCAGGTCAGCACCGCTCGGTTGTCGGAGAGTTGGTACTGGCGGCCCAGCGAATCATAGGGCGTCATGAAGAAGACACGGCCGGAGCCATAGACCGGCGTCGAGACGTTGGTGCCATAGCGGTTCTTCACTGGCACGGTCCAGAGCAACTCGCCCGTGTCGGCATCGACGCCGAAGCCGTAGACGGCCGAGCAATTGATGATCTGCCTGCGTCCGCCGTGGTGCACCAGGATCGGCGAACAGTGCGAGACGACGTCGTCCTCGAGCGGCGGGGTGATCCAGACGGTCCGGCCGGTTTCTTTGTCGAGTGCCGCCATCAGGGCCTTCTTGCCGCTGACGGTGACGATGACATTCGGGCCGTCGACGAGCAGGCACTCGCTCATCGCCCACGTGATGTTCTTGCCCTCGAAGCGATCCAGGATGTCCACTGCCCAGAGTTCCTTGCCCGAAGCGGCGTCCAGACATGCGACGCGACCATGCGCGTTCATGTGATAGAGCCGGCCTTCGGAGAACGCGCAACATGCGCGCCCGCCGGGGTAGGGGTTCTTCCAGTAGGCGCCGTTCGTGGTGCGCCATATCGGCGTGCCGTCCAGGGCAAAAGCGAAGATCACCAGGTCCTCACCAACGTCACCCGTGATGTAGAGGCGATCGCGCACGATGATTGGCGAGGACCAGCCCTTGCCGAGCCCGTCGATGGTCCAGAGACACTTGGGCCCGCCCTCAGGCCACTGTGCCAGCAGGCCCGTCTCGTCGGAGATGCCGTCTCGTCGCGGCCCGCGCCACTGAGGCCAGTCCGGCTCGGGCGAGGCGATCAGGCCGTCGGTCTGTGCCGGCGCCGGACAGACGCCGAGCAGCAGTGATACGAGGAGAACCGCTGAGACCGCTGACGTATGTGAAATCCGAACGCGATTCATTCTCGATCTCCTGCACTGTTACATGTCCGGCCGGCTCCGCCGGCAGCAGATGGGCGCCGCCCCTGACCAGCCGCGCCAGATCGCCCAGGATACGTTCCGGATGGGAGACCTCGTGCACGACCGCGAACGCCAGGGTGAAATCGAAGGCTCGATCGTATCCCTTCAGATCGATGGAATCCTCAGGACGCACGCGCGTCACCATCGATTCGTCTTGCACCCGGTTCGGCAATTCGGGGTCTCAACACTGTCCCGTATCCTGTTCCAGCGATGGGGTACGGTCTGTGCTGGACCGGCTGGGCCACACGATCGCCAGGATAACCGCCGCGCCGGCGGCGGCCCCCAGGCAGATGCGCTGCGTCGTCGTCAACGATCCGGCGAATTCGCCATACTCCGTGTCGCCTCGAAAAAGATCCGTCAGCGCCCGTCCCACGCCATAGATCAACAGAAACCACAACGGCTTCCTTCCGCGCCAGCGGTCCGACGCAAACACCCGGAAGACAGCCAGCAGGATCGCCATGACGCCGATTTCGTAGAGTTGCGTCGGGTGAAGCGGAGTGCCGGCCGGAGCGCCCCGCGCACCTTCAGGGAAAGTGATAGCCCAAGGCAGCGAACAGGCTTTGCCGTAGCAACAGCCGTTGAACAGACAGCCCAGCTTGGCCGCGATCAACGGGATGGGCACAGACCCGGCGACAAGGTCCATGGCTGCTGCTCTTCGCTCGCTCAGCAGGAGCGTACAGGCCAGGGCCAAAGGGAAATAGGCCAGCAAACCGCCCCACAGGCCGCCTCGGGTCCAGCGATCCACGGTCAGAAGGGCGGCCAGGTTGAAATCCGAGTGACGCAGGTCGAAAAGGACCTTGGCGCCAAGCGTCATGGCGAGCAGGTAGCACACGCTGGCTGCGATCCAGACGCGACGTTTCAGACCGGTACGTCGTGCGATTCGCCGGGCGATCACAAAATGCAGGATGATCCCACCGACATAGAAGACCGCATACGCCGGAACTGGTCCGATGAACGGGCACATGACTTCACGATACCGTCATGTGCCCGTTCTGTCATCAGGTTTCCAGTCCCGACTCCCCATCAGTCTGGCCGGTCGCTCAACGGATCTCACCCATGCGGCCGGTCAGAATGCCGGCGCCGCCATCAGTGTGACTGTCGCGACCTGTATGTCCTTGCCGGGGCCAATCGCGCCGACATTGAGATCGACGACCTCAATGCACAGTTCCGTCGTCACCTCGCCCGGGCCGATGATGTCGGGATTCAACGTGCCGGTCCAGGTTCCGCCCACGCCGTCGGCGGGAGTGATCTCGACCGAAAGCTGGGCCTGAAAGTTCAACTGGACGGTGATATCGGCGCAGCCGGCATAGGAGGCTGTCGATCCCGAGATCAACTGAAGCATCAGGGGGTTGCCGCCGATGTTGATCATAATGCTGTCCGGTCCGGGGGTCGGGTCGGGATCGGGATCGGGATCGGGCTTGGGTTCGGGTTCCGGATCGGGGTCCGGCTTGGAATTCGGGTCGGGTGCGGGGCCGGCCTGAGGACAGAGAGAAATCGTCGGATGGAAGATGTCGCCATCCTGCTGGAGGCAGAGCCTCAACTCATCCGGCCTCGGCGGTGTGGTGTTCAGCAGGCCTCGTACGCGGACCCGCCCGTCGAACGCCACGGCCCCGCCGCCGTCCAGCGCCAAGTACATGTCGTCCGATGCGATCACGTTGTACGTCTTGCCGTCGTTGGCCTCGAAGTGGACGCAGCCCTGCAGACCCTTGCGAATGGTGCCGCACTGGTTGAAGTGCCGTCCGAAGCGGACCTGTTCGGGGTCCATCCAGATGGCCGAATTGGCCGGATACAGGGTCTCGCCGGCGTTGGCGCACGGGACCGGTTCGAGCTTGCCGTTGGTCCACAGGTCCCAACTGACGAGGATATTGCCCGAACAGTCTTCGCTGTCACAGCAGATCACCGTGCCCGCCTGTCCGGCCTTCAGCCCGAACCCGCCAAAGGGATCGTCTTCCAGCAGCACGATGCGTTCGCCGGGCGCGAATCGCTCGGAAAGAGGGCCATCGACGCCGGGGGCCACCGGAAGCACTCCGATCTGCACGTACTGGCCCGCCTCCTCGCAGTCCACCGCGCGGGCGAACACGTCATACGATCCGGCCGGAAGGGCCGGAACCGGCCCGGTCAGTTCCCAATCGGACAGCACCTGCAGGCACATCAACGGTTCGCAGTCACTGCCCAGGTCCCAGCCGGGAAGGAGCAGGTCGATCCAGAGACTGTCACCGGAAACGACCATGACCCGAAACGTCTGGGGAACGCACGAATTCGGCCATGTGCCCGAAAGCGTCAGGGCCAATGTGTCGGCCGAGGTCGGCGATACCGGGGTGAATTGGGCCACCATCTCCGGCAGTGTGGCCGGCACGGCGCCGTGGGCCGACAACGCCGCCAGCAGGACCAGCCCCGCTGCTGCTATTCTTCTTCGTTCCATTCTCTGACCTCCTCATTCATGCCTGATTTGTGGGACGCATTTCTTGTTGCCAACGCAATTGCCTCGTACGGCTCAGCTCGGTATGAAGCGTAGAGCCCGCCATACGATCGACTTCGGGTACCCGGGATCATCGGTCCATCGGGCTCGGTCCCGTCGTACGCCGATGTGACCTGTACGCAGGCCGGTGGCGCCGGTTCAGCAGACTCCCCGGCGCACACCTTCGACCGAGCCAACCTTCCTTGACCGTCAGCATACTGCTTTGCCCATGGCAACGCAAGAAGGACCTTCCTCGGGCCAGGGGCGGGGGGCCTGCGGCTACGGGTCGAGGGGGGCGGTCTGGGTCGTATATGTGATTTCCTGATAGTCCGGGTCGAAGTGCGCGATTCGGTAGTGGATCTGGTCGCCGGCGATGCGGAATTGACGGCACACCTCTGTCCGCTCCGCGAGGCAGGCAGGCACGAGGAGGTCCCGTCGTCCCTGAAGATTCACCCGGTACAGGCTGCCTCCGACCGAGACGGTCCCGTGGGTCGGGCCGCTTACATAGAACAGCTCAAGTCTGGAAGGATGCCATCGGAAGCTCTTGACGCGTGTCCGCCCGGTGTCGTCACCGGCCAGACAGCGGTTTGCGTCTCCGTCGGATCGCATGATCCAGAGCCTTGTCGGCAACTCCCATCCGACCCTGTCGAGATAGGCGATGTGCCGTCCATCGGGCGACCAGGCCAGGGTGCAGCGGAACAGGGCGTCTTCGCTCTGTCCCTTCGCCAGTGTGGTTGTGGTGTCGCGGTCGAGATCGATCCTGAGGATCCGGTTGTCGCAGGCGAAGGCAATGGTCCTTCCGTCCGGGCCGATCGCGATGGTCGAGCATGTGGCGGCCGCCTCGATGCTGTCGAAATGATACAGCGGTCGTAGCGATCCCTGCGACAGGAACCAGAGATCGTTGGGCGTGGTGACGATATCGAATGCCTCGCCGAACGATGCCACGGCAAGGTCGGCTTGTGTGACGAAGCCGTGGAGGCCTTCCTTGTCGCGCAGCGTTTCGGCGCAGGCCTCGGCGGCGTGGCGATCGCGGAAGAACCCGGCTCGCAGTCGGGTGTATGCCCTTTCGTGTACGTACGCATGGCGGCAGTAGACGAGATGGCCCCTGGCCTTCAGGTCATCATAGGCCCGGAGCACGCGGTCGCTCCGAACGGCAGGCACTGAGAGGATCTGGACGGTGTAATAGGGGCCGGCGTCCGCGGCGGCGATCTCCGGGCCCTGCGCGCCGACCAGGGTCGGAGGAAGCCATGCCATCGCGCCAATGAACGCGATGGCAATCATTCGGCCCCGGCTTTGGTGATGGTCGTCGGCCGGATGTCGGTGCCGCCCCGGTTTGTGTCTTTGCCATCGCATGTTCTTGTTGATACAGACACAACACCGTCCGCGTCAAGCGATTGCCCGGCCGAATGCAGGCTTGTGCCGGGCTCTTGACCCGGGCGGACCGGTTCATGTGATCGACCCTCCCGACCGACCTTGGGATCCATCGCGATCGGCGGTTGACACCCTGTGTTCGGGCCGGGTATGATGAACCGCCCTCTACGGGGCGGTCGGATGGGCGACCGGATCGGTTTACTGGCATCGCAAGACCAAAGGAGTCGGCGGAATGGACCCACAGATTTTCAAAGCGTACGATATTCGGGGCATTTACCCCGATCAGCTCAACGAAGAAGATGCCTGGAAGATCGGCTGCGCGACGGCACGGTTCCTGCCGTCGCTGATGACCGGGTACGAGCGGGGCCAGGTCGGCGCCAATATGATCTGCGTCGGCCGGGACATGCGGACCCACAGCGAGCCCATCGCCAAGGCGCTGATCGAGGGCATTCGCTCGGCCGGCGTCGGCGTGGTCGATATCGGGATGATCGATACCCCCCAGATGTACTTCGCGATCAATCATCTCAAGACGTGCGGCGGCGTGCAGGTGACCGCCTCGCACAACCCGGCCAAGTACAACGGGTTCAAGGTCTCCGGACGCGGCGCCGTTCCGATCGGCGGCGATACCGGCCTCAAGGACATCCAGCATCTGGCGATGGCCATGCTGCACACCAAGGGCAATCCCACCGGCTCGTTCCGAGAACAGGACCTGGGCGCCGAGTACAAGCAGCATGTGCTCCAGTTCTTGCGGCCGGGCCTGAAAGAGAAGAAGATCGCTGTCGATGCCTCCAACGGCATGGCGGGCAAGGCCCTGCCCCTGCTCTTCGGCGACGGCCCCGTCGAGATCATGGAGATCAACTTCGAGCACACGGGCAAGTTCAAGCACGATCCGGATCCGCTGAAGGAGAAGAATCTCTCGCAGGTTCGCGCGATGGTCAAGCGGCAGAAGTGCGACTTTGGCCTGTGCTTTGACGGAGACGCCGACCGCATGATGCTCGTCGATGAGACGGGCCAGACGGTCAGTTGCGACCTTTTGACGGCCCTGATGGTGCCGTACTTCTTGGAGAAGAAGCCGAAATCGGCGGTGGTCTACGACCTGCGCAGCAGCCGGGTCGTGATGGAAGAGATCATCAAGCACGGCGGAACGCCGCGACGCGAGCGGGTCGGCCACGCCTATATGAAAAAGGCGATGCGCGATTCCCATGCCGTCTTCGGAGGGGAATTGTCAGGTCATTTCTACTACGCCGATAATTTCTGCGCCGACTCGGCGGCTATCACGATGGTCCACCTGCTGAACGTGGTCAACGATGCCGATCAGCCGATCAGCGAGCTGATCGCTCCGCTGCGCCGCTATGCCAACAGCGGAGAGATCAACTTCAAGGTCGAGGACAAGCAGACCAGGATGGAGGAGCTGGCCCGCCGATACGGAGACGGCCAGATCGACCGGCTCGACGGCGTGACGGTGGGGTTCAAGGAATGGTGGTTCAACTGCCGACCGAGCAACACCGAGCCTCTGCTGCGTCTGAACGTCGAGGCGCGGACACAGGAGATGCTGGACGAGAAGCTGGCGGAAATCGAAGAGGTGCTCGGCAAACGCGACTGATTCGGAGCGTCGCTGAGGAGACCTGTATGAGTCAACGGTACATTTCACGTCGAGATTTCGTGGGGGCCGCCGGTGCTTTGCTTGCAGGCGGACGGGTTTCTGCCGCTGCAGGGGCGCAGCCATCGATCGGGGACGGCAATCGCTTTCGCTATTGCCTGAACACCAGTACGATACGAGGCCAGAAGCTGGGTCTGGCCAGGGAGGTCGATGTGGCCGCCGAGGCGGGCTATGATGCGATCGAGCCCTGGGTTTCGAGCCTTCAGGAGCATACCCGCTCCGGCGGCACGCTCCGCGACATCCGAAAGCGGATCGAGGACCGCGGGCTTAGCGTGGAGAGCGCCATCTCGTTTCCGCGATGGATTGTCGATGACGACGCCGTCCGGGCCGAGGCCGTCGAACAGGTCAAACGGGAGATGGACCTGCTCGCTCAGATCGGGGGCAAGCGGATCGCCGCTCCGCCGGCCGGCGCGACGGATGGGGCCGAACTCGATTTGCTCAAAGCGGCCGAGCGCTACCGGGCGCTGCTGGAACTGGGCGACCAGACCGGCGTGGTGCCGCAGGTGGAGGTCTGGGGGCCTTCCAAGAACCTGCACCGGCTTGGGCAATCGATGTTCGTGGTGATCGAAAGCGGTCACCCCAAGGCGTGTTTGCTGCCCGACGTGTACCACATCTACAAGGGTGGCTCGGACTTCCACGGGTTCAAGACGATCAGCAGCCGGACGATCCAGGTGTTTCATCTGAACGACTATCCGGCCAACCCGCCGCGCGCAACGATTCGCGACGGCGACCGCGTCATGCCCGGCGACGGCATCGCGCCGCTGACGCAGATCCTGCGCGATCTGTGCAACAACGGCAGCGAGGCGGTCCTGTCACTGGAGTTGTTCAGTCAGGTGTACTGGGACAAGGACCCGCTCGCCGTCGCGCGAGAGGGCCTGGCCAAGATGAAGGCCGCCGTACGCGCTGCCGTTTCGCACGGCTGACCCGGTCAGGGACGAAGCCCGCACGTTGCTCTACGTTATCGATGGGCGAAGCCGGCCGCAGGGAGCAGCGAGTCTTCTGAAGGTGCGTTCGTGAAATGATCCCCGTCAGACCACACGAGGTGATATCCGTTGCGGTCTTCCTTCTGGTGTTGCTCGCTCTGTACGGATGGGAAGCCGTTCTTCTCGGGCGCGCCGCTGTCGCTCGGATCCGCCGGCGGCCGGTCCGGGCCGTACTGACGAGCCGGACGGCCCTGGTGGTCCATTCTCTTGCAGTCCTCGGCATCGTCTGCATGCTCTATGGTCGCTTCATCGAACCCTTCCGGGTCGAGGTCAATTTGATGACCGTGCACACCCCCCATCTTGGCAAGGCATCGTTTCGTATCGTCCAGATCTCCGATCTGCACTGTGATGCGATGCCGCGCAACGAAGAGCAGATGGTCCGGACGGTCAACGCCCTTCGGCCGGACATCGTCGTTGCCACAGGGGACTATCTCAACGATATCGCCGGCTTGCCTCGACTGAAGGAGGCCCTCGGCCGCTTGGACGCGGCGCTGGGGAAGTTCGCCGTGACAGGCAATTTCGAGGTTGATCGCTGGTCCGGCCTGGATCTTCTGGAGGGAACAGGCTTTCAGCGCCTCGATATGGACACAGTGTCCGTCGCCAGGGACGGCGAGACAATCGCCATCTATGGACTGGCGATGGATCGCTCGCGCGACGGCAAGGCCTTCCTCCAGGGGCTCCCGCACGACCGATTCAACGTCCTTCTCTATCATACACCCGACCTGATCGAAGACGTTGACGGCCTGGGCATCAGTCTGTATCTTTGCGGGCACACCCACGGCGGGCAGGTTGCCTTGCCTCTGTACGGTGCTCTGATTACATTCTCCCGGCACGGCAAGAAATACGAGTCCGGGACGTATCGTGTGGGTGACACGATGCTCTACGTCAACCGGGGGCTGGGGCTCGAACGGCGGCCCGCGCCCCAGGTGAGGTTTCTGGCCCGGCCGGAGATCGCCGTCTTTGACATCGTTCCAGGTCCATAGCCGGCGCCGACCGCACAATCGAGATCGCGCATGAATCCTGTCACGGTCCTGTTCATAGCCCTCGGGTTGGCGATGGATGCCTTTGCGGTCTCCATCGTCGCCGGCAGCGTGTATCGCCAGTTGCGCGTCCGACACGCGCTGCGCATGGCGCTGTTCTTCGGAGCGTTCCAGGCCGCGATGCCACTGATCGGCTCGCTGGCGGGCCTGGGCCTGAAGACCTACATCAGCCCTTACGACCACTGGATCGCCTTCGGCCTGCTGGCCTTCGTCGGAGGAAAGATGATCTACGAGGCATTCGCGATCGAGTCGGCCGAGAAGAATCTCGATCCATCGAATCTGATGGTCCTGCTGGCGTTGTCGATCGCGACCAGCATCGACGCCCTGGCGGTCGGCGTGACGCTGTCGCTCCTGACCCGTTCCGTGGCCTTTGCGGTCGTCGTCATCGGTCTGATCACGTTCGGTCTGTCCTATGTCGGCGTGGTCATCGGCAAGCGGTTCGGGCACTTCTGCGAGAGCCGGATCGAGGTCCTCGGCGGTCTCGTCCTCATCGCCATCGGCGTCCGAATCCTTCTGGCCCATCTGCTGTAGAGGCCAATCCCCACTCACCCGGACCTGGTTTGGCGGAATTGACATGAGGCGTCGGGCCTGCTACAATAAGAGGATGTCGTTTGGTACGGCTCCAAATCGGCGGAACGGGATGGCGCCATGCGTGAGTTTCCTTGAGGTGTGAGTGATGATGAACCGGACGCATTTCTTCGTATTGGCCCTCATGCTGGCAGTGGCTTCCTTGTCGGCCGGGGCCGATGTGACCAGGCCCGGAGACTTCGTCCGGGGCGTCCCGAACGACGGCGACTGGCCCAGCAACGAGGCGCCGCCTCTGGCGATCGACGACGAAGTCAACACGAAGTACCTGCACTTCAAGGGGGAAACCGAGCCGACCGGATTTCAGATGACGCCGTCGGTCGGACCAACGATTGTCACCGGCTTGACCTTCACCACCGCCAATGATGCCGTCGAGCGCGATCCAACCGCCTTCGAGTTGAGCGGGTCCAACGTAAGCATTGACGGCCCATACACGGTGATCGCCAGCGGCAGCATTGTGGATTTCGGTCAAGCCTCGCCGTGGCCTCGTTTCACGATGAACGAAACGCCGATCACGTTCGCCAACAAGACGGCGTACACGCACTATCAACTGCTGTTTCCATCCGTTCGCAGCGCCGCGGGCGCCAACAGCATGCAGATCGCCGAGGTGGAGTTTCTGGGCGGTCCGGCAGGGGGATTGCCTCCCGAGGTCGACGCCGGCGAGGATCGAACCATCCCCTGGCGCGGCGCCGGCCATACGATCGTTCAGATGCGTCCGATCATTGACGACGACGATCCGAACGATATAGGCCTGATCGATCCGGATTATCTTAAAATCCTCTGGTCGTCCACGGGCCAGCCGGCCGCCGATTTCCTGGGCACGGAGAACGAACCCAACGCCACGGTCTCGTTTCCCGAGCCGGGTGTTTACACGCTGCAGCTTCAGGTCTGGGACGAACGCGATCAGGAAGGCCGCGACACGGTGGTGATCTTCGTCGTCGAGCCGCCGTGTCCGCTGGGCGACCTGTCGGGAGACTGCAAGGTCGGTTTCGCCGACGTCATGCTTCTGGCCGAACAATGGCTCGATGGGCCGGGCTGCGCGGGTTGGCCGTTCGGCTGCGCCGATCTGACCGGCAACGACGGAGTCACGCTGACCGACTTCTCCCGTCTGGCCGATGACTGGTTCGCCGATTGGACGGGCGCCCTGCGCGTGACGCTGTCGCCTGCCGAGGCGGTGGCGGCGGGGGCACAGTGGCGGCTCGACGGCGGCGCCTGGCGCAACAGCGGCGCCGTGGTGGGCGATCTGGTCCCGGGGGCGTACACCGTGGAGTTCCATCTGGTGGCGGACTGGGGGCGGCCTTCGGCCCGGACGGTCCACGTCGGCAGGGAGCAGACTACGGACCTGAGCGTCGCCTACAGCCGGCTTCCGGACTCAGAGCTGCTGATCAGCGAGTTCATGGCGGTCAACGAGACGACGCTCTCGACGGTGGTAGCCGGGCGGACCGTCTATCCGGACTGGATCGAGATCACCAACTACGGCGCCGAATCGGTCGATCTGGCCGGCTGGTATCTGACGGACGATCCCGACGATTTGAGTCGTTGGGCGCTGCCGGCGATTCATCTGCCGGCCGGCGAGTCTGTCGTGATCTTCGCCTCGGGCGTACAGGAGCAGGACAGTCTTGGCAACTGGCCCTATCGCGACGATGCGGGATACTATCACGCGAGTTTCTCGCTCAGCGCCGAAGGGGAGTATCTGGCGCTGGTTCGACCCGACATGCAGGTAGCGCACCAGTACGGCCTGCCCGACGGCGACGGTGTCGAGCAGGGGTATCCGGCCCAGCGGGCCGATCTGTCGTACGGCTTCTCTGCAGGCGAGTTCCAGTACTTCGCGCAGCCGACGCCGGGGGCCGCCAACAACGCGGGATACGTGGAGGTATCCGCCGCCCCGGTCTTCTCCCATCCGGGAGGCACATTCACAGGATACATGCTGCTCGAATTGAGTTCGCCCAATCCGAATGCGGAGATCTACTATACCCTCGACGGCCGGGTTCCCACCGCGTCGTCCAGGCAGTACACCGAGCCCCTCTCGATTCTGGGCACCAAGGAAGTGCTGGCCCGCTCCTATGAGCCGGGCAAGGCGCCGAGTGCCGTGGTCGGTCAGACGTACATCGGTCTGTCGGACGACGTGCTCGATTTCAGTTCCGATCTGCCGATCGTCATCGTCGACACGAATCGCCAGAACGTCGGCACCACCTACCGACCCGTTCGCTCTGCCTTCATCGACGTCGGTGCCGACGGCCGGGCACGGATCGTCGATGCCGCCGACTATGCCGGTCGCGGGGGGATGAAGCGGCGGGGGCGAAGCACGATCAATTCGCCCAAAGGCTCGTACGGGTTTGAGACCTGGGATGAGAACGATCGGGACAAAGAGGTATCGATCTTCGGTCTGCCTGCCGAATCCGACTGGATTCTGTATGCCCCGCTGAGCTTCGATCGGGCGATGATCAACAACGCCTTTATGCACGAGTTGAGCAATCAGATCGGTCGATACTCGGTGCGCACCCGGTTCGTGGAGATGTTCCTGGGCACCAGCGGCAACGCCGTCTCGATGGGCGATTACGTCGGCCTCTACATCTTCATGGAGAAGATCAAGAGGGACCCGAACCGCGTTGATATCGAGAAGCTTGAGCCCTGGCACGACGCCGAGCCCGCCATCAGCGGGGGCTATATGCTGAAGATCGACCGGCCCGATACAGGCGACCGGGGCTTCCGCACCGCCCGGGGCAATCCGACCTATGGGGATGGGACGCTGTGCTACGTCGATCCAAAGGAGGCGGAGATCACCGCCGCCCAGTCCGCATGGATTCGCGGGTATCTCGATGCCTTTGAAGAGGCGCTCTACGGGCCCGACTTCGCCGACCCAGTGAACGGTTACGCCAAATACATCGACATCGATTCGTTCATCGATCACAACCTGCTCAACATGCTGGCGATGAACGTCGATGCCCTTCGTCTGAGCACGCACATGCACAAGCGGCGCGGAGGCAAGCTCGAGATGGGGCCGCTATGGGACTTCGACCGGTCGCTGAATTCCACCGACGGCCGCGACGACAATCCCGAGCGCTGGCGCGGCAGCGGGGATGGGACGGACTATCTCGGCTACATCTGGTGGGACCGGATGTTCGAGGACGCCAACTTCTGGCAGAAGTACATCGACCGCTGGTTCGCCCTGCGCCGGGGTGCGTTCAGCAACGAAAGCCTGAACGCGACGATCGATGCGATGGCCGAGGAAATCTGGGAGGCGCAGGAACGCAACTTCCAGCGGTGGAGCGGCTACGGCCCGCGCTACGGCGGCTTCGAGGGCGAAATCAGCCAACTGAAGAACTGGCTGAGGCGACGCTGCACGTGGGTCGACAGCCAGTTCGTGCCTCCTCCCGAGATCGTCCCGTACGGAGGTCACGTGGAGGCCGGCATGCAGGTCAGCCTGGTGAACAAGGCCGGCAGCGGTGTGATGTACTATACGCTCGATGGGTCCGATCCGCGTCCGCCGGAGACGGCCCCGACGACGATCAACACCGTGACGCTCGTTCCCGACACCGCGTCCAAGCGCGTGCTCGTGCCGACCGGGCCGGTCGACGACGCCTGGCGGGGCGGCGGGCCGTTCGACGATTCCGGCTGGATCAGCGGCAGCGGCGGCGTCGGCTTCGAAGCCAGCACCGGCTACGAGCAGTTCTTCCGCGTCGACGTGGGCGAGCCGATGTACGGCCGCAATGCGAGTTGCTACATCCGCATCCCCTTCAACCTCCTGGGCGATCCGAGCGAGTTCAATTACATGGTCCTGCGAGTGCGGTACGACGATGGATTTGTCGCCTATCTCAACGGCGTCGAGATCAGTCGGGTGCTTTTCAGCGGGACGCCAACCTGGAACTCCGCCGCCGAGGCCAATCATGACGATCTGGCGGCGATCGTCTTCGAGTCGTTCGACGTTTCGGCGCACGCGGGCCTGCTCAGGCAGGGGTCCAACGTTCTGGCCATCCACGGCATGAATTCCGGCACGACCAGTTCCGACTTCCTCATCAGCCCGGAGGTGATCGTCGGCCGGGTCGCATCGCCCGACGGCAGTACGATGAGTTCCGACGTTCGCACGTATACCGGGCCGATCACGGTCACCGCCAGCACCAAGGTCAAGGCTCGCACGCTGGTGACGAGCCACGCCTACAGCCCCTGGAGCGGGCTGGCCGAGGCGGTCTTCGCCGTCGGGCCGGTGGCCGAGAGTCTGCGGATCAGCGAGATCATGTATCATCCGGCCGACCCGAACGCCGAGTATATCGAGCTGGCCAACGTCGGCGATGAGACGATCGATCTGAACCTGGTCCGATTCACTCGCGGCGTCGACTTCACGTTCCCGAACGTCGAGCTGGCGCCGGGCGACCGCGTGCTGGTGGTTGAAGGTATCGAGGCGTTTGAAGCCAGATATGGCGAGGGCTTCCTCGTCGCCGGCCAATACACCGGCCGACTGGACAACGCAGGCGAGTGGATCGAGCTACAGGACGCCGCCGGACAGGTCATCCACAGCTTCGCATACGAAGACGACTGGTACGACATCACCGACGGGCTGGGTTTTTCGCTGACGGCCACGGACCTCGTCGCGAGCGATCCCAACGCCCTGGGTGAGAGGGCCGCCTGGCGCCCCAGCGTGTATGTCGGCGGCTCACCCGGCTTCGATGATTCCGCCGAGGCCGTTGCGCCCGGCGCCGTGGTGATCAACGAGGTGATGGCGGCCCCCGAGGCGGGGCAGCCGGACTGGATCGAGCTGCACAACACCACGGATCGGGCCATCGACGTCGGCGGTTGGTTCCTCAGCGACGGCGGACGCAATCTGACCAAGTATGAAATCGCCGCCGGGACGATCCTCGAACCCCATGGATACATCGTGTTCTACGATGACCTGCATTTCGGCAACGAGGACGATCCGGGCTGCCACGCGTCGTTCGGCCTCAGTCGCAACGGCGAGACGCTCTATCTTCACTCGGGTTCGGGCGGCCATCTGACCGGCTACAGCACCGAGCAGCTCTTCGGGGCCTCGGAGACGGGAATTTCGCTCGGACGATACCTTGGCGATACCGGCGTATACGAATTCGGACCGTTGCGCGTTCCGACGCCGGGCGAGGCCAACGGCGAGCCGTAGGGGGCGCCTACAGACTGGCATTGAGGTCGGCAAACAGCTTCTCGAACCGGGACAGGGCCTCCTGGATTCCGGGCAGCTTGCGTGCCTTTCGACCGCCCATGCAGAGCAGGAACTCGGCCGGCAGCATCGGATCGAAGGGCTGCGTCATCGACGGGCAGTCGCCCAGGTGCTCGGTGACGGTCCTGAGAATCGGTGTTTCGTCCGCATTCACAATCGTGGCGGCCAGCCGCTGCTTGCGGGGCAGTTTGTAGCACAGGTCGACAAGGGCCGGATAGGCAGGGGACCCGATCAGGTCCTCGATCGTGCTGGTGACCGGCTGGGCATACCGTCTCAGCGGAAATGTCCGGCACGACTGGAGCATCCGTGACAGTTCCCTCTGGTTCACCACATCGGGGTCGCGCTCCGACAGGCTCAACAGCACCGCGAAGCCGCGCGGGTCGTTGGCCAGCAGGCCGACCAGCGTGGCCAGGCGAACCAGGTCACCGCACGGGACGATGGTCCAGGCCGGGTCGAGTCCACGCCGCGCGCTCTCGTGGAGCCGGGCGGAGAACCAGTTCAGGTAGATCACGTCGGCCGGCTTCTCGACCAGCAGTCGCCGCTTGCCGGCGGCCATGTCCTGCATGATCCGATAGCCCAGCGAGGCCTGCAGCGGCAGGAGCGTGTCATGATCCGTGCTGAGGACCTCGTCGCCCACTTTCGTGCCGAGCAGTCTCGTGGTGCCTTCCGGGGTCTGTGCAGAGAGGTCCTCGACCGTCCGCACCCAGGCCATCCGGTCGGGATCGATCATGAACGGCGAGTGCGTCGTGTAGATGATCTGGTAGTGTGGGGCCAGACGTTCGGTGACATACCGCATCAGGTCCCACTGGGCTTTGGCGTGCAGGCCCAGACCCGGATCATCCAGCACGATCAGCAGGTTGTCGCCACAACGTCGTCGCACGTCCGAGTACCAAACCAGAAACGAGAAGAACCAGACGAACCCGGTACTCCGCTCCTCGAAGTTCAGTGACATATTCGTCTTCGTATTGACGATGCGGGTCTCGAAGACCAGGCCGCGATCGAACGGCGAGGGGTCCTGCGGCCGGCCCGGATACAGATGGAAGCTGACCCTCAGGTCGCGCTCCTGGCTCCAGAAGCGGCCGATCTCATCGGTCACGGGACGGGCGGCGTCTTCGAGGTCGGCGATGAGTTCCTCCGACCGTTCGATGCGGCTGATTGCCTCGACGCTGGTGCCGCCCAGTTCGAGCAGGGCCAGAAAGACCCGGTCCGGGCCGGACAATTCGCCTTTTTGCTTGCGGTGCAGCAGGGCGTCGATCGAGATGCGGCCCTCCATGATGTGCCATTCGGAGAAGTACAGCAGTTTGGGCAGCAGGGGCCCCACATGCCGCTCGAAAAACGCGTCCATCTGGGCGATTTCAGAGTTCGGATTCGGGATTGCGGATTTGGGCGCCGCGTCGAGTCCGCCATTCGCCGCCTGTAGGGGCGATGCATGCGTCGCCTCCAGCGCTCCGGTCCAGTGACGCTCGGGATAGTAGCCCTGGCGTATCACGACGGCACGGCTCTTGACCGTTCCGGCGCCGAGGACCTCTTCCAGTCGTGCGACGTCGTGGTCCTCCAGTTCCCATGTGGTGATCAGGGCGTCGTCCGGCTCGGTCGGTTCGCCTGCCGCGGACTTCTGATACTGACGACGGCGGGCTCGGGGGTATTCCATGAGAACGTCGAATGCCCCCAACTCGCGGACGTCCGGATTCACCTTGTACAGCGCTTCCAGCAGGCTGGTTTTGCCCGCGCCGTTCTTGCCCACCAGGCAGGTGACCGGACAGATCGTGAATTCGGTCGAATCTTCGATGCAGCGGAAATTCTTCACCTGGAGGGTTCGCAGTCTCATATCCGTTTTCCTTCTACGTTCCGCCTCTGGCGGACCAAGTACAATCCTTTGAATGACACGTTTCTGAAGCGCACATGGTAGCAGGAATCCCGGCAAGCGTCAAACGCGGGGGGTGGGAATGTGAGGAAGGAGCCTCCATGGCCCGACATGCTCGGCGGACCATGGAGGCATTCTGATAGACTGTGTCGTTGTGAGTGCTTGTGCTACTCGGAGACGGCCGGCTTTCCGAAACTCAGATCATCGATGTAGATCAACCCTGTGCCCGCGGCCTTGGGGTTGCTTCGATCGCCGATGCCGATCGCCATCGACTTGACCCTGTCCAGGCTGACGCCGGCAAGGTCGCCGAAGGAGATGTGCCACTGGTTCCAGCCGGCCAGTAGGGTCGCCGCCTCGCCGGCCGGATGGGTCACGACCGCGGTCTTTCCGGCGGTGTCCTCCACTGCCACGTAGAGCGTATCGGGCGAATTGCCCGCTGGCTGCTCGGGACCGATGGCCTGCACCGCCCATGGGCCGGTGACGTTGCCCGTCGTGGCGACGCCTGAGAACTCCGCACTGGCCAGCGCCGCCGTATTGTGGCTGGTGACCGCCAGGCCGATATAGACAGTACCGTTCATGGCGATCGTCTGTGGGTTCCATGACATCGCGGTCCAATTCTGTCCGTCGGCCGAATAGTAGCCGTTGAAGACGCTGCCGCTGCGTTCGAGTTTGATCCAGTAAGGCGCCGTCATCGCGATCTGCTCGGCGGTCGCCACGTCGGTGTCACTGACGGCGGCGGCGCCGGTCGTCAGACGTCCCTGATAGCGGCAGCCGCTGCCGGGCGTCAGATACACCGCCGCAAACGCCGAGCCGGGCTCCAGTGTCTGGCGGATCATGACGCCGGCCTTGGCCCATTCATGCGTGTTCGTCAGGTTCTCGACGCGTGCGACGATCGAGCCGTCGCCGACCAGACTCTTGTAGCCGAAGCGGAACTCGTCGGCCACGTCCCAGATGTCCGCACCGGCCGCACCCATCACGATGCGGCCCGAGGCCAGTTCGACGAAGGGACCGGGACGGCCCTGGAAGTAGACCACCAGCGTCTCAGCGCTGAAGACCGCCCAGTTCTGCGGCGTGTCGAAGATCCGTTTGGCTTCGGAGTACCAGGGCGAGTCGCTGTTGTCGTAGGCCAGCGGCATGGACTGCGCGCCGCTGCGGACGATGGTTCGCTCGGCAAACGGCGCTTCGAGATAGCCGACGGTCGAACCGGTGTCGTTGACCCAGCCGTCGAGCCATGTATCGAAGATCGCCTCGCCGGCGTCGATGTCGTCGGTATAACTCTCGAAGCCGTCAATCGGTTGGTACTCCTGCGTGGCGAAGCGCCACAGATCGCTCTGCCAGACGGCGACCGCCTCGGCCTCGTTGACCTCGTCGATTCGCCAGTAGTAGGTGGTCCCGAATTCGAGGCCGGCCGGTGCGATGCGGTCCTGCGCGGTCGTGTCGATCAGGGCCAAGGCCTCCGGATCGGCGCCGAGATAGACCTGGTGGAGGTCGGCGTCGCGCCCGGCCCGCCAGCGAAGCGCTGCATCGGGCGACACATCGGTCTGGCCGTCCGCAGGCTGCGGCGCTCGCGCGAACGCCGGGATGTGGAGGAATCGCACTTCGCTGAGGCCGTAGTGCCCCAGCGACCCCCAGCCGCTGTTGACAGTCAGCCGGACGAATCGGGCGGCGATGCCGCCGAGATCGACCGTGGTGTTGTGCCCGTAATTCACCTTCGCCGTCGCCCTGGCGAATTCGACATCGCCGAAGACGGTCCAGTCCGTTCCGTCGGTGGAAACCTCGATCGTGACGTCCTTGAGGCCGTAACCGAGCACCGTCTCGAAAAGGACGTTGTAGTTCCAGACCCACAGTTCGTGCAGTTGATAGACGCGATCGAACTCATACTGAATCCAGATGGGGTCCTCGCCGTCGGGTGTGGCCAGCCACATCGCCATGGGGTCGACCGAATGTTGATCGTCATCGTTGAGTCCGGAGCCGTCGATCGTGTTCTCCGGCCCCAGTCCCTCGTCGGAGACCCCGTTGCTGGTGACGGTGATGTTCTCGATGGCATAGGCCGGCGGCTCGGTTGTGAAGCTCCACACCAAACCTTTGAAGATCGTCGCATCGGGCGTGGCATTGACCTCGTCGATGCGCCAGTAGTAGGTGGTCCCGAGTTCGAGCCGCCCGGGATCGTACGTCGCAGCCTCCTGGCCCTGGCCGACGAGCACGCCTCTCGGATTGGCGCGATCGGCGTCGTTGACGTCGTCGAAATCGGTCCCGAGGTACACATCGTGCGCCCCGGCATACCCTCCGGGCGTCCAGTTCAGCTCGACGTCACGATAAACATCCGTTGCGCCGTCTTCCGGTTCGGGGTCGCGGGCCGCCGTGGCGCGGCCGCCGATCTCGAACACCAGCAGCGTCCCGCCCTCGGCGCCCAGCTCGACGGTCCGAAGGATCGCATTGCCACCCTCGGCCGGGGCGAACAGGAAGGCCACGAATCCGTTGGTGTCGCTGTTGAGAAAATCGGCCAGCGCCTCGCTGGTTTCCGTTGCCGCTCGCGTTCCTCGCGCGGGCGCCGCGAACGTCAGGAGCACGTCGGTCAGATCGGCCAAGTCCAGCGCCACCGGCGAGTTCGCCGCCGGTGTGGGGTCGTTCATCACACCCGGTGCATTGTTCCACGTCAGGCCTTCGACGACGAGGGCCTCCTGGCTTTCGAGAATCCCGTAGACGTGGATCGTCCCGGTGTCGTGGCCGTAGTTGCTGAAGCTCACGTTGGAGAAAAAGGCGCCCTGCGTCCTGGCCTCCGTCAGATCGTACGTCAGATACCCCACGCGGCGCCGGTCCGCCACGTCACGCACATGCATGCCCGATCCGGTGCCGTGACTGGTGCCGGGCCCCTCCGTCGGGTCGTTGCTGACGTAGGTGTCGTAGGTCGGCAGCAGTTCGAAGTAGACGCCTTGAGCGCACGCAGCGACGATCAGCAGTAGGACGATGGCGGAACAGATCAGTCTTCCAGTCATGCTGGCTACCCTCCTTTTCACAAGATTGTGGCGGATTCGAGTGGATTGCGCGGGCGAATCATCATTCGCCCCTACGCTTATGATGCAGGCTTCCTTCTCCGAAAAACGCAGTGGCTTGGCGTTCTTGTCGCCGGGATGGTGTCGGCCGGATAGGTTCCGGGCATCGACGCATGACGTGTTCCCGGCTCTGTACAGTAGATTAAGATACCATGCCCTTGCCGCTGCGTCAAGACCGAACTCGGCAAGGGTTGCCGGCAAGCCGCCATGGGGTTAAAGTAGGGGCGAATGATGATTCGCCCGCACACGTGCTGTGCATAGGCTATGGGCCGACACACACATTTGAGGAGACAGCAGCGATGGACGGCAGCCACAGGCAATCGCGACGAGGTTTCTTGAAGACGTCTCTGGCGGGGGCGGCGGTCGCCTCGCTGGATTTGGGATCGCCGGTTCGTAGGGCGACGCATGCATCGCCCCTGCGGGCATACGACAAACTGCGGCTGGGCGGGCCGGTCTTCGACAAGTACCAGGACCCAGACGGGTGGGCCCAGGCCGTCCGGAAGCTGGGCTACAGCGCTGCCTACTGTCCCATCGGGGCCGAGGTGGCTGACGACGTGGTGCGGGCCTACGAGCGGGCCGCGCAGAAGGCCGACATTGTCATTGCGGAAGTGGGGGCCTGGAGCAATCCGATCAGTCCCGACGACGAAAAACGCAAGGCCGCGTTGGAGAAGTGCCGCCTGCAACTGGCCCTGGCCGACCGGATCGGCGCCCGCTGCTGCGTGAACATCACCGGCTCTCGCGGAACGCAGTGGGACGGCCCGGCGGCCGAGAACTTCACGGAAGAGACGTTCGAGATGATCGTCGAGACCACGCGGGGGATTATCGACGACGTCAAGCCCACGCGGACGTGGTTCACGCTGGAAACGATGCCGTGGGCCTATCCCGACTCGGCCGATTCCTACGTCCGTTTGATCCAGGCGATCGACCGCGACCGCTTCGCAGCCCATCTGGACCCGGTGAATCTGGTGTGCAGTCCGCAGCGCTACTACGCCAACGGCAAATTGATCGTCGAATGTTTCGAGAAGCTCGGGCCCTATCTCAAGAGCTGCCACGCCAAAGACATCTATCTGCACCCGAAGCTGATGACCCATCTCGACGAGGTGCGTCCGGGGCAGGGCGAGCTGGATTATGCGACATTCCTGCGAGAGCTGAGCAAGCTGCCCGGCGTGCCGCTGATGCTCGAACACCTGCCTAATGCCGAGGAATACCGACAGGCCGCCGAGCACATCCGTTCCGTCGGACGCGGGCTGGGACTGTCGTTTGCCTGATCGCCCCTACCGGCCGCGATGGACGGCGCGCTTGCCGTAGCGGTCGCGGATGGCGTCCATGGCCCGGTCGAGCCTCTGGAGCTTCTCCGCTTCGGGATCGGCAAACAGGCTCGCCTGTCCGGCCCCTTCCGGTTCCAGGCCGCCGGCCCCGAACCCCACCAGGCGAAGGGCGCCGGATGCGCTGCGATGCCATCGGCCAAAGACACGATCGGCAGCCTCCCACAAGACCTGCGTCAGGTTCGTGGCTTCCGTCAGCGTCTCGCTTCGCGTCACCGTGCGGAAGTCGCCGTAGCGCAGCTTCAGTGTGATCGTGCGGGCCTTCAGTCGCCGATGTCGAAGCCGTTGGGCCACCTCCTCGACCTGTTCGAGCAGGACCCCAAGCAACATGTCGCGATCCCGGACGTCGGTGGCGAAGGTCCGCTCGCTGGAAAGGCTCTTGGCCTGTCGGGCCGGCTCGACCTCACGATCGTCTTGCCCTTGGGCGAGCCGGAGAAGCTCCGTTGTGCCGCTGCCGACGATCCGCGAGAGTTCGGCTTCGGACATCGCGCGAAGCTCCGCGATGGTGCGGATGCCATGCGAGTGCAGCGCCTTTTCCGTCACCTTGCCCACGCCCCAGATGCGTCCGACGTCGAGCGGATCGAGAATCTGCTGCCTGTTCTGCTCGGTGATGACGACGAAGCCGTCGGGCTTCTTCAGGTCCGAGGCGAGTTTGGCGAGGAACTTGTTCGGTGCGATCCCGACCGAGGCCGTCAACTGCGTCTGCGATTGGATCTGCTCCTTGATGCGTCGTCCGATCTGCTCGGGCGGACCGAACAGGTTCGTGCTGGCGGTCACGTCGAGAAACGCCTCGTCGAGCGAGATCGGCTCGATCAGCGGCGTGTACCGCTCGAAGATCGACTGAATCTCGCGCGAGACCTCCGCGTACCGCTCCATGCGCACGGGCAACAAGATCGCGTGCGGACAACGCCGTAGCGCCTGCGCTGTCGGCATCGCACTGTGGACGCCGAACTTGCGGGCCTCATACGATGCGGCGCTGACCACACCCCGGGCTTCGGCGGGACCGCCGACGATAACGGCTTTACCCCTCAGTTCCGGCCGGTCGCGCTGCTCGACGGAGGCGTAGAAGGCGTCCATGTCCACGTGAATGATCTGACGAATGCCGGCCATACTCCAACTCTCGGCTGCTTATCATTCACCCCTATGTGGACTTTCTCACGATCAGTTGGGTCGGGATCACTTCGGTCTCGCAGAGGCACTGGTGCGAAGGCTCGTCGATTCGCCGCAGCAGCATGGCGGCGGCGATCTTGCCGATCTCGTACGGGGATTGCGAAACCGTCGTCAGTGGCGGATCAAGGTAGGCGCTGAGTCGATTGTCGCCAAAGCCCGCCACCGCGACGTCGCGTGGGATCGTCAGTCCGCTTCGCTTGATCTCGGCGTGAATGCCGCGAGCGACGGGATCGTTGACGGCGAAGATCGCATCGGGCATCGGCCCACGCGAGCGAAAGGCGCCAAGAGCGGCGGTCCCATCGGCCTCTTCGAAGCCGCCGTGGACGATCCATTTCTCGTCGCCGTCGAGGCCGTGCGCTCTGAGCGCGTCGAGATATCCCCGACAACGGTCTCTGCCGATCGACGTGTTCGGCGGTCCGGCGGCGTGGGCGATGGTCCTGTATCCCCTCTCGATCAGATGCTCGACCACCCGGCGGGCGCCGCCGACGTCATCGACGACCACCCGGTCGGCCTCGATGTCGTCACAGACCCGATCGAAGAAGACCAGGGGAATGCCTTGCCGCTGCAACGCGCGAAACCCGCTGCCGGACGTAGTCGTCTGGGCCACCGAGATCAGCACACCGGCCACCCGGTTGGAAATCAACGTCCGCAGGGCGACGGCCTCACGCTCGGCGCTCTCGTTGGACTGGCAGACGACCGTATTGAATTCCCGATCATACGCGACTTCTTCGGCGCCGCTGATGACGGCGGAGAAGAAATCGTTCTTGATCGTCGGGACGATGACGCCCAGCGTGCAGGTGGACTGATTTTTCAGGCTTTTTGCGATTGAGTTCGGATGGTAATCCAGCTCTTCCGCCAGGGCCAGGACCCGCTGCTTCGTCGCCGAGCTGATGTCCGGGTGGTCGCGCAGGGCCTTCGACACCGTCGTGTAGTGCAGGCGGAGTCTTCTGGCGATGTCTTTGACTGTTACCTGTCTCGTAGCCATGGGCCCATCGATTCCCGTTGGGAGGATCCGACCGGACGTCCGATCCAGACGTAGAGATACTCGCCATCTGTCCCGCTGTCAAATGGATTGCCGAAGATTGTCGCCCTGTGCGGAGATGGATATAATCGCGATTGTTCGTATTCGTCGTGTTTGTCGAGGTGAATGAGCATTTGCCCTGACAGTCCGAATAGAGATCCTGAAGGAGACACGAACATGAAGCATTCTCTCTCTCGCCGCACGTTCCTCAAGAGCAGTATCGCCGGGGGCGCCGCTCTGGCCGTTCCGGCGGCAAGCTACGCTCGCATCGTCGGCGCCAACGACCGCATCGCCATCGGGATCATCGGCTGCGGGGACCGCGGTATCAACGCGCATATGAAGGGCGTCCACGCGCACGCCGGCGAGCAGAAGATCGAGATCACGGCGGTGTCCGATCCCTGGCGGGTGCGTCGGGAGATGGCGTCGGCTCTGGCCGACGAGTGGTACGGCCGGCCGGCGAGGCAGTTCGCGTCGTATCGCGAGCTGCTCGTCCTGAGCGATCTGGATGCCGTGATGATCGCTTCGCCCGACCACATGCACACGACCCATTTGAAAGCGGCGGCCGAGGCGGGCAAGGACGTCTATTGCGAAAAACCGCTGGCGATGGATCTCGGCAAGCTCAAGGCGGCCTGCGACGCCGTCAAAAAGGCAAACGTCGTGGTCCAGATCGGCACGCAGCTCCGCAGCCTGCCGAGTTTCACCGGCTGCCGCGAGCTGTACAAGACCGGGGTCCTCGGAACGGTGGGGCGGATCGAGCAGTGCCGCAATGCCGAGCGACCCTACTGGTACTCGTACGTCAAGGACGTGAAGAAGGAGGATGTGGACTGGAAGGAATTTCTGGGCGACCGGCCCGCGCAGGCGTTCGACCCGGTGAAGTATTCCGGCTGGTATGGCTACCGCGATTTCTCCGACGGCCCCGTCCCCGGCCTGGGCAGCCACTTCATCGATCTGGTCCATTATATCACCGGCGCGACGTTCCCGACGAGTTGCGTCTGCCTGGGCGGAACGTTCACTTATAAGGACGAGCACAACTTCACCTGTCCCGATCACGTGCAGGCCCTGTGGATCTATCCCGAAGGGTTCATGGTCAGCTACTCGACGAACTTCGGCAACGGCAGCGGCAACAGCTTCAAGATCTTCGGCGACGAGGGCGTGCTCGACATGGTGACGTGGACGGCGCCCGTCCTGAGCGCCGAGGGCGGCGCCAAGCGTCGGGGCCAGATTCGCGGCAAGGTCCCCGTCGAAGACGTGCCCCGGCCGGACCATTTCCTCGACTGGCTCCAGTGCCTGCGGTCGCGAAAGACGCCCAACGCCTCGATCGACGCCGGCTATCAGCACGCCATCGCCTGCCTGATGGCCGTTCGCTCGTTCGACACCGGCAAACGCACGATCTACGATCCGCAGAAACGAGAAATCCGCGAAGGATGATCTCATCACGAAGGGACCAGATGATGACGACACGCAAACAGGATGAACGGACCCTGTCAGATTCGTTTTCACGCCGTAGTTTCCTGGGTCGGGCGATGCAGATCGGCGCCGCCGGCTGGGTGCTGGCCAACGCCGAGACTCTGCCGGGGCAGACGAACAGATCTCGCTGGCAGATCGGCTGCTACACGCGCCCGTGGGACCAGTACGAGTACCGTGTGGCGCTCGATGCGATTGCCGAAGCAGGGTACGAGTACGTTGGCCTGATGACGACGAAATCCGAGACCCGGCTGGTGATCTCTGTAGCCACGCCGATCGAGGAGGCCGTGCGCGTCGGCGATGAGGTCAGGCAGCGCGGCCTGAAGGTCGCTTCCGTTTACGGAGGCGACATCCCGGTGGCCCAGTCGCTCAAGGCGGGTATCGAAGGGCTCCGCAAGCTGATCGACAACTGCGCCGCCTGCGGCTCGACGAACCTGCTCATGGGCGGCACGGGCAACAAGGACTTGTACGAGCCGTACTACAAGGCCATCACCGAATGCTGCGACTACGCCGCCGCACGAGGGATCGGCATCAGTGTCAAGCCGCATGGCGGCTTCAACGCCACCGGTCCGCAGTGCCGCCAGACCATCGAGATGGTCGGCCACGAGAACTTCCGCATCTGGTACGATCCGGGCAATATCTACTACTATTCCAACGGCGAGCTGAGCCCGGTCGAAGATGCGCCCACGGTCGATGGGCTGGTCACGGGCATGTGCGTCAAGGACTACCGCCATCCCAAGGACGTGGCCGTCACGCCGGGGACCGGACAGGTCGATTTCCCTGCCGTCTTTGCGAAGCTCAGGGCCGGCGGGTTCGAGGGCGGGCCGCTGATCGTCGAGTGCCTCGACCCGGGTGATTTGCCGCATACGCTCGGGGAAGCCATCAAGGCGCGTCGTTTTCTCGAGGAGTTGACAGGACAGAAGTCGCAGAACGCGGCTCGCCCGGCGCCGGCCCCAATGGAGGCGGGTGTCGGTGTCGTCGATATCACGCCGCCGATGGGCTATCGCATGAGCGGCTACTTCCACGAACGCCTCAGCGAAGGCGTGTCCAATCCCCTCCATGCCAAGGCCCTCGTGATGCGCCAGGGGGCGACGAAGGCGGCGATGGTCTTCTGCGACATCATCGGAATGTCGCCGGAGGTCTCGCGGGCGGCGCGGCGGCGGGCCGAGGCCGAGACGGGCATCCCCGCGGCGAACATCCTGCTGGCCGCAACGCATTCCCACACCGGCCCGCTCTACTTCGGCGCCCTGCGGAATCACTTCCACGAACAGGCGCTGACCAAACACGGCCAGGATCCATGCGAGAGCGTCGATTATGCTTCTGCGTTGGCGGACGGCATCGTTCAGGCAATCCGTCAGGCCGACGCGGCCATGCGTCCCGTGCGCGTGGAGGCCGCCGTCGCACAGCAGCAGGGGCTTTCGTTCAACCGGCGGTTCCACATGGCCGACGGTACAGTGCGGTTCAATCCGGGCGTTCTGAACCCGGACATCGTTCGCGTCGCCGGGCCCGTCGATCCGCAGGTCGGCGTCGTCCTGTTCCGAACGGCCGCCGAGAACGCGGCGCTGGCCGGACTGGTCAACTTCGCGCTGCATCTCGACACGGTCGGGGGAACGAAATATGCCGCCGATTACCCGTACTACTTGGAGCAGGATCTGTGCAAGACACTGGGCGATGACTTCACTCTGCTGTTCGGCACGGGTACGTGTGGCGACATCAACCACATCGACGTCACGCGACGAGAACGCCTGACAACCGAACACATCGGCCGGACCCTGGCGAAGACCGTCGCGGACGCGCTGGCGGAACTGAAGACGGCGGCCCCATCGCTGGCGGTCGCGCGCGCCGTGGTTGACGCGCCGTTGCAGACGTTCACCGCCGACGAAATCGAGCAGGCCCGCCGTGACATCCACAAGGTCGGCACACAGGAGCTGTCGTTCCTCGATCAGGTCCGGGCCTACAAGATTCTGGCGGTCCAATGGCGAGGCGGCTCGACGCTGCCGCTGGAGGTCCAGGTCTTCCGGCTCAGCAACGATGTCGCGGTGGTCGGTCTGCCGGGCGAGGTCTTCGTCGATCTGGGTTTGGCGATCAAGCAGGCCAGCCCGTTTGCCACGACGCTCATCATCGAGCTATGCCACGATGCGCCGGGCTACATCCCCACCCGCAAGGCCTTTGCCGAAGGCAGCTACGAGACGGTCAACTCGCGGGTCGCCCCGGGCGGCGGCGAACGGATGGCTGAGGCCGCCATCGGACTGCTGGCCCAACTGGCTCCGACCAAGTCCCAAGGGTCATAGACTCGTGAGGCGGCGGACAAGTGGACAACTGACAGAGATGACCGAGAATCGGAAGAGGAATGTCTTGCGTTGGGCGATCTTCTCCGTGCTGGGCCTGGCCTACTTCTTCGTGTACTTTCATCGTCTCTCTCTGTCCGTCGTGGCCGACGATCTGGCGTCCGACTTTGGCGTCGCGGCCGGCGTTCTGGGTCTTCTTGGCTCGGTGTATTTCTACTGCTACGCCGCCATGCAGTTTCCCGCGGGGCTCTTGTCCGACTCCGTCGGGCCGAGGAAGACCGTCACCGTCTCTCTGCTGCTGGCGGCGGTCGGCAGCGTGCTGTTCGGTCTGGCGCCGGGCATCCGGACCGCCTTCGTCGCGCGCGTGATGGTCGGCCTGGGTGTCTCGATGGTCTTCATTCCCACGATGAAGGTCCTCTCGCAGTGGTTCAAGGCCGGCGAGTTCGCCGTGATGGCCGGCATCCTCAACGCCGTGGGAGGGCTCGGCGTGCTGGCGGGGACGTGGCTTCTGGGGCTGCTGGCCACCTTCGTCGGTTGGCGCGTCTCGTTCCAGGTCATCGGAGGGGCCACGGTCGTCCTCATGGCCCTGGCCTGGCTCATTGTGCGCGACAGGCCCACCGACAGCGCCGGTTCGCCTGTCATCCAGCCGGAGACGATCGGTCTGCTGGCCGGGGCACGGCGGGTTGTCTCTACGAGGCATTTCTGGCCGGTTGCCGTCTGGTTCTTCTTCGATTGCGGCATCTTCTTCGGCTTCGGCGGCCTCTGGGGCGGCCCGTATCTTATCCACGTCTATGGCATGAGCAAACCCCAGGCGGGAGCGGTCCTGAGCATGATCGCCTGGGGCATGATCGTCGGAAGCCCACTGCTGGGTCTTCTCTCCGAGAGACTGCGAAGCCGAAAGCGGGTCTTCATTCTCGGCTCGACAGTTCTGAGTCTGCTTCTGCTGCTGGCGGTCGCGCTGCCTGCGAGCCTGCCGCAATGGGCGCTCTACGTGTGGTTCTTCCTGTTCTCAGTGTGCTCGTCCGCGATCGTCATCATGGGGTTCACCGCCACCAAAGAGCTGTTTCCCGTCGCGATGGCGGGCACCTGCGTCGGTATGGTGAACCTGTTTCCGTTCTTCGGCGGGGCGGTGTTCATGTGGCTGCTCGGCCGAATCCTCGACGGTTATCCCCACGCCCTCGAGGCCGGGTACTCCGTCGCCGGCTATCGTGTCGTCCTCCTGGTGCTCCTGATCGCTTCGGTCCTGGCCCTGGCGTGCACCCTGGCCATGAAGGAAACCCACGCGTCACAAGTCCGCCCGGAAGACCGAAAACAATCCTGACCTCACCCCCTCAAACCACTACGCCCGACAGGATTCGAACCTGTGACCTCCGGTTTAGGAAACCGATGCACGAAAAAGGTAAATGCCTCACCTACAGAGACTTATGAGTCTGTTGCATCTGCGTTGACACCCCAGTGGACACCTGAATCCCCAAAACAGGGACGAATCGACATCCGGGAGCTACCGTCTGACGTTGCCGAAATCGTGACGGCTTGGCCGGACCTGCCGGAGCATATCAAGGCGGCGATCACGACGCTCGTGCAGGCCCACGGCAAGGGGAGGAAGTGACGATGGCACGCAGGAGCGCTCGCAAGCGAATCCCTCTGGCGCAGCAGATGGTCTACGATAACATGCGCGGGCAGTTCGAGGCGATGGGCACGGGAGGGCAGTACCACCAATGCCAGAAGGACTATGCCCTCAGGCTCATCGACAAGTACGGCGTCCGGGCGACCGCCCGGATTCTGGAGATCCCGCGCCGAACGCTGCAACGATGGTGTCGCAGTCAGTCAAAGCGGGTTCGCCGATGTCCGGCCTGGGTCTACGCATGGGCGGCCAGACGACGCAAGAAGCGTGCGTTCTGGTCATGGAGAGGCTACGGCTAAACCGTCTGCAAAGCTGAAATGTCGCCACTTAAAAAGGGATTCCGGGCAGTCGAGAGGCACTCTCGACAGGTGAGATCGGAGTCGCAAGCGAGATCGGAAGAGCACAC
>ENA-UOUL01001225-UOUL01001225.1-bioreactor-metagenome-genome-assembly--contig:-NODE-1225-length-37827-cov-24.832980_pt1 | contig 37827 bp, 34 predicted proteins | sample MGYA00249838_ERZ747220 | MGnify/ENA primary metagenome ERZ747220 (study PRJEB28778, sample SAMN05720191) | bioreactor metagenome | isolation source: Anaerobic biogas reactor | place: USA:Washington... | reverse complement strand
GGCCGGGCCTTCGCCGGCCAGGGACGCCAGCAGGTCAACCGTCGGATCGAGCACCTCTGGGCTGAACGTCGGCGACGACGGATCGTCGTAGCGACTGGCAGTAGCGGCGTCCCACAGGTCACTCGAAGTCACACCCTGGACAGTGCCCGGCATCGAGAGCCAGCGCAATCCAATTCGGAGCCGAGAGCGGCCTCCTGCCCTCTCGAACGGCCTACCGGAAAGGGGCCCTTAGTCGCTGAAGGCGTACCAGCAGATCGGGTTGCGTCGGATCTGGTCTTCCAGGACCAGTGCTCTGACCTGTTCCGGCAGGTGAGCACGCTGCCAGTCACGCTCCATCCGACCCGCCTCCGGATTGTCCGGTTCCGCGGCGCGTGCCGCCTTGATGGCGTATGCGGCCGCACCGAGGTCGTGCTCGGCGACATGCCCCACGCAGGCAGCTTGACCAGCCGCGTAGGCAGCGAATCGGGAAGCGCCCCGCAGAGGTCGAGCCGCGCCCATTGCGTGCCCACCGGCCGCTCGTGCTTCCATCATCGTCATCTCGCCGTTGGCCCAGTCGCGTGCCGCAGCAATCGCATCCCGCGCACGGGTGTCCATTCGCTTCTCGGTCTCGAAGAGAGGCAGGACGTGCTCTGCACAGTCCGCGGCCCACAGCGCCAACAGACGATGTTCCGCGTCGGTGAGCAGGCCCCCACGACGGATCGTCACCATGCGCGGATCGCGGCGTTCGGGAAGGATCACCCCACCAGCGTGCCAGGCCGCAGGCTGGACCTCATCCGTAGGCGTGAACGGTCGACCGCCGAGTGCCGCCGTGGGGTCGGAGTATCGGTGGTGCCTCAGGGGTCCGGGCGGGCAGTGGGTCGCACGAGTCCGGTTTCGTAGCAGGCCGAAACGCCTGCGGTGGTGCGCCGCGGCTCTCGGACGGCCCGGTCGCTCGCGGTAAGCAGGGACTGGTGTGGCGGCTGGAGACCACGCACGGGCGCTGGGCGGTGAAAGTCCCGCTGGAGACGTGCTCGGAGGAGGAGGTGCGTGCCTCCACGGCCTTCCATGAGGCGGCCCACGCTGCCGGGGTGCCGACGCCTCAAGTGATACGCACCATCGACGGGACGGTGTTCGCGCCCCTCGATGCCGGCCAGGCGCGTGTGTATGAGTGGGTCGACCTCCTCCCGCCAGACGCGACCCTGGACCCGGGGCTGGTCGGCGCCGTGGTCGCCGACATCCATCAGGTCGTCAGCGCCGAACCCGATGAGAACGAGGTGGACCCCTGGTTCAGCCACCCGGTCGGTGCCGACCGTTGGGACCGGCTGGTCGAGCAGCTCACCGAGGCCTGTGCGCCCTTTGCGTCCAGGCTCGCCGACCTGCGCGATGAGCTGGTCGCCCTCGATGCCTGGATCGAGCCGCCCCACCAGCTGCGGACCTGCCACCGAGACCTGTGGGCCGACAACCTCCTGAGTACAGGCGATGATGGAGTGTGCGTCATCGACTGGGACGACAGTGGCCCGGCCGACCCCTCCCACGAGCTCGGCTGTGTGCTGTTCGAGTTCGCCCGCTCCGACCCTGGCCGGGCCCGTGACCTGGTCACCAGCTACGAACAGGCCGGCGGGCCTGCGCGGGTGACTCGCCGTGAGCACTTCTCGATGCTGATCGCCCAGCTCGGGCACATCACCGAGATTGCCGCCTCTGACTGGCTGGAGCCGAATCCGCGCTCCCCATCGCGGGCGGACTCCGCCGCCTGGATCGCCGAGGTCCTCGACGAGCCACACACCCGCTCTAAGCTTCTCGCCCTCTTGGAGGCCCTCTGAACCGGGCACAGCAGCCCTGCAGGCCCAACTGCACCGCATAGCGAACCTCCCCGACGATCGCGACGACCGATCCCACGCGCAGATGTTCGGCCCACCCAGTTGGAGGCGTCACAGCTGCAAGATCCTCAGAGTCTGTCACGGCGCAAGGCCTCGCATTCCCCTATTTTCTCCACTAGACTTGTGAAAATTGAGGAGGCGCTCGCGTCTTGGTGATCGAATCGAGGACTCTGCGACGGACCGGACCCCCATCGGGGATGCCGGCACGGAGCTCTCGGGCGCGTTTAGGGCTCGGGGCTCAGGTGCGCGAGTGGGTCACGAGCACGGACCACAAGGTCATCGGCAACCTGTACTTCTTTACCTCATTCATGTGGTTCATGGCCGGCGGCGTGATGGCCGTGATCATCCGGGCGGAGCTGTGGGCGCCCGGACTCCAGGTGGTCGACAATGCCGAGCAGTTCAACCAGCTGTTCACCATGCACGGCACGGTCATGCTGCTGCTCTTCGCGACGCCGTTGTTCGCGGCGTTCGCCAACGCCCTGGTGCCGCTGCAGATCGGCTCACCGGACGTCTCGTTCCCGCGTCTGAACATGTTCGCCTACTGGCTCTACCTCTTCGGCGGACTCATCGCGGCGTCGGGCTTCCTCACCCCGGACGGCGCGGCCTCCTTCGGCTGGTTCGCCTACGTCCCACTCAGCGACTCGGTCTACAGCCCGGGTCTGGGTGGCGACCTGTGGGTCTTCGGCCTCGGCCTGGCCGGCTTCGGCACCATCCTCGGATCGGTCAACTTCATCACCACGATCCTGACGCTGCGCGCTCCGGGCATGACGATGTTCCGGATGCCGGTGTTCACCTGGACCGTCCTGGTCACGTCCATCATGGTGCTCCTCGTCTTCCCCGTCCTCACCGCCACACTCCTGGCGCTCGGTGCAGACCGAAGGTTCGGCGCCCACATCTACGACCCGGCCTCCGGCGGGCCGATGCTCTACCAGCACCTCTTCTGGTTCTTCGGCCATCCAGAGGTCTACATCATCGCCCTGCCCTTCTTCGGGATCATCTCCGAAGTGGTCCCGGTCTTCTCCCGCAAGCCGATCTTCGGGTACAAGACCCTCGTCTACGCGACGATCGCGATCGCCGCCCTGTCGATGTCCGTGTGGGCCCACCACATGTACGCCACGGGACAGGTGCTCCTACCGTTCTTCGCGATCATGACCATGTTCATCGCCGTACCCACCGGCGTGAAGTTCTTCAACTGGATCGGCACGATGTGGGGCGGGAAGGTCGTCATGGCCACGCCGATGCTCTGGGTCTGCGGCTTCATCGTCACCTTCCTCTTCGGTGGCCTGACCGGCGTCATCCTGGCCATGCCCGTTCTGGACTTCCACGTCACCGACAGCTACTTCGTCGTGGCCCACTTCCACTACACCGTCTTCGGGACAGTGGTCTTCGCGATGTTCGCCGGCTACTACTTCTGGTGGCCCAAGCTCACTGGGCGGATGCTCGACGAGACCCTCGGGAAGATCCACTTCTGGATGCTCTTCACCGGCTTCCACACCACGTTCCTCATCCAGCACGTCCTCGGGATCTGGGGCATGCCCCGCCGCTACGCCGACTACATGCCCGAGGACAACTTCCAGCTCCTCAACCAGGTCAGCACGGTCGGCGCCGCCCTCCTCGCGCTCTCGACGCTGGTCTTCATCTGGAACGTCGTGAAGACCAGCATGACCGCACCACTCGTGCAGAGCAACGACCCGTGGGGCTACGGAGCCTCCCTGGAGTGGACGACCTCGTGCCCGCCGCCACGGCACAACTTCGACCAGATCGTCCGGATCCGCTCCGAGCGGCCCGCCTTCGACCTGAACCACCCCGAAGCCGCGCCACACCAGGTTCGGGCCGACCTGAAGGAGTCCAGAGAGCAGGCTTCCACGCAGCGGCAGACCTGACCCGATGGGCCGACGGTTCCGGCCAATGGACCTCCGCCCGAACCGTCGACCTTCTGGGAGACGAGCGGGCGCGATAACCTCGCCCAATGGACGCACCGCGCCACCTTCGCGTGGTCGTGGCGGAGGACAGCTACCTGATCCGCGAGGGGCTGCGGCTGCTGGTGGGCGCAATCCCCGAGGTTGATGTCGTTGCGGTGGCCGGATCTGTGGACGAAGCAACCGCGGCCATCGCTGACCATGATCCTGACGTCGTCGTGACCGACATCAGGATGCCGCCGCTCCACCTCGACGAGGGCATTGCACTCGCCGAGACGTTAGCCCAGGAGCGCCCCCGCGTGGGGGTGGTCGTGCTCTCTGGATTCGTCGAGCCGGAGTGGGCACTGCGTCTCTTCGAGCCGACCGCCGCGCGCCGCGCATACCTGCTCAAAGAGCGTGTCGGGGACCTCTCCCAGATCCAGTCGGCGATCTTCACCGTCGCGGACGGTGGCACGGACCTCGGACAAGGCTGCGCACCTGCCCGCTCAGGCCGGTTCGACGAGGTCGAAAGGCACGGTGAGAACGAGGTCGTCGATACGCACCTGGTACCGCGTCCGACCCACGGCCTCCACCTCCCCCGTCCTGCCGTGGTAGCGACCCTGGGCAACGATCCGTGCCAGAGCGCCGAGCCGCAGCGTCGGGCTCGTGGGTGCGGGAAGATCACCCTTCGACCTCAGCTCCGCCAGTGCAGTGGCGTACGACGGCGCATGAGAGAAGGAGTGACCTCGATAGGTCCATTCGAAGAGGTACCGCGGGTCGAAGCGACTCGAGCACTGCGAGCACGAGACCAGCCGGGTGGGGCGTTTGTGCCGTCGCACCTCGTGGCCGACCGGGCAGGTGCCGATGAACGGCGCAAGCTCACGGGCCGCCTCCGAGCTGAAGCACCGCTGGTCCGACGCTCCCAGCTCTCGGGCCTTCGCCCTCCACATCGCGTCATGCCCGTGCTCGTGGCCGACGAGCGCGTGGGCGATCTCGTGCAGGATCGTGTCGCGCACCTGATCCTCGTCGTGCACACGGGTCAGCGGCCCGCTCAGGGAGATCCGCCGCTGCTTGGGAAACATCGCCCCTGCCCGCGTCTTGGCGCGGTCGAGGCTGACGGTCCAGCCTTGCAGGCCGTGCTCGTCCATCAGTGCACGCGCCATGCGCAGCGCGGCTGAGGTCTGCATCAGCGACCCCCGGTCGAGCCGTCGCCAGTGAGGTCGGCATCGAGCAGGCCCGCCTGAGCGACGACGACCCCGACCTGGACCCGGTTGCGCGCGCCGAGCTTGGTCTGTGCGCTGGCCAGGTGGGTCTTCACCGTCGCCTCGCCGATGTAGAGCTCGGCCGCTATCTCGGAGTTGGTCCGTCCCGCAGCCACACGGCGGACGATGTCGAGCTCACGAGCGGTCAGCGCGCTGACCAGCTCGGCAGCGGCTCGTCGAGCCGACGCCTGCTCGTCATGCTGGAGGTGCTCGACCACCTGCCTCGCACTACGCGGCGACAGGGCTCCCTCCCCGGCCGCGACGTTGCGCACGGCCGAGATGATCTCTTGCGGCGCCGCTGTCTTCAGGAGAAAGCCGGCGGCTCCGGCATCCAGCGCGCGCAGCAGGATGTCGTCGTGGTCGAAGGTGGTGAGGACGATGACCTTCGGCGGCTGGTTCAGTCGGGCCAGCGCAGCCGTCGTGGTGATCCCGTCCTGCCGGCCCATGCGGACGTCCATGAGGATGACGTCCGGGAAGTGGCGGTGGACGGCATCGATCACTGCGTCACCGTCGTGCACCGAGCCGACGACAGTGATCTCGGGGTCGGCATCGAGAAGAAGCTCCAGGCCTCGGCACACCAGAGGGTCGTCGTCGACGAGGAGCACTCGCACGCTCACTGCGCCTCCTCCATCTGCCAGGTCGCCGGCGCCGGAGTGTCGGGACGGCGGGGCACCCAGGGCAGGTGGGCGGCCGCTCGGAACACCCGCTCCTCATCGACCCAGCAGCGCCACTGACCGTCCAGCTGTTCGACACGGGTGGCGATGCCGGACAAGCCGCCGCCGGCGACGACCTCTGCCGCTGCTGTGGGCAGGAGGTGATTCGCTGCCTCGATCTCCACCCCGCCCGCCGGTGTAGCACGCACGAGGATCCGCACGCCCATACCGGGCGCGTGCCGTCGAGCATTGGTCAGGAGCTCCTGCACGATGCGGAACGCACTGCGGCTGGTGAGATCGTCGAGCTCGTCGATGGACTCGAGCTGGACCGTCGACACGAGGGTCACACCCGTGCGGGAGGTCTCGTCGATGAGGAGCGCCATGTCGCGCAGGCTCGGGATCGAGTCCGCGACGTCCGGGCCGCCGGGCTTCCTGAGCATCGTCAACAGGCTGCGCAGATCAGTCATCGCCTGCTCGGCACCCCACCGGACCAGACCGGCGGACTCCCGCAGAGCGGGATCATCTCCAGCCCGCATCTGTAAGGCGCCGGCGTGGAGTGAGAGCAGCGAGAGCCGGTGGCCCAGAGCGTCGTGGACCTCCTGCGCCAGTCGTTCCCGCTCCGCCTGGCGGGCCAGCTCGTCGTTGAGGCCTGCGACCACCTGCTGATGCACCTGGTCCTCCTCGCGGGTGGCCAGGGTGCGCTGACGGTCCCGGACGAGCATCGCGATTCCGAACGAGGTTGCAGTCAGGGCGAGCGCGATCGCCAGCGTCGTCCACCAGGACAACGGCTCGAGGACTGCGCCCTCCCCCGGTGGGGCCAGGAGGAGCTGCCAGAAGGAGCCCTCCGTGCTGGTGGCACGCCCGTCCCGCCAGGTCGACGCCAGGGTCGCGAGGAAGGTCAGGCCGGCGACCCCGGCGACCACGCGGTCGAGCCGTCGCACCGCGAGGGACCCGAATGCGATGAGCGCAGCCACCGGGTCGAGCGGTAGGAGCAGGGTGACGGCTGCTGTGAGGAGGGCGACGTGCACCGGGTAGCGACGTCGCCAGGCCAGCGAGACAGCGATCAGGATGCCCGCGAGCCAGAGGAAGATGGACAGTCCGCCCGCCTGCTCGACCCCTCCGGGTCCGGACCGGCGGGCATCCCAGTTGGCGGCGGCCAGGGTCGAGCTGAAGACGGCAACGGGGACGTAGAAGACCCAGGTGCGCAGCGTCGGGCTGCGCAGGACCTCCTTCCAGCGTCCGGCGGCGCCTGTCGCCGGCCTTGGTGCAGTTGTCGTCATATCCCTGACTCTAGGACGCTGCGCCGACAGAGCTTCTCCCCCTATCGGCTCGCTGTCGTGTCGTGTCCCTCCCCCGATCGGCTTGACAGGTCTGACCAGTGGCCCGAGGACACGTCGGTGCACTCCGGGATGGACTGAGGACGTCACGAACCGACCACGAGGACAAGGAGATCCGCCATGACACAGAATCCAGTCACTCCCCAGCCACCGAGCACCGAGTGGCAGCCCACGAACCCGCCAGCGCCGGCACCACCGGAGAAGCAGAAGAGCTGGTTCGCCCGGCACAAGGTGCTCACCGCGATCCTCGCGCTCATCGTGTTCTTCGCCATTGCCGCCAACCTCGGCGGCGGAGGGGACGAGGGAGAGCCGGCCGCTGCTCCGACCGAGACCAGTGCAGCAGCAGTCGCCGACGACGCGACCGACGAAGCCGCGGACGCCTCGACGGAGGAGGGGACGGTCGAGGCGTCCGCAACCGAGGAGCCGGCCGCGCCCGAGCAGCCCGGCATCGGCGACGCTGTGCGGGACGGCAAGTTCGAGTTCGTCGTCACCGGAGTCGAGGACGGCGGGACCGAGATCGGCAGCGAGTTCCTCAGTGAGAAGGCCCAGGGCCGCTTCCATCTCATCCACCTCACGGTGACGAACATCGGCGACGAACCGCAGATGATGTCCGACAGCAACCAGCGGGTGAAGGACGAGCAGGGTCGCACCTTCGAGGCGAGCACGACAGCCGGGATCTACCTCGAGGACAACGACATGTGGCTCAAGGACATCAACCCGGGTAACACGCTCAGCGGGACGCTCGTCTTCGACATGCCAGAGGGTTCGACCCCGGTCGAGATCGAGCTCCACGACTCGATGTTCTCCGGCGGCGTCACGGTCAGGCTGAAGTAGCTGATCCGCACGCTCCACCGCGCCGAGGGCGTGGGCCAACCCGGCCCACGCCCTCGGTTCACGATCAGCCCACTGCGGGTCGCATACACCTGTATCTGATCATCTTGACCAGTCAATGCCCGCTCCGGGCTGGCAGTTCGTACAGATTGTCTTGTCATGACTAGTCACGTTGCGACTAGTAATCCTAGGCGTAAGACTTGGGCAAAGACCTATCCCGAGAGGAGTCCGCGATGTCGCACCTGGCCGAGCCGTACCGGATCAAGATGGTGGAACCGCTGGTCGTGACGACCCGCGAGGAGCGGGAGGAAGCGATCGAGCAGGCGGGGTACAACACCTTCCTCCTGCCGTCGCAGAAGGTCTACATCGATCTGCTGACCGACTCCGGCACGAACGCGATGAGTGACCGGCAGTGGTCGATGATGATGCTGGGCGACGAGGCGTATGCGGGGTCCGTCTCGTTCGAACGGCTCCGCTCGGCGGTGGAGCAGAACTACGGCTTCCCCTTCACCGTGCCGACCCACCAGGGACGTGGAGCCGAGCACCTCATCAGCAAGATCCTCATCACGCCCGGACAGTACGTACCGGGCAACATGTACTTCACGACCACCCGCTACCACCAGGAGGCGGCCGGCGGGATCTTCGTCGATGTCGTCATGGACGAGGCACATGACCCCACGGCGGACCACCCGTTCAAGGGCAACATCGACCTCGCCAAGCTCGAGGCGCTCGTGGCCGAGCACGGCGCCGAGAAGATCGCCTATGTCAACCAGGCAGTCACCGTGAATCTCGCCGGCGGACAGCCGGTCTCGATGCAGAACATCCGCGAGGTGCACGAGTTCTGCCAGGCCCACGGCATCGTCCACTGGTCCGACGCGACCCGGCTGGCCGAGAACGCGTACTTCATCCAGCAGCGCGAGGACGGGTACCGGGACAAGAGCACCCGGGAGATCGCCAAGGAGATGATGAGCTACTTCGACGGCCTCACCATGTCCGGCAAGAAGGACGGTCTGGTCAACATCGGCGGCTTCCTCGCGATGCGCGATGAGTCGATCCTCGTCAAGGCCCGCGAGCTCGTCGTCGTCTACGAGGGCATGCCGTCCTACGGCGGCATGGCGGGCCGCGACATGGAGGCCCTGGCGCAGGGGCTGGTGGAGGCCCTCGACGACGACTACCTCGCCCACCGGGTCGGGCAGGTCGCCTACCTCGGCCGTCGGCTCCAGGAGGCCGGGGTCCCGATCGTGACCCCGGTCGGTGGCCACGCCGTGTTCCTCGACGCCAGGGCGTTCCTCCCCCACCTCGCTCAGGACGAGTTCCCTGCTCAGGCCCTCGCGGCGGAGCTCTATGTGGAGTCGGGCGTGCGCTCGATGGAGCGTGGCATCGTCTCCGCCGGTCGGGATGAGAACGGTCAGCACCGCTATCCGCGTCTGGAGCTGGTACGCCTCACCATCCCCCGCCGGGTCTACACCGACCGGCACCTCGACGTCGTTGCCGATGCAGTCATCGCTCTCTATGAGCGCCGGGACGAGATCGGCGGCCTGCGGTTCGTCTACGAGCCGCCGTCGTTGAGGTTCTTCACTGCTCGGTTCGAGCCGCTCCCCGCCAAGCCCGTGGACAGTGCACTCGATGACGCCGTCCTGTCGCGGACGCGGCTGGCCCCGGAGTCGGTTCGGGCGTAACCCCGCGAAGCCAAAGCCTCTATCCTTCTCACAGCCACCGATCCGAAGGGATAGGGGTATCTGATGCCACTGGCTCCGGTGCCTGAGGAACTGAGGTACGTCCTCGTCGGCCGGGCGTGGGTGACTCCGGTCGTGGCTGAGTTGAGCCTCGAGCCGGCCGGCCGCCCGCTGGAGTTCCTGCCCGGGCAGTACGTCCTGGTCTGCGACGACGACTACCGCATCCCCCCGCGGTCGTACTCGGTCGCGAACGCACCGGACCCTTCCGGGGCGCTCACCCTGTTGGTCACCGACGTGGCTGAGGGAGTGACGAGCAGGTGGCTGACTCGGGACGCACCTCTCGGCGTAGCGCTCGTCGTCTCCGGCCCCTACGGCACCTTCCTGGCCGATCCGGACTCCGGTCGCCCCGTTCTCGGACTGGCCGGCGGCTCGGGGCTGGCCCCGATCCTGGCGCTGGCGGAGGATGCGATTCGTCGCGGGCTGCCGGAGCCTTTCACGCTGCTGTTCTCCGCGCGCACCGAGGAGCACCTGATCCACCACGCACGCCTGACCGCCTGGGACCAGGACCACGACAGGTTCCAATACGTCCGCACGCTCACCCGTGCCTCCGGTCCGCCGCCGACCGGCCACGTCCCCGACGTCCTGCCCGCGCTTCTGCCCGACCTGTCCCGGCACGACGTCTTCATCGCAGGCTCACCAGGATTCGTCGCAGCCTGCGTTGCGGTCGTGCGCGACCTCGGTTGCCCGCCCGGGGCGTTGCACACCGAGGAGTTCTATGCAGAACCTCAGCCCTGGGGAAGACTGGCGGATGAGGAGGTATGACGTGAGCGGCGCGGCTTCGACGATCTACACCAAGACCGGCGACGACGGCACGACCGGGCGGCTCTTCGGGGGTCGCGTCGGCAAGGACGACGCCCTGGTCGAGGCGTGCGGAGACACCGACGAGGCGGTCGCCGTCCTTGGCAGCGCGCGACGGGCCCTCCACGAGGATGGCCAGCTCGAGCTGTCCCAGCTGGTCCAGCGGCTGCAACGCGAGCTGTTCGTCGTTGGCGCTGACCTGATGACCAACCCACGCGCCCGGGACCGGGCCGCCCCAGGGCTGTCCCGGGTCACCCCGGACATGGTCGACGCCCTCGAACGTGCCATCGACGATCTCGTGGCCCGCCGCCCGCTGAAGCCGGTCTTCATCGTTCCGGGCGCTACGCGCGCCTCGGCCGCCATCGACGTAGCCCGCGCCGTCGTGCGGCGGGCCGAGCGGCACACCATTCGCGCCGCGCGAGCCGGAGCCGACGTCTCCGACCAGGTCGTCGTCTACCTCAATCGGCTCAGCGACCTGCTGTTCGTCCTCGCCCGCCATGCCGCCGGAGAGGTCGACGAGCCCCCCAGCCATGAATGAGCCACTCCCCAGCGGCCCTGCCGCCCGCGAGGGGCTGATGACGGAGGAGTATGCGGTGGGCCGGTGGCGGAGTAGCAGCGCCGAGGTGCGGCGAGGAACATGAAGAGACTCCTGAAGGTCCTCATGTGGCTGGCGCTGGCCATGGTCGTGGTCGTGGCGCTGGTGATTGCGGGCAGCTACGTCAACCACCGGGTCCAGACGCCGCGTGAAGAGGCTGCTCATCCCCCGCCGGGACAGCTCGTAGCGGTCAATGGTCATCGTCTCCACGTCTACGCGGAGGGGCAGGGGCAGTCGACTCTCGTCTTCCTGTCCGGCAGCGCAACCGCCGCACCGGTGCTCGACTTCAAGGGCCTGTACAGCCGCCTCTCGGACGAGTACCGCACGGTCGTGGTCGAACGCGCTGGGTACGGCTGGAGCGATGACAGCGGTGGTGTCGCACGGGACATCGAGACGGTCGTGGAGGAGAGTCGGTCTGCGTTGCGCTCGGCCGGTGAGAGCCCGCCGTACGTCCTGCTGCCGCACTCGATGAGCGGTCTGGAGGCGCTGCACTGGGCCAGTCGTCATCCCGATGAGGTGGTCGCCATCGTGGGCCTGGACCCCTCCACCCCGCGCATCTACGAGGAGCCGCCGCCATCAGGCCTGATGCTCTCCATGATCAGCCTTGCCGGAAGGACGGGGCTGATCCGGCTGGCTCCGTCGCTCTGCCGCGAGACTCCTGCGATCCGTCACCTGGATGCGGAGGAGGCCGACGCATACTGCTCGTTGGTGTATCGGCGCACGCTCACGGACGACATGCGCGCCGAGATCGACATCACTCAGGCCAACGCCGATGCCGTTGCCGCCGAGGGCATTCCGGACGTGCCGATGTACCTCTTCATCTCCACCGGTGAGGGTCTCCCGGTGGGGTGGGTCGAGGTCCTCATGGAGTACGCCGAAGCGGCGGGTGGACGGTACGAGCGGCTCGACGTCGGGCACTACGTGCACGGCGAGGACCCCGATGTGATCGCCACCCGGACCCGGGACTTCCTGCACGAGCTCGGCCTCTGAGCCCTGGCTCGAGTGCCCGCGGGCCCTGTGGGCGGAGGATGCCTGAGACGACAGCCTGGGGGAAGGCAGCACGAGCCGAAGGGCGTCGTGGGCTCGGGAGTCGGGCCCTCGGAAGACGCTCAGAGCCACCCGCGCTCCCGGGCCAGCCGGGCCGCCGCCGTGCGGTTGGACGCGCCGAGCTTGTGCAGGGCCTCGGAGAGGTAGTTGCGGACCGTGCCCTCGGACAGATGCAGGTGGGCCGAGATCTCGGCATTGGTCAGGCCGTCCTCGACGAGGCGAAGCGCTTGGCGCTCCCGGTCCGTGAGGGGATCCTGCTCGGCCCATGCGTCGACGGCGAGTGCCGGGTCGATGACCCGGCCACCACCGTGAACCGTGCGGATGGCCTCGGCCAGGACGCGCGAGGGGGCGTCCTTGAGCAGGTAGCCGCCGACCCCGGCCTCAAGAGCACGGCGCAGGTAGCCGGCGCGCGCGAAAGTGGTGACGATGACGACCTTCGTCGGCCGCCGACGGCGTTGGATCTCCGCTGCCACGTCCAGGCCGGTGCGGCCGGGCATCTCGATGTCGGTGACGAGGATGTCCGGGCGGAGGGAGTCGGCGAGCCGGAGCGCGTCGTCACCGTTGTCGACCGTTCCGAGGACCTCGAGATCCGTCTCCAGGGCAAGCAGGGTGCCCAACGCGCCGAGGACCATGCGCTGGTCCTCGGCGAGCAGGACAGAGATCGTCACTGACCGGCTCCCGCTGTCTGGGCCGGTCGCTCTGAGGTGTCGCGCGGCAACCGCACGAGGAGCGACGTACCGGCTCCGGCAACACCGGCTGATCCGGTGCGCAGATCGACACTGCCACCTAGCGCGCTGATCCGTTCGCGCATGCCGGTCAGGCCACTTCCCGGCGGTCCGCTCGTGCCGCGGCCGTCATCGGTGACCTCGAGCTCGACATCGGCGCGGGTCGCGTGCGCGCGGACCCTGATCCGGTGGGCGTCGGCGTGGCGCAGGACGTTGGTGACGGCCTCCCGTAGGGCGAGTGCGAGAGCTGCTTCATGATCAGCCGGGAGGGCGGGGAGGTTGACGTTGGCGTCGACGGCTACTCCGGCGGCCGTCAACGCCCGCTGCGAGCTGACCAGCTCGGCACCGAGGCCCTTCGCCCGGTAGCCCGCGACGGCGGTGCGCACCTCGCCCAGTGCAGTCCGGGCGGTCTGCTCGACCTCCCGCATCTCCTGAGCAGCCCGGTCGTGGTCGGCCGGCAGGAGCCGGGAGGCGAGCTCTGCCTTGAGGACGATGACGGACAGCGTGTGCCCGAGGAGGTCGTGCAGGTCACGGGCGATGCGCTCGCGTTCAGCGATCGCGGCCAGCCGCTCGATCTCCTCGTCCGCACGGCGCAGCTGGGCCTGGGTTCGGCTGCGTTCGCTGTCGAAGATCGAGGTCGCGCCGATCACCAGGACGAGCATGATGACCGGCACGACCGCGAGGAACCGCCATGGCATCGGCGCACGGGAGAGGAGGAAGGTTGCGCCCGCGAGCCCGGCGAGGACGCCGATCGTCAGGACCGCACGCCGCACCGGTGCGATACGACCCGCCAGGGCGGCGGCATAGACGATGAAGACACCTGCAGCAGAATTCATCGGTGTCCCCACGACTCCCAGCGCCGCCATGGCGGCGAGGAGGATGGTCAGCCGTCGTTGGTCCCGTTCCGCGAGCCCGATCCGATACAGCGGGAGGAACACTGCGACCATCGCTGCTGTCGCCACCCAGTTCACGAGGGTCGCGTCCGGGTCCAGGGTGGGCTGGAACAGCAGGGCGAAGAGGTACACCAACCACAGGTACGGGGCGTAGCGGGTGATGCGCTGGTTCACCGGAGCTTCTCATCTCATCCGTAGGTGCGTCCCTCATCGCGCCGGTAGCCCCAGGATGCCACAAGGAGGAACAGCACCGTGAAGGCCAGCACCGCCGCTGCGTGCACGACTGGTGAGCCTCCCTCCGATGCTCCGATCGTCCCCAGGGCGAGCTGGACGAAGTGGTAGGGCGGAAGGAACGGGGCCACCGACTGCACCACCTCGGGAAGCTCGCTGATCGGGATCCAGAGACCCGACGCGAACGCCATGGGCAGCCATGCGAGGTTGAGCACAGCCGGTGCGGAGTTCGGGCCGACCAGGTAGCCGAACGCCAGGCCCATGGCCGAGAACGGCAGCGCACCGGCAATGAGGGCGAAGGAGACGGCGATCCACTGGCCGGCACTCAGTCGCACTCCACCGACGATGGCGCCGAGGGCGGACATGGCTATGACGATGATCGTCGCGATGGCCAGGCTCATCAGCACCTTGGCGACGAAGTACGCCAGCGGGGGCATGGGCACGACGCGCTTGAGCCGCATCCAGCCCTGTCCACGCTCGACGGCGACCGACACCCCGAATCCGAAGAGTGCGGCTCCGATGACACCGAACGCTCCATAGGTGACGAGCATGTAGGTGGTGGCCCCGACCCCACGCGAGCTCTCCCCCCCGAACGCGATCCCGAAGATGACGTAGAACATCAGCGGAAGAGCGATGGTGCTGGCGGCGAAGATCGGGATCCGCAGCAGCTTGAGCAGCTCCTGCCACGCCTCGGTCCGGTACACCCGTAGCGCCTGGCCTCGGGAGATCCCGCTGGCGGCGGCACTGGAGTGCTCGGCCATGGCGGTCCTGGCAGCCGGCGCTCCGGCTGTGATCATTGCGGTCGGTGTGGGCGTGGTCATGCTCGTTGACGCAGGTGAGGTGCTCGGTGTCGTCCTGGTCGTTGTCTTGGCGCTCATGCTGACTCCTTGGCTGAGGTGGTGAGGGTGAGGAACGCGTCCTCCAAGGTGGGTTCGGTGACCGTCAGGCCGGCCAGGAACGGGTCCTGAGCCAGCAACCGACGCACCACCGGTTCGGCCTCGCTCACAAGGAGCTCCAGCCGGGTACCGTCGTGGACGGCGTGGTGGACCGCGGGCCAGTGGGCCGCCTGCTCGGCCGTGACGGACGACTCCGCGCTGATCCGCCGACCGGGGACGAGTGACTTCACCTGGTCCGGGGTGCCGTCGGCGATGATCCGACCCTGGCTGAGCACGATGATCCGGTCCGCCAGGGCATCGGCTTCCTCCAGGTAGTGCGTCGTCAGCACGACGCCCCGACCTGAGTCGGCGAGGTCACGCAGCGTCGCCCAGAGCGCGCGCCGCACCTCCGCATCGAGTCCGGTCGTCGGTTCGTCGACAAACAGCAGATCAGGGTCGCCGGACAGCGCAATGCCGAAGAGGACCCGGCGCTGCTGCCCACCGGAGAGAGCCCCGAACTGTCGCTTCTCGAGCCCGTGCAGGCCGGCTCCTTCGATGATTGCTTCCAGGGGCAGGGGCGCCGGGTAGTAGCCGCTGAACGCGGTCAGCAGCTCACCGACCCTGAGCGTGTCCGGAACGCCGGATGCCTGCAGCATCACTCCCATTCGCTGACGAGCCTCGAGATCCCGGGGATCGCCGCCGAACAGTCGTGCCGAACCGCTCGTCGGCTTGCTGAGTCCCGTCATCATGTTCAGCGTGGTCGTCTTACCGGCGCCATTGGGCCCCAGGATTGCCAGGAGCTCTCCGGCCCGGACCGTGAGATCGACGCCCGCGACCGCGTGGACCGGCTCGCCACGGGATCCGAACGTCTTTGTTGCGTCGTGGAGCTCGGCGAGGACTGTGCCCTGCCTGCTCTTGCTGTTGAGGTCTGTATCCATGGCCTCAACTGTCCGCTGCTCAGCCAGGCGTGCGTAGTGCCATGGATCATCAGATGGGGGTGACAGATGTCAGGTCAGCGTGACCCTGAACCACCCCTTCCAGGATGGCGCCCGCGGACAAATTCACCGCTCAGGGGAATTCGCCACGCGCGAAGAGCGGTGAACTCACCGTGAGCGAGTCGGAACTCCACCCGGGAGCGTCCCCCGGCAGCTGTCCCCGTGACAGGAGTGCGGGAGGGCGAGCACACTGGCTGACGTGAGTGTTGCGCTCACCGAGGTCATGGTCCTCGGTACCTCGAACGACCTGGAGCTGATGGATCGGCTGGCCCGGGACCTCAGCCAGGGAGATGTTCGCGCGACTGCGAGCCCGGTGGCTGCCGACCGCGATCCCGGAACCCCGGAGCGACCGGCTGGAGCGCGCTCATACCGCCCTGGGCGCCGATCCGAGCGTTGCCCTCACACCAACATCACCCCCGGAGGCTGGGGCGGTGGAGAAGATCGTGAGCGGCTCCCCCGAGCTGGCCGCCCTCGTGGACGAGGCCTCCCAGTTCGCAGCCCAGGTCGCCGGACCGGTCCTGACCAAGATGGCCCCCACTGCACCACAGGTGTTCTCCCACCACCTGGTCGGAGTCGCGCTGTCGCGCACGTCCCTGCCCCTACCCGTGTCGCGGGCGCTCGGGGTGGATGATGCGACCCTCTGCGACGCCCTGCTCGCCGCTGTCCGGCAGCGGTGGCCCCAGGAGAGCCCGGCACCATGGACGGCCCTCCTGTCACGTCCGCCCGGCGAGGCGGTCGCCACCTTCCACCACGACGACACCCGCCGACGGGACCTCCTGGCCGAGGACAGCCTCGACATCGCGCCCCACGTGCGCGCCCTGGCTCTCCTGGTGACCTCCAAGGTCCTCAAGCCGCCCCTGGCCGTGGGACTCTTCGGAGACTGGGGATCGGGCAAGACCTACTTCATGCGCGCCCTGCGCCAGGAGGTGGACCGGCTCACGACGCAGGCTCGGCGGTCGGGTCTGCGCCAGGCGGATCTGCCGGTGTACCGCAACGTCGCCCAGATCGAGTTCAACGCATGGCACTTCGTCGATGCGGATCTGTGGGCGAGCCTTGCCGACTACATCTTTGCGAATCTGCGGATCAGAGAGGACGAGCAGGAGCACGCGGTCAGCCGGCGACGGCAGATGTATGTGGCCAAGCTCAGCGAGCAGGGGGCCGCGATCCGCCAGGTGGAGACCGAGCGTCAGCACCTGCAGGCCCGCATCCGGCTCTCGGAGACCGAGCTCGAGGAGGTCCGGGCCCAGGCACGCAGCCAGCTCGGGCTCAAGGAGTACACCCGAGCCGTCGTCACCGCCTCGCCGCCCCTGCGCGATGAGGTCAAGCAGCTGACGTCACGCCTGGGTGTCCCTCAGGCTGGCGAGAGTGTCGCGGACCTCGAGGACGCCCTCGGCCAGGCTCGGGCCACGGCGACGAGTGCACGCTCCTCGGTGGGCGTCCTCGCTGGCCGGTTCGGCACCGGCTGGTCTTTGCTCGCTGTCGCCGCACTCCTCCTCGGACCGCTCGTCCTCTGGCTCACCGCATACCTCGACATCGACGCATTCCAGCGCACCGCCGCCACCGCGGCGGGTCTCATCGGCGGTCTGGCGGCCTGGATCCGCACGGCGAGCACGGCCGCGGGTGCCACCCTGAAGCAGATCGACGACCTCGATCACGCACTGGCGGACGAGGTGGAGCGCCATCCCACGGTCGTCGACCACCGGGAGGCGCTGGAGGCGCTGCGTGAGGAGGAGAAGAGACTCATCGCCGAGGAGTCCCGGCTGCGCAAGGAACTCATCTCGGTCGAGCAGGCGCTGCGCGAGCTGAGTCCGGCCAAGCTGCTGGCCGACTTCATCCTCAGCCGCAACGACTCCGACGACTACCGCAAGCACCTCGGTCTGGCCTCCTTGATCCGCAGGGACTTCGAGGCCCTGGCCGGGCACATCGACGAGTACAACGCCTCGCTCGAGGATGAGGATCCCGATTCCGACGACTCCGGTCTCACCGACGAGTCGGACCAGCCCGAAGCTGAGGGCGAGCAGGGGAATGGTGCACCGTCCGAGGCGGAGTACCACGTCAACCGGATCGTGCTCTACATCGACGACCTCGACCGGTGTCCGCCTGAGACGGTGGCGAAGGTCCTCCAGGCGGTCCACCTGCTGCTCGCCTTCCCTCTCTTCGTCGTCATCGTCGGCGTGGACGCCCGCTGGCTGTCCAGGTCCCTGACGCAGCACTACGAGGGGCTCCTCCAGTCGGAGGCGCGGGAGAGCAGTGACAGCAGCGCGACGCCGCAGGACTACCTCGAGAAGATCTTCCAGATCCCGTTCTGGCTCAGGCCGATGCCGCTGGATGCAACCACCCGACTGCTTGATGCGCTCACGGCGATCCAGCCGTCGGAATCGGTGGCCGCAGAGGGCGACCGGGCCCGCGATCGGACCGCCGGCTCGCGTGCGGTAGGCATCGGTGCCGAATCGGACCAACCCAGCACGGTCCAGGCCGAGCAGACCTCCGCACCGGATCCGGGCGTCGCCCAGCCCTCTGCTCCAACCGCTGCAGCCGATGCCGGCGCCGCGCCGAGGGGCAGCGCTGCACCCACCCCGGCCCCCGCATACGACTTGCGACTGTCGGCGACCGAGATCACCCAGGCGGAGCGCAACTTCATGGAGGAGCTGCGACCCATGCTCGGGCGGTCGCCCCGCTCCCTCACCCGGTACGTGAACATCCTCAGACTGCTCAAGGCCGTGGACCGGCACAGTCGCGCGACGGCACCCACCCACACCGACACCTCGGCCCTGGACGACGTCACGATGTTCCTCCTGGCCGTCCTCACGGGATACCCGAGGATCGCCGAGCCGCTGCTCGCCGAGATCGCCCAGTCGCGGGTCGAGGGCATGGGCAGCTCGGTGGCGGCCCTTGTCGAGGGGGCGCGCACGCGGGTCGACGGTATGAGGTCCGACTCGGGTGCCTGGTCAGACAATGCGGATGAGTGGGACGACCTCACGAACTGGATTGCGCAGCACTCGGACTGGGCGGACAGTCAGGACGTCGGGTCGTGGGGACCGACCGCTCAACGGGTGGCGCGCTACTCGTACCGGTTCGACGCGCTCGCGCCGGCTCGGACCACCTGACCGAGTCGCCGCGGCACCACGTGATGTCGCCCTCAGACGTCAACCGACTCACCGCGTCAGGCGTGTAATGGATGTAAGGGAGGCGAGTTCGCGATGGGTGCGCTACGACAAGGGCGACGGGCGAGCAGGTCGCTGATCGCAGGACTGGTCACGCTGACCCTGCTCGTGGGGGCGTGTGGGTCAGCAGAGGACCCTGAGCCGACACAGACCCCCTCCGCCCCGGTGTCCGCGTCCCGCACGACAGGCCCCACGTCCGCCTCACCGACCAGGCCGGCGGTCACCTCGACATCCCCCACGACGACACCACCCACGACGACGGCGCCGAGGACGACCCCACCGGGGACGACCCCACCGAAGACCACGACGACCAAGCCCAAGCCGACCACGACGAAACCCCAGCCGACCACGACCACCCCGAAGCCCCCTGCGTGCAACCTCGCGCCCTACAAGGGCATGGATGTCGAGCGCCTCGCAACATCGAAGAAGGAGGTGGCGCTCACCTTCGACGGTGGCGGCAGTAGTGCGGGAGCGCGCAAGATCCTCGACACCCTGGCTGCCAAGGACGTGCCGGCGACGTTCTTCTTCACGGGACAGTTCGCCCAGTCCTACCCTTCGCTCGCGGCCGAGATCGCCACGAAGTACCCCGTGGGCAACCACACGCAGACCCACCCGGACCTCACGACGCTGTCGCGCACCCAGGTCGTCGACGAGATCCGGAAGGGTCGGGCGACCATCAAGGCAGTCACCGGCGCCGAGACCAGGCCGCTCTTCCGCTTCCCCTTCGGGGCGCGGAACTCGACGGTCATCGGGCTCGTCAATGACGAGTGCTACGTGGCCTACCGCTGGACCGTCGACACTCTCGGCTGGCAGGGCACCTCGGGTGGGCGGAGCGTCGACTCGGTGCACGCGCGCGTGATGAGCACCTTGCAACCCGGACAGATCGTCCTCATGCACATCGGTGCCCACCCCCAGGACGGCTCGACCCTGGACGCGGACGCGCTCGGGCGGATCATCGACAGCGTCCGCGCGCAGGGCTACCGCTTCGTGACGCTGCCTCGCTGAGGCAGCGCCAGCACACCGACGCACGCGACCACCGCATGCCGTCGCCGCGGCCGACTCATCCTGCAGGTGACGCGCCTTCGGGGTAGCCTCGGCGACACCTCATCCCGCCATCCTCTGGAGCTCGTGCCGGCTCCCGATCGGAGGAACCATGCGCCGCCTGCTCACCCTCGTCTGGGCACTCGTCCTCGCCGTCACCGTCGGACTGCTCAGCGCCTCCCCCGGACTCGCCAAGGTCACTCCACCGTCCGCATCCGGGAAGTCCATCAAGACCTCGCCCTACGTCGCTCTCGGCGACAGCTACACCGCACCGTCGATCGAGCCCCTCGTCCCGGGCCAGGGATGCGGCCGCTCGACCGTGGCCTACCCCCACCTCGTCGCGGACCGGCTGGGCGTCGCCGACTTCGTCGACGCGTCGTGCTCGGGGGCGGACACCCGTGACTTCTTCACCCCGCAGCGCCCCGACGTCCCTCCCCAGCTCGACGCGGTGACGAAGCGGACCCGTTTCGTCACGATGACCATCGGCGGCAACGACGGCGACGTGTTCGGGACCGTCCTCCTCAGCTGTCTCGTCGCCTCCGCCCAGGACCGTGCGCAGAACGGGATCACCGGCAACCCGTGCCAGCAGCAGTACGGCACCTCGTTCCAGGACCAGATCCGCAAGAGCACCTACCCGAACCTCGTCGAGGCGCTCATGGCGGTGCGTAGGAAGGCGCCGGCGGCCTCGATCGCCATCATCGGCTACCCGTCGATCCTGCCCGAGACCGGCACGGCGGAGTGCTACCCGACCCTGCCGATCTCACTGGGTGACGTGCCCTACCTCAACGACATCCAGGCCACCCTCAACGGGGTCGTGGAGAAGGCCGCTGCCGAGACCGGCGCACGCTTCATCGACATGGCCGAGGCGTCCGAGGGACGCGACGCGTGCCAGGCACCCGACGTCCGCTGGATCGAGCCTCTCGTCGAACCGATCAACGCCCAGCCGGTGCACCCCAACGCCGCCGGCCAGGCAGGCATGGCCGAAGAGCTGATCACCCAGCTCCGGCTCTGAGGTCAGGCGGCCCCTCCGCCGCGGACCAGGCCCTCAGCTCGCCCAGGCAAAGAGCGGCGGCAGCAGGAAGAGCATGCCGAGGGACCAGATCAGGTGGGTGATGATCGGCCCCAGCACGCCGCCCGTCACCCGGCGCTGGAGACCGACGACGATCCCGAGAACCACAGCGGCGAAGACGAGGAGCGGGATGCCGCTCGCGGCGGTGACCAGCGCATACACGGTCGTCGTGACGAGGACCGCGTGCCGCCGCCCGACGCCGGCATAGAGCGCACCTCGGAAGTACAGCTCCTCGGCGATTCCGTTGACCGCGGTGATGACCGCCACCACCGGGAGCGAGCCGAAGCGGGCGTGGTCGAGGAGCTCCTGGACCGGGTCTCGCAGGACGGGTATGCGCGCGACCAGGAGGGCGCCGACGCAGAAGATCCCGAGGAGCAGCAGTCCGACGACGATGGGCTGGACGACGGGGCGGGCATGGACCCCCTTGCGCGTCAGGGTGTGGCCGAGGTGCAGCCGGCCCGAGGCGAGGGCACCGACGAGCCAGACCGCCGCCAGCGCGACGGTGCCGAGGTAGAAGAGGTCGTTGCCGGGCTCGATCCGCAGCGCCCAGCCGAGGACCACGGCTCCCACGACAAGGGTGACGAGCGCGACGACCTGACGCCTGCGGAAGCGCGCGTCCGACTCGGTGTGGTCACGTGGGACGGGCTCGACGATCGCAGCGCGCACGAAGGCCTCGAGCTCGCCCAGGACAGCACGCACGCTGTCAGTCTCCCGCCCACGAGGGGTCGGCGGCGGTGATTCGGGCCGGGTCGACCGTGCCGGGCTCCGGGCGAGACCCGGACTCCGACTCGATACTCGCGCGCACGGCGTCGTCGAAGCCCGTCACGCCGTCGGGTGGCGCCCCGACGAGCTCCTCGAGATCCCTTTCGCGACAGACGACTTCGTGGATGAGGCTGCCGACCAGAGGTTTGGCGATGCCGGTCGGCACCGGCGTGACGAACCCGACCCACTGACTGGCCAGCCAGGGCGTCAGCACCGGCACCGTGACGATCGCCCGGCGGGTGCGGCCGGTGACCTGCGCATACCGCTGGATCATCTCGCGGTAGGTGAGGACCTCGGGCCCGCCGATGTCGAAGGTGCGGTTGACCTCCGGTGGCAGGTCCGCGGCCGCGACGAGGTAGTGCAGGACGTCACGCACCGCGATCGGCTGGATCCGGTTCTCCAGCCACTTCGGGGCGACCATGACGGGCAGGCGGTTCGTCAGGTGCCGGAGCATCTCGAAGGACGCCGACCCAGAGCCGAGGATGACAGCCGCCTGCAGGACCGCGGTCGGCACACCGCTGGCCATGAGGAGATCCCCGACCTCGACCCGCGAGGCGAGGTGGTCGGAGAGCCGGCCGGCGGGGTGGAGGCCGGAGAGGTAGACGATGCGGCCCACCCCCGCCTCGAAGGCGGCGATCCCGAAGGTGCGGGCCATGTCGCGGTCCCGCTCGGTGAAGCCCGGCGCGCCGTCCATCGAGTGCAGGAGGTAGTACGCCACATCGACGTCCGCCAGCGCCTCGGCGAGGACGCTGCGATGGGCGGCGTCCCCCTGCGCGATCTCGACGTCGTCGACCCAGCGCCGTCGCTCGATCTTGGACGGGTCACGCGTGAGCACGCGCACGGTCCAGCCCTCCTCGAGGAGTCGCGGCACCAACCGGGACCCGATGTATCCGGTCGCGCCGGTCACGAGGGCGCGCCGGGTGGTCTCCGTGTCACGAGGCATGCCGCCATGCTGTCAGGGGTGCAGCGTGGGGCGCGATCACGAGCCCACGCGACGGGTGTCCGGGGGTCGCTGCGGACAGTCAGCGGCGGCTCGGCAGACTGTCGCTGTGGGACTTCCCCGCGCGAGGCTCGTGGAAGGACCCGGGTCGCACCCTTCGCGTGATGAGGTGCACGAGCGCCGCCGCGCCCATGGCCGCCGCGAAGATGGCGACGGCCACGAGCGGACGGTTCATCGCCTCCGGTGCGATGAGCATCGTCAGGGCAAGGGCGATCATCATCGTCCCGGCGATGAGCTTGAGGACCCGTCCGTGCCGCTCCTGCATCTTCAGCGAGCGCATCGTGAAGACCGCGAGGCCGAAGACGATCAGCTCATCGAGAAGGTAGGGGATCATGAAGAGCCCCAGCAGCCCCAGGCCCTCGATGAACCCGACGTCGTTCGCCTCGAGCATCCCGGCCCAGAGCAACGGGAACCCCGCGGTGCACGGGATCTCGATGAAGGAGACCCCGACCGCGAGGACGACTGTGGCGCCGAGCGCCGGCAGCAGTGCTGCGTGCCCGGCCGCGCCCCGCATCCGCTGGTAGAGACCGGGCTTGGCCGAGTCCCTGATCGTCATCGACACGCCCTGCTTGAACGCGAAGTAGTCCTTGATGCTGAGGACGCCGAGTGTCCCCGCGACGAGTGCGACGACGACCTGTGCCAGGCCGAGGTACGAGACGAGTCCGAGGGCGGAGTAGATCCCGAGGATGAACAGGCCGTACATCACTGCCGTGACGAGCAGGTACGTCACCCCGACCGCGATGACCCGACCCCGCGCCCCGGTGCGCACGACGATGGCGAGCAGGACGGTGATCACCCACAGCGAGCACGGATTCATCCCGTCGACGAAGCCGATGACGATCGTCGACGCCACGAGGGACTCCCCCAGCGTCACCTCGCCGAAGAACGGGACCTCGATGGTCGTCCCCCCGACCGCTTCCCCACCTGCGCCACCGACGGACTGGTCTGTGTCGCCGTCCGTGTCGCCGTCCGTGTCAACGTCCGCGCCGCTGTCCAGCTGCGCCTCGATGTGCGCGGTCAGCTCCCCTTGCACGACCTCGGACCAGCCGATCCAGTGTCGACCCGCCATGACCGTGACGGGCACACCACTGACCTCGAAGCCCATCTGCGCGGCCACTTCCTCAAGGAGCACCCGGTTGGCCTCGTCGTACCAGACCTCGAAGAGGTGGACGGTGAGATCGGGGTATGTGTCGGTCGCCTCCTCGAGCCAGGCCATCTCGGCCTCGCAGTGCGGGCAGCCGTCGCCCCAGAAGAGCACCAGGTCGCTCGGCCCCCACCGGTCCGTGGGACTCGTGCTGCCTGGGAGCGGCACCGCCTGCGAGCCCGCCGGGAGGACAACCAGCCCGGCGGTCAGGAGCAGCAGCCCCAGCCAGCGCAGCACGCGAGCCACACCTTCATCGTAGGAGGGCCGCGGTCGTCACCCGACGATGGGTTGGACCAGGATGATCTTGAGGATGAGGCCCAGGGCGAACAGCGCTGCGTAGCCCGCCTCGACGCGCTCGTCGGTGACCCGGCCGTTGACGTAGGCCAGGATGGCCGGCTGTCCAACGAAGCCGGCCAGGCCACCGGCCGCCCGCTCCGTGCTCACCCCCACCGCCCGGGCGACGAGGATGAAGAGGACACCGGCGAGGGCCGCGATCGCCACCGCGGCCACGATGACGCGCAGCCCGGTGATCGTGAACGCCTCGGCTGCGAAGGCCTGGCCGGAGGCCAGCCCCGTCGCGCCGAGGAAGATCAGCAGACCGAGCTGACGGATGGTGAGGTTGGCGGCCATCGGCACGCCCCACACGAACGGACCGGTGCGCTCCAGCGCGCCGAGGACCATCCCGACCACGAGTGGACCGGCTGCCATCCCGAGCGCGAGGCGGAGCCCGCCCGGGAGCGGAACCGAGACGAGCCCGACGGCCAGACCGATGGCGAGCCCGACGGCCAGAGTGAAGGCGTCGACCTCGCTCACCTTGCGCTCGGAGTCCCCGAACACCCGGCCCACGTCCTGCAGCCGGCCACGAGGCACGACCACCCGGACCCGGTCGCCGAGCTCGAGAACGGTGTCGTCGGAGGCGAGCAGGTCGAGGTCCCCGCGCCGGACACGGGTGACAATCCCCTCGAAGCGGCCGGGGATATCGAGCTCGCCGATCGTCCGCCCGGCCGCTCTCCGGCTCGAGACGACGTAGCGGCGGTAGTCGACCTCCCGCCGATCATGGGCGAGGTGCTCATCCACCCGGTGACCAAGATGGTCCCGCGCCCGGCGCACCGCCTCCTCCGGTCCCACGACAACGACCCGGTCGCCAGGTTTCAGCTCCTCCCCCGGCCGCACCACCCGGGCCCGGCCACCTCTGGCGAGATAGGACAGGCGCACCTCCCCGTCGACGAGGCCCGGGACGTCCTCCAGCAGGGTCGGGCGCTCCACCTCCACCGAGATGTCGACCAGGCCCAGCCGGGCGGCCGAGTCGGGGTCCCGTCTCGCGGTCCACGGACGGTTGAGGACGAGCGAGACGAGGAGGATCGTCACGACCACCCCGACGGGGTAGGCCAGCGAGTAGCCGACCGCGGGCTCCTCGGTGCCGGCGCGCTCGGCCGCCATGGCGAGGGCAGGTGTCGAGGTGAGCGCGCCGGAGAAGGCACCCGCAGTGATCGGCGGAGCCAGGCCGAGCAGGCTTCCGACAGCGATGGCAGCGCCGGTCACGAGCACAAGGGCCAGGCTGGCCCCGCCCATGAGCGGCAGCTGGGTGCGCAGGTCCCTGACGAATCCGCCCCCGGCTGCGAGACCCACGGTGTAGACGAACAGGGCGAGCCCGAGGGTCTGCAGCAGCCCCAGACCCTCCCCGACGCGGGCGTCCAGCGCGCCGATGGCCAGGCCGACGAAGAGTGCACCGGCCGGGCCGAAACGCAACGGCCCGAACGGGATCGCCCCGATGAGGGTGCCCAGCGCGACGACGACCATCATCGTCAGGAGCGGGGTCTCAGCGAGGACGTCGAGCATGCGGTAAGCCTCTCACCCGCGCGCACACGAGTCGGGCTTCATGCCAGGGTATGCACGGCGCACCTCGGACGGCTCCTCTCCCCAGTCGTTCGGCCCGAGGCGGCCAGAAGTGCTGTGTTGGCGCGGGCTAATGCGTCGCGATCGCGATCCAGTCGCTAGCTTGCGGCGGCAGCGTCCCGCTGGCTCATGACCGTGATCCATCCACAGAAGAGCAGCAGGCCCGGGGGTATGTTCGCGTGGTCGAGGACGAGGGCCTCGATCGTGCGACCGAACCGCTTCGGCGTGAAGGTGGCCAGGTCCTCCGAGTGCCGACGCAGCGCGAACGAGCTTCTCCACATGCTGTGGGTGGCGAACTCGTACTGCACGTCGTCCCACTCGAGGGGGCCGTTGTTGCCCCATCCCTGCCGGGTGTGGTGACCCCGGACGCGGGAGGTTGCGTCCGTAACCGTGTACTGACGCCCCGTCCAGTTCCGGGTGAAGGTCAAGGGGCCGACCCCTGCCGCCTCCCCGACGAAGTCGCTCGACAGCATGCTCCGCTGCTTGAACCACCCGACACCGGCTGCCTCGAAGCGTCCACCAGCACCCTTGGTGAGCTGGACCATCACCATCGTCGCGCTGCCTCTCGGTCGTCTTTCCCCGAAACCTACCTCTGCAGACAGTCGTCGCAGACACAGTCATCGTCGTCCTCGACATGGACCGCCTCCATGTGCCCCTTGAGGAGGTCGTCCGGGCAGTGGCCCACCAGGATGCTGTCGAAGTCCCGTTCGATCCAGAAGCGCTCAGTGTCGCTGAGCTGGTCGGGGCGGAAGCGCGCCTGGAGGTAGACGGTGTCGCCCTCCCGCGCGAACTGGAACGGGGGCTCGTTGTAGTGGACGCCCCTCTCCCACTCGGCCATCTCCCGGTTCGCTTCGACGAGAGCGAGATCGACCGCTGCCCCATGCCCAGGGCGGACGCGATCGCCGATGGAGGCCTGCATCATCACCTCCGGGCTGCCTGGGGTCGCAACCACCTGCACGCACGTTCCCCACGAGACGCCCGACTCCGTACCCGGCGCGTGGACGTCGATGATCGTGCCGCTCTCGCAGGTGTGCTCCTCCGGCCGGCCACCGGGCACCAGCTCGGCCGTCACCTTGGCCCGCAGGCGGGCGTCCAGGATGGCATCGTCCTCTGCAGTCCAGACGTCGGTCATGATCTCCCCAATCTCCTTGTGTTCCAAGCACGTGCGGCGAACCAAACCGCTCGACACTCGCTTCCCAACACCACGAATCTATCGGCCAGGTCTGACAGACCTTGGCCCTCAGATCCCCAGCCGAGCCGCCACCTCGGGCCCGCCCATCTCGCGCACCAGGTGCGGCGGGCCTACGACGATGAGGCGATCTGTCGCCCGGGACAGGCCCACATAGAGGCGCTCCTTGGCCCGGTCACGCACCGAGGTGTTGTTCACGCAGAGCACGACCACTCGTCGCTCCAGTCCCTTGCAGCCGAGGACATGGCCGTAGAAGACGAGGTCCTTGTCCCAGAACGTCGACCAGTACCCCTCCTGGTCGAGGCTCTCCTGCAGCGCCACCTGCTCCGGGTGCCGGGCGCCCGTCGTGAGCAGCATGATGTCCTCGGGGCGCCACCCTTCATCGATGAGCGGGTCGATCTGGTCGTCGGCCACGTCGAGGGCCTCGCCCACCTCGCATGGGACGAAGGTGACCTCCGGGCCGTCGCCGCCCCGCGCATACATCCTCATCGGGGCGAGCGGCACGAACACCTCGGTGATCTGCTTGGTATTGCGCAAGTTCTGGTCCAGAACGAGGGGAACGAGCGGGAAAGGCGGGCGGCCGAAACGGGCGAAGACCCGCTGGTTCTCGTCGCTATAGGCGAACAGTCCGCCCTTCTCCTCGTCGCGCAGGCAGCGCACCATCGGCGTCCACCAGTCATCGGCGAAGTCCTGGGCCTCGTCGATGACCAGCGCGTCGAACCGCTTGCCGTCGGGGAGCTCTCGCGCCAGCTCCGCCATCTGTACCGGCAGCCGCTCCTCCCAGAAGGCCCTGTCCTCACGCCCCCCGAACTCGGTCACCCCCAGGTAGCGGGCGAGACCCTCGAAGGTCCCGACGAACGCCGGCCGCTCCCTGCGCGGCACCTTGGCGAGTATGCGGGTGAACCACTGGGCCAGGCCGATCGAGTAGCAGATGAGGGCCACCCGCTGAGCAGGTATGCCGTGGACACCTCGGCTCAGCTGCCTCGCCTGGGTCATCGCGAGGACGGTCTTCCCACTGCCCGCTCCGCCACGCACCTCGACGCGGTTGAGGAGGCGCGTGACCGAGAGGATCGCAGCCTGCTCGACGGTGAGGCGCTCGGCGCGGCTCTCCCGCTCGTCGGCTTCAGCGAGCAGGGTGCGCTGTGGGAGGTTGCGGCCGCGCAGGATCTCGACGACGAGGTCGCAGTCGTCCTCGGTCGGGACGCGGTGACCGCTCTCCTGCCGTGCGGCGATGTCCCACAGCCGACCGGCGAGGTCGCCCTGGTCGCCCCGACCGTGGATCGCCCAGCGCGGGCAGTCCGGGGTCGCAAAGTCGTCGTCGACATCGGTGTAGGGCAACACGATGGAGTGCCCGAACCGCACCCGGGTCCGACTCGAGTGCTTCCACCGGGGGTCGGCCTCGATGTACTCGCGCAGGGCATACTTCCCGCCCCTCGCCTGCTCGACCGGCCGGATCTCGCGCTGCTGGGCACCGAGACCGGTCCACCAGCGGCCGTCCTCGATCGAGACTGCTCCGCCCTTGACCTCGAGAACGACGATGCCGACGTCGGGCATGAGAACGACGAGGTCGAGCTCGTGGTCCTTCCGCTCGTCGGTGAGTCGCACGTTGGCCAGGAGCGTCCACTCAGCCGGTGCCTGCTTGCGGAGCCGCTCCCAGACCTCACGCTCCGACGTCGTGGTGAACTGCGGGTCCTCGGGCAGACATCGTGGTGTCATGACACCAGGTAACCAGGGATGACCGACACAGCACACAGCGGCTCGGCCCTGACATGGCTGCGAAGACGGTGAATTATGGGTCGCACCCGCGACCACGTGCCCGAGGCGCAAGGACCGAAGGAGCAACCATGCTGCAGGAGCCGCCGCTGCAGGGAGACGAGGCGACTACGCTCTGCAGCTTCCTGGACTACCACCGCGCGATGCTGCGCGAGAAGTGCGAGGACCTCACCGCCGAGCAGCTCAATCGGACGCTCCCGCCATCGGACATGACGCTGGGTGGGATGCTCAAACACCTCGCCGTCGTCGAATCCTCTTGGTTCTCAGAGGATCTCCTCGGTGAGCCTCTCATCCCGCCGTTCGACACGGTCGACTGGACCGCCGACCGGGACTGGGAGTGGCACACGGCGCACGAGGACTCGCCCCAGCAGCTGCTCGACCTCTACGACGCCGCGATCGCACGCTCCCGGCAGATCACCGAGGACCTCCTGGCGACCCCGTCCGGGCTGGACACCCTCTCGGTCGCGCGAGCGAAGAGCGGGGAGCAGTACACCCTCCGGTGGATCCTCGTCCACATGATCGAGGAGTACGCACAGCACAACGGCCACGCCGACCTCATCAGGGAGTCGATCGACGGCCGCACCGGCTACTGAGCGACCGCGCGGTCCGGCCGGGCAGGTCCACCGTCAGGTGAGGCTGACGATGCGTTCGGGACGACTCTCAGACAACGGGTGCATGATGGGTCAATGGTCGACCCGACCGTGACCGACGTGCGGCCCTCCCCCGGACCCGCGACCCGATCCCCGCGCGCCTCTGCTGCGGCGCTCAGCGGCATCGCCGCCACTGCCGTCACGCTCGGTGTGGCCGAGCTCCTCGCCGGTCTACTCCTCCGTCTCAGCGGTGGATCCGGCACTCCCTCCCCGTTGCTGGCGGTCGGTGGAGCCTTCGTCGACCGGACGCCTCCCTGGCTCAAGGACTGGGCCGTCGAGACCTTCGGCACCGCCGACAAGATCGCGCTCGGGGTGGGGATGGGTGTCACACTCGTCGCCCTCGGAGCCCTCGTCGGCTGGCTGACCGCACGCTCCCGGCCCCTCGGGCTCGGTCTCTTCGCCGTCGTCGGGCTGATTGCCCTGGTCGCGGTCGCCTCCCGGCCCTCCACCTCTGTTCTGGACCTGCTCCCCACCCTCGTGGGGCTCTTCGTCGGCGCCCGGGTCCTGCTCTCACTCCTCTCCCGGACGGAGGTCGGGAGCGAGCCCGCGACTGGCACGGAGCCGAGCGTCGCAGAAGCCGGGCGAACCGAGGAGCCGGAGCAGCGCATACCTGATCGGCCTGGGGAGCCGACCCGCCGTGGCGTGCTTGGCGCCGCGGCAGGAGCAGGCGTCCTCGGTGCGCTCGCGATCGCTGCCGGGCAGGCGCTGGCGCGCACCGGCCGCGTCGGGCGCGACCTCATCGCCCTCCTCGGCCTGCCGACACCGGCCCGGAGCGTCATCGTGCCGGCCGAGGCGATGTCGGACGTCCCCGGCCACTCGGCCTACGTGACGCCCAATGCCGAGTTCTACCGGATCGACACGGCACTGTTCGTGCCGAAGATGGATACGGAGGGATGGCGCCTGCGCGTGACCGGGATGGTGGACCGGGAGATCGAGATGGGCATCGAGGAGCTGCTGGCGGAGAACCATGTCGAGGCCCTCGTCACCCTCACCTGCGTGTCGAACAGCGTGGGCGGCAACCTCGTCGGCAACGCGCGGTGGATCGGCTGGCCGGTCCGTGAGCTGCTCGCGCGGGCGGGCGTGCGACCGGAGGCCGACATGGTGCTCTCCCGCAGTGTCGACGGCTTCACGGCCGGGACCCCGCTCGAGGTGCTCACCGACGACCGCAACGCGCTCATCGCCGTCGGCATGAACGGCGAGCCACTGCCGCCGGAGCACGGCTTCCCGGTGCGGCTCGTCGTCCCCGGCCTCTACGGATACGTCTCGGCGACGAAGTGGCTCACTGAGCTCAAGGTGACGCGTTTCGACCAGGACGAGGGCTACTGGACGCCGCGGGGCTGGTCGGCGCTGGGCCCGATCAAGACTGCGTCGCGCATCGACGTGCCCCGCAGAGGGGACGTGCAGGTCCCGTCGTCCGGGACCGTTCCCGTGGCCGGCGTCGCGTGGGCGCAGCACCGGGGCATCTCGAAGGTCGAGGTGCGAGTGGACGACGGCCCGTGGAACGAGGCCGAGCTGCTCGCCGAGCCCACGGTCGACGCGTGGCGGCTGTGGACCTGGCAGTGGGAGGCGCAGCCCGGGGAGCACACGCTCACCGTTCGCGCCACGGACGGCGACGGGGAGCTGCAGACCGACGCCGTCGCCTCCCCGGCCCCCGACGGCGCCAGCGGGTGGCACTCCGTCACCGTCCGCGTGGAGTGATGCGCCGGCAGTCCTGCGTCTGCGGGGCGGTCCGCAACGCGATCTGGGCCGTCGGCGTGTCAGGTCCGCGGCCGGTACCGCTCGACGTGCAGCTCGAGATAGCGCCGGGGAGACCTCAGATCCTTGCCGAGCGGGCCCTCGTGGACCGGGTAGATCTCACCCGTCGTGAGGTCGATGTACCCCACCTCGTCCACGCCGTCCTGCGGGTTGGCCCGGACGCAGTACAGCCGGTCCAGGGCTCCCTTGCGCCAGCGGAATCCGATGTGGAAGGACGTCCACAGCCGCGTCATCGAGGACACGAGCTTGCCGCCCCGCATACTGGCCGGGACCCTCGGGACCGTGGCCTTCGTCAGACCGAGGGACCCGGCCGAAGCGTTCTGGAGGAGGAGCCGGGCGTGGTCGCCGGCCTCCTCGTCGGTCACGGCCACCACGCCCGAGACGAGGTCCTTGTATGCGACGGTCGCCCCGGTCTCGTCGTTGAGGTAGAGCCGGCGCCGGCCCGCCTTCGACCAGGGCTGCACGTAGTAGTAGAGGTTGAACCGGTCGTATAGGCCCTTGAGGGCTTGAGGTGACGAGCCAGAATCTGTCTCGGGCGACGGCTCGGGCCCGGGCGCGGCACCGGCCGGCGGAACGAGCGACATGAGCCGACCTGTCACCGCCTCCACGTCGGCGCCAGTGAGCGTGGGGGTCAAGCCCCCGAGGTAGTCGGTGAGCTGATCGACGCCTGTCACCACGACGCCGTCGTGCACCCTTACCTGATGCCCCTGGTTGGCCTCGTGCGTGAGGACGAGAACGCCCCGCACCTGCGCGTCGTCGCGTGCCAGCTGCGCACGCACATCGGCGGCGATCCCTCCGAGGGCCTTGACCGAGGCTGTCCGGTCGAACCGCCCGATTGCCAGGCCTGAGCTCGACACCACCCCTGACCAGTGCTTCGCGTCGAGGATGAAGACCCCGGGTGGCCCGACGAGAACCATGTCGATGTTGCCACCGCTGGACGTGCGCCTGTCCGGGAGCATGAACCAGCCGTTGACACTCAGGCCGGCGAGTGATGCCGCCAGGATCCTCTCACCCTCGGCACCGGCGGCGAAGGCTTCTGCCCGTCGGCGGGCGCGCTCGGCGCTCTTCTCCAGGCGATCGGCCGCTGCCGCAGCCCGCTTCGCAACGTCCTCGGCGCTCTCCCCTGCGGTCATATGGCCCGAACCTAGTCGGGGACACTCGTCGATGGGGGTCTGGAGGGCAGACATGGCCATTCGTCCGACGACTACGAGCGACCTGCAGGCGACCACAAGCTCGTGGGGAGGATGGATGCTGCCATCGCGACAGACAGCTTCCCCACGACAGCGCCGAGACTCGTGAGGAGGATGGATGCTGCCATCGCGACAGGCAGCTTCCCCACGACAGCGCCGAGACTCGTGAGGAGGATGGATGCTGCCATCGCGACAGGCAGCTTCCCCACGACGGCGCCGAGACTCGTGAGGAGGATGGGCGCTGCCATCGCGACAGACAGCTTCCCCACGACGGCGCCGAGACTCGTGAGGAGGATGGATGCTGCCATCGCGACAGGCAGCTTCCCCACGAGGTCAGGCGGGCCCCTCAGAGGAACCTGGGACCCCACTTGATGATCTCGATGCTGACGATGAGGGTGATCCAGCCGATGATCGTGAGCGTGAACCAGCCGTTCTCGGCGAAGGCGCGGCCCTTGGCCTGCCAGTCCGCAGGGAGGTACAGGTTGCCCTCACGCAGGTTCCAGTTCGTCATGGACGCGAACACGAACGTCGTCGCAAAGGTGACGAGCAGGCACCAGGGGCACAGCGCCCCGATGACGAAGGTGGACTGGTACAGCAGCCAGTAGGCGAAGATCACGCCGAGCAGGTAGCAGACGTTGGCGGTGAACATGAACCACTTCGGGAACCGGACCCCGCACAGCGACGCGACCGCGATGGTCATGACGACCGGCTCGGAGACGAGCCCGAAGAACGCGTTCGGGAAGCCGAAGACATTGGCCTGCCACGTGTTGGCGACCTTGGTGCAGTCGAGGATCTCGTTGATCGAGCAGGACAGGATGGTGTCGGGGTTCCCGGCCAGGACGATGGCGTCGTAGGCGAGCACGAACGCGGCGATCAGACTGAGGATCGCCATCACGAGCATCTCCGTGAAGAGGATCGTGCGAATCCGCCTCGGCGGCGACTCCACCATGGTCACGTCTTCGTCGATGGTCGTCGCCACCAGCACGCCTTTCGTCATGGCCCAGGCGGTGCGCCGCGGACCCTCGCCCAGTGTAAGGAGGAAAGACGGGTCCCCCTTACATGGGCAGATAATGGCCAGAGCTGCGTGTACACCCCCACGACGTCGGGGGTACGGCGCGGCCGTGGAGGTGCGATGACGGACCAGGCCAGGGCGTTCTGGCTGCGTGAGCCCGGCCGGGGTGAGATCCGGACGGTGGCCGTCGAGCGCCCCGGGCCGGACGAGGTGCTCGTGCGGACCGTTCGCTCAGGCGTGAGCCGTGGGACGGAGACCCTCGTGTTCCGGGGCGAGGTGCCCGCCGACCAGTACGGCATCATGCGCGCGCCGTTCCAGGAGGGCGAGCTCCCCGGCCCGGTGAAGTACGGCTACCTCAACGTCGGAGAGGTCGAGCAGGGTCCGCCAGAGCTGCTGGGACGGCTGGTGTTCTGTCTCTATCCCCACCAGACCCGCTACGTCGTCCCGCTCGACGCCGTCGTGCCGGTGCCGGAGGACCTGCCCGCTGACCGGGCGGTCCTCGCCGGGACGGTGGAGACCGCCGTCAACGCCTTGTGGGACGCGGCGCCCCTGGTCGGCGATCAGGTCACCGTCGTCGGTGGCGGCATGGTGGGCCTGTGCGTCGCGCGCCTGCTGGTCGGCATCCCCGGCGTGCAGGTCACCGTCGTCGACACCGACGAGGAGCGCCGGTCTGTCGCGCACTCCCTCGGTGCCGCGTTCACCCTCCCCGAGGAAGCCGCCGGCTCCCAGGACCTCGTCCTCCACGCGAGCGCCACCGGCTCGGGCCTGCAGACGTCCCTCGCGCTGCTCGCGGACGAGGGGACGGTCATCGACCTGAGCTGGTACGGCGACAAGGAGCTCGCCCTGCACCTCGGGGGCGCCTTCCACTCCCGCCGGCTCACGATCAAGGCGAGCCAGGTGGGCACGGTCTCCCTCGCCCGCCGCGGCCGTCGGTCCACGACCGACCGGCTCCGGCTCGCCCTTCAGCTCCTCCGCGACCCGTCCCTCGACGCCCTCGTCAGCGGCAGCTCACCCTTCGCCGACCTCCCTGACGTGATGTCCGCGCTCGCGGACGGCCGGCTCACGGCGCTGTGTCACACGATCACCTATGACGAGGAGACATGACGTGTTCAGCGTGACGGTCCGGGACCACATGATGATCGCGCACAGCCTGAGGGGTGAGGTCTTCGGGCCGGCACAGCAGCTGCACGGCGCGACCTACGTCGTCGACGCCACCTTCCGCGCGGCCACCCTCGACGAGGACGGCGTCGTCGTCGACATCGGCAGGGCGGCCTCCGTGCTCGCAGGGGTCGTGGGCGAGCTGAGTTATCGCAACCTCGACGAGGACCCCAGCCTCTCCGGCGTGAACACGACGACGGAGCGCCTCGCGGAGGTCGTCGGCGACCGGATAGCCGCCCAGGCGCAGGCGGGCGCGCTCGGCAGGAGCGCCGCGGAGCTGTCCTCTCTCGTCGTCACCCTGCACGAGTCGCACGTCGCCTCGGCCTCCTACGAGCGTGCGCTGTGAGGACCGTGCACGCGGTCGTGCCTGCAGGTCTCACCGATCGAGGTCGACCGAGCGGGGGCAACGCATACGACCTGCGCGTGCTCACCGGCCTGGGCGAGCTCGGCTGGACGGTCTGTCTGTTCGAGGTCGATGGGACGTGGCCGACCCCGGACCGGGCCGCTCGCTGTCGCCTCAGCGGAGTGCTCGCCTGCATCCCGGACGGCTCCCCCGTGCTCCTCGACGGCCTCGTCGCCTGCGCCGTCCCGGAGGTCATCGCGCCCGAGCGGGACCGGCTGCGGCTCGTCACTCTCGTCCACCTCCCCCTCGGCCACGAGTGGGGGGCCGGGGCGCCGGACGGGCAGGACGCCGCCCGATGTGAGCGGGAGCGGGAGGTCCTGGCCGCTGCCACCACATTGATCACGACCAGCCGGTGGACACGCGCATGGCTGCTCGACGCATACGGGCTCGACCCCGACCGTGTGCACGCCGCGCCCCCGGGATCGGAGGAGGCGGCCGAGGCCCGGCCCGAACCCTCCGGGTCGCGGCTGCTGTGCGTGGGTGCGGTCACGCCGACGAAGGGGCACGACGTCCTCCTCGACGCGCTCAGCCGGATCGTCGACCTCCCGTGGTCCCTCACCTGCGTGGGCGCCCTGGACATCGACCCGGGTTTCGTCGCCGACCTGGCCGTGCGGATCGGCCGGGCCGGGCTGGACACCCGGATCACGCTGGCCGGCCCCTGTGGCGGCGACCGACTGCAGACGATGTATGCGGTGGCCGACCTCGTGCTCGTACCGTCGCGGATCGAGAGCTACGGCATGGTGGCCACCGAGGCGCTCGCCCGCGGGATCCCCGTCATCGGCAGCGACGTGGGTGGCCTTCCGGAGGCGCTCGACGGACCCACCCCTGGTGACCGGCCGGGGCTCCTCGTCCCACCGGGCGATGACGCGTGTCTGGCGGCGGCACTCCGGGAATGGATCACCGACCCCGACCTACGCGACCGGCTCCGCGCAGCGGCCCGCCGTCGACGCGCCACACTCGACGGCTGGTCGGCGACGACCCAGCGTGTCTCGGAGATCCTCGACGAGGTGGCGGCATGACGCACACCCCGGCCCGCGTGACCCCGCACTGGCTGAGCCTGCGCGAGCCCGCCGATGCCCGCGCCCGCTCCGCCGAGCTCACCGCGGAGGTGGCGCGGCACCTCGAGGACGCGCCGCGCCCACTGGTGATCCATGACCTCGGGAGCGGGACCGGCTCGATGAGCCGCTGGCTCGCGCCGCGGCTGCCGGGTCCGCAGCACTGGGTCCTGCACGATCGAGACCCTGACCTGCTCGACGTGGCAGCAGCCCAGCCCCCGCCGCGGGACGCCGACGGGGTCGAGATCTCTGTCGAGACAAGGCAGGACGACATCACCCGGCTGGGACGCGAGGACCTGCGACCTGCCTCCCTCATCACCGCCTCGGCCCTCCTCGACCTGCTCGGCATCGATGAGCTCGAGCGCCTCGTGCGCTCCTGCGTCCAGGCGGAGTGTCCTGCCCTCCTCACCTTGTCGGTCACCGGACGGGTGCGACTCACCCCACCGGACGCGATGGACTCCGTCATCCGGCACGCCTTCAACGAGCACCAGCGCCGCACGACCGAGGGACGGACGCTGCTCGGGCCGGTCGCCGGGCGGGCTGCCGTCCACCTGTTCCGGATGACGGGATGGCACGTCGAGGTGCGCGCGAGCCCGTGGCAGCTGGACCGCGGATCCCGCGAGCTCATCGCCGAGTGGCTGACCGGCTGGGTCGCCGCCGCCTGTGAGCAGCGGCACGACCTCTGCCCGGCGGCGTCGGAGTGCCTTGCCCGCCGTCGTGCCGACCTCGCGCGCGGACGGCTCTCCGTCGCCGTGCAGCACGTCGACCTGCTCGCCCGACCCCACAGGAGCGGCCGATGACTCGCGGCGCGGTCGCCATCGTGTCACCGGTGGCGGAGGCACGGACTACCCGGGCGCGGAGGTGGGCACGTCCGCTCGGCGGCATGCTCATCCTCGCCGCCATCCTGGTCTGGCTCGGTGTCGACCCGTTCCTCGACGGGCTGCGGGCCGTCGATGCCCCGACCCTCCTCCTCGCTACTGTGATCGCGGTCCTGACGACCGTCGGCGCTGCCTGGCGCTGGCACCTCGTCGCCGGTCGGCTGCACGCCCCACTTCCGCTGTCGGCCGCCGTCGCGGCGTGCTACCGCGCACAGTTCCTCAACGTCGTCCTCCCCGGTGGCGTCCTCGGCGACGTCGACCGCGGCGTGCGGCACGGACGAGAGGTGGAGGACGTGGCGCGGGGGCTGCGGGCGGTGGCGTGGGAACGGATCGCGGGTCAGGTCGTGCTGGCCGTGCTCACGGTCGGAGCAGTCCTCCTCGCCCGACCGTTCGCGAACAGCGCTATCGCCGTGCCGTCCTGGCTCGCGCCGGCCGTCATCCTCGGCGCGCTCCTGGCGGCAGCACTCCTCGCCCGCACCCACCTAGGGATCCGCGCCACGCAGGTGACTCGCTCGGACGCCCGGGCCCTCGCACGCCCTGGGCTGATCGGCAAGGTCCTGCTCGCGTCGCTGGTCGTGCTCGCCGGACACGTGACGACCTTCTGGCTCGCGACCCGGGCCGTCGACGTCGCACTCCCGGTCTCGGAGCTCGTGCCGCTGGCGCTGCTCGTCCTGTTCGTGGCGGCCCTCCCTCTCAACCTCGCGGGCTGGGGACCGCGGGAGGGGGCGGCGGCCTGGGCCTTCGCGGCAGCCGGTCTCCAGGCGAGCCAAGGGCTCGCGGTGGCCGTCGCATACGGAGCCATGGTGCTCGTTGCCGCCCTGCCGGGAGCCGTCCTCCTCGTCCTGAGGTCACGGGGGCGACAGGAGGAGGTGGCGACCCATGGGTGAGCGGCCCTACACCGTGCTCAGCTGCGCCATCTCGCTCGACGGCTACCTGGACGATGTCTCCGGGACCCG
>ENA-UOUL01001222-UOUL01001222.1-bioreactor-metagenome-genome-assembly--contig:-NODE-1222-length-37889-cov-5.622527_pt1 | contig 37889 bp, 26 predicted proteins | sample MGYA00249838_ERZ747220 | MGnify/ENA primary metagenome ERZ747220 (study PRJEB28778, sample SAMN05720191) | bioreactor metagenome | isolation source: Anaerobic biogas reactor | place: USA:Washington... | reverse complement strand
CCCGCGTGATATCCTGCCCGCATGGAAGTGGAGCACGGAATAGTCGGCCTGCGCGATTGGACGCTCGCCAGGGCCGTAGAGCCGGCGGTGCGTGTGGGCATCTTCCTCGACGGCGATGCAGCCGCGGCCGTCCATTTGACCCCCGTCCGAGGCCCCGCCGTACTCGGCAGTCCAGGCGGGCCAGACGTGGTGATCGAACCGGGCACCGAGATCGAAGTCCGCCATGCCCGGCCTGCTCTGTCGCTCCGCATCAGCGGGCAAGCCGCGCGCACCGTGCCTTCGCTGCGGCTGCACGCGGCGCCGGTCGCCGATGACCTGCGCGTGAGCAAGCCGGGCGACTGCGAGGCGGGTATTCTGCTGCGCGACGTGCCTGCCGGCCGCGGGTTTCACTGGGAAAAGCGCGTTTCGCAGATCCTGCCCGGCACGCTGGAGCTGTCTGTCGGCCGCCACGGCGTCGTGCTGGTCAACGTGCTGCCGCTGGAAACCTACCTGGCGGGCGTGATTACGGCCGAAATGAGCGCGGCCTGCCCGCTCGAATTTCTGAAAGCGCAGGCGATCGTCGCGCGCTCGTGGCTGCTGGCCATGACCGAGCCCAAGCATCGTGGCGAGCCGTTTGACCGGTGTAACGACGATTGCTGCCAGCGCTACCAGGGCATCGGTGGGCTGACGGCAACGGCGTTGGCGGCGGTGCACGACACGCGCGGGGTCGTGCTGCTGAGCCGCGCGGAAAGGCGCGACGGATCCGAGCCGGAAGCGCAAGCGAGAGAAAGGGATCAAGGGATCGAGGGATCGAGGGATCAAGAGACTTGCTCGCAGCCCGAAGCGCGGGCGCCATCCGAGCCCGAAGCGCGAGGGAGGGCCAATGGGGCGCGTCGGGGCGACACGCACCGGTCCTGCTCTATCCTTGACGCGAATTATTCGAAGTGCTGCGGCGGCGTCACCGAGACGCCCTGGGCCGTGTGGGGCCTCGACAAGCCGGGTATCAGGCCGGTCGTAGATGCGCCGCCCGATGCGCCCGACCGGCGGTTCTTCCCCGTGAGCGATGCGAACCTGGAGGAATACCTGGACGGCGCGTGGCTGGCCCGGACGCAGGTTTATTGCAGCCCGAACGTAGTTGCGCCTGATTCGCTAAGCCGCTACCTGGGGCGCGTGGACGCCGTCGGCGACTACTTCCGCTGGGCCGTGCGATATACGCGCGCTGAACTTGAAGAATTGTTGCGGGCCAACCTGACGGATGCGGCCGGCCTGACAGAACTGCGCGACATCCACGTCCGCGCACGCGGGGCCAGCGGGCGCGCGTACGCCGTGCAGATTGACTGGCTCGACGCCCAGGGCCAGGCGGTTCGCTCGCGGTTGGACGGCGAATACCGCATTCGCCAGGCGCTACACCACAAATTCCTCTATAGCAGTGCATTTGCAATCCGCCCGGAGCGCGACGCCGCGGGGCGGCTCAGCGCGATTGTGCTGCGCGGCGCGGGCTGGGGGCACGGGGTCGGAATGTGCCAGATCGGGGCACTGGGGATGGCGCTGTCCGGCCAGAGCTCGGAAGCAATCTGTAGTCATTACTACGCGGCCGCAAAGCTGGGCGGCGTGTATACCTGATTGGAGTTTCGGCCGAAGCAATGCACGCAGTCAGGCACTATCACGAACGCGTCCGGGAGTTCATGTGCGAGACGGTCGAGCCGGGGGGGATCGTGCTGTTGGGCTCGTCGCACCTGGAATGGTTTGACACCAATCACTACTTGCCGGGGCGACGCTTCGTGAACCGCGGCATTGCCGGCGATCGCCTGGGCATCGGGAAGACCGGTATTCTGCATCGGTTGGACCTGTCTGTTTTCAACTGCGAGCCGAGCTTCATCGTCTTTGAGAATGGCGCGAATGACTTGGGGGAGCTATGGGAAAACGGCCGGCCGCCAATGGACGCGATCATGGCCGCGTACGAGCGCGTCGTCGCGACCATCCGCGGGCGCTTGCCGCAGACGCCTATGCTCATTGTTAACGTCCTTCCGACGCGCAGCCGTTACACCGGCCTGAACCCGTACATTCGCGAGTTCAACCGGCACGTGCGGCAAGTGGCCGAAAAGTACGGCTGTATGCACATGGATTTTTACAGTGAAGTGGTAGACGCCGCGGGTGAGCTGCGGCGCGATCTGGCCGAGGACGGGTTACACCTCAACGACGCCGGCTACACCTTGTGGGCGGCGCGGCTGGATGGGCTGCTTCCGCCCGCCGGGTGAGAATGGGCGCAGGCTGGCGTACGTGCCGGCGTCGTTGCAGCGCGGTACTGCGAGCGGCAAGGCAGCCGGCGGCGCGCTAAATAAGGTCTTGGAGTGCGGCCGGGGCGGGGCTATCATGGGCATGACTTTTATCCGGAACGGGGACCGAAGTGGTCATATACACTGTTGGACATTCGAATCACACCATCGAGGACTTCATCGGTCTGCTGCGCAAGGTGGGAGTGCAGGTGCTGGTGGACGTGCGTTCCAAGCCGGTATCGGGTTACTGTCCGCATTTCGACAAGGAGCCTTTGGCGCGGGCTTTGCGGGCATCGGGTGTCCAGTATTTGTTTCTCGGGGCTGAGTTGGGCGGGCGGCCGGAAGAGACGGAATTTTACGATGCAGCCGGCTACGTCTTGTATGACAAGATCGCCCATTCGGCTCGGTTCCAGGCCGGAATTGAGCGTCTTCTGGAGGCGGCCGGACCGCGCTTGACGGCGATCATGTGCGGCGAAGACGACCCGGCCACCTGCCACCGCCATCTGCTGATCGCGCGCGTGCTGGCTGAGGGTGGTCACACGGTGATTCACATACGTGGTGACGGCTCGCGCGTATCTTATGAAGATTTGCTGAACCGTGCGCGCTCCCCGCAACTCGAGCTGTTTGATTACATGGAGCCTGCCCCGTGGAAATCTACACGATCGGTTTTACGCAAAAGTCAGCCCGAGAGTTCTTCGGAGCCCTGAGCGCTGCGGGAATTCGGCGCCTGATAGACGTGCGCCTGAACAACTCGTCCCAGCTCGCCGGGTTCACGAAGAAGGACGATCTGATCTTCTTCCTGGACCGCATCTGCGGGGCGGAGTACCTACACGAACCTCAACTGGCGCCGAGCCAGGAAATCCTGGACGGTATCAAGAAGAAGAAAATTTCCTGGGACGAGTACGAACGGCAGTTCCTCGCACTACTGAAACAGCGCCGGATTGCAAAGACGCTTGATCCCGCCATTTTCAGCGTGCCCGCCGTGCTGCTGTGCAGCGAGCCGACGGCCGAACACTGCCACCGGCGCCTGGTGGCTGAGTATTTGCAGCGGAACTGGCCGGATGTGTCCATCACGCACCTGTAGGGGTGCGTGGCAAATAGTTGACGGTGTATCGTGGACGCCAGAGCGTTTGAAATCATTTGTCTGGCGAACTCGCGCAAGTACCTCGGGCGCTGTGTGGCCGGGCTGCGGCTGGATGGCGGCGGGTGGTTTCGGCCCGTCACAAGCGCGGAGCACGGCACGTTGCCGGTCGAGCAAGCGTGTTGCGGCGGAAGGGAGGTTCTGCCGCTGGACGTGATCAGAATGTGGGCGGTCGAGCCACGCCCGGAGGCTTATCAACCCGAAAATTGGCTGCTGGCGCGCAATCGCTGGGAGCATGTGCGACGTGCCGGTCCCGTGGATATTGGGATTTTGTACATGTACTTGGAGCGCGGCCCGTTGCTGCTCGGCAGCCGTACGGACCGCGTCGAGGTCAGCGCGCTTGAGCGGCGTCCGCTGGGCGTTTCGGTGGCGTTAGTAGCGCCGCAGTTCTTGCGCTGGGTAGTCACGACGTCTGTTCGCGGCGTTACGCAGGTTCGGGCGAAATTTGAGTTGGGCCGCGTGCCTTATAACCTGGTCGTCACGGACCCGGTTTGGGAACGTCATATGCAAGCGTTCCCACCGGGCGAGCACTGGGCCGAGGCTTGCGCGCGCGAGCCTGGCCGCCAGACGCTTCTCAGTATCAGCTTGGGCGAGCCGTTCACGGACGGCTGTTGCTACAAGCTCGTAGCCGGCGTGATCGAATTGGCGGGGTGCTATGCGACGGCGAGAACGGGTGCAATGCTTAAGCCGGGTGCCATGCCCAAGCCGCGCGAGAGTGGGGCGCGGGCATGCAGTCAGCAGTTGCCCCGCATTTGATGCCGTTTAACAGGGGCATGCCCGCGCTTAGAGCTTGGGCATGGCACCCGACGTCCTGTGGGAAGGTGGGAACGTGGGAAAGTGGGAAGGTGGTTTCCACTCGCGCACAGGGGCATGCCCGCGCTTAGAGCTTGGGCATGGCACCCGTGCTTGGGTATGGCACCCGTGTTTGGGTATGGCATCCGCGAAGGCATTCCGAGAATGGCGCATGTTTATAATTCGCGCTTCTCACGCCATGTTGTAAATTGTAGGTAGCGGACCACCGTGTACGTGGGCGACCTACCGCGTCTGCGTGGGCAAATCACCGCGTGACGTGGGGTGAACCACCCGCGAACGTGGATAAACCACCCGCGAACGTGGTCGAACCACCGCGTGGCCGTGGACGAGACAGCACGTGTACGGGGCCGGCAGTGAGTAAAGACCAGTGGTTTAGGAAAGTTAAATGGTCCTCTTGGAGTGGCAATATCTGATTTTCCTGCTGCCGATCGGCTTCGGGGCGCTGTACCTGATGCTCATGGCCTTTGGGCTGTGCTTCGGGGAGAGCGAGATCGACGCCGGCGGGCATGACGTGGATGCCGAGGTGGATCACGACATCGGGGTCGACCACGACGTCGCGCTGGAGCACGATATTGCGGTCGAGCACGATATTGCGGTCGAGCACGAGATCGGGGCTGACCATGACATCTCGGCCGAACACGATGTCGGCGCCGAAGCGGCCGGCGCCACGGCGGTTGACCACGGCGACGCGGGTGTGGCCCACCTCGGCGCTTTCGATGTGTTGGTCGGTTTCCTGGGCGTGGGCAAGGTACCGCTGACGACGCTGCTGTTGAGCTACTGCTTCATCTGGGGCGGCGCCGGGCTGATCAGCCTCACGGTGCTGAAACAGGCTCCCGTTTGGACGGCCATCGTTATCGCGGCGGCCGCCGCCATTTTCCTTACTCGACACCTGGCGGCGGGCGTAGCCTGGCTGCTTCCCTCGCTCGAAACCTATCACACGCCAAAGCAACACCTGTTGGGCCTGCGTGGCGAGGTGCTGTACGAGGTGACTGAGAGTTCCGGCATCGTGCGGGTGGTCGACGAACGGCACGACCAGCGCGACGTGCACGCCCGGGTTGCTCCGGGCGCGAAGAAGATTCCCGCGCGAACTTCGGTAGTACTTGCCCGATATGACACCGCGACGAAGACGTTTCTCGTGGAAACGTAATAGCGCGGCTGCTGAAGAAAGCTGATGCAGAAGGGAAATGGCATGAAGAACGGCGCTTCCGTCGGACGAGTCCTGTTTCTGTTGCTGATCGTTGGCTTAGGTTTGATCATTGGGCCGTTCTTTGGGGAGATTTCGTCCAAGTCTCACGCGGTGATGGCGGCATTCGGTGTCGCAGCGTTGTTGCTTGCGGCCATCATTGCGTTCGTCAAGCTCTACCGGCGGACGTCGGCGGACGAGGCGTTCGTGCGCACGGGGCGCGGCGGGCGTAAGTGCGTGATCGACGCGGGCGCGATCGTGTTCCCTCTGATTCACGAGGTCATTCCGGTCTCGCTCAAGACGTTCAAGCTGGAAGTCGACCGCACCGGGCCGGAGGCGCTGATTACGGCCGACTTCCTGCGGGCCGACGTCAAGGCCGTGTTCTATGTCCGGGTGAAGAAGGAGCCGGAAGACATCATCCAGGCCGCGACTTCGCTGGGCATGAACTCGACGAACCCGCAGGCCGTTCGCGAGTTGATTTTCGAGAAGCTGGTTTCGGCGCTGCGGACGGTCGCGGCCACGCAGGAGCTGTATTCGCTCAATGCCAAGCGGGCGGAGTTCGCCGAAGCCGTGCAGCGGATTGTCGAGCAGGATTTGAAGTCGAACGGCTTGTACCTGGAGTCGGTCACGATCTCCAGTCTGGACCAGGCGCCGCTGGCCGCCATGCGGGCGGAGGAGAACGTCTTCGACGCCCAGGGCACGCGCACTATCGCGGAGCAGGTCCAGGCGCAGCGCGTCGCGCGTAACCAGATCGAGCGTGAGGCCGACCAGCGCGTCAAGGAGCAGAACGTCAAGACGGCGCAGTACGTCGCGCAGCAGGAGGTCATTGAAGCTCGCGCCCGGGCCGAGGCCGAAGCCGCCAAGAGCATCGCCACGGCGGAAACGCAGCAGAAGGCGGCCACGGTCGCCGCGCAGCAGAGTAAGTTGGCCGGCATCGCCCGTGTGGAGAGCGATCGCGAGGTCAAGCTCGCCACCGTCGAACAGGCCAAGGCCGTCGAAGTTGCCAACCAGATGCGCGAACAGGCGGCCCAGATCGCCGCGGTCGCCAAGGAAAAAGCGGTCCAGCTCGCCAAACGCGATCAGTTGATCGCCATTGCCGAGGCCGAGAAACGCCGCGCCGCGGCGGAAGCCGAGCAGCTTATGACGGAACAGGAACGCAAGGCGGCCGAACAGGCGGTGCTCACGGTCGAGGTTCGCGCGACGGCCGAGCGCGAAAAGGAGAAAGCGGTCATCTCCACGCAGGCCAGCGTCGAACAGCAGCGCATCGAGGAACAAATGCTCGCCGACGTGGCCGCTTACGCGCAAGTCAAGCGTGCTGAGGGCGAGCAGGCCGCGGCCGAGAAGCAAGCCCTGGCCCAAATCCGCCTGGCCGAAGCCGCCAAGCAGGCCAAGGAACTGGAGGCCGAGGCCGACCGGGCGGTGAAGATGGTGCCGGTGAACGTGGCGCAGGAGCAGGTCAAAGTTCAGGACGCGCAGATCACGGTCAAGATTCGCGACCTGGAAGGGCAGGCCCGGTTCGAGAAGATCGCCCGCGAGCTCCAGGTCGAGCTGGCGCGGATTGCGGCCGAGAAGGAGGCCCGCATCGCCGCGGCGCGGGCGTTCGGCGAGGCCCTGGCCAACGCCAAGATGACCTTCTGGGGCGACCCGACCGCGGTGGAGCGCATGTCCCGCGCCTTCTTCCAGGGGCAGGCCCACGGCATGTGGGTGGGCGGACTGGAAAACACGCTGCCTGCGGACGTGAAGGCGGCTGCCAAGTCGGGCGCTTCCGCCCTGGGTGCGACGGTCGCGGCGGCCGTGAAGAAAGTGCTGGGCATCGAGATTGACCCGGCTGCCGCCGAGGCCGCACTGCGTGATTCCGTGAACGGGCCGCAAGCCGCCGCGTCGGGCGCGGCAGGTGCGTGATAGCCCCGCGGCGTGCGGGTGCGTGATAGAGCAGCGGAGAGCGGGCGCGTGGTAGAACAGCCGAGAGCGGGGCGCGTGATCGAACAGGGGAGCGGCGGGTGCCATGCCCGCGCTTGGCGCTTGGGTACGTTGAATCGCCGCGATGCATGGTTTTCTCACGTATCCGGCTTGCCATGTCCTCACGGTTCTCCCGGCTCCCGTCTGGCACCCGCGCTTGCTGCTCGGGCACGACAGTCGCATGGTTCGCCCGGCTGGAATGGGCGCACGGTATTTGCGGCTGGCATGCCCGCGCTTAGAGCTTGGGCATGGCACCCAAGGCGGGCGCCCGGCTGGAATGGGTGCACGGTTTTTACGGCTGGCATGCCCGCGCTTAGAGCTTGGGCATGGCACCCAACGTTGAGAGGGTTAACGCGCGCGGGGTTGCCGGCCGGGCTTGGGGGGGCGATAATGCGGGGCTTGGCCGGGGGTGGGCGATGGGGCCACTAGACTGCCCGAGGTAATGAACATGGATTTCGGCGTGCTGGCTACGTGCCTGCTGATCATCATTGCGCGCATCGGCGACGTTTCGCTGGGCACGATGCGCACCATCATGGTCGTGCAGGGCCGGCGGTGGATTTCGTGGGGCCTGGGCTTTTTTGAGGTGCTCATCTGGCTGTATGCGGTTTCGAGCGTCATGCGGAACCTCGAGCACCCCATTTACGCCCTGTGTTACGCCTTCGGCTTTGCGACCGGAAATTACGTGGGCTTAACGGTCGAACGCTGGCTGTCGCTAGGCGATCAGGCGGTGCGAATCTTCACCCGCAAGGGACCTGCCATGGCCGGCTTCTTGCGCGAAAACCAGTTTGGTGTGACCGAGTTTGACGGCCGCGGGCGCGACGGTCCCGTGCACCACCTGTTCATACAAGCACGGCGGCGCGGCATAGCGCGACTGGTTAATCTGGCGCGCCAGATTGATCCGGAATGTTTCTACGTGGTCGAGGACGTGCGCAGCGCTTCGACCGCCTACGCCAATGGCTCATCGCGTGAGCCCACGGGCTGGCGGGCGATCATTAAGAAGAAGTAGCGTCGCCGGCGGGGCGGTGCTGGTGGTCCTTAGGAAAAAGTAGCGTTGGCTGTTGGTCCGGGTTTGCGGCCGGTCACCTGGGTGTGAACCTTGAGGCAGTAACGGTCGGTCATGCCCGCGAGGTAATCGGCCGCGACGCGCTCAGCCGGCTGTTGTTTCACGCGGGCCGCGAAACGGGGCGGCATCAAGTCGGGCTGGGCGACCAGCGCCTGGTACAGCTCGGTCACGACCTGTCTGGCGCGGGCTTCCGCGGCACGCAGGCGCTCGCTGCGGTAGACCTGCTCGAACAAGAAGCGATCAAGCTCGGCGAAACGCGCCTCCAGTTCAGGCGATAGGCGTACTTGTCCCGATTGGCGGTAATTCCGGCGGATGTCCTCGATGACTGCGGTTTGTATGCCGTCGAGGGCCGGCCGAATTTGCGCGCGTAGTTCAGTCGCCGATTCGCAGGCTCGGGCGCCGGTGGCCATCGTCCATATCGACAGGCCGGCGAGTTGCCGCGGCTCGACCAGAGCGGCATAGAGCCCGTCCGCCAAATCGTGCAGGGCGTATGCGATTCGGTCGGCGAGATCAACCAGGCGGCCTTCGGGTGGCGGCGGGCGGCCGTCTTGCAGCGGATGGGCCGCCGGGCGGTCATATTGTGTATCGTGCTTGGCCAGGCACTCGCGTGTCGCGCGGGTCAGGTTCAAGCCGGGGAAGGCCGGGTAGGGGTGTTCCAGGTGCTCGACGATGCGCAAGGCATGCTGGTTGTGTTCGAAGCCGCCGTGTTGCGCCAGGCATTCCTGCAACGCCTTTTCGCCCGAATGCCCGAACGGGGGATGCCCCAGATCGTGCGCCAGGGCGACCACCTCGGCCAGCTCGGCGTTCAGGCCAAGTTCACCGGCCAGGCAGCGCGCCAGGTGCGCGACCTCCAGCGTGTGCGTCAGGCGCGTGCGGAAGTGGTCGTTTTCCAGCGTCAGGAAGACTTGCGTTTTCTGCTGTAGGCGGCGGAAGGCGGCGGATTGCACGACGCGCTGCCGGTCGAGCACCAGCGGCGGGAGGACGGCCTCCAGCGGCTCGGGATGGTCGCGCGACAAGTCAAGACTGGTGGCTGACACGCCGGGCTTCCTCAAGCGAATTAAGAATCGTGCGCGCGGCGTCCCGCGGATCGGCAGCTTGCAGGACCGCGGCGCACAGCGCCACGCAAGTCGCACCGGCGGCGACAATGGCGCGGATGTTTTCTCGCGTTATTCCGCCAATAGCCACCAGCGGCAACTGTGTGCGGCGCGCCGCCTCGGCCAGGGTCTGCGGCCCGGCTATGTGCTGCTGCGGCTTGGTACTGCTTTGATACATCGGACCCACTGCGATGTAGTCAGGCTGCTCGGCCAAGGCCGCCTCGAACTGTCCGAGCGTGTGGGTGCTCTTGCCGACCAGCGTCGCCGCGCCGGCGATGCGCCGTGCGTCGCGAACCGAAAGGTCGTCCTGGCCGACGTGGACGATATCCGCCCGCGCCAGGCGAGCGATGTCCGGGCGGTTGTTGATGGCCAAGAGGACGCCGTGCCGGGCGGTCAGCTCGCGCAGGCGGCCGGCCCGTGCCAGGAGTTCGGCGTCCGGCAAGTGCGGCTCGCGCAACTGCAGGCAGCCGGCGCCGCCCGCGATGGCGGCTTCGGCCGTTTTCAGCCAGTCGCCGCGGCAGAGACTTTCCGTAAGCAGCACGTACAGCCGGACTGAGCCGAAGCGGGCCCGTAGCGTGCCGCGCAGCACGATGCGCTGCTCGAGTTCGTAGCCGGCGTAACGCAGCTTTTCGGCCGCGGCGGCTGATTGTGGCGCTGCGGAGAGCTTGGCGTATTCGCCCAGGCTGCGGGTGGCTTCCGCGAGTCGGCCGAACGCGGCCTGTACGACGGCTTCGGGCGAGTGGCGCTGCAACTCCGCGGGTGTTTTTGCATCTCGTCCGACATCGTTGGCGATGTCGCGCGCCGCCAGCAGTTCGCGCGGTCCGAATCCGGCCGCGAGGTCCCGAAGCTGGTGGCGGCAGTGTTTGACGGCCGCGGCCGCGTCAGCGTCGTCCAGGGCGAAGCGCGCATAGTCCTCGATGACGCGCAGCGCTTCGCGTGCGCGATTGAGGTTGACATCCACGATGCGCAGGACAGCGGTATCCAAGCTTTCGCCCTTGTGGGCCGGAAAAAGGGGCCCGCTTCAGCGTACTCCGCGAGCCGGCGGACGCAAGCGGCGAAGGGATCAAGGGATCCAGGGAGCGAGGGATCAAGAAGTGTAGAGCAGAGCCGGGGCGTGTCGCCCCGGATGGTGCAAGTTTAATTGCGCTGCGCGGGCGTGTTAACGGCGACACGTCAGTTAGCGCTACGCGAGCATATTGGCGGTATTCCGGGGCGGCACGCCCCGGCTCTGCTTTGGGGCTCGATCAAAACGATTTCGGGTCCTACACTCTTTGTAATGAGTGGAGATTCGCAGACACTGCACCCGCCCGGACCAGGCGGTCACATCCCGAGTGGCCGCGTACCGCGCGAGCGCGTTCTGCCGGGCTGCTCTCCGGACGATCGCGCGCCCAAGGGCGGCGTTCCGGATGGCCGCACTCAGAATGGTCGCGCTCCGATCGGTTGCGTCCCGGACGGGCGCGTTGCCGGCGCCGCGGACGGCTATGGACGCGGTATGCGCACTTCGCTGGCGGGGCTTCTCGCCAACGTCGCCCTGGCGATCGTCAAATTGACCGCGGGCTTGGTCGGCCATTCGTACGCGCTCGTCGCGGACGCCGTCGAGTCTACGTCCGACGTGCTCGCGTCGTTGATCGTCTGGCGTGGTTTGCGTATCGCGGCCCAGCCGGCGGACGAGGAACATCCCTACGGGCACGGGCGTGCCGAGCCCTTGGCGGCCATGGTCGTGGCGCTCATGCTCGTCGTGGCCGGCATTGGCATCGCCATTGAGGCGGTGCAGGGCATCGTCACGCGACACGCGGTGCCCGCCCCCTTCACGCTTTACGTGCTGTTGGGCGTAGTCGTCATCAAGGAGGCCATGTTTCGGATCGTCGGCCGCGTCGGACGCGACGTGCGCAGCCGCGCCGTGGCCACCGACGCCTGGCACCATCGCGCGGATGCGATCACGTCGGCGCTGGCGGCCGTCGGTATCAGCATTGCTCTAATCGGCGGCCCCGAGTATGCCCGGGCGGATGCCATCGCGGCTCTCGGCGGCGCCGGGGTGATTCTGTTCAACGCATATCGGCTGCTGATGCCGCCGCTGCACGAGCTGATGGACGTCGTGCCGACGGAGACGGTGGCGCGGGCCCGGGGCGTGGCCGAGCTGGTCCCGGACGTGGCGGGCGTCGAGAAAGTTCTGGCGCGCAAGGTCGGATTGCGCTACCTGGTCGACATGCACGTCGAGGTCGATCGGGAAATGTCGGTACATCACGCGCACGAAGTCGCGCACGCGGTAAAGGATGCCATCCGGCTGGCAATGCCGGAGGTCGAAAACGTCCTGGTGCATATCGAGCCTTACAACGCCGAGCACTCAAAGCAGCCGCCCGAACCATCGGCGAGCTCACCACCGGCAAACTCATCGCCGGCGGGCGCTTAGGCGTTGTCAGCGTTGCGCGCCCCCTGACGAACGCTGCATTCGTCCAACAGCCTCAGCACCGGGTTCAGGAGCCGGCCATTCGTTCCGACCACCGCCGGCGCGGTATGCGTCTGCCGGCCGGTCCAATCGGTGAACGTGCCGCCGGCCTCGGTCACGATGGGCAGCAGGGCGGCGTTGTCCCAGATTTGCATAACGGGATCCACGACGATATCGACGCGCCCGGTCGCCAGGCAGGCGTAGCCGTAGGCGTCCGCCCAGCCGCGATCCGTCAGACATGCCGTCTGCAGGCGGGCCAAGGCGGCGGTCGTGCCGCTCTGCTCGAAAAGCTTCGTACAGGTGACCGACAGGCGTGCCGCGGCCAGGTCGCTCACATCAGACACCCGTGCCCGCCGGCCATTGCACCAGCAGCCCAGCCCGCGCGCCGCGTAGAGCGTTTCGCGCAGCGCGGGGAAGTGCATGACGCCGGCCAGCATCTCGCCGCGCCACTCGAAGCCCACCAGCACGCTGTAGAGCGGGACGCCGCTGAGGAATGAGAACGTGCCGTCGATCGGGTCCAGGATCCATCGTCCCGCAGCGCTGCCGCGCTGCTCTCCGAACTCCTCGCCCAATATGCCGTGCTCAGGAAAGGCCGCCTGGATGCGGGCGCGTAAGAGCTGCTCGGCGCCGCGGTCGGCCGCCGTTACGGGGGAGCGGTCGGCCTTGAGTTCGAACGGCGTGTTCGCGTTGAAGTAACCGAGCGTCACCGCTCCGGCGAGCTGGGCCGCCTCAACGGCGAACTCGAGCACTTCGTGCAGGTTGGGCTCGTCCATTTTTCCAGCCCTCCATCAACAGCCACGGCGATCTGCGCGGCTGCGCCGGTTTCCGTCTCGAACGCGGACCGGCGGTTTGCCAGCTTCTTCAGAACGGCACGGAACCAGGCCGCGCCCCGCGGCAGGTATCGTAAGCGAACTACGCTGAGAACGCCCCATGCCAGAAAAGCGACCGCTCCGGCCGTCTTCAGCCACTCCGGCAGTAGCGACTGCTCGCCGAGGTTGGCAGACAGGGCGCGGGCCGAACCGCCCACAAACAGGTCGACCAGTGCGCCCGCGGCCAGCGCAACGACCGCGATGGAGGCCAGGTAAATGGCGACTGCTTGCCGGCCAAGCTGACGCGCCAACACGCCGAGCGTGCCGATGTTTGTGGCCGGTCCGGCCAGCAGAAAGACCAGCGCGGCGCCGGGGCTTACTCCGCCGGCGATCAAGGCGGCCGCAATGGGTGTTGAGGCGTCGGCACACACGTAAAGCGGCACGCCGATGAGCAACATCAGCAGCATTGATTGCAACTGGCCGCCCATGACGCTGGTCAGGGTGCTCGGCGGGATCCAGGTCTGTATGGCGGCCGCAGCGAGAATGCCGAGGAGCACCCAGCCGACAATGTCATCGAATAGATTCACGAACGTGTGGCGGAGGGCGGTGCGTAGAGGGCGGTCGGAGAATGGCGGCGATGCGCCCTCGCCCGTGGCGGTCTCGTCGGGCGATTGGAGCGCGGCCGGCCCGCCGCAGCAGTCGGTGACGCAACCGCCGTGCTGGTGTGTGCCCGCGGCGCTCGGGGGCGAGGCCGGGGGGAAACGCCGCTCGACGGCATTTTGGGTGAGCCCGGCGACCAGGCCGGTAACACAAGCGGCGATCGGCCTGTAAATGGCCATGAGCGGGCCGATCAACGCGTACGTCAGAAAAATGGAGGTGACGCCGGTCTCGGGCGCGGAAATCAGGAACGATACGGTAGCGCCTTTGCCGGCCCCCTTTCGCCGTAGCGTCAGGGCCGTCGGCAGCACGCTACACGAGCACAGCGGCAGCGGAATGCCGATCAGCGTGGCCCAGAAGACCGAGCGACGGCCGTTCCCGCGCAGCAGCTTCGCGAGCCGCAGGCGAGAGAATAGCGCATCGAGCAGGGCCGCGAGCAGAAAACCGAGCAGTAGGAAGAGCGCGGAGTCGCGCAGTAGTTCCCAAGCGTTCGAAAGCACCGTGGACTCGTTTTTTTGGGCTCGTTCTCTTGGTTCGGCCCGTGATAAAGGGATTGTAGGAAGCGCTTCCGCGCTTGCCGTAAGGACCGCGTAATGTTGGGTGATTTTAGGTGATTGTGGGTGATTTGGGTGATTGTGGGTGATTTGGGTGATTGTGGGTGCCATGCCCAAGCTGTAAGCGCGGGCATGCCCTCGTTGACGGCGCCATATGTGGGGCAACCGGCGACGGCATGCCCGCGCCGCTACGCGGCTTGGGCATGGCACCCGGCACCCCGGCTTGGGCATGGCACCCTGCATGACGCGCACCTTTACCGCACCATGCGGGCCGTCGTGAATCGGGCCCCGAAATCAGCCGGGGCCGTCGGCCAAGGCGTTTTCGATGGAGACGACTTCGTATTCGCGCTCGCCGCCTTCCAACGGCAGCTTGGTCCGCTCGCCTACGCGCAGGCCCATCAGCTTCTGCGGTACCGGGGCTTTGTAGCTGAAGATGCCCGCGTCGATGTTGGCCTCGAACGGACCGATGATGGTCAGCACACGCGATGCTGTGCCCGAGCCGTCGCTTTCGCGCAGCGTAACCCGCGTGCCGATTGAAACGTGGTGCGTGGCGACCTCGGACGGGCTCAGCGGGCGGGCCATCGAGAGGTCGTGGTTTATTTGGGCGAGCCGGGCACGCAGGAAGTCGCGCTCCTCCAACGCGAACTTGTATTCGGAATTCTCGCTCAGGTCACCCAGGGCCCCGGCCTCGCCGATGCGCTTGGCGTTTTCGCGCATCTTGACATTCACCAGTTCGTCGCGTTCAGCGGTCTTCTTTTCGATGCCGGCGGGCGTGGCCCAGAGCGTGTTGGGGTCTTCCCACGGCGCTAACGCGACCTCGTGCGTGATCCACAGCTCCGGATGCGCGGCGCGCAAGGCCTCGGTCATCGCAATGCGGGCGTTGTCACCCAGACCCTCCAGCCGCTCAATCTGACGTTTAAGCGGAACGGCGGCGGCCGTGCTGATCTGGCGCAGGCAGGCGGCCACCTTCGCGTAGTCGCGCAGTGCGAAGGCGGATTTCACGCGGTTGCGGAAATTGCGGCCAACTTGCGGGGCCGGCGTGAGGGTCGTGTCGAGCGCGACCACCGTGTCGAGGATAGTCGCGAACAGGGCCGTGTCCTCGGGCAAAGTCAACCCTTCCGGGTTCTTGGGGCCTTTCCACAGCCAGTAGATCGGCTCTGGGTAGTTGACCGGATCGACCAGCGCATCGTCGATCAGGCGCTGCAATTCGGCCAGCCGACCGGCCGTCCGCAAGGCCTCGGCCAGGCGATCGAACCGGGCGGCGGGGGAAAGGGGCAGCAGGGCCACCACGACCTCCGGCCAGTCGGCGGGTCGGGCCTGCGGCAACGCAGCAAAGGCCCGCTCCCAGAGTACGTCGTGCTTGAGTTCGGCGATCCACCGGGCCGGCTGCGGCGATGCCGCCAGCATCTCGCCCGCCAGCCCGTTGGCCGGCTCGCCTTCGGCCCGGGCGATTTCGGCCGCCACGAGCGCACAAGCGAAGGCTTCCGACGGGCGGCGGGTGCGGATATCGGCCACATACTTGCGCAGATGTTCCCGGAAACGGTGCAGGAGGTCCTTATCGGGGGCGGCTTTGCGCGACTTCTGCTCGCGCAGGTAGCCCTCGGCGATGTTCAGCCATTTCTCCGGATCCGACACAGCCGCGAACTGCTCCCAAACCTCCTGCTCGAGCGAAATGCCCTCGGGGCTGTAGCTCAGGACGATAGGCGAACGGCCCTCCATGATGATGTTGGGCGAGCGTTTTAGCTCGGTCCTGGCGCGGGTCCACCATTTGGACCAGTCTTTGGGCTCGATGTAGCGCGGCACGAGTTCGTAGCGAAGCTGGTCGGCGTCAATGTGCTGCCCATAGGCGTTAATGAGGCCGATCACCAGCGCGACCGGGTCGGTCTCGATCAACTCGCCGATGCGCTCCGGGTGCAACTGGCGGAGCACGCGGAAGTCCTTGGGGGCGATGCGCTCGTATTCGCGGACCAGTTCGCGGGCCGGAATGGTGGTGACGCGGTCGGCACGCCGCAGGGTGAACAGGCCGCGCTGGCGATCCACGTGGGCGACTTCGACGACGCGATCATCCATGCGGCTGATGAGCGTGTCGCCGACCTCGAGCGCCAGGCAGAAGTCGAGCACGCGCAAGGCGGCGCGCGGCGCGGCGCCGGTGGTCAGGCCCGCGGATTCGAGAATGGCGTCAAAGCCGGGCGTCTGACCGTAGACGCGGCGGTACAGATCGAGCGTGATCTGGCGCAGTTGTTCGCTCTTGGGCGCGGCCAATAGTGCGGCGGAAGCCACTTTCAGGGCCTCGCGCGGTTGGGCGGCGACATCGATGTTCTCGAATATCATCTGCGCCAGGGGCGCGACGCGTTCGGCTCTTCCGGCCTGCTCGATGACGGAGAGACATTCGGCCACTTCGGCCAGGGGCAGATTGCCGCTGTCGAGCAGTTCGAGACAGCGGGATTCGAAGTCGTCCAGGTTTGCGGCTCGTGCCAGTTCGCGCAGCTTTTGCGGCATCGGATCCTCAGGAATCGTGTGTCAAACTACGGCACCGACCCCATTGGCGGCGCCGCTCATTCTTGTTGGTCTTTCTCCAAATCCTGGCGCGCCCGCTTTTTCGCTTTCAGCAGACGCGCGGTGTACTCAGCTTCGTCAGTCGCGGGTTTCTTGCCGGTCGGTCGGGCGACGACCGGGGCATCTTGCGGCGTGGCGCCGCCCAGCGTGCGCGCGAGGTCATCCGCCGCTTTCACCGCCTCTCCGGCGTCGTAGCGGGCAGTGGGGGGGGGACGCTCGGCGGCTTCGGCGCTTTCCGCTTCTCCGCGGACGCGCTCGCGCTTGTCCTTAAGCGTGGTCAGCACCGCGGCGCTGGCCTCGGCGGTCTGGCGGCGTCCGGCCATGTCGGCCAGGAACTCGCGGCTCTTACGGGCCACCTCGCGGGGCCGAATGGCGATACGCCGCACGGCCACATCCAGCAGGAACAGGACCAGCATCCAACGGATCAGGTCCTCCCAAACCGAGGAGCGCGTTTCCACGCGCGCCAGCGAAGCGTGGTCGAACGCGGCCGGGGCATCATCCCTGCCCAACGTACGGCCGCCGGTGCGGGCTCGGAGTTCTTCCAGGAGCGCCAGATTCGGGCGCTGCTCGCGGTATTCGGGCGAGTAGGCGACTGACACGCCGGTTTGGAGCGTGCCACTGCGGGCCTCGGCCCCGCTGCCGATCTGGTACTTGAGGTTAAGCACGTAGCTGCCCCGCTGGCCGGCGTCGAACTCACCCTCATAGCGGCCGGGCCCGGTTTGGGTGAGCCGCAGCGGGCTGGCTTCCTGGGTGGGCGAAACCAGTGCGCCCTGCACGTTCATGAAGTTGACCACATCCGCGTTCTTGTCGCGCGCATCGATTACGATTTTACCGCGCCCGCCGTGAACCGTCGTGGTCACGTCCAGATTCGCGGATTGGGACTGCCGCGAACACCAGCGCACGGTTTGTGCCCAGAACTTGCTGAAGCCGGTCCATTTGGCCCAGGCCGGGCCCCAGCGCGGCCACATGCCGCTGGTGAAGGCCACGGTTCTTCCGAGGCCGACCTGCCAATGGGCCAGGAGCGGGTCGCTGCCCTCGTCAGTTACATGGAGCAGCGGCGTCTCTGCCAACGGTTTGGCGGTCGTGATGACGAGCCCCTCCAGGGGCGGGATTTCGTCCTGCCGCAGGCCGGCCACCAGGCGCGATAGCGATTTTGCCAGCCGGGGCTGGAAGGGCTGCTCGGTAATCAGGGAGCGTTGCACGACGCGCGATTCCTTGATGAAGACTTGGGGCAGCTTGCTGTGGTCGTGGGTGGAGTAGAACTTGCCGCCAGTCGTAGCGGCGATTTCCTTGGCCAAGCCCTCATTTATCCAATGCCCGCCGTAGCCGATGGCGATGGTCGAGCAGGTAATGCCGTGCTGTTTCATTTTGGCGAGCAGGTCGTCGCGCGGCGGTTGCGGGTCGAAGTCGGAGATGATGATCATGTGCTTGGCAGCCGCATCGAAGCGGGCGATCAGGGCCTGGACGCCGGGCCGCATGAGCTCGTCCAGGTCGGGCAAGTCGCCCATCGACATTTGCGTGATCTTCTGGATGATGGCCGTCTTGTTGCCGACCGTTTGGAGCGGGACCGCCCAGTAGCCCTCGGCGCCATGGTACTGCCAGGAGAGGACGCCGATGAGGTCGCGCGAGCTGAGCGATTTGGCGGCCGCGACGGCACAGCGCTCGCCGATGTAGTTTCCGTCGGGGATTTCGCAGGCGTGCATGACCAGGACGAGCGCGCCTTTGGGGATCTGCTTGATGTTCTTGACATCAAAGCTCACGGGCATAACGGTTTCGACCGGCGTGCCCAGCCAGCCGCCGGCGCCGAAGGAGTCTTCGCCGCCGAGCATGACCAGGCCGCCGCCGAGGTCATGCACGTAGGTGGACAGGACCTGTAATTCCTTTTCGGTGAAGTCGTTGGCGGGTACGTTCGAGAGAATGACGGCCGAATAGCCGAGCAGGCGGACCTGGTCCAGCGCGTTGGCGCCGGCGACCTCCAAATCGCACTCCAATCGCTCGGATTCGAGCGCTTTGCGCAGCAACGCGGCGGATGAGGAACTGCCCGCCTGGGCGTCTGCGGCGCCTTCGAGGATGAGTATCTTGCCTTGCCCGGCGACGACCGTAAACGCCTGGCCTTCGTTATTGGCGGCCACAGCGTCCGCCTGCGGCTCATCAGGCTCGAACACGGCCCGGAAGCGGTGTACTCCGGCGACTCGCAGCGGGACGGGCAGTGTGAAGCGGTTCGCACCGGCGGCCAGGTCGACCGTTTGACTCGTCCCGGGGCTGTCCGGATCGAGGTCAACCAGCCGGTCATTCTGATACAGCTTGATGCGGCCGCTGGTGGCGGTCTGCGAGCGGAGGACCATTTGCAGGTTGATCGTCTCCTCCGCGGCGGCCGTCGGCGGGGCACGGAGCTGCTCGAACACCACTTCGTTCGTGTGTTCATAGAGGATTGGGACGATGTCGATCGGCACGCCGGCCGCGCGGTAGTGTTCAGCTTCTTCCAGTGCGCCGCCGACGTTTTCGTTGCCGTCCGAGAGCACGACCACCCGGCGGGCACACTCCGGCGGGAAGAGGGCCATGGCCAGGCGCAGGGCGGCGGCCATATCCGTCTGGTCGGGCGCGAGTGGCTCGGTGAGCCTCTCGAGGGCGAGCGTGCCCATGGGAAGCTGCTCGACGGCGCTGCGGCCGTCGAAGGCGACGACGCCCATGAGGTCGTTAGGCTGGCGGCCGTCGATGGCCTGCTGGATGAAGTCGAATTCCTGCTGCTGGTACGGCTGCGGAATGCTGGCGGAGCGGTCCAGCAGAAACACGACGGCCAGGTTGTCCTTTTTCTGGGTGCGCTGCATGCCGGCCAGGGCGAAGATGATGCACAGCACGACGGCGCAGCGCAGGACGATGGCCGCGGCGCGGCGCCCGCGGCCCAGCCCGGCGAGCGAGCGGAAGGAGAGCACTACCAGCAACGGCAGCAGCGCCAGCAGCGCCAGGTACCCTGGCGATTCGAAGCGTAGCGCCAGCAGCGGTTCGGGCGGGCTCATAATCCCAGATTAGCACGGGCAGGCGGCGGCGGCTATTGCCAGCGGTCGCGGCGGGGAACCTGGTCCTGGGCCAGTGAAGGGTGCGTTTGGATTCGGTACACTCCCGGCTTGCCGGCTGCGTCCGGGGTCGCCAGACCCGCGTGAGCCGGCGGGGTAGGACGCGAGATCGAGATGTTTAATCAGCCCGATTCTCACCCGCTGCCGAGCTTGTTTTGGATTTGGCCGTTCGCCGCGCTTCTGCTGGCGATCGCCATTCTGCCGCTGGTCGGGCGGACGCGGCACTGGTGGGAGCACAACGCCAACAAGCTGCTGGTGTCATTGGTGCTGGCCGCGGTGACATTGGTCTATTACGGCTTGCGCGGCTACGGCGTCGAGGCGCATGAAAAAGAGGCGGCGCCGGTGGCCGCCGGCGCTCCCGAGGCGGCGGACACCGGTCAACCCCAGCTTGAGGCGGAGCCGGAAGCTCACGCGCCAAGCTATACGGCGCGTGGCTGGCCGACGATTCAGGCCGTTTTGCGGCATGCGGTGCTGGGCGAGTACGTGCCGTTCATCGTGCTATTGTTCAGCCTGTATGTGATCGCGGGGGGGATCGTGGTGCGCGGCGATATTCAGGCGACGCCCGCGGCGAACACGGCGATTCTCGGGATTGGCGGCGCGCTGGCCAGCATCATCGGCACGACCGGGGCGGCCATGGTTCTGATCCGGTTGTTGCTGAAGACCAACAGCGAGCGGAAGCGCAAGGTCCACACGATCGTCTTCTTCATATTTATTGTGGCGAATGCGGGCGGGCTGCTGTTGCCGACCGGTGACCCGCCGCTTTTCCTGGGCTATTTGTACGGGGTGGACTTTCTCTGGACGCTGCGCCTGTGGCCGCAATGGCTGTTCGTGGTAGGCGTGCTGCTGGTGGTGTACTTTTTTTGGGATAAGCGGGAGTACGGGCGGGAGTCGCCAGCGGACCTGGCGCGGGACGTCAGCATTGTGCGTCCGATTCGCGTAGCCGGATTGCTCAACATGGTGTGGTTGGTCGGGGTGGTGGTCGCGGTGGGCACGCTGGACCCCAGCAAGCCGGTGCCTGGAACGAACTGGTACCCGTTTCCGTACCTGCGCGAGTTGGTGCAGATTTCGCTGGTGGTTATTTCGCTGCTGACGACGCACACCAAGCTGCGCGTGGAGAATCAATTCACGTATGCGGCGATCGGCGAAGTGGCGTGTTTGTTCATCGGCATATTTATCACCATGCAGGTGCCGATCGAGATTTTGCAGGCGCGCGGCCCGCAATTGGGACTGTCGGCGCCGGCGCATTTCTTCTGGGCCACCGGTCTTTTGAGCAGCTTCCTGGACAACGCGCCGACGTATGCGGTGTACTTCGCGACGGCCGGGGCGCTGCCGCCGGGCGGCATGCCGCTGGTTCATGGCGTCCAGACGGCCACGGGGGCGATCGCCGCGCCGCTGCTGGCGGCGATCAGTTGCGGAGCGGTTTTCATGGGGGCCAATACGTACATCGGCAATGGGCCTAATTTCATGGTGCGGGCGATCGCGGAGCAGTCAGGGGTGAAGATGCCGAGCTTCTTCGGGTTTATGGTTTACTCGGGCCTGGTGCTGATTCCGCTGTTTGTGGCGATGACGTTCATTTTCTTCTGGAGCTGATGGCTGCGGTGTGGGCGGGAGCGCGAGGGAACGTGAAATGGCGAAGAAAGCAGCCCACAAGTCGAGCGTGAAAAAGGCCGTTGCGAAAGCGGTTCAAACCGCAAAAGGCCGGCTGGCGAAGGGCGAGGGTGCTAAAGGCGCAGCCGCAACAGCCCAGGTGCGCAAAGGCCAAACCGCCAGAGCCCAGGCCGCGGTACGCAAAGCGGCCCCGCCGCGGCCGGTGGCGGTGCGGACGGGCGAGAGCCAGGCGGCGCGTGGCGCGCGGGCCTTGCGCATTCTCAAGATACTCCGCGCGACTTATCCCAATGCGACGACTGCCCTGCGGCACCGCAATGCGTACGAACTGCTGGTGGCGACCATCCTTTCCGCCCAATGCACGGACGAGCGCGTCAACCGGGTCACGCCCGACCTGTTCCGCCGCTATCCGGATGCGGCCGCGCTGGCCGAGGCGGATCCGGCTGAATTGGAGGCGGCGATCAAGAGCACCGGTTTTTTCCGTAACAAGGCCAAGAGTCTGCTCGGCGCGGCGAAGATGATACGCGACCGCTTTGGGAACCGTGTGCCCGATACGATGGATGAGCTGTTGGAGCTGCCGGGCGTGGCGCGGAAGACGGCGAATTGCGTGCTGGGGACTTGGTACCAGAAGAATGAAGGGGTGGTGGTAGACACGCACGTCGGGCGGGTGGCTTCGCGCTTGGGCCTGCTGACTACGGCACGCAATGACAAGGACGCCGTGAAGATCGAGCAGGACCTGATGGCGCTGCTGCCGCGCGAGAGCTGGACGTTCGTTTCGCACGCCCTGATTCTGCACGGGCGACGGATCTGCACGGCGCGCAAGCCAAAGTGCGGCGAATGTCCGCTGAATGAGGATTGTCCGTCGGCGTTTAAGGTGTGAGGGGGAGCCTGCTTGGGGCAGAGGAAAAGCACAGCGGCCGACCCGATCGGTCCGCGGGTCGGCCGCTGCTTGTCAAACGCTTCCAGTTTGAGCTACGAGCGCATGGGCTGTTACGGGCACGGCTGGCAGCCTTCGACGAGGCACTCGACGAATGGGTCGATGTCGAAGACGTTCACGGCGCCGTCACAGTTGCAGTCGGCGTGCGCAAGCCAGCAGTCAGGATACGCGGCCGCGTACTCCTCGGGGGCCACCAGAGCCAGGACGAACGGGTCGATGTCGAAGACATTGATCGAGCCGTCGCAGTTTGTATCCGCGCGATCGCACGGACTCGGCATAGAGCGCGCCGTGAGTGCGATTGACGTATAGGGCTGCACTTGCGGTTGCAGCTCGAGCCCCACCGTACCGTCCGCATTCTCGAGGCCGGCCTCGACCCAGTACCAGTACCAGGCATCAAAGTTAGCGTAGCGGAACTCGATGTCGTTGGTGGTCTCAAAAAGCACGATTTGGAACGTGTTGCTCCCCGCGAGGCCGCCCCACGTCGGAACGGGGACGTTGGTCCACTGCACGATGAACCGCCGGTTGGGGGCCTCACCGCGCGTCTCTATCTGGACCGGGGCCGTTCCGGGCGCCGGAACCAAGTTCGTCCAAAACGCGGCGATCATGTTATTCGGCGGGGTGGGGTCGGGGAAGCTCCAGCCGCCGCCCGTCGTAAACCAGTCAGTGCTGAACGTCAGATAGCCGTTCGACGCGATTCCGACGGTCGTGTAGTCCACGCCGTAAAAATTGAATGTGAAGGGCAGGGCACACTCGCCGCCGCCGTCGTCTATTTCGGCTGGGACGAACTCCACGCCTGTGGCGGAAATGTCCTCGAAACCCGCACCCTGGTTCAGGTTGTAGGAGACGCCGCCACAGTCGGTGTAGTCGCCGACATACCAGCCGCCTTGCGCGGTGCAGTCGGCGTGAGTCATGACTGCGCAACCTGTCTCCATACAGCAGCCACCGGTGGGCGTAGGCGTGATGATGGTCAGAACATAGGGGCCGTTGGCCTGGTCGTTGGGGCTGTACGGCACCGGGTAGTAGTAGGTGCCGGCCGGCACGTCGTAGAAGTAGAGCGTCACATTGGTGTCGCCGACATCACAACTGTACCAGTTATAGTCATTAGCCCAGATGGGGTTCGCACACGGACACTCGGTCATAAGCGTGCGGAAAGCCGTGCCGAAGCGCGGATTGGTCCCGCAAAATGCGATGGTAACATCCGTTTCATGACTGAGCGTGAAGGCTACCCAGACCGCGCCCTGCACCCCCAGGATAGAGCAGCTCTGCGGCCCGCAGTGGCTGTTGCCTTCGAACACCAGCGGCACGCCGGGGGTCACGGGGACCGGCGTCACATCCTCGCAATAGGCGTTCGGCGGGAGCTGGTTCGGGCACTCAGTGTCTTCACAGCTCGAGCCGTCCCCGTAGTACAGGCCATCCAACGTGGCGCAAGCCCCCGCAGGGGCCTCGCGGCAGGTGCCATCACAAACGCAGCACGCGCCGCCCGGGATGGGCGTGGCCGTCACGGTCACGACGTAAGGCCCGTTGGCCGTGACTGGGTGAGCCAGAACGGGCAGGTAATAGGTGCCTGACGCCAGCTCGTTGAAGCCGAACGTGATGTTGCCGTCGCCACAGGCCTTCCAGCTAAAGGTGTCACGCGTGATGCCACTGTTACAGGGACAGCCGTTGAGCAGGTGCAAGTAAGCAGCCTCGAACGCGGGAGAGGTGCCGCAGAGCTCCACCGTTACCTCGGCAGGCCAATCGAGCGTGAAGGCGTGCCACACGACAGGAGACTTCAGCAGCGAGCAAGTGGGTGTCGTCACGCAGCGCGTGTTGCCCGTGAACTCCTGCGGGATGCCATCCAGCAGGGTGACCGGCTGGACGTTTTCACAGTTGGCGTTTTCAGGGGGAGGTACGGGCGTGCAGCCGGCCTGCTCGCAGGTCGTGTTGTCGCCGTAGTACGCGCCAAATTGGGCGGAGCAGTCCTCCTCCATCGCTACGGTGCAGCCGCCGTCGCACAGGCAGCAAGCGCCGTAGACCGGCACAGTGGCCGTGACGGTTATGTAGTAGGGCCCCCCGCTGCCCGGCGTGGTTATCACCGGGTAGTAGTAGGTGCCGGGCGCCACCCCTTCCCAGGTGCCAGAGAAGTTTGCGCTGCCGTCGGGGCAGTCCCAGCCGCTCGTCACGGTATAGTAGTAATCCGCGTCGCAGGGGCAGGCGTCAAACAACCAGGTCGATGCAATGGTCGGGGGCGGCCAGCTCCCGCAGTAACTGATGTCGAGGTCGGAGAATTCCGTTATGGTGAAGGCGATCCAGACCTGCGGACCGGGGAGAGTCCCGCAATCGCCGGTCGAGCACGCATTGTGTCCGGTGAACACCTCCGGCACGCCGTTCAGCAAGGTAACAGGAGTGACATTATGACAGTCGTCGTTGGGCGGCGGCTGATACTGGCACTGAGTGCTCCAGCAGTACGTCCCGTCGCCGCGATACGTGCCGGCCCGGTCGGTGCAATCTGACTCGCTCGTCTCGATGCACGTACTGTCGCACAAGCAGCAGGCCCCAGTCACGAGCGGCACGCTGGTTACGTTGAGAACGTAGTCCACCGTGCTGTACCCATAACCAGCGATGACGATGTAATAAATGGATCCCGAAGGCATGGGGATGTTTTCGATTTTGGAGTTGAAATTGCCGCACGCGGGGTCGTCGTCGTTCCAGGCAATCGGGAAGCCGTCGCAGTTTCCGCGGTAGACCCATACCACCGTGTCATTTTCGTCGCCCGAGCCGCACAGTGAGATCGTAACCAACTGGCTGCCGTACGGGTTGAAGGAGTAAACCACGTCCGGGCCCGTCCCGTTACCGCAGAATGGCTGGTAATGGTCCGCGGCGTAGCCCTCGGTCGTGCCGGAGTCCGTAAAGGGCAACGGACCTGTTATGGCAAAGGCGGTCGCGCAGTTCTCTCCGCCCTGACGCGAGACCTCGCGGGGAGCCGTCACGAACGTGTCGGCCGCGCTCTGATCCATGGTCGCGAATGCGGCCGGGCCGACCGGCTGCTGCAAAACGGGGCAAACGGCGGTCCCTGGAAGCGCCGCCGGCTGCACCGGCTGTGCGAGCCCTACGCTGGTGCAGAGTGCACCAAGTGCAAGAACATACAGGATTTCTTTCCGCGTGATCATTCACGGTCCTCCTTGGCAGCCTGGCCCCGGGACCGACACGCACCGTGCGTCTCGAGAATCCCTGTCGAGCGCCTTCACTGCCGGTAAATGCTTCACTATGCGAACTCGACGATAACAAAGGCTGAAACCCGAAACAATACTTACTGCAAAACTTTCTTAGAAAGTCGGCCACTTCAAACGTCGTCATGGGTAAGAAACCCTGCTTTGCGGTATTCGCGTGGAGAGTGATCCCCGGCGTGTCTGATACGCGACATGTTATGGGACGTCGCGCTTCTTGAGCCGGAGTTGTGAATGGGTTATGCTCTCGTCCGAGCCGTTTTTTTCGATAGTTTGTAAGAAAGTGGAGTATCCTTGGACCTGGGCAGCCCGCTCCGTCAACGCGCGGGCCGCGATCTGGAGGGTGGAACCAACGAACTCGTTCACCGCTATCTCCCCCCGGTTTGTAAACAACGGGCCAGCCAAGACTTACGCCAGCAGCACCGCTCAATGCGCATTCGGCGGTCACGCTAATACATCTGCGATGGCGCTCCGCTCACCGCGCGCGGTCGGCCATGCAGCTAATAACGGGCCCGACGTGATGTGTTCATGACTGATCCAGTAAGCTCAAACTGCGCGGACATCGGTGTTCAAGGGCAGCAACCGTTGGAACTGCGCAAGCAAGTCGAATCGGTGATGCTCCGGCTCCGGGCGGCCTTCGCGGGCATCCTCGAATCAGTTCCCACACGCAACGGGCGTCCGCACGAGGTAGCCGAGCTCCTGAACCTGGACAAACAGCTCGTGTGGAAGATATCCAGATTGGTCAAAACGCGCGACCCGGTCATGATGGCGCGTCATCTTCCGGGCCCGACGGCCATTCGCAGGTTTTTGGACGCGGCCCAGCTTCATGTCGCTCCAAGGGTAATTGACGCGATCCATGCGCCGCTGGAAGACCTCAACGAGCTCATTCGCGTGCATGCCGGCGACCGCGCCACGTTCGAGATGTTGCTCTCGGAGTGGTGCTCTCGCGAGCCGGACGCGGCGGTGACGCACCGGCGGGAGGCCTTTCGGGGAAATAGCTGCATCTGGGGCGTGCAGGCTCGGACCAAGCTGACTTCCATGTTCCTGCATCCCTCGTCCGAGGACGGGGTCTTTGATATTGCCATCATCGCGGGCGTCGTGGATTTGCGTCGCCTCAGGCTGAACCTGCCGTGGGTGATCGCGCGTTGGGCAGTTTCAGACAACGATGGTGAGGTGCGCTTTAATGCAGACCGCGAGCCCCTCGATCCCGAGTCGAATGATCCCTTGTTGCGGCGTTTTTGCAGCAAACCGCTGCCGCAACTTCGCATTGTCAATGGCGCACCGGGCATGCTGGAGTACCAACTGGCGCCCGGCGCGATCGGCAACTCGGGCGCGGTGACCTGTATTTACGGCAACATCGTGCGCCGGGTCGCCTCGTGCTACCGCGACGAACACAACGAGTTCAACGAGGTCATGGCGGCCATGTCGACTCCCTGCGAGGTGCTCGTGCTCGACCAGATCGTCCACGAGAGCCTGTTCGGCCGGATTAAGCCGGACCTGCTCGTGTACAGTGGACTGAACGCCAGCGAGCAGTACCCGCGCGGCGTCACCCGTGTGCAGCTCCCGGTCGCCGAGCAGGTCGAGTACCTGGGCAAGGGGCCTGCGGTGTTGCCGACGCCCCATGTCCCGCGGTATCGCGAGCTGGCCGAATACGTCTTTGAACGGACGGGCTGGGATGGCAGCCGTTTCGACGTCTACCGGGCGGAGATGCGCTATCCCCCGATTCCATCAACTGTCGTCATGCAACACGCCCTACGGGAGCGCCCTGCGGGGCGATAGCGTCGTCTCATAGTGCATTTGAAAGCTTGCGCGGCAGGAGTTGATCTTTCGGTCCACCGCGGTTTCCAAGCCAAGCTGGCTGCCGATTCGTAAGTCTTTGCGGGAACTGGCGTAGAAAACAAGAACGCCGCCGAGGTCTCTCGGCGGCGTTCGGTCAAAACCAGCGGGCCGGTCACGTTTGTAACCGGCCCTGAAGTAGCGGGGGTAGGACTCGAACCTACGACCTCCGGGTTATGAGCCCGACGAGCTACCAACTGCTCTACCCCGCATCCGTATACCATGAGGTTATCAGTCGCTGGCCGCCTGTCAAGCGCGAAACCGGGCGTCCGCGTTGATGAGTTGCGGTTGGCGGGCGAAATGGTTGCGCGGGGTCGGCGGAGGTCGGGTACTGCGCGAGTGCGAGATTGTTGGCGGATTCCGGGGCGACACGCCCCGGCTCTGCTCTGTCTCAGGGCGGCACGCTATTGTTCGGAGCGGGCTCTGCGCAGTGCGAGATTGTTGGCGGATTCCGGGGCGACACGCCCCGGCTCTGCTCCTTCATCCCTTAGTCCCTCAATCCCTTGATCCCTCTGCCCTCCCCGCACATTTGACAATCCGTCTCGTACCCACGACAAAGGAAACACGCCACCGGCGATCGGGTGGCAGCCCCGTGCCGCATAGGCCGAACGCGGCTCGATGTTTACATGGAGTAGCATGCCCGACGCCTCCGAGTGCAGCATGCCCGAACCCGACGACAGCAGCTTGACCGAACCCTCCAGGAGCAGCATGCCGGAACCCGACGAGAGCAGCATGCCCGAATCCGCCGAGAGTAGCATGCCGGAATCCGCCGAGAGTAGCATGCCCGATCCTGCCGATCTTGAACCTGCTGGCCGCGGTGAGGAGCTATCCTGCTGCGGTGAGGAGCAATCCTGCCGTGGCGAGGGGCGATCCTACTCTGCTCCCCCGGCTGACGCGCCGCCTGCGGAACCGGCCGTGGCGGCCGCTGGAACGGGCGCGCAGGGCTCTGGGCGCTGGGGGCTGACGACCGCCAGATGCTCGCGATATGCCCTCTTGCTTGCAACGATACTGGTATTCGCCAGCTTCCTGCTCATGAGCCCGCCACGCGGCGAGACTTACCCGGGCGCCAAGCCCTGGGGCACATTCTCGCTGCTGAAGCCGGTGACCGACCTGATGTCTCTCTACGGCCTGCTGGCGACGGAGCGCGGCGTCGAGGTGAAGGATTTCGCGTTCCACCTGGCGGCCGCGGCCGGATTGGGTCTGCTAGCGCTGCGGGTAGCAACCGGGACACGAGTAGCCGGGGTGCGGGCGGCAACCGGAGCAAACAAAGCGAACGGGTCGGGCTCCCTGTGGCCGCGGCGGCTGATGAGCGAGCCATGGTTGGCGGCCCAGCTTCTGCTGGTCGGCTGGGTGGTCATCTCCGCGCTCAGTGCGTTCTGGTCGGGCGATGCGGCCCTCAGTCGCGGCCAGGCAGTGCTATACGGGCTGGCTCTGGCGTGGGCCATTGCGCTGGCGTGGACGCTTGAGCCGCAAGACGTTCCCAAGCTGCTGGCCGCGCTCGTGGCGGCGAGCACGGTCGGGGCGGTGTTGTGCATCTGGTATTACTACGAGCGCAATCCGTATCACCGGCCCGGGTTCCCGCTAGGCAATCCGATTACGTTGTCCGCGGCGATGCTGCCCGGCATTCTGATCTGCGTCAGCGTGGTGATCGCGGCAGTTGAGGGCCTGTTCACAGGCTGCGCGGTAGTGGCGCCGCGGGTGGCGTTCGCCGCGGCCGCGGCTCTGATCCCCTTGGTTTGGTGCTTCCTGCTGGCGGACTCACGCTCGGCCAGCTTGGGACTGGCCGGCGGGATCATGGCGATCGCTTTGCTGCGGGTCGGACCGCGGCTGCGCTGGGCCGTGATTGGCGTGGCCCTGACGGCGGGGCTGGCGATCGCGCTATCGTTAATGCAGTACTCGCGGCTGGACGCGGCCATGGGGCGCAGCGCGACGATTCGTTTCCGGCTCTATGCCTGGCGCTACGCGGCGAAATTGTGGGATCACAACTGGCTGACGGCGGTGGCCGGAAACGGGGCCGGCAGCTATCCACGGCTGGCGGCGCAACACTCGGTGCAGGACCGGCGCTTTGATCCGAACGCCTTCATGGGCGACATGGTCGAGCATGCCCACAACGAGCTGTTCGAAGTGCTGAGCGAGATCGGGCTGGTGGGCGGCGTGACCTTCGTCGGCGGATTTTTGGGCACACTGGTGGCTGGAGGAGTGCTGCTGCGGCGCCGGCCGCGCCCGGACGAGCAATGGCTGTACACCGGTCTGCTGGCGGGGATTGTGGCCCTGATGATTGACGGCTGCTTTTCGTCCGGACTGCGCCTGCCCGGGCTGCCGGCCATCTTTTTCACCTTGCTGGGGATCATCTGGGCACTATGCAGGGCGACGAGTGTTCCTGTGGGAGCGGTTTCTGGCCGGTCGCGAAGTTTTGCTCCGGCCTTGGGAGCGGGGGCGTTGGCGCTGGGGGCACTCTATTTCGCTTTGCAGAACTGGTCTGGCGTGCTGCACGAGGAGTGGGGACGGCGGGCGGCGCTGCTCGAGCGGCACGATGAGGCGTATCAGCACCGCGTGACGGCGGAGCGGCGCGTCCTCGATCCGGTCCGCATGCTGATCGACGACGCGCGGGCCGGACAGGCGCTGCTCAACGGGGCGGTGGCCGCGGCGCGGGAAAGCGTGAGTGAGGGGCGGGCGCGTGATGCGGGCGGTGCGGCGAGCTCGACTTCGGCGGGGTCGGTCGCAGAGGGCGCGGCGGCGGGTTCGGGGCCGGCACTGCTTGAAGCTTCGGCTTCAAGCACACAGGGTTGGGCTTCAAGCGGTGGCACACAGGGCACACAGCCCGCCTTGTCGCCCTTGCGGCAGGCGGCGCTGGAACGCGCGTTGGCGGCGTATGAACATGCCGTGCTGCTCGGCCGGCGCGCCCCGACCATTTTGGGGGCTGCCAGTATGGAAGCCGGGGCGGCGCAACTGCTGGCGGAGCTATACGCCGACTTCGATTCCGAACAAGCCGGCGAATGGACGCGCCGCGCCGTGCAGGCCTGGCTGACGCAGCGCAAGTATCGCCCGTATGACTTTGAAGCGCTGCTGGTGCTGACGACCTACCGCTGGCCGCCGGCCGAGGGTTTGCGTCTGTTGTGTGACGCGCTCCGCGCTCCCGACGCACACACGCTGGCCGGTCAGCCGCTGTCGTTCGAGCAGACGCGCCACAGCTGGCGTGCCGCACTGGGGCGGCTGGCAGCACAGGACGGTTTTGACGAGGCGCTGGAGCACGCCTTGGCGGTGGTCGGACCACTCGATCCGCAGACCGACATCGACACCCTCATCAACTCGCGGGCCCCGGAGGTCTACCGGGTCGCGGCCTACGTCGCGGCTCAACACGGGGACTTCGCTACGGCGCAGAAATGCGCCGCCCGAGCGTTCACGCTGTACGAAGCGATGCACGGCCGATTCCCGAGCCTCTCTTCAGTCACGCTGCTCGAACAGGCGGAGTTCGCGCTGGTCGAGGGCCCGGCCAATGCCGCCCGCGCGGCAGATTTACTGAACCAGGCCATCTCGCGCCTGCCTGTGATTCAAGAGCAGAAGCAGGCGGCGTTGCTCCAGCCTTATCGCTCGCTGCTCGTACTGGCGTTGCTGGCGCAGGGGCGTGAAACGGAGGCGGCCGCGCTGCTGCCAGGCGGGGATGAAGGTCAGCTAAGTACGGGCCTGGCCGACAGTTACGTCGAACTGGCACGGATTTATATCAGCCGGCCGCGCGAGCGGCGGCCCGAGGTAGACCCTTGGCTTACCGCCGCACTGCGGCATCGGCCCGACCACGTCTTTGGGTGGAGCTGGCGCGCCTGGTTGGCGGGCGAAGCTGGCGACCGCGGCCGGGTTGAGGCCGTTTTGAAGGCGGCACAGGAGGCGGGGGTTTCGGCGGCCGACGTCTCGGTCATTCGCAACAGTCTTTGCCGGGAATTTCCGGGTTTCTGCCGGGCGAATGCCAGCAATCCGTGACACCAATCCCTGGCGCCAATCCCTGACTCGGCCGAAAAAGCGACCCGTCCTATTTTCGATATTGGCCTTTAGTACCATGCAAATGACGGGGCGGTCGTATAGGATTTCGCTATTGAAACGGCAGCTATCTGCGTGGTAGCCTGACAAACGATCTGCTTGCCGCCCACTGCAATCTACAAAACTTGGGCGGGGTTGTCGGAGCAGATACCGTGAAACAAATCTTCACAGGCCGAAAGGCAACGTCGCGCGTTTCCAGTCACGTACGAGGCAGTCTACAGGTCGATGGCGAGCGTGGTGGCTTCCAGCCGGCCTCTGGCGTTGCCCGACCGTTCACCACGCACGCGGAGGGACAGCATGTGAGGACGACAACCAGGATCAATAAAGCCGGGCCGCACCGGCCGGCCCGCAGGTACGCGGTGACTTGGAAGTTGCGCCTGTACGTGGCGGGCGCGACGCCCAAATCCGTGGCCGCTTTTGACAACCTCAAGAAGCTTTGCGAGGAACATTTGGCCGGCCAGTACAGCATTGAAATTGTAGACCTGCTAAAAAACCCGAAATTGGCGCGCGGCGACCAGATTCTGGCCGTTCCAACGCTGGTGCGCCAGCTTCCTCGGCCGCTGAAGAAAATCATCGGCGATTTGTCCAACAAGGAGCGCGTACTGGTCGGACTGGATCTGCGCTCCCGGTAGGGTCCGCTATGCGGGCCAAAGTAAGGCGCGCCGCAGGCCGGCGCGAGAGTGAAGGTGCTGAGTGGCGCGAACCAAAACAGCCACAGGAGAATTGGTCGCCCTTGAGGAACAGGTCAGCGGAGCCAGCCCGGAGCACTACACGCTCAGGCTGTACGTGGCCGGCAGTACGGAGCGTTCCGCGCGGGCCATTGAGCGCATCAAACAGCTCTGTGAGGACCATCTCCACGGGCGGTATCATTTATCGGTCATTGACTTGTACCAACGTCCGGCGCTGGCACGGGGCGAGCACATCGTCGCTGCGCCAACGCTGGTTAAGAGCCTACCCTTGCCGCTGCGCAAAATCATCGGCGATATGACCGACGAGAACGCCGTGCTGGCCGGACTCGATTTGCACGAGAGGTCCTCAAGATGACGCCAAACTCGCACCCTGCAGAATCCGCGGCAGAAATCGCGGCGACACCGCAGGCTGATCCCTGTTATGACCTCCCGGACGCCTGCGAGTCGCAGCAAATCGTGCGCGCCGTCCGGGCCGGCGAAGTGGATGCCCTGGTCGTCGTGCGCGACGGCGAGGAGCGCATTTACACGCTGCAAGGCGCCGAAACGCCGTACCGCATTCTGGTGGAGCAGATGCAGGAGGGGGCCCTCACCATTTCGGCCACGGGCACCATTTTCTACGCCAACAACTACTTCGCCGAATTGATGAATATGCCCCTGGAGCAAGTAATGGGGGCGTCCTTGTTGAGCTTCATTTCCGATCCTGGCGCCGTGCTGGAATTTGTGCGCCAGCTCCAGCGCGGCCCGGCACGCTGTGAATTGAACCTGCTGCGGCGCGGCAATGGACTGATCCCCGCCCACGTTTCCGGCTGCCGCATGCCGGGACAGGAGGGCGACCGCTTTTGCCTGGTGGTCACCGACTTGACCGAGCAGAAGTGGATCGAGGAGCTGCGCGCCGCCGAAGCCGCTTTGCGCGACAGCAATGAGCGCCTCGAACTGGCATCGGACGTCGTGACGGAACTGCTGCGCAACCCCGATCCGCAGAAGGTCGTTCACGACCTGGCCCGCAAAGTGATGCATTACCTGGATTGCCAAATCTTCTTGAATTATCTGCTCGATGAACGCACCGGCAGATTGCACCTCAATGCCTGCGAAGGCATCCCGGATGACGTCGCCCAACGAATCCAGTGTCCCGGTCGTGACACATCCGTGTGCGGCGCGGTGGCCGGCGACGGAGAGCGCATGGTAGTGGAGTACATCGCCGCCAGCCGCGACCCGCGCACAGAACTCGTGCGTTCCCTCGGACTCCGCGCTTACGCTTGCCATCCGCTCAAGGTAGGCGAGCGCCTTTTGGGCACGCTTTCGTTCGGCACGCGTACGCGCGATTGGTTCAGCCTCGATCACCTGGGCGTGATTCGAACGGTCGCCGATTACATCGCCATAGCGCTGGAGCGCCTTCAATTTCAAAAGGACCTGTGCGCCACCAAGGAGCGCCTGGAATCCACCCTGAGCAGCATCACCGATGCCTACTTCGCCTTGGACGACGAGTGGCGCTTTCTCGAAATCAACCATGTCGCCGAGCAGACCATCTTCAAACGCCCGGCTGAGGAGTTGCTGGGCAAGTTCTACCTGGAAGAGTATCCCATTGCGCGGCGCGGCGAATGCGCCGAACGGCTGATGCTGGCCGCAAAGTCCAGGGTGCCGGTACATTTCGAAGCCCGCTCGCTCATCGCCGAACGCTGGTTCGAAGCGCACGCCTACCCGTATGAAGGCCGGCTCGAGGTGTTCGCGCGCGACATCACGCTGCGCAAGGAAACAGAACTGGCCTTGGTCGAAAGCAAGGAGCGCGCCCGCGATGAGGCCGCCCGGCTGCAGGCCGTCCTGGACGCTACCCCGACCATCATCTGGATTGCCCACGACCGAAGCTGTCAGCGAATTACCGGCAACAGTGCCGCCTACCAGTTTTCGCGCGTCGCGCCGGGCGAAAACATGTCCAAAAGCGGCCCCGAGGCGCACAAACTGGCACACCATCGTCTCTTCAAGGGCGACGTAGAACTCCGGCCGGAAGAAATGCCGGTTCAGCGTGTGGCCGCCACGGGCCAGGCCCTGCACGACTACGAGGTCGACTTCGTGTTTGATGACGGAACGCGACGCTCGTTGCTGGGCAACGCCGTGCCCGTCTTCGATGCCGCCGGCCAGCCGGAGGGTGCGATCGCGGCCTTCGCGGACGTCACCGAAATCCGGCAGTGGGAGCGCGAGCGTGAAGTGCTGCTGGACAGCGAGCGCGCCGCGCGCAGCGAGGCGGAACGCGCCAATCAGCTCAAAGATGAGTTTTTGGCGAATCTCTCACACGAACTGCGGACGCCGCTGACCGCGGTGCTTGGCTGGGTGCAGCTCCTGCAACGCGGCAAGCTGAAGCCGGAAGAGCAGCGCGAGGCCATTAGCATCATCGACCGCAACTCGCGCCTGCAGGCCCAGCTCATCTCCGACCTGCTGGACATGAGCCGCGTGCTTTCCGGCAAGCTACGGCTGGAAATGCAACGCGTGCAGATTGTTCCGGTGGTCGAAGCGGCGCTGGCGTCAATCCTGCCGCTGGCGGAGGAGAAGCGCGTGCGGCTCGATCGCACGCTGGACACGGTCGGTCCGGTGCGCGGCGACCCGGCGCGGTTGCAGCAGATCATCTGGAACCTGCTGTCTAACGCGGTCAAGTTCACACCGCCCGAAGGCCGCGTGCACCTGACGGTCGGCGAGCACAATGGCCACGTCGAGGTGTCCGTCTCTGACACGGGCGTCGGCATCAAGCCGGAGTTCCTGGAGCACGTCTTCGAGCGTTTCCGGCAGGCGGACGGCTCGACCACGCGCCCCCAGGGCGGGCTGGGGCTGGGGCTGTCGATTGTAAAGCAGCTTACGGACATGCACGGCGGAACGGTGCACGTCACCAGCGACGGCGAAAACCGCGGTACCACGTTTACGGTGCGCCTGCCGCGCCTGCCCGCCCTGGGCGAGCGCGACGCGTCGCGCACTTCCTCCGCGGACGGCCTGCCGGCGCGCGAAATGTTTGATTTGGCCGGCACGCGCGTCCTGATTGTGGATGACGACCCGATTGCGCGCGACCTGCTCGGCCGCATTTTGCTGGACTGCAAAGCCGAGGTCATGATCGCGGGCTCGGGGCCCGAAGCGCTGGAGATGATCAACGCCTCGATTCCGCACGTAGTCCTGAGCGACATCGGCATGCCCGGGCAGGACGGTTATCAGCTCCTGCGCGAGATTCGCAAGTTGCCGGCGGAACGCGGCGGGACGATTCCCATGATCGCAGTCACGGCCTACGCGCGTCCCGAAGACCGGGCGCGCTCGCTGGCGTGCGGCTTCCAGGCACACGTCTCTAAGCCGATCGACTCGTTCGAGCTGCTGGAGGTGATCGCCGCCACGCGCGCCACGCGGCCGCGTGAAGAACGTGAGACGGTAAGAACGTGAGAGGGCCGGAGCGCACCTTCCCACATTCCCACCTTCCCACTTTCCCACACACTCACACGTGGGAACGTGGGAAAGTGGGAAGGGGGGGGCGGCGCACGCGTGACGATTTCCGGTCGCGCGGTAAACTAGGCGCATGACAAGCTGCGGCATACTCCTCGACGAGCGTTTCAAACGACATACCACCGGACATGGGCACCCGGAACGTCCCGAACGCCTGGACGCGGTTCGGGAAGGGCTGGCCGAGGCCGGGCTGCTCGAAACCTGCGTGCCCATCGAGCCGGCCCCTCTGCCGGAGACGCTGATTCAGCGCGTGCACGCGCGCGATTACCTGGTCCGGCTGGATGCCGCCTGTCGCCAGGCTTATCCCTACATCGACGTGCCGGACAGCGCAATCGGCCCGGAGAGCTATGAGATCGCCAAGCTCGCCGCGGGCGGGGTGGTCAAGGCGACGCGCATGGTGGCGGGCGGCGAATTGAAGCGGGCGTTTTGCGCCGTTCGCCCGCCGGGCCATCACGCCGAGCGCGACCGTTCGATGGGGTTCTGCTTGCTGAACAATGTCGCGCTGGCCGCGTACGCGCTCAAAGACGAGTTTCAGGCGGACAGAATACTGATACTCGACTGGGACGTGCACCACTGCAACGGAACGCAGCACACGTTCTACGAGGACCCGTCCGTGCTGGTCATTAGTCTGCACGGTCACCCGAACTACCTGTATCCGGGGACCGGCTGGGAGGAAGAGACCGGCGACGACCGTGGCCGCGGCTACACGATGAACATTCCCTTCTTGCCCGCGGCTACCGATGACATGTATCGCCAGGCCTTCCGCGATCGGGTCATACCGGCCATCGGGCGGTTCGCGCCGCAATTCGTGTTGCTCTCAGTGGGCTACGACGGGCATAGCGACGATCCGATCGGGAACTTGGACCTCTCAGATGAAGCGTTCGCGTGGATGACCCAGACGGTGATCGGCTTGGCTGAGGAACACGCCGATGGCCGCATCGTCAGCGTTCTCGAGGGCGGGTACAACCTGGGTGTTTTGAAGCGCTGCGCGGCCGAGCACGTGCGGCTACTGGCGGGGTGAAGCAGGACGACTTGAGCTGGCGGGCTGCAGGAGGCGCGCTTCCTGGGCGTGTGACGCGCTGAAGCGCTGTGAAAAACCAGTCATTTTTTTTCGTGGATACAAAATCGGCCTCGAGGGCGTGTGGCGCCCTCGAGGCGAAGGAGTGAAGGCACTTAACATAGGAGGTTCGTGCAACGCGGCAAGCCGCGTATTACTCTATTCTATGTCGTAAACCTCTGACGCGTTGCTTTCAATTCCGACTTCCTGCGTCCGAGGCAACGGAGCTCAGCGGAAAAACTCATCGCGTTCCCACCTCACTCATATATCAGATTACCACAGTGAAACTGTTTTGGCAAGTAGTGAGCGCGTTTTTGCACGAAAATTCCATTTTGCGACTTATCCGCCACCATGCGCCGGGGCCTTAGGTAGCCTCCTGTGACCGTGCGGCGCTTGACTTTACCACGCGGAGAATGTTCCAATATGTTACTCAAACGCGCCAAACACGGCGGATAGACGCCTACCGCGCATCATAGCTATCGGAATAGTGGCGCCTTCGCGTTTTCTCCGGCCGATAAAAAGGGTCAGTCTATGCCAAAAAAAACTGATTTGCCCGAACGGTTGATCGAAATCCTCCAGGGAGATCCGACCATTTCGCGCGAGGCGCTCTCAAAACGCCTTCAGGATGAGTTCAACGTCGGCCCCTCGGCGATTCGCAAGCACCTGCGGCTGCTGCGGAAGCGCGGCTGGATTCGGCCGTCTATTGTCGTAACGGACCAGGCGTTCGCGCGGCGTCCGTCGAAATTTTGGATTTCGATTTTGACCGGCTCCAAGGGCGTCCCCGCCAAGGACGGCGAAACCCCGCTGCCATTCAAGCCGGACGGGCGGCTCCGGCGCGGGGCCGGAGACTTTCCGGAGCGGCTTGGGCCGGGCGGTTACCAGATCGAGCTGTGCCGTGACATTGAGAAGAACATCCGTGCCCATGACGATTTGTTCTTCGGCGGGATCGAAATCCTGCTCGGCGGCGACTGGGACCTGTTGCTGTGGGTCTACGCGTATGACGAGCAGGCGGTCGGGCGTTTCGTCACGCGCTACCTCCGTCAACACCCCAGCATAGAAAAGACCAGCACGGCCTGGAGCCTGATGATGGGACGGAGCGACGGGCGCCTGCCGGCGGCGCGAACCAAGGCGCCCGCGGCGGAGTGAATCGATCCCGTTCGCTCTGGCTGCGAAACGCCACGCTGCGTTGATATCCAACAATCTCCCCGCGGCCCGGACGTATTCGGCGCGTGGACGTATTCGGCGTGCTCGCGGGCCCGCGAGAGCTGTGCACTTCCTGTAATTCGCGAGCGCGCGCAGTTCAGCTTTCATTGCATGCTTCGTTTTGCAGTAGCGTGTTTTTCACGCTCCGGCAAATAGGCTTGATTTGGCGCGGCAAGATGAGGCACAATGCGGAATGAGGTCCTGATAGTCCTGTCCCGGCCTGCTAGTCATTGCGGAGGTGGAAATGCA